>Ga0207689_10002257_pt1 | contig 18063 bp, 16 predicted proteins | sample KBSMisM52_FD_184312 | JGI IMG/M metagenome (GOLD analysis project Ga0207689, IMG submission 184312) | Miscanthus rhizosphere microbial communities from Kellogg Biological Station, Michigan, USA - KBS Miscanthus M5-2 (SPAdes) (version 2) | ecosystem: Host-associated > Plants > Roots >... | reverse complement strand
GCCGCCGTAGAGCGTCGCCGAGCGGATCGCCTCCATCGGCGTGAAGCCGAGGTACTTGACGAAGAACTCGAGGTCGCGCGCGTTCTGGCAGTGCGGCGTGAACGCGAAGCCGTAGTCGCCGCCCGGCAGGATGCGCACGCCGCGCCGGTGCATCGCGCGCAGCGACTCGAGCGCCGCGTCCCACTCGTGCTGGTAACCCATCGCGACCGCCTTGGCGTGCGTGATGCCCCACGGCTCGGCCTCGTGCAGCATCGCGTAGAGGATCGCGATGCCCGGCGCGACGAAGATGCGATCCTTCGCCGCCTCGAGCATGTCGAGCGTCTCGGTGTCGCTGTAGCTCGCGTGGTAGATGACGTCGATGCCGTGGCGAAGGGCCTGCTTGACGCTCGCGGCCGAGCGCGCGTGCGCGGTGCCGCGCTTGCCGCGCACGCGCACCTCGTCCATCGCCGCGGCGACCTCGGCGTCGCTCATCCACGTCGTCTCGGCCGGCGAGTCGGGCGTGAAGTTGTCGCCCGAGAGGTTGAGCTTGATCGAGTCGACGCCGTACTTGAGGAACATGCGCACGGCCTTCCTCATCTCGTCGGCCGAGTTGACGTTGACGCCGAAGCTGAACTCCGGAAACGGCAGGTGCGGCAGCGTCTCGTCGCCGAGCGCACCGGGGACAGTGATCTCCTGGCTCGCCGCGAGGTAGCGCGGCCCGGGGATCTGGCCGGAGTTGATGGCGTTCCTGATGACGACGTCGAGGCGCGGCTTCGCGCACGCGGCACCGACGCACGAGGTGAAGCCGGCGAGCAGGTAGCGCTTGGCGACCTTGCGGCACCAGAGGACGTGCTCCTCGAGCGGCATCGTCTGGATCGCGCCGAGCGTGGCCGCGTCGTTCCACGAGAAGTGCGTGTGCGCCTCGCACATCCCGGGCATGAGCGTGGCGCCGGCGCCGTCGATCACGGTCGCGCCGGTGGGCGCGAGCGCCGCGCTCGAGCGCGACACGGTGCGGATGCGGTCGCCCTCGACGAGGACGCTGCCGGCGTACGGCAGCGCGCCGGCGCCGTCGAGGATGCGGACGTTGGTAAAGAGGGTCGTGCTCACGGCGTTCTCCCTGCTCTCTACGCGGCCCAGCGCGTCGTGCGCAGCGACCGCACCGGCGGCGCGCGATGAAACTCGCCGCCCTTCATCACCGACAGGATCCGCGCCTTGTCCTGCAGGATGGTGATGTCGGCGAGCGGATCGCCGTCGATCAGCAGCAGGTCGGCGTAGCAGCCCTCGCGGATGTAGCCGAGTTGCTTGCCCTGCCGCATCATCGGCCCGCCCCACGCGGTCGCCGAGAGCAGCGCTTCCATCGGGCTCATGCCGACCAGCTTGACGAAGTACTCGAGGTCCTTGGCGTTGGTGCCGTGCGGCGTCCACGCGAAGCCGTAGTCGCCGCCGGGCAGGATGCGAACGCCGCGCTTGCGCAGCGCCTGCATCGTCTCGAGCGCCGCCTCGAGCTCGCGGTGATAGCCCATCTTCTTCGTCACCTCGGGCGTCAGTCCCCACTCGCTCGCGTGGTGGCAGGTGTTGACGAGCCACGCCAGCCCGGGTGCGATGAAGTGCTCCATCTTGTGCTCTTCGAGCAGGTCGAGCGCTTCGTTGTCGGTGAAGCTCGCGTGGTAGATCACCTCGATGCCGTGGCGCACGCAGCGCTTGATCGAGTTGCACGAGCGGGCGTGCGCCGACACGCGCTTGCCCCACGCCTTGGCCTCCTCGACGCAGACCGCGATCTCGGCGTCGGTGAACTGGCAACGGTCGCTCGGCATGCCGGTGATCGACTCGCCCGAGAGGTTGATCTTCAGCGAGTCGACGCCCCACTTGACGAACATGCGCACGCACCGGCGCATCTCCTCGACGCCGCTGACGATCGCGCCGAACGCGAACTCGGGCTGCGGCAGGTGCGGCGCCGTCGTGTCGCCGAGGCCGCCCGGCACCGTGATCTCCTGGCTCGCCGCGAGGTAGCGCGGGCCGATGATCGTGCCGTCCTCGATCGCGTTGCGGATGACGACGTCGAGGCGCGGCTTCGCAGTCGCGGCGCCGACGCAGCTCGTCCAGCCCATGTCGAGGTAGCGCTCGGCGACCTGCGCGCACCAGAGGATGTGCTCCTCGGGCGGCATCCGCTGGATCGCGTCGAGGCTCGGCTGGTCGTTCCACGAGAAGTGGGTATGCGCCTCGACCATCCCGGGCATGAGGAACGCGCCGGCGCCGTCGACGACCTGGGCGCCGCCGACCGGCGCGGCGCGCACGCCCTGGGCGCTCCGCACGACGCGCGCGATGCGGTCGCCCTGGACGAGCACCTCGCCCATGAACGGCGCCTCGCCGCCGCCGTCGAAGATGCGGACGTTGCTGTAGTGGACGTCGGCCATTGGCAGCTCCTGCTCGCGCGATGCTTCAGCGCATCGTCGCGAGAAATTCGCGCAGCTCGCGCGCACATTCTTCCGGACGCTCGATCGGCGTCCAGTGGCCGCAGCGCGGCAGGACGACGATGCGCGTCGACTTCGCGCCGTGCAGCTTCTCGGCGAGCGCGCGCACCTGCTGCGGCGGCGCGACGCCGTCGTCGTCGCCGGTGACGAGCAGCACCGGCGCTTCGATCCGCTCGACCGCCGCGGCCTCGGCGTCGGCGAGCGCGTCGCACGTGCGCGCATAGCCGTCGGGGTCCTGGCGCATCAGGCTCTCGCGCACGAACGCGACCGCGAGCGGCGAGCGCTGCCGGGTGTCGGCAGAGAGCGCAGCGTTGACGAGCCCGAGCGCGATCTCGTGCATGCCGGCGACGCCTTCGCTGCGCGCCTTCGCGCCACGGGCGCGGATCGCGCTGCGCGCCGCTTCGGGCGGCGCGAGGAGCGGCCCGAACAGCGCGATCGAGCGGACCAGCTTCGGCGCGGCGACGGCAAGGTGCTGGCAGACGATCGTGCCGAGCGAGTGGCCGATCCAGTGCGCACGATCGACGCCGAGCCGCGCGCAGACCGACTGCAGCGCGTCGACGAAGCGGGCGATCGAGAGCGCGCCCTCGACGCGCGCCGAGCGCGCGCTGCCGGGCATGTCGACGCGAATCACGCGGTGCCGCGCCAGCGTCGCCATCAGCGGGTTGAAGGTGTTGCTGCTGCCGCCCAACCCGTGCACGCAGACGACGGCATCGCCGTCGCCTTCGTCCTCGACCGCGATCCGGTCGATCGTGTGCAGCGTCATCGGAACGTGTTCTCGATCGCGCCGATGCCGTCGATCTCGACCTTGACGACGTCGCCGGCGACGAGCCAGCGCGGCGGCTTGAAGCCCATCCCGACGCCCGACGGCGTCCCGGTGGCGATGACGTCGCCGGGATAGAGCGTGATGCCGCGCGAGCACGTCTCGATCAACGTCGGGATGTCGAAGATCATGTCCTTGGTGCGCGCGTCCTGGCGCAGCTCGCCGTTGACCCAGCCGCGCACGCGCGTGTCGAGGCCGTCGAGCTCGTCGACGGTGACGATCCACGGCCCCATCGGGCAGAAGGTGTCGAAGCTCTTGCCGAGCTCCCACTGCTGGTGGCGAACCTGGACGTCGCGCGCGGTCACGTCGTTGACGATCGTGTAGCCGAAGACGTGGTCCATCGCGCGCGACTTCGCGATGTCGCGGCCGCCGCGGCCGATGACGACGGCGAGCTCGCTCTCGTAGTCGATCTGGCTCGAGATCGAAGGTCCCGGCAGGCGCACGTCATCGCGCGGCCCGACGACGCATTCGGGGACCTTGGTGAAGACGATCGGCCAGGCGTGCTCGACCGGCAGGCTGGCGCGAAAGACGCTCTCGGCGAGCTCGGCGGCGTGCGCGTGGTAGTTGCGCCCGACGCACCAGACGTTGCGCAGCGGCCGCGGCAGCGGCGCGCGCAGCTCGACGGCGTCGAGCGGCAGCCGCGCGCCGGCGACCGATGGCAGCGCTTCGCCGCGCGCGAGCGCCTGGATCACGCCGAGCGCGCCGCGCTCGGGATCGGCGACGGCGAGCGGCGTCACTTCGCCGCCCGACGGCGACACCGTGCCGACGTGCGCTCGGCCTCCCCAGCTCCAGCTGGCGATCCTCATGGCGGCTCGTCTCCTTCGTGCCCGCGGTGACCGTGCCCGGTCCCGGCGAGATCGTCGCTTCAGTTTGGGACTTGCGTCTCAAATCGCGATCGGCGCATCATAGGTGCCGGCCCGAGACCCCCACAAGCGCGGCGCACGCCGCACCGCTCCGGAAAAACCCGCATGGTGCGCCTCAAGCATCGTCTCACCGAAGCGCCGCATCCGCCAGAGCGCGGCGTCAAGGCGGCGACGTTCCACCTGCTGCTCGACACCGCGATGGAGCTGATCCGCCAGCAGGGCCGCGTGCCGTCGATCGCCGAGGTCGCGGTGCGCTCGAACGTCTCACGGGCGACGACCTACCGCTACTTCCCGAGCCGCAGCGCCCTCGTCACCGCGGTCGTCGGCGCGTCGCTCGGCCCGGTGCGCGCGTTCGCGTCGAGCGAGCCCGACGGCCGGGCGCGCGTCCACGAGCTGTTCGCGCAGACGTTCCCGCGCTTCAGCGAGTCCGAGCCGCAGATGCGCGCCGCAGCGCAGCTCGCGCTCGAGCAATGGGCGCTCGAGCGCGCCGGCCTGCTCGACGAGGAGCCGTACCGCCGCGGCCACCGCGTCCGCATCCTCGAGCACGCGCTCGCTCCCTTCGCGCCGACGCTGCCGGCGGCGGTGCACGAGCGGCTGCACCGCGCGCTCTCGGTCGTCTACGGCATCGAGCCGTACATGGTGCTGAAGGACATCTGGGACGTGCCCGACCGCGAGGTCGAGCGGATCGCGCTCTGGATGGCCGATGCGCTGATCGACGCCGCCGAGCGCGACGCTACCAGTGCGTCGCCGCGGGGCCGCACGAAGAGCCCGAGCGCGAAGGCGAAGCCGCGTCAGCCCGAGGGGTCGCGCGCCGCGAGGCGCACCAGCAGGTAGGTCAGCGCAGCGTACGGCCAGACCCAGCCGACCCACTGCGCGGCGCCGTGGAAGCGAATGAAGCGGCCCTGCTCCCAGCCTTGCAGGCTCTGCGAGAAGTACGGGTCGGCGGGCGCCTGCGCGACGAGCATGACCAGCGCGGTAAGCGCGATCAGGCCGAAGCCGGCGGCGACGCGGCGCGGCACGAAGCTGAGCAGCATCGCCGCGCCGCCGCCGATCGCAAGCGCGTCGAGCGCTGCGTGCGTCGTCCATGCGAAGGCGTGCGCCGGCCCGAAGTTGAGCGCGGTCGACAGCGTCAGCGTCGCCGTGCCGAGGACGACCGCGCCGGCGACGAGGACGACGCGGCGCCAGCCCGGGATCGCGATCGTGAACGCGATCAGGCAGGGCGCGAGCAGGCCGAAGACGATGATCGCGAGCTCCGCGCTCGGCGCGAGCGTGTGCGCGTGCGTCGACGCCGCGACCGGCGTGCCGGGCGGCGTCGTCGCCGCGGCCCAGCCTTCGGTCCAGGACGCCATCGGCGTGTCTTGCAGCACGTCGACGAGGAGCGACTGGATGCGGCCGAGGACGTGGCCGAGGCCGAACGGCACCGCGGTCGGAAATAGCAGCCCGACGGGCCAGAGGACGAGCAGCGCGAGCCCGCCGGCGCTGCGGTCGACGAACCAGCGGTCGCGCAACTTCTGCCAGCGCGCGATGCCGCCGCGCCCCTGCAGCGCCGCGCCGATCGCGACGCCCGCCGTCGTGCCGAGCGCGTTGAGGACGAGGTCGACGTTCGACGAGACGCGGTGCGGCAGATAGTTCTGCAGCACCTCCATCGTCAGCGACAGCAGCGTGCCGCCGAGGCAGGCGAGCGCCGCCGCGGCGCCGCTGCTGCGGCCGCTGCGCGTCAGCGCGACGAAGAGGAGAAAGCCGAGCGGCAGGTAGCCGAGCAGGTTGGAGACGACGTCGAACCACGTCCACCAGCGTGGCCAGCCGAGAAGCAGGAAGTCGAACGGGCCGACCGGCGGAACTCGCCAGCCGAGGAACGGGTACAGGCTCGCGTAGACGACGAGGCCGCCGTAGAGCCAGGCGAGCGGCACTGCCGAGCTGCGGTGCCGCGTCGACCATTCGCTCGCTACCACCGGCACGTCGGCGCGCCACGCCCGCCGACGCCGCTGCTCGGGCGTCCGCAGCGAGGCGCCGCCGGTGTCCATCGTCAGAACGGCTTGACGACGACGAGGACGACGATCGCCGTGAAGAGGAGCACCGTCGTCTCGTTGAAGACGCGAAACCAGCGCTCGCTGCGCACGTTGGCGAACTCCTCGAAGGTGCGCAGCAGCGACCGGCACGCGTGGTGATAGCCGATCGCGACGACGACGAGCACGAGCTTTGCATACAGCCAGCCGTTCCCCGGACCTTGCTTGCCGACGCCGTAGCCGAGCCACAGCACGAGGCCGAGCGCGATTGCGACGACCATCAGCAGGCTTGCGAAGCGATAGAGGCGGCGCGCCATGACGAGCAGCCGTTCGCGCTCGGCATGGCTGTCGGCGGGAACGGACGCGAGGTTGAGAAAGATCCTCGGCAGGTAGAACAGGCCGGCGAACCAGCTGCTGATGAAGACGATGTGGAACGCCTTGAACCAGAGATAACCCATCGCCTCGATTATCGACGTCGGGCGTTGCCCTCCGCCCGCGACGCGCCCATACTGCCTTCGGCTCTCGGCTTCGATGGACAAGCCCGTCATGGATCCCGCATCGCCGGCCCGCCGCCTGGGTCGCTACGAGATCACGGGCGTGCTCGGGCGCGGCGCGATGGGCGACGTCTACGAGGCGCTCGATCCGACCATCCAGCGCCGCGTCGCGATCAAGACGCTCGACAAGCGATTGAGCGACGCGACGTTCGTCGCGCGCTTCCTGAGCGAAGCCCGCGCGGTCGGCCGGCTCGCGCATCCGAACATCGTTCAGGTCTACGACGCCGCCGAGCAGGACGACCTCGCCTACATGGTGATGGAGCTGGTCGAGGGCAGCTCGCTCCAGGACCACCTGCAGCAACACCCGGAGCTGCCGCTCGACGACGTCGTCTCGATCACCACCGAGCTGCTCGAGGCGCTCGGCTACGCGCACGCCCGCGGGGTCGTGCACCGCGACGTCAAGCCGTCGAACGTGATGCTGACCGAGACCGGGACGGTCAAGCTGACCGACTTCGGCGTCGCCTACGTCGACGACGCGGTGAACCGCACCAGCGCCGGGACCGTCATCGGCACGCCGACCTTCATGTCGCCCGAGCAGGTGCGCGGCGAGGCGGTCAGCGCCGCTTCCGACCAGTTCGCGGTCGGCTTGCTGCTCTACCGCATGCTCACCGGGCGCAACGCGTTCGCCGGCGACTCGCTGCCGACGGTCGCCCTGGCGATCCTCCATGCGCAACCGCCGGCGCCTTCGACGCTGGTCGAAGGGCTGTCGCCGCGGTTCGACGATGTCGTGCTGCGCGCGCTGCAGAAAGACCCGGCGCGGCGCCACGCGAGCGCGCACGCGTTCGCCGACGAGGTGCGTCGCGCCGCGGCGGCGCCGGGCGCGGGCTGGCTCGCGCGACTGGCGTCGGCGTGGCGGCGCACGACCGCGCGCGGCGAGCTCGCGGAGACGCCGCCGCCCGAGCCGCCATCGCATCCCCTCGGCCCCGCCGAATTCCATGCCGAGATGACGATGATCCGGCCGGTCGCCCCCGAGGCGCCGCCGTCGCCGGAAGCGGCGCAGCCCGCGGCGGTGCTCGCACAGGCCGCGGCGGCGAGCCCGGCGGCCGCCGACAGCACGGTGGTGCTCGCTGCAGGCACCGCGCGCGGGCCCGTCCCCGAAGGGGCGACCGCGCAGCTCGTGGTCACGGCCAGCAGCGATGCCCGCCTCGTCGGACGGAGCTTTCCGATCGCCGGGGCGAGCTTCGTCATCGGTCGCGATCCCACCGTCGACCTGCCGCTGCCCGATGACTTCTGCTCGCGTCGCCATGCGGTGATCGAGCGACGCGACGGCGCGTACGTGCTCGTCGACACCAGCTCGAACGGGACGCTCCTCAACGGCCGCACGGTCGACCGCAGCGCGCCGCCGCGGCTCCTCTTCGGCGCGACGATCCGCATCGGCGACACGACGCTTGCGTTCACGCATGTGCGCGACACGTCGCTGCCCGACCTCACCGAGCAACTGATCGCCGGTCGCTACCGATTGCGCGAGCTGCGCCGACAGAGCGCCAAGGCGTCGGTCTACGCGGCGCAGATCGAAGGCTTCGGCGGCTGGGTCGCAGTCAAGCTGCTGTCGGCGGAGCTGGCGTCGTATCCCGGCTACCGCGACCAGTTCGAGCAGGAAGCGAAGCTCGCGATGCGGCTGCAGCATCCGCACATCTGCCAGGTGCTCGACAACGGCGTCGCCGACATCGACGTCGGCGGTCGGCGCGCGCAGACGCCGTTCCTGGTCTACGAGCTGATGCGTGGCGGCAGCCTGGGACGCCGGTTCGCCGAACGGGAGCCGATCGACGTCGCGCTGGTCACCCGCTGGCTGGCGCAGATGGCGGCCGCGCTCACCCATGCCCACGAGCAGGGCCTGGTGCACGCCAACCTGAAGCCGACGTCGGTGTGCTTCGACGCCGACGACAACGCGTACCTGACCGACTTCGCCGTCGCGACCGGCAACAACAGCCTGCTCGTCGGCGCACCCGCGTTCATGGCGCCCGAGCAATGGAACGGCGAGCCGGCCGCGCCCGCGACCGATCAGTTCGCGCTCGCCGCGATGTGCTACGTGCTCGTCACCGGCAGCCGACCGTTCACCGGTCAGGAAGACCCGAAGACGCGCGAGCGCAACTTCCGCCGCCCGCCGATGCCCGCGCACGACGAGGCGAAGCAGAACGGCCGGCCCGAAATCCCGCGCGCCGCGAGCGACGTGCTGCAGCGCGCTCTTGCGACCGACCCGGCGAGCCGCTATCCGTCGGTCGACGCGTTCGCCAAGGCGTTCGACGCCGCGTTGCACCGCCGTCTCGGCTCGCCGTCGGCGCCGACGGTGTTCGTCAGCTACCAGCACGAGCCGAGCGCAGGCTGGGCGGTGCTGCTCGCACGCGACCTGAAGGAGAAATACAAGATCGCCGCATTCGTCGACACCCAGCGCCTCGACGGCGCAGTGCAGTTCCCCGAGAAGGTGGCGCGCGCGATCGAGCGCTGCGAAGTCTTCGTCTGCCTGCTCGCCGACACGACGCTCAGCTCGCGCTGGGTGCGCGAGGAGATCCGTCTCGCGCACTCGTTCGGTCGGCCGATGATCCCGGTCTTCCAGGAGAGCTTTGCCCAGCAGGAGCGCGAAGGCATGGAGCCGTCGATCGAAGCGCTGCTGCACTACGACGGCGTCCACCTGCTCGACCGCCGCAACATCCACATCGACCACAGCATCGCCGACCTCGCACGGCTCGTGAACGACACGATGGCGATGCGGCAGCGCGAGGAGTAAGCCTCGCTTCGGTGCCGTGCTGACGCCCGCGCGGGGCCGGCAGCCCGCGAACGGCCGCCTAGAATCGCGCCGTGCTGACGCCGCCGCCCTATCCCGCGAGCCGCCCGCGGCGCCTGCGCCGCGACGCCTGGAGCCGCGATCTGGTGCGCGAGTCGCGCATCCACGCGAGCGACCTGATCCTGCCGGTGTTCGTCCTCGACGGCAAAGACGTCGTCCAGGACGTGCCGTCGATGCCCGGCGTCCAGCGCGTCACGCTCGACCGCCTCTACCCGATCGCCGAGGAGTGCGTGCGCCTCGGCATTCCGGTGCTGGCGCTCTTTCCGGTCCTCGAGCAGTCGCTGAAGAGCGAGGACGGGCGCGAGGCGCTGAACGAGAAGGGGCTGATCCCGCGCATCGTCGGCGAGCTGAAGAAGCGCTTCCCCGCGCTCGGCATCATGACCGACGTCGCGCTCGACCCGTACACGACGCACGGCCAGGACGGCCTGCTCGACGCCACCGGTTACATCGTCAACGACGAGACCGTCGCGGTGCTTTGCAAGCAGGCGCTCGTCCAAGCCGCGGCCGGCGTCGACATCGTCGCGCCGAGCGACATGATGGACGGCCGCATCGGCGCGATCCGCACCAGCCTCGAAGAGGCCGGCCACATCCACACCAAGATCATGGCGTACAGCGCCAAGTACGCGAGCGCGTTCTACGGTCCGTTCCGCGACGCGGTCGGCTCGGCCGCCAACCTCGGCAAGAGCAACAAGAAGGTCTACCAGATGGACCCGGGCAACGGCGACGAGGCGCTGCGCGAGGTCGCGCTCGACATCGCCGAGGGCGCCGACATGGTGATGGTCAAGCCGGGGCTGCCGTATCTCGACATCGTCCGACGCGTCAAGGACGAGTTCCGGATGCCGACGTTCGCGTACCAGGTGAGCGGCGAGTACGCGATGCTGAAGGCCGCCGCCGAGCGCGGCTGGCTCGACCACGACCAGACGATGATGGAAGTGCTCGGCGCGTTCAAGCGCGCCGGCGCCGACGGCGTCCTCACCTACTTCGCGCTCGCCGCGGCGCGACTGCTGCAGCGCTCATAGGAATCGCGCGCAGATGCCGCAGCCGCTGCGCGCGTTCCACATCTTCGGCGACCAGTTCGCCGAGCTCGAGACGCTTCCCGAGGCGCTCCCGCCCTCGGGCTATCTCTGGGTCGCGACCAGCCGCTCGGCCTTCGAGGCGGCGATCGGCGAGGTCCAGGCGCGGCTCCTCGCCTGGACCGGCGCGCAGCTGTTCGAGCTGCACATCTCCGACCTCCTCAACAAGCAGCTGACGTCGAACTTCGACTACACGTCGGGATACGACCTGCTCGTCTTCCGTCGCCTCGCCGCGGGCGCGATGGAGTCGGTCGACGCCGACGGGCCCGTCACGGCGGGCCGACAGAACGCGATCTCGATGATCGACACCAGCCCGGTCGGCTTCGTCGTCTTCGACCGCATCCTGCTCAGCGTCCATCCGACCGACTGCATGGTGCGCGAGTTCTTCGCGCAGCGGCTGAAGAGCCAGACCTCGAGCGGCGACGGTCGCGGCAGCGCGCGCATGCCGACCAGCCCCGCCGACCTGATGCTGCGCATGGTCAACTTCATGGTCGACAGTTACCTCGACCTGCGCAAGCTCCTCACCAAGCAGCTCGACGAGCTGCAGGAAGAGCTCTTCGACCCGCGGCGCGGCGGCGGCTGGCGGCTGTTGCTCGACTCGCGCAACGCGCTCCATTTCCTCGAGGACACCTGCGAGGACCAGCGAGCGGCGATCGTCGAGTGGCTCGACGCGCTCGAGGAATGGCCCGCCGCTTCCGACGACGCAACGCGGCGCGAACGCGAGCAGCTGCGCGTCCGTTCGAAAGACGTCCTCGAGCACATCGAGCGCGTCCTCGCCCACGTGCGCCGCCTCGAGGCGTCGTCGGAGACCGCGGTGCAGATGCACTTCTCGGAGCAGAGCAACCGGACCAACAACATCATGCGCGCGCTCACGGTGCTGACGGCGATCTTCCTGCCGCTCAACCTCGTGACGGGCTTCTTCGGCATGAACTTCGAGGGGCTGCCGCTGATCCACAGCCCGACCGGTTTCTGGATCGTGTTCACGATCATGCTCGTGCTCGGCGTCGGCATGAGCATCTTTTTCTGGCGCAAGCGCTATCTCGGCCGCCGTTCTTAGGGTCTCCTAGCCCTTGACCGACTTCGCGTTCACGCGCAAGCAGTTCCTGCTGCTCGCCTTCCTCACCCTCTCGTGGGGTCTCAACTGGCCGGTGATGAAGGTCGGCGTCACCGGCTTTCCTCCGCTCTTCTTTCGCACCCTCTCGATGTGGGTCGGGCTGCCGGTGCTCGCCGCGGTGCTCGCGACGCGGCGCGTGCCGTTCGCGATCGCGCGCGCCGACTGGCCCGAGCTCGTCAAGCTTTCGTTCACCAACATGATCGTCTGGCACGTCCTGGCGATCCTCGCCGTGCAGGCGCTGTCGTCGGGACGCGCTGCGATCCTCGGCTACACGATGCCGATCTTCTCGGCGCTCTGGGGCGTCGCGATGTTCGGCGAGCGGCTGCGGCCGCGCCACATCGCCGGCATCGTCGCCGCCGGGATCGGCGTCTCGCTGCTGCTCTGGCACGAGTTCGCGTCGATCGCCGGCCGGCCGCTCGCCGCGCTCGGCATGCTCGTCGCGGCAGCGCTCTGGGGTCTCGGCACGCAGCAGATGCGGCGCACGAAGATCGCGGCGCCGACGCTCGCGATCGTCTTCTGGATGACGGCGCTGTCGACGCTCGTCATGAGCGTGGCGACCTTTCTCTTCGAGCGGGACCGCTGGCAGTTTCCCGGCGGCTGGACGACCGCGGCGATCGCCTACAACGCGGTCCTCATCTTCGGCCTCGCGCAACCGGTGTGGCTGATCCTCGCGCGCAACCTGCCGCCGATCGCGTCGAGCATGTCGGTGATGCTGATCCCCGTCCTCGGCACCGTCTCCGGAGCGTGGTGGCTCGGCGAGGCGCTGCACTGGCAGGACGGCGCCGCGATCGTCCTCGTCCTCGTCGCGATCGCGTCGGTGATGTGGCCGGCGCGGTCGCGGCGCGCGCCTGCGGAGGCCGCGGAGGTCGGGAATCTCTGAGGTGAGGGTCGCCGAGGTCGGCGCGTGATCGCTGGGGCGGGTGGCTGTGTTGCCGATGCGCGCGGCTCAACGCCGATAGGGATCGGCGAACCCGAGCCCGACGAGGATCTCGCGTTCGCGCTGCTCCATGACTTCCGCGTCCGCGCGACGCTCGTGGTCGAACCCTTGCGCGTGCAGCGTGCCGTGGACGACGAGGTGCGCGTAGTGGGCGTCGAGCGCGATGCCTTGCGCGCTCGCTTCGCGCTCGACGACCGGCGCGCAGAGGACGAGGTCGGCCGCGAGCACCGGCTCGCTCGCGTACGGAAACGTGAGGACGTTGGTCGCGTGGTCCTGGCCGCGGTAGTCGCGGTTGAGCGCGAGGCCCTCTTCGTCGTCGACGACGCGCACCGTGATCTCGGCAGCGGGCAGCGCGAGCGCGGCACAGATCCAGCGCGCGACCGCGGCACGCCCAAGGACACCGCGGTGGCGATCGTCGACGAGCTGCAGCGAGAGGCGCAGCCGCGGCGCGCCGGCGCTAGCGGCGGTCTTCGTCGGCCGCGTCATACGCCTCGACGATGCGCGCGACGAGCGGATGGCGGACGACGTCGGCCGACGTGAAGCGCGTCGTCGCGATTCCCTTGACGTTGCGCAGCACCTGCTCGGCGTGGATCAAGCCCGAGACGGTGCCGCGCGGCAGGTCGATCTGGCTGGTGTCGCCGGTGACGACCGCCTTCGCGCCGAACCCGATCCGCGTCAGGAACATCTTCATCTGCTCGGGCGTCGTGTTCTGCGCCTCGTCGAGGATCACGAACGCGTGGTTGAGCGTGCGGCCGCGCATGAACGCGAGCGGCGCGACCTCGAGCGTCCCTTTCTCGAACGCCTTGCCGACGCGCTCGAGCCCCATCAGCTCGTAGAGCGCGTCGTAGAGCGGGCGCAGGTACGGATCGACCTTCTGCGCGAGATCGCCGGGCAGAAAGCCGAGCCGCTCGCCGGCCTCGACCGCGGGGCGCGTCAGGATCACGCGCTGCACGGCGTTGCGCTCGAGCGCGTCGACCGCGCAGGCGACGGCGAGGTACGTCTTGCCGGTGCCGGCCGGGCCGATGCCGAAGGTGATGTCGTGGCTGAGGATGTTGCGCAGGTACGCGACCTGGTTCGGCGTGCGGCCGGCGAGGTCGGCGCGGCGCGTGCGCAGCTTCAGGTCGATGTCGACCGGCTCGCCGTCGACGCGCGCCGGCGCCTCGCTCATCGACTCGAGGATCGCGAGCTCGACCTCCTCGGCGCCGATCGGCCGCGCGGCGCGGCCGTAGAGGTGCTGCAGGAGGACGACCGCGCGCTCGGCGCGTCCCTTCGCGCCCTCGACCTTGAACGACTCGTTGCGGCGCTGGATCTTGACGTCGAACGCCGCCTCGATGGTGCGCAGATGCGCGTCGAGGTTGCCGGCGAGGTTGGCGAGGCGCGCGTTGTCGGGCGGGATGAAGGCGTGGCGAAGGATCACGGGTCCGATGTGGCGGCGGGCGACGGATTGTCGCGCGAAGCCGCATCGATAATCGCACCATGATCGGCCGCCTCACCGGAACGCTCGCCGCCAAGGCGCCGCCACAGGTCCTCGTCGACGTCGGCGGCGTCGGCTACGAGGTCGACGTTCCGATGTCGAGCTTCTACAACCTGCCCGCCGCCGGCGAGCGCGTCACGCTGCTGACGCACTTCGTCGTCCGCGAGGACGCCCAGATCCTGTTCGGCTTCCTCACCCACGAGGAGCGGGCGACGTTTCGGCTCCTGATCAAGATCTCCGGAGTCGGTCCGCGCACGGCGCTCTCGATCCTTTCCGGAATGTCGGTCGACGAGCTTGCGCGCGCGGTTGGCCTGCAGGAGAGCGGCCGCCTGATCAAGGTTCCCGGGATCGGCAAGAAGACCGCCGAGCGACTGCTCCTCGAGCTGAAAGGCAAGCTCGGCGACGCCGTCGTGCAGCCGGCGAGCGTGACGACGAGCGCGCAGGGCGACATCCTGCAGGCGCTGGTCGCGCTCGGCTACAGCGAGCGCGAAGCGATCGCGACGCTGAAGACGCTGCCGGCCGACGTCGAGGTCGCCGCCGGGATCAAGCTGGCGTTGCGAGCGCTCGCGAAGTAGCCGCGGCGAAGGGCACGTGCGTGATGGCTACCCGTGGTAAACGCGCGAAGTAGCACCGCTGACGCGTCTGAGCAAAAGAGAGGCGCGGAGAGCGCTTGAATGGGGGTCGCGGCCACTCTTCGACACAGCGGCCGTCGTCGCGCCCACACGACCGGCCTGCCTCGTTTCAGGCTTGCGCCTCTTTGACCTTTTCGTTGTAGCGGCGACGCAGCGGCAGCAGCGCGAGCGGCAGCATCCAGGCGTGGCAAGTGTTCTTGATGCAGTCGTTGTTGTCGCGCGCGGCGACGGCGAGGCAGAAGGAGAGCTGATCCTTCACGCGCATCTGCACGTCCAGATAGCCGAGCGCGGCGCCACCGATCGCGCCGCCACCAGCGATGAGCGGGTTCTTGGTCAGCAGCAGTGGGGCAAAGCCGCCGGTGACAGCGGTCCAGAGCGGTACCGTAGTGAGCTTGGCGGCGAACTGGGCGTTCGCAATGGTGCAGTTGTTCTTATTCACCGTGTCCTGAACCGCGCAGTTGGCGAGACACTGCTTCTTCTTCTCCTCCTGCTGCTCGGGTGTGTCGTTTCCGCCATTGGTCGTCGGGTCGACTGCGTTCGGGCCGCTGCCGCCGACGAAGATCTTGTCGTTGCCATTGGGATGGAAGATCACTACGCCTTGCGCCCGACACATCTGGCCGCAGATCACGATGACGCTCGGCAGCTTCTTCTGGTTGACGACGCCGGGCGTCAAGTCCAGCCCTGGAACGACCTCGCTGTACGGGACGGTCGCGATGCTGTAGCCAGCCGTGTCGCCCTGCTCCGAAGAGAGCAACGCGAAGGCCGGAGTGGCTAAGACGGTCAAGAAACTCGCGAGCACCATGGAGAGTTTCTTCAAAGCAGTTCTCCTTGTTTTGCCGTTTCGGCCGTCCTGCGGCCTTCGGCGACGGCGTGGTTGAAGTCGGCCGCACTCATCTTTGCCCGCAACGGCGCGATGGCCACGTCGGGAGACTGGTACGGCTGGTTGGTACGACGAGCGAGCGCCGCCATCGAGGCCACGTGCAGCTCGACGGCGCGGGCGTAGTTCCCGGCTGCCTCCTGCACGACCGCCTCGTGGGCGAGTGCTGCGGAGTCCATCGCGTTGATCGCGATGGGGTACGTCTCGGCGACGAGCTGCTGCCATTCGGCCTTTTCGGCCTCGCTGAACGCGCCGAGCCGACCCCCGGGCCCTTCCTCCAGGTAGAGATGAGCCCAACCGTTGGGCAGGCCGAGACGAGCGGCAGCGACGACGCCCTTCTTGCGTAGCTCCGCGTCTTGCCAAGTGCCGGGCGCAAGCCCGCATTTCGGCGCGACCGGCGCAGCCCCCGGTACGCGCCCGTTCATGCGGAGGTTCTCGGCTTCGTTCGCACAGTCCCAGGCGTAGGCCAGGTACCCGCGCGCGTTGTCGCGCGGGTTGCTGCTTGCCATGAGCTGGCGGAACTCATCTTCCTGCGCGTATAGGCGTGACGACTTCGCGACGGTCGGCGGCGATGCCTTCGTTGGCGCCGTCGCGGGCGTCGCGGACGTGGGCGCGTCCTTGCCAGCTTGAAGCACCGAGACCTTCGGCACCGGACCGAGTGGCGTCGACGCCGGTGGCGGCGGTCGCCCCATGTACGTGACACCGCCGGCGATCACGGCGATCACCGCAGCGAGGCCGAGAGCGACGCGGAGTGCGCGCGGTTTTCGATCGAGTTTCAGCACAGGTTGGCTCCTCCTTGCTTGCGCGGAGGACTCGCGCAGCCGGATCGTCGCCCAGCTCGGCTGCGCGTGGTGAACGACCCAACGCAATTCCCCCGCTTCCCCTCAATGGTGGGGACTTGGCGTTAGGCCTTCGGCTACTGCATCAACCATGAGAAGTCGGGCTGCCCCTCGCAACGCGTCAGTGCGCGTGCGATGCGGCGCCGCCGCCCGGGATCGCGCTTTGCACATTGACGGTGACCTCGACCTTGCCGGCGCGCTCGAACTCGAGCGTCATCGGGAAACGGGCGCCGTCCTTGAGCGGCTCCTTCAATCCGACGAGCATCAGATGCATGCCGTTGCCCGGGCGCATCCGGATCTTCGCGTGCGGCGCGAGCGCGATGCCGTCAATCTCGCGCATCCGCATCACGCCCTGCGCGTCGACCGCCATCGAATGCAGCTCGACGCGCGCGGCGACGGGCGTCGTCGCGCGGAGCAGCCGGTCGGCGGCGTTGCCGGTGTTCTCGAGCATCGCGAAGTACGCGGCGCCGTTCGACGTCCCCGGCAGCGACGGCGTCGCGTAGGGATGGCCGATCTCGATGTCGCCGACGGTCGAGCCGTGCGCGAACGCGGCGGCAGCGACGAATGCGAGCGCGAGCGGCGCGCGCCTGAGCGCGGCGGCGAGGAGAGCGAAGAGGCTCTTCATGACAGGTCCTTCAGTAGTCGAACTTCAGCTCCGCCGCGTACGTGCGTTGCGGATAGGGGTGGAAGTTCCAGTAGTGGTAGTCGTTCAGGTTGTCGATCCCGACGGCGGCGCTCCAGTTCCGGTCGAAGCGGTGGACGACGCGGACGTCGACGGTCGCGTACTTGCTGACGCCCTGGTAGGTGAAGCCGTTGACGTCGGCGTTGTTGAGCGTCCGGTATTGTCGGCCGCTCAAGCGTGCCCCGACGCTCGCGCTCCAGCGCTCGTCGAAGCGATAGCTCGCAAGCGCAGTCGCGCGCCAGCGCGGAATGTTCGGCTGCCACTTGCCGATGGTGTCGCCCGGCACCGCGACGAAGCCCGAGTTCTCCCTGATCTTCGAGTCGGTGTAGGTGACCGACGCCGCGAGGTCGAGCCCGGCGACGAGCCAGCCGCTCGTCTGCAGCGCCCCTTCGACGCCGGTCGTCGCGATGCGACCGATGTTCTGCACGCGAGTGATGTTGCGGTTGGCGTTGGGATCGAGCGTCGTCTGCGAATAGAGCGCATCGCGCGTGTCCTCGGCGAACAGCGTCAGCCGCGCGCTGCCGCGGCCGAGGTCGTGCTCGGCACTCAGCTCGGCCGTCCACGAGCGCTCGGGGCGCAGATTCGGGTCGTTGATGAACTGCGAGTTGGCGGTCGACGTCGCCCCGTACAGCTCGGCGACGGTCGGGTTGCGGACCGCGCGCCCGAGCGAGGCCTTCAGCAGCGTGTCGTCGCGCCATTGCCACGACAGCGCCGCCTTCGGCGAGAAGTGGTCTTCGCGCCGCTCCGGATACGTCAGCGAGCTCGTCGCCGAGAAGTCGGTGCGTCCTTCCGACGCCTGCCAGTGCTCGAAGCGGCCGCCGACGACCGCGAGCCAGCGCTCGGCGAAGCGCCAGACGTCCTGCGCCCAGGCGCTCTGCAGCGACGTTCGGCCCTGCACGTTGCTCGCGAGCGCGCCGGGATCGTCGCTCAGGTAGTTGCCGGCGATGCTCGACGTCAGGT
>Ga0207689_10002256_pt1 | contig 18066 bp, 19 predicted proteins | sample KBSMisM52_FD_184312 | JGI IMG/M metagenome (GOLD analysis project Ga0207689, IMG submission 184312) | Miscanthus rhizosphere microbial communities from Kellogg Biological Station, Michigan, USA - KBS Miscanthus M5-2 (SPAdes) (version 2) | ecosystem: Host-associated > Plants > Roots >... | reverse complement strand
GTCGCCTCGTGTGGCACTTCCGTCACTGAGGCCCCGGCGCCGAGGAGCGCATGGCGAGCCGGTCCATGATCGCGAAGGGTTTTTAGTCTGAGCAGACTAAAGATCCTTCATGATCATGGCAGAAGCGTTTTTTCGGAGCGGATTTCGATGATCCCGAAGGATCTGGTACCGCAGGGAGTACCAGATCCTTCGGGATCATCGCGGACGGCTGGCGAGGGCGGCGGATAGGACGGCGCGCCTTGGCTCCTGGTGTTCCTGCGCTCCTGGCAAACTGTCGTGACTGGTGGTGCATACCCGCGGTCAGCGGTGGGCAGCGGCTTGGAGCGGTGGGCGGCGGCTTGGAGCGGTAGGCGGCTAGGGGCGGCGGGCGGCGGCTAGGGCGGTGCGGATCGTTTCGGCGCTGGCGCGGCGGCCGGTTTCGGAGGAGAAGGGGCCGTAGGGGGCGCCGTAGACGGGGCTGCCCGGTTCCTGGTGCCAGCTGTCGGCGAGGGTTCCCGCGTCGACGGTGTCGTAGCCGATCGAGTCGAGGTAGGCGGTGACGGCGGCCTTGGCGGCCGCGTCGTCGCCAGCGATGGGCAGCGAGGTACGGTCCGGGGCGCCGGACGGGCGGGTCAATGAGGCCAGGTGCCGGTAGTAGATGTTGTTGAACACCTTCACCACGTGCGCATCCGGCAGGTAGCGCTGGAGCAGGCTGCTGCTGGTGAGCGCGCCGGTGTCGATCACCTCGATCCGGCCGTCGCGCTGCGGGTAGTAGTTGCCGGTGTCGAGGACAGGCTTGCCCGCAAGCGGCTTGGCCGGGACGTCGCCGATGGCCTTGACCGGGATGCTGACCACCACCAGGTCGCCCGCCTCGGCGGCCTGCCCGACGGTGGCGGCGGTGGCGAGCGGGCCGAGTTCGGCCACGAGATCCTGCAGCGTTTCCGGGCCGCGGGAGTTGCTCAGCACCACCCGGTGCCCGGCCGCCACGCTGAGCCGGGCCACGGTACCGCCGATCATCCCGCTGCCGATGAAGCCGATAGTCGTCATGCCCGGTGCCAACTCCGGGCCGCCCCGGGTCATTCCTGTGCGCGCAGCACGCCGGTCAGGGCGTCAGTGACCTCGGCGTAGCTCAGCCCGAGCTGGCGGGCGACGCGGACGACCTGCCGCGCGACCTGGCCGGACGGCAACCCGGCGACCAGCGGGGCGACGGCGTGCAGCGCGGCGAACTTCCCGTCGGGGAACGCAAGCCAGCGTTCGAACGGCGCCACCGTCTCGTCGACCACCAGGTCGACCAGGGGCACGCCGGCGTCGAGCCGTCGGGCTAGCGCCCGGCCGCCGCGTTCGCGCCGGAATCCGGCCGGGTCCTGGCCGGCCGGAAGGACGGCGGCGACGGCATGGTCCGTCACGCCGCGAAGCAGGTGATAGGCGCGCACCGCGGCCCGGCGGCCCGCCGGGTCGGCGTCGAAGGCCACGACCACACCGCCCCGGCGCAGGTCGCAGGTCCGGGCGAGCAGGGTGACCTGGGCGGGGGTGAGCGCGGTGCCACAGGGCGAGACGCCCGCGTATGAGCCAGCCGCGCTCACCGCGATGGCGTCCAGCGGGCCCTCGACCAGCACCGGTCGCGCGCCCGTGGCCAGCGCCCGCCGTCCCTCGTACAGGCCGAACAGCAGGCTGCCCTTGCGGTACAGGCCGGTCGTCCGGCTGTTGAGGTAGACCGGTCCGGCCTGGCCTCCGCCGGGGCGGGCGCGTCCGGTGAAACCGGCGACCGTCCCGTCCGGCCAGCGGATCCCGAACATGGCCCGGTCCCTGAAGAAGTCAACGAGCGCGCCTCGCCTGGTCCGCCGGGCCAGCCCGGCGGCCTGGATGGCTGCGTCGCCGTAGCCGAGGTCGCGCAGGTAGGCGGTGAGTACGCGCCAGCCAGCCGGGGCGTAGCCAACGGTCCACGGCCGCAGCGCCTGTTCACCGAACCCGCGTCCGGCCAGGTAGGCGGGAACCCAGCTGCCGGCCATCCGGGCCGCGAAGAAACGGGCCGCGGCGAGCGTGAGCCCGCCCGGCAGCGGCCCGCCCGGGAACGGTCCGGCCGACGGCGGCCCGCCCGGCAACGGCCCGGCCGCCGGCGGCCCCCCGGGCAATGGTTCGCGGGGGTGGGGTTCGCTTGGCTGGGCGTCGAGGTAAGTCATATCGATCCTTTGTTCGATTATAACCCTGGCGAACGCCAGACAAAGTCGCGGGCCTGGCCGGGTTTCCGGCCAGGCCCGCTGCGGTGGCTGGTTAGCGCATCAGCTCGGCCGCGCGCTCGTCGACGGTGACGAGCTCGGCCTGCGCCACGGTGGGTTCAGACACGGTGGCTTCAGACACGGCGGGTTCAGACACTGCGCGCCCCCGCGGGCGCAGGGTCAGGTAGCTGACCACGACCCCGGCCGCCATCAGGCCGATCGTGACGAGCAGGCCGGTGTGGTAGCCGTCCAGGAAGGCGTGCACCGGGTCCGCCCCGCCGCGGGCCGAGGCGCCCTGCGCGGTCCGCAGCACGGCCCCGATCACCGTGATGCCGAGCAGGCCCGCGACCTCACGCGAGGCGTTGAGCAGCGCGGAGGCGACGCCGGCCACGGAGGACGGGGTGGCGGCCATGACCGCGTTGGTGAGCGGCACGTTCATCAGGCCGGCGCCCGCGCCGAACAGCATGAACCCGGGCAGCAGGCTGGTGTAGTGCGCGCTCAGGCCGAGCCGGGCGAACAGGACCAGGCCGACGACCATGAGCAGCATCCCGGCCGCCACCGTGCGGTGCGCTCCGGCCCGCGCCTCGATCCGCGGGGCGATGCCGGCGAACACCGCGACGCACAGCGCCATCGGCACGAAGGCCAGGCCGGCCTCGACCGGCGAGAAGCCGAGGGTCTGCTGCAGGTACAGCGAGGTGAAGAAGTAGATGCCGAGGATCCCGAAGGCCCAGATCATCATGGTGCCGCTGCCGCCGCTGAACTCCCGGCTCCGGAACATCTTCAGGTCCACCATGGGATGGGCCGAACGGGACTCGATGACCAGGAAGATCCCGGCGGAGATGGCGGCCAGCGCGAACGCCCCGAGGATGCGCGGCGAGGTCCAGCCGCTCTCGCTGCCCTGGATCAGGGCGTAGGTCAGCGCGAACAGGGACAGCGCGGAGGTCGCCAGGCCGGGCAGGTCGAGCTGGCGCACCACGGATTCGGACCGCGACTCGGCCACGTAGAACATCGTGATGACGAAGGTGAGCACGCCCACCGGCACGTTGATGAGGAAGATCCAGCCCCAGTGCAGGTGCTGGCTGATCAGGCCGCCGAGCGCCGGGCCGGTCGCCAGGGCCAGCGCCCCGGCCGCGGCCCAGATGCCGATGGCCATGCTCCGCTCCCTGACGTTGGTGAACGTGGCCATGATGATGGCCAGCGTGGCCGGCATGAGCAGGGCCGCCCCGATGCCCTGGATGGCCCGGCTGGCGATGAGCACTCCCCCGCTGCCGGCCAGCCCGGCGACCAGCGAGGACAGCGTGAAGACCGCCATGCCGGCCAGGAACAGCCTGCGCCGCCCGAACACGTCGGCGAGCCTGCCGCCGACCAGCAGCAGCCCGGCCACCGTGAGCAGGTAGCTGCTCACCACCCACTCCAGGCCGGACACCGACAGGTGCAGGCTGTGCTGGATGGTCGGGATCGCCACGTTGACGATGTTGTTGTCCAGGTAGGTCATGAAGGCGGCCAGGCTCACGGCCGCCAGGGCCCACCAGCGCCTGGAGTCCAGGCCCTTGTCACTCGATGTCACAGTGCTCGCTGACACTGGATCGTCCTTTCCCCGGTTATCCATGTACGACGTACCTGTATGTCGTTCATATACGCCGTACAAGTACTCTGTACAGCATGGCTTGTACGTTGTATAGTTGTCAAGCGATGAAGAAAGAAAATGAGACAGAGGCCGAACGGCCCAGGCTGAGCAAGCGGACCGTGACGGAGAACGCGCTCAAGCTCGCTGACGCCGACGGATTGGACGCGCTGACCATCCGTAAGCTGGCGCAGCACCTGGGCGTCACGCCGATGGCGCTGTACTGGCATTTCCGCAGCAAGGAGGATCTGCTCGAGGGCGTGGCCGAGCAGGTCTGGGGCGAGATCGACGTGAACGTCGACCCGGACGCGCCGTGGTGGGCCCAGCTCCAGGGGCTACTGGAGTCCCTGGTCGCGGTGCTGCGCGCGCACTCGGCGGCGGCGCAGTTGCTGCTCGAGCACGAGAAGCGGAACGAGGCGGCGCTGCGCGCCACCGAGGTCACCCTCGACGTCTTGCGCCGCGCCGGGTTCGATCCGCAGCACGCCAGCGCGATCGCGCGCAGCACGCTGTGGACCGGGATCACGCTGGTCATGAGCGAGCCGGGCTATCATCCCGAGCTGCCGCCCGAGGAGCGCGAAGAGACGCAGCGGCGGAGCCGGATCGAGCTGGCTATGCTGCCCGCGAACAGGTACCCGCGGCTGGTCGAGTGCGCGGTGCCGATGACCAACTGCGACGAGCCCGACTTCCACTACCGGTTCGGCATCGGGCTGTTCATCGACGGCGTGAAGGCCGCTGCCGGCCGGGCTACAGCGGATACGCGTAACGAATGAACCCGGTAAAGCGCGCCACCTTGTCGTAGAGCACGCGGGCCCGCGCATTGCCCTCCTGGGTGTGCCAGTACAACCGGTCCGCCCCGCGCTCCCTGGCCGCCCCGGCTACCCCCTCGATCAGGGCCCGCGCCGCACCGCGGCCGCGCGCCGCCTCGTCGGTGAACAGGTCCTGCAGGTAGCAGGCCTCGCCGGACCAGAACGCGGGGTGGAAGAGGTAGTGCGCGATGCCGACCAGCCGCCCGTCGAGCCGGGCGCCCAGGCCGAACAGTTCGGTCCCGGCCGCCAGCCGCTGCCAGGTCTGCTTGTACGCTTCGTCCGGCTCCGACTCGGAGTAGAACGCCTGGTACGCCGCGGGCGAGCACTTCCCACGCGGCGCGGTCGCCGGGGCGCAGCGGGCCTATTTCGATCATGGACACATCCTCACACGCGGGTCAGCGGGGGTCGTGCGGCTCGCTAGGGTGAAGCCATGACGGAGGACCGCCCATGAGGGCCACGATGATGCTCGCCGATTACGCCCAGATCGCGGACGGCAAGCTGTTCATTTCCGGTGGCGGCTGGTCGACCTGCGGGCCCGGGCCGACCCCCTGCGCCGTGGTGGCGATCTTCCACGTTCCGTGGCAGGAGACCGACCAGAAGGTGTCCTTCGCGCTCCGGCTGATCGACGAGGACGGCCGGGCTGTCATGCAGCCGGGCGCGACGGACGGCCTGCCGGTCCAGGTGAACGGCCACTTCGAGGCCCGCCGCCAGCCCGGCATGACGCCGGGCACCGACATCAACGTGCCGATGAGCTTCAACATCGTGCTGCACCTGACCCCGGGCCGCCGCTACAGCTGGGTGCTCGACGTGGACGGGCACGCGGACGATTCCTGGCAGCTGTCGTTCGAGACCCGGCAGGCGGGCTAGCCGGCCGACCCCTGGGCCTTGGACAGGTCCACCTCGAACTCGACCACGACCTCGTCCTTGAGCTTGAGCGCGCCGAAGAAGCCGGTGTACGGCTTGATCCCGAACCCGGTCTGGGCCAGCGTCACGCTGCCCCGGTACCGGCCCGAGCCGGAATCGGTCAGCTGCAGGCGGGCAGGCTGCGACTTGCCGTTGAGGGTGACCGTGCCCTCGATGGCGCCGCCGCCGGACGGCGACGGGATGATCCGCGACGAGGCGAAGGTCGCGGTACCGCCGCGCAGGATCCCGCCCATCTGCTTCTTGATCTCCCGGCGGTCGCGGTCGGTGAGCGGCATGGCGCCGCCCGTTCCCTCGCGGACCTCGAGTGAGCCTAGGTCGAGTTCGGCGCTGACCGTGGCGGCAGACTGGCCGCCGTCGCTCTCGGCGGGCACCTCGACCTGCGCGGACCAGCGGGTGACCTCGATGGTCAGGTCGTGGCCCGCCCGGGCGGCCAGCCCAGACCGGCTGGTCTTGATGACGACACGCCCCGTGTCCGGCCCGAGGCGGAAATTGCCTGAAGTTGCAGCCACGGGGCCAACCGTAGGCGGTCGGACGGCAAAGGTCTACTACCGGCGGTAGCGAAGGGCTAGGCGGTAGCGCAGGGCTGGATCGATCAGGGCAGGGGGAAGTCGCCGAACAGCTCGCGGATCCGGCGCAGGTCACGCAGCCGTGGCTCGGTGGCGCCGCCGACCCAGCGGCTGACCGTCTTCACCGAGACGCCGAGCTGCTTCGCGGCCACTTCCATCGTCATGCCCTCGCGGCGGAGCACGTTGCCCATCCAGTCGGCGAACGCCGTGTCGTCGCCGTTGCCGTCGGCCATCGAAGCCGGACCGTCCCGGCCGGAGGCGGCGGCCTTCATGTCCGAGGCCTGGTTCTTCAGCAGCGAGGCCAGGGCGTCGATGCCCGCGGGCGAGCTGACCTGCGCCCCGGAGCGGAGCACGTCGACCTCGACGTGATCGGGGAAGATGCGGAAGGACACGTTGATGGCACCGGTCGGGCCCGCCGCCTCGAGCAGCGCGTGGGCCACGGTCTCGCCCACCTCGCGGTTGTCTTCCTCGGTCAGCGGGGACTGGGCCAGGCAGCGCCTGACGAAATCCCGGACGTCAGGAATGGAAGAAGGGCGTGCGGGGAATGTCTGCGACAGGACCACGACAGGTACAACTTCTATGTTGTCGCTGATCAAGTCGGCCTGCTTCTCCATCGCCGCCCTCCGGTTCGCGCGGATCACGGTAACCGCCCGGTGCGCGCAGTCACCGGGTATGACACGAGCGTACGTGGAAAAGTCCACGCAGGACGAGCCAGATCGGATAGACATATGTGTCCAGCTGCCCGACGGTTCTGTCTTGAGATCTCACCTGTACAGGAATAACCTGTTGGAGCCGGTGATGGTGCTGTGGCCTTCCGCCGGCATATTGTGAACATGTGATGAGCGGTGAGCGGGCCGGCGCATCTCGCCGGCAACTTGCTGAGGCACGTCGAGAATGGTCTCACGTGGCCCAGCGACGCCGCACATCCCGATCCCGGCCGTCCAGCCGTATCACCGGATCGGGGCCGCACCATGTATCGGCGCGAGCCCGGCACGGGTCGCAGGAACATCAGGAAAATAGAGCACATCCTGCCTGCCCCGCACCCCGATCGTGCATGACCTTAACCAAGGCACCCGCAGATACGGGTCGCCTAGCGAAGGGGTGGCCGCTATGACCCAGGCCGCGGAGGATCCCGTCCTGCATATTCTCTGGATGAACGGAGGCCTCGGCTGCGACGGGGACTCGGTGGCGCTGACCGCCGCCACCCAGCCCAGCATCGAGGAGATCGTGCTCGGGGCCCTGCCGGGCCTGCCCAAGGTCGCGGTGCACTGGCCGCTGATCGATTTCGAGTGCGGCCCCGAGCAGGGCGCGGACAACTTCATCGAGTGGTGGCACAAGGCCGACCGGGGTGAGCTCGACCCGTTCGTCCTGGTGGTGGAGGGTTCCATCCCGAACGAGGCGATCAAGTCCGAGGGCTACTGGTGCGGCTTCGGCAACAACCCCGCGACTGGGCAGCCGATGACGACCAACGAGTGGCTGGACCGTTTGGCCCCTAAGGCTACGGCGATCCTGGCCGTCGGCACCTGCGCCACCTACGGCGGCATCCATGCCATGGCGGGCAACCCGACCGGGGCCATGGGCGTACCCGACTACCTGGGCTGGGACTGGAAGTCCAAGGCCGGCCTGCCGATCGTCTGCGTTCCCGGCTGCCCCATCCACCCCGACAACTTGTCCGAGACCATCCTGTACCTGCTCTACCAGGTGGCCGGGCAGGCGCCGATGATCCCGCTGGACGAGGCGCTGCGGCCCAAGTGGCTGTTCGAGGCCACCGTCCACCAGGGCTGCGACCGGGCCGGCTACTACGAGGAAGGCGACTTCGCCTCCGAGTACGGTTCGGCCAAGTGCCTGGTCAAGCTCGGCTGCTGGGGCCCGGTGGTCAAGTGCAACGTGCCCAAGCGCGGCTGGATCAACGGCGTGGGCGGCTGCCCGAACGTCGGCGGTATCTGCATCGCCTGCACGATGCCCGGCTTCCCGGACAAGTTCATGCCGTTCATGGACAAGCCGCCGGGCGCGACCGTGTCGACGACCGCGAGCGGCATGTACGGCACGGTGATCCGCAGCCTCCGCAGTTTCACCGCCAAGACCGCGGACAAGGAACCGAAGTGGCGCGTGAAGGGCTCCGAACTCCGCACCGGCTACCAGAAGACGTGGTGACGCGATGACTACCGAGGCAGCGCCCGAGCTCACCGAGATGACCTGGGATCCCATCACCAGGATCGTCGGGAGCCTAGGCATCTACACCAAGATCGACTTCAAGGCCAAAAGGGTCGCGGAGTGCCACAGCACCTCGTCGATCTTCCGCGGCTACAGCATCTTCATGAAGGGGAAAGACCCCCGCGACGCGCACTTTATTACCAGCCGGATCTGCGGGATCTGCGGCGACAACCACGCCACCTGCTCGGTCTACAACCAGAACATGGCCTACGGGGTCCGCCCGCCGCACCTGGGCGAGTGGATCATCAACCTGGGCGAGGCCGCGGAGTACATGTTCGACCACAACATCTTCCAGGAGAACCTGGTCGGGGTGGACTTCTGCGAGAAGATGGTGGCCGAGACCAACCCCGGCGTGCTGGAGCAGGCCAACAACACCGAGGCGCCGCACGCGGCCGACCACGGCTACCGCACCATCGGCGACATCATGCGCTCGCTGAACCCGCTCGAGGGCGAGTTCTACCGCGAGGCGCTGCAGGTCAGCCGGTCCACCCGGGAGATGTTCTGCCTGATGGAGGGCAGGCACGTGCACCCGTCCACGCTGTACCCCGGCGGCGTGGGCACGGTCGCGACGGTGCAGCTGTTCACCGACTACCTGACCCGGCTGATGCGCTACGTGGAGTTCATGAAGCGGGTCGTGCCGATGCACGACGACCTGTTCGACTTCTTCTACGAGGCGCTGCCCGGTTACGAGGAAGTCGGCAGGCGGCGGGTGCTGCTCGGCTGCTGGGGCAGCCTGAACAACCCCGAGTACTGCGACTTCACCTACCGGAACATGGAGTCCTGGGGCCGCAAGATGTTCGTCACGCCCGGCGTGGTGGTGGACGGCAAGCTGGTCACGACCAGCCTGGTCGACATCAACCTGGGCATCAGGATCCTGCTCGGTCACTCGTACTACGAGGACTGGGAAGACAAGGAGATGTTCGTTACCCGGGACGAGCTCGGCAACCCGGTCGACCGGCGGCACCCGTGGAACCAGCACACGATCCCCCGGCCGCAAAAGCGCGACTTCGACAACGCGTACAGCTGGACCATGTCCCCGCGCTGGTTCGACGGTAAGGACTACCTGCCGCTCGACACCGGCGGCGGCCCGATCGCCCGGCTCTGGGCGACCGCGCTGGCCGGCCTGGTCGACTGCGGCTACGTGCAGTCCACCGGGCACAGCGTGAAGATCAACCTGCCGCGGACCGTGTCCCGTCCGGAGACCACGTTCGAGTGGAAGATCCCGGTCGACAAGCAGGGTCAACCGCTGTCCAACGCGATCGAGCGGGACCGGGCCCGGACCTACTTCCAGGCCTACGCCGCCGCATTGGGGGTGTACTTCGTCGAGCAGGCGCTGGCCGAGATCCGCGCCGGGCGGACCAAGACCTGGGAATCGTTCAACGTGCCCCAGGACGCGTTCAGCTGCGGCTTCACCGAGGCGGTGCGCGGCGTGCTGTCGCACCACATGGTGATCAGGGACGGCAAGATCGCGAACTACCACCCGTACCCGCCCACGCCGTGGAACGGCAGCGTCCGCGACGTCTACGGGACGCCGGGACCGTACGAGGACGCGGTGCAGAACACGCCGATCTTCGAGGAGAACTCCAAGGAGAACTTCAAGGGCATCGACATCATGCGCGCCGTGCGCAGCTTCGACCCGTGCCTGCCGTGCGGGGTACACATGTACCTGGGCGGTGGCAAGGTGCTCAAGACGGCGCATTCGCCGACGGGCGTCACCCTGGCGATGTAAGGAGACCACATGGCCGAAGGCCATGACGCGGAGGCGGCAGGCGAGCGGGTCGAGGCGCTGCTCGCCGAGCTGCGATCACAGGCCGGACCGCAGGTCGCGGCCACCGCGGAGGAACTAGTGGGCTGCCTGGTGGAGCTGTACGGCGCCGGGCTGGCCAGGATCACCGAGATCGTCGGCGAGGAAGAGCCTGAGCTCATCGACAAGCTGGTCGCGGACCCGCTGGTGGAGAGCCTGCTGCTGGTGCACGACCTGCACCCGCTCGACACCAGCACCCGGGTCCGGCGGGCCGTCGAGGAAGTGCTGCCCCAGCTCGGCTCGCACGCGGGCAACGTCGAGTACCTGGGCCTCGACGAGGCGGGTGTGCTCCGGCTGCGCCTGGAGCAGAGCGGCTGCTCGGCGGACACGGTCCGGGACCTGATCGAAAAGGCCGTGGCCGGGGCGGCACCCGAGGCAGCGGGGGTCGCCATCGAGCTGGCCCAGCCGCCGGCCGAACCGACGCTGCTGCAGATCACCAGGCGTCCCTTCGAGGGGGCGCGGTGACGGAGAATCCCCCCGAGGGCTTCGGGCCAGGAGGGGGCGGACCGGGAACCGCCGGGTCCCTTGAAGTGACCGGGCTGCGCCGTTTCGTCAAACGGCCGTCCGGTACTTCAAGGGCTTCAAGGGACCCGGCGCCCGGTACGCAGCCGCGCGCCAGGCAGGTACCGGACGGGCTGCCGGTGCAGCTGGGCGGCCAGCGCCAGGACGACCCGCCGGGTACCGAACGGTGCGAGATGTGCCAGACGATCCTGGACGGCTGGCACGGGCACCTGGTCGACATGGACAAGCGCTCGATCGCCTGCGCCTGCCGGGCGTGCTACCTGCTGTTCACCCACGAGGGCGCGGCGGGGGGCCGGTACAAGGCGGTGCCCGAGCGGATCTGCCACGACCCGGCCCGGCCGCTGGCCGGCACCGACTGGAACGAGCTGCAGATCCCGGTCGCGATGGCGTTCTTCTTCTTCAACTCGGCCCTGGGCCGGGTGGTGGCGGGCTACCCGAGCCCGGGCGGGGTGACCGAGTGCGAGCTCGACCTGGAAGCCTGGGACCGGCTCGCTACCGAATACCCGCTGCTGGGCGAGCTGGCGCCGGACACCGAGGCCATCTTCGTGCACGGTGCTAGCCCGGGGGGACGACCCCCCCAGACCCCCCCGGACAAAAGCGAGTACGAGGTGTTCCTGATCCCGATCGACATGTGCTACTCGCTGGTCGGCGAGCTCCGCATGTACTGGCAGGGGTTCGACGGCGGGACCGAGGCCCGCGAGGCGCTGGATAAGTTCCTGGCCGGGCTGCGGCGCCGGGCGGTCGTACTGGAGCGGGGGCGCTAGGGTGGCCGACCTGATCTTCGGGTGTACCGGCGCGACCGCGGACCGGTTTGCCGCCACGCCGACCCTGTCCTTCCAGCTCACCATCACCGAACGGTCCGGGGTGCGGATCCACGCGATCGCGCTGCGCTGCCAGATCCGGATCGAGCCGCACCGCCGCCGGTACACGGCGTCGGAGGCGGAGCGGCTGCACGACCTGTTCGGCGACACGTCGCGCTGGGCCGACACGGTCAAGCCGATCCAGCTGGCCACGGTGACCGCGATGGTCCCGGCGTTCACCGCGGTGACCGAGGTCGAGCTCACCGTGCCGGTCACCTATGACCTGGAGGTGGCTTCGGCCCGCTACCTGCAGGGCCTGGACGACGGCACGATCCCGCTGCTGATGCTGTTCAGCGGCACCGTGTTCGTGGCCACCGAGCAGGGCTTCTCGGTCGAGCTGGTGCCGTGGAGCGCCGAAGCCTCCTACCGGATGCCGGTCGCCGTCTGGCGCGAGCTCGTCGACGCGCACTTCCCCGGCAGCGCCTGGCTGCGCTGCAGCCGGGACACGCTGGACGCGCTGTCGCAGTACAAGGCGCGGAACGCGCTGCCCACCTGGGACGCCACCTTGACCGAGCTGCTGGCCCAGGCTAATCACGGGGCGGGAGGCGGCGAGCCAGCGGCCGCGCCCGATCAGGAGGGCGAGACGGGGGTGACGCAGCGGTGAACCTCGACCCCGTTCGGAAAATCGCGGACGCGGTGCTGTACGAGGGCTACATCCTGTACCCCTACCGGGCCTCATCGCAGAAGAACCAGAGCCGCTGGCAGTTCGGGGTGGTGATGGCGCCCGGGTACGCGGCGGCCGACCCCTCGGAGACCAGCTCCACCCGGGCCGAGTGCGTGCTGGAGCACAGCGGGCAGCCGTCCGTCCGGGTCCTGCTGCGGTTCCTCCAGGTCCAGCGCCGGACTTCTGGCGGCGACACGTGGGACGAGGCGGTGGAGCGCGAGGTCGAGGCGGCCGCGGACGCCGCCGCGCTGTTCGGCGACGGGGTGACGCGGGAGTTCACCGTCGAGGGCGGCGAGGACCGCGAGGAGGACGTCGTGCGGCGCCGGGAGCCGCTGGCCGGCGCGGTCACGGTGCGGGCGGCTGAGGTCCCCGGCCCGTGGCGCGCCCTGAAGCTCCAGGTCAAGATTGAGAACCGAACGGGCCTTGGCTCCGTGCCCCAGCGCCGGGAGGATGCGCTGCCGACGTCGCTGGTCGCGGCGCACACCATCATCACCGCCGAAGGCGGGAAGTTCCTCTCGATGACCGACCCGCCGGAGTGGGCCGCCCCGGCCGTGGCCGGATGCCGCAACGAGGGCGGCTGGCCGGTGCTCGCGGACCCGGACGACCAGGTCATGCTGTCCTCCCCCATCATCCTGTACGACCATCCCGAACTCGCGGCGGAGAGCCCGGGCGAGCTCTACGACGGCACCGAGATCGACGAGATCCTGACGCTGCGCACGATGGCGCTGTCCGACGACGAGAAAGCCGAGGCCCGGGCCACCGACCCGCGGGCGGCCGCGCTGCTGGACCGGGTCGACTCGATGGACCCGCAGGTCCTGGCGCGCCTGCACGGGACGCTGCGGCGACCGGGCGGGTCGCCGCGGCCGGCGGCCGAGCCGCCGGTGCTGACCGAGGCCGGGGAAATTCAAGGGCTCGAAGGGGCCGAAGGGTCCGTGCCCTGGTGGGACCCTGACGCGGACGCCTCGGTGTCGCCGGACACCGACAGCGTGACCATCGGCGGGCGGCCGATCGCCCGCGGCAGCCTGGTCCGGCTGCGGCCGGGCGCGCGCCGCGCCGACGCGCAGGACATGTTCCTGGTCGGCCGGATCGCCGAGGTCCAGGCGGTGCTGCACGACGTGGAGGACAACCCGTACCTGGCCGTGTCGCTGGCTGGCCAGCCGGACGAGGACCTGCGCATCGCGCACGGGCGCTTCCTGTACTTCATGCCGGACGAGGTCGAGCCGCACGAGGACGGGGAAGCCCGGTGAGCGGCCCAGTGAGCGGGCGGACGCTGGTGGCGGGCGTGGGCAACGTGTTCCTGCGCGACGACGCGTTCGGCGTCGAGGTGATCAAGCTGCTGTCCGGGCGGCCGGTGCCGGACGGGGTGCAGGTCAAGGACTTCGGCATCCGCGGCGTGCACCTGGCCTACGACCTGCTCGACGGGTGCGAGCTGTTCGTCCTGGTGGACGCGGCGCAGCGGGGCGAGGCGCCGGGCACGGTGACCGTGCTCGAGGTCGAGGTGCCCGAGCCCGACCCGGCGGCAGGCCCGGTCATCGACGCGCACAGCCTGACCCCGGACGGCATCTTCGCGCTGCTCGGCTCGCTCGGCGGGCGCCCTGGGCGCAGCCTGCTGGTGGCGTGTGAGCCGGCTGACGTCAGCGCCGGGATGGGCCTGTCCGGTCCGGTCCTTCAGGCTTTGCCGCACGCGGTGCGGACGGTGGAGGAAATCATCACGGAAAGAGCAGTGTCGGCCTGAGCACGGGAAGGAGGTGCTAGGGATGCTGAGCAAGCTGGTCACGGTGGCCATCATCGCCGTGGTGCTGGTGATAGTCATCGACTCGCTGCCGGACATCAAGCGGTACTTCGAGATTCGCGACATGTTAGGTACCGGGCATAGGTAGAGACGGGAGGAGTATGCACGAGTACGGTTTGGCCGAAGGCGTGCTGGCCACCGTGCGCCAGCGCGCCGCCGGCCGGAAGGTGGCGGGGATCCGGGTCCGGTTCGGCGTGAAGCACGCGGTTGACGAGGAGTCGATGGCGCAGGCGTGGGGCTTCGTGGCCGAGGGAACCGAGGCCGAGGGCTCCGCGGTGGCGCTCGTGACCGTGCCGGCCACACTCACCTGCCAGGACTGCGGGCTGACCGCCGAGACCACCGACGTGCTGGCCACCTGCCCGGGTTGCCGCGGGGAGAACGTCGAGATCACCGGCGGCGACGAGATGACGCTCGAATCGATCACCTACGAGCCGGCCAGGACCGGCTGAGAGGGGATAGGTATGTGCCTAGGCATCCCGGCTCAGCTCGTGGCGGGTGAGACCGGCCATCCCGACCTGGTCATGGCCGAGGTGGGCGGGGTGCCCCGCACCGTCAACGTCGGCCTGCTCGACGAGCGGCCCGGCCCCGGTGACTGGATCCTGGTGCACATGGGCTTCGCGCTGAACGTGATGACGCCGCAGGAGGCGGCCGACGCGCTGGCCGCGCTCGGCGCCGAGCGCGAGGCCGAGAACCGCGAGGCGGCGGCCGTGCATACGGCCATGGACGCCGGGGTCCCGGAGGCGGTCACGCGGTGGATGGCATGACCGGCCCGGACCAGGCCGGGGCGCACATGTTCGTGAGGTACGCCTACCCCCCGAATGCGCTCGGTTACTGCGGTCCGGACAGCTTCCGCGATTACGCCGAGGCCGGCGTGGTCGACCAAGGGCTGGTCAAGCAGGTTCAGGCGTTCTCCGGCGCCTGGCCGTACCTGGAGCTGATCGCGGCCGGCTGCGGCATCTCCGACCCGCTGGACCAGCGGGTCGTGGAGGCCTACTGGGTAGGCAACGACCTGCTCGACCGGGTCGCGCTGGGCCAGCTCGGCGACTCGATGGCCGAGCGGTTCCGCAAGCAGGTGGGGAACAAGTTCCAGTTCCTGGCCGAGGGAGTGCTGGCCGGCGGGGTGCCGCACCACAGCTTCCACGTGTTCGGCGTGTACCCGTGGGTGGGCCTGCTCGGCAACGACCGGATGACCAAGCACGCGCTCACCGTCCTAGACCGGTGCCGGGTCAGGTGGGGCAAGGTGATCGCGGCTCACGGCGACCAGGCCACCGTGGAGTCCCGGCCGCTTTGCTGGGACGGGCGCCTGCTGAGCCTGGGCGAGCCTGCTACGGAGACGGCCCGGCTGGCACTGGACGGCACGATGCTGGCCGGCGACATCGGCCCGGGCGACTGGGTAGCGCTGCACTGGGACTGGGTCTGCGACAAGCTCACCGACCGCCAGCTCCGCGCCCTGCGCACGTACACCATGCGCCACCTGGACATGGTCAACCACCGCGTCGACCACCCCGGCCCCGTCGCCATCCTCGGCTGAGGGGGTTACGCGGGGGTGACTACGAACTGGCGCAGGTATAGGTCGCGGAACGTTACCGGGCCGCGGGGGCCGGGTACGGCGTCGATGTTGATGCCGGTCTCCGGCACCGAGAACAGCTTGAAGCCGTCCAGCAGCCGGGTGGTGGAGTTCCAGAACGCGCCCGTGCCCGCGTAGGCGCCGAGGAATTCTTCGGCCGCGGCCTGGTCCACGGTCACGATCGCCGCGGCCAGCCCGGAGGTCTCCTCGTTGGCCAGCACGGCCGCGGCGCGCGGCCCGTCGGCCGGGGCCAGCGTCACGGTGGCCTCACGGCCGGAATCCAGCGCCCACTCGTGGCCGAGCGGGTGTGCGTGCGGCGGCAGCGAGGCGGCGATACCCAGCCGGTCCAGCAGCGCGGTCACCCGCGGCGCGAAGGTGTCCCACAGCGACGGGTGCAGCAGGAGCAGGTTGAGCCGGTTGCACACGCCGAGCCGGTCCAGGCTGGCCTCGATCAGCCGCCCGGCCAGGTCCAGGTCGGCGGCGGCGTCGACGTACAGCACCGCGCCGCCGTCGGCGTGCGCCATCGTGCGCACCCCGTGCCGGGCCGCTTCGGCGGCCAGCGACCGGGTGCTGTCCCCGCTGCCGCGCAGGATCACCAGCGGGATCAGGCCGGGCTGGCTGACCAGCGCCCGGGCCGAGGACTGCCCGGGCACCCGGACCAGCTGGATCATGGCCGGGTCCAGGCCGGCGGAGGCCAGGGCGGGCGCGATGACCTCGTCCGCCAGCGTGATGGCCGAACGGATCGCGGCCGACCCGGTCCGCAGCACGCCCGCGTTGCGTGACTTGACGAACTGCGAGGCGATGTCGACCACCACGTTCGGCCTGGCCTCGAAGTTGGCGCCGATCACGCCGACCGGGCGCCGCCGCTCGGTGAGCACCAGGCCGTCGGGAAGCTCCCTGACCGCCCGTTCGGCGGATTCGTACGGCACGCCGGCCAGCGCCCGCAGCTGATCCGCGATGGCGGCCAGCCGCGCCTCGTCCAGCCGGAGCCGGTCCAGCAGGCCACGGCCGAGCCCGGCCTCCCGGGCCGTGGTCATGTCCGCCTCGTTGGCCGCGAGCACCGGCGCCGAGCCGCGGACCAGGCCGTCCGCGATCGCGCGCAGCGCCTGGTCGAGCCGCTCGCCGGGCACGCCGGCCAGGTCGGCCACGGTGCCGCGGGCGGCGCGCGCGGCCTCCTCCACGGCCTTGTGCGCGTCGGAGCCGTCTGTCGTCATGGAGCTTCCCTTACCTCGGCCGGTGCAGTGGCGGGTTCCAGGCTACGCAGGGGCGGGGCCTCCAGGCTGCAGGCGAACTCCTGCGGTGTCGTCTTCTCGCACTTGGCCCGGGACGGGTTGCGGATGGTGAGCGCGGCCAGCACGCCCCCGGCGGCGCAGAACACCGCCGCCATGTACGCCGCCTCGCGGAAGCCGTGGGCGAGCGCGGCCGGGTGCAGGTAGCTGTCGCCGCTGATGCCGGCCAGCGCGGGGAGGATCGCCACCGCGATCAGGCTGGCCGCCCGGGCCACGTCGTTGTTGACCGCGGAGGCCACGCCGGCGTGGTCGGCCGGGGCGGCCGCCAGCGCGGTCGCGGTCAGCGGCGCCACCATGATCGCCACCCCGAAGCCGAACACCACCGCCCCGGGCAGCACCGCGGTGAGGTAGTTGCCGGAGTCGCTGATCCGGGCGAAGAGCAGGAGCGACGCCGCAATGACGACCGGCCCGACCGACATCTGCAGCCGGGGCCCGATCCGGGCGGCCAGCGCGCCGGAGCGGGAGGACAGCGCGAGCATGATGAACGTCACCGGCAGCAGCGCGGTGCCGGCCTCCACCGGCGAGTACCCGTGCACCACGATCAGCACGGTCGGCACCAGGAACAGCAGCCCGCCGAGCGCCGCGTAGACCACGAACGTCACCGCGTTGGCCGCGGAGAACTGCCGGGACCTGAATATCCCGAGCGGCAGCATCGGCTCCGGCTCCCTGGCCTCGACCAGGATGAACACGCCGAGCAGAACCAGGCCCACGGCGAGCGGCAGCAGCACGGAGACCGATGTCCAGCCGTCCGCCGACGCCGCGATCAGGCCGTAGGTGATCCCGGCCAGCGCGCCGCTGATGGCCAGCGCGCCGCGGTAGTCGAGCCGCGGCACCGGACCCGGCGCCTTGGTCTCCGGTACGTGCCGGGCGGAGATGGCGACCACGACCGCGGCCAGCGGCAGGTTGATGAAAAAAATTAGCCGCCAGGACACCGCGTCGATCAGCCACCCGCCGAGGAACGGACCGATCGCGGTGGCCACGCCGCCAAGTCCCGACCACGCGCCGATGGCGGCCATCCGGTCGTCCTCGGCGAACGAGGCCTGCAGGATGGCCAGGCTGCCCGGGGTCAGCAGCGCCCCGCCCACGCCCTGCAGGGCCCGCGCCGCGATCAGCACCTCGACGTTCGGGGCCACCCCGCACAGCAGCGACGCGAGCGCGAACCAGACGACGCCGATCACGAACACCTTCCGCCGTCCGTAGCTGTCCCCGAGCGTGCCGCCGAGCAGCAGCAACCCGGCC
>Ga0207689_10002255_pt1 | contig 18068 bp, 19 predicted proteins | sample KBSMisM52_FD_184312 | JGI IMG/M metagenome (GOLD analysis project Ga0207689, IMG submission 184312) | Miscanthus rhizosphere microbial communities from Kellogg Biological Station, Michigan, USA - KBS Miscanthus M5-2 (SPAdes) (version 2) | ecosystem: Host-associated > Plants > Roots >... | reverse complement strand
AGCGTCATCGCCTGGCACGCCGAGCTCTGGCCGCTGCTCGTCGCGCAGGTGACCCAAGAGCGCGTCGCCGGCCAATTCGAGCACCGCCGGCCGACGCGAGTGACGCGGCATCTGCTGCCAGGCCTGCACGCCATGAACTTCGTTCTCGACGACGTGCTCGACGGCGGCGTCAACGATGCGCTCAACCTCGATAGCCACGGCAAGGCCCTCGCCTTCCTGTTGCTCGACCTGCCGATCGAGGTGCCGGACGACTTGCGCCACCACCTCGTCGGCACCGACGCCGACATCCTGGATCCCCCGAACCTAGAACGGAGACTTGCCCCATGAATTCGACCTTCCGCGCCGGCCGGCGAAGCTGCATCGCGGCGATGGGCGCCCTGCTCGCCTTGCCGCTCCTTGCCCAGACCAAGTACCCTGAGAAGCCCGTGACGTTCATCGTCCCCTTCGCCGCCGGCAGTGCGACCGACCAGCTGGCGCGCGCTCTTGGCAACTCGATCACGCAGGACACGAAGCAGGCGGTCATCGTCGACAACAAGGCCGGCGCCAGCGGGATGATGGCCGCGCAGGCGGCGGCGCGCGCCACCGCCGACGGCTACACGGTGCTGATCACCACCAACACCACGCACGCCGCCAACGAGCATCTCTACAAGAAGCTCGCCTACGACCCGGTCAAGGACTTCGTCCCCGTCACCGGCCTCGGCAAGGGCGGGCAGGTGCTCGTGGTGCGGACCGAGGCACCGTACAAGAGCGTCGCCGATCTCGTCGTCAAGGCCAAGCACGAGCCGGGCAAGCTCTCGTTCGGCAGCGGCAGCTCGTCGAGCCGCGTCGCCGGGGAAATGTTCAAGCAGCTGAGCGGAACCAACATCCTGCACGTGCCCTACAAGAGCAACCCGCAGGCGATCACCGACCTGCTCGGCGGCCAGATCGACTTCATGATCACCGACACCGCGACCGGCGTGCCGCAGATCAAGGGCGGCAAGCTCCGCGCCCTCGGCGTCTCGACAACCCGGCGCAATCCGCTGCTGCCCGACGTGCCGACGATCGACGAAGCCGGGGTCAAGGGCTACGACATGGGCTACTGGTTCGCGGCCTACGTTCCGGCCGGCACGCCCGCGCCGGTAGTGGCGCGCCTGCGCGAGCTGCTGGTCGCGGGGACCAAGAGCGCCACCGCCAAGTCGTTCTTCGACAGCACGGGCTCGGACGCCTGGACGACGACGCCTGACGAGCTCGGCAAGTTCCAGATCGCCGAGGCGCAGAAGTGGGGCCGCGTCATCAAGGCCGCCGGCATCGAGCCCGAGTGATCGTCCACCTCGTCGACGGCACCTACGAGCTGTTCCGTCACTTCTACGGGCTGCGCCGCTTCACCAAGGGCAAGGATCGGCCGCTCGGCGCGGTCGTCGGCGTGCTGCAGTCGGTGCTCGAGATCGTCGAGCGCGGCGAGACGCACGTTGGCGTCGCCACCGACCACATCATCGAATCGTTCCGCAACGATCTTTGGCCGGGCTACAAGACCTCGGCCGGGATCGAGCCGGCGCTGTTCGCCCAGTTCCATCCGCTCGAGGAGGCGCTCGTCGCGATGGGCGTCGTCGTCTGGCCGATGGTCGAGCTCGAGGCCGACGACGCGCTCGCTTCGGCGGCGCGCATCGCCGACGCCGACCGCGCGGTCGAGAAGGTCTGCATCTGGACGCCCGACAAGGACCTCGCGCAATGCGTTCGCGCCGACCGCGTCGTCCAGGTCGACCGGCGCGGCAAGGCGATCCGCGACGCCGCCGGCGTGCGCGCGAAGTTCGGCGTCGAGCCGGCGCTGATCCCCGACTACCTCGCGCTCGTCGGCGACGCTGCCGACGGCTACCCGGGGATCGAGGGCATCGGTGCGGTCGGCGCAGCGCGCCTGATCAATCGCCATGGCGCGATCGAAGCGTTCCCGCCCGCAGTGCTCGGCGATCGCCTGCCGCTCGCGCTTCTCTTCAAGCAGCTCGCGACGCTGCGAACCGACGCACCCCTGTTCGAGCGCGCCGAGGCGCTGCGCTGGCGCGGCCCGACTGGCGCCTTCGCCGCGTGGACCGAGCGCGCGAACGCGCCCCGCCTGCTCGAGCGCTGCCTCAAGGCGAGCGCAGCGGCCGGCTGACGAGTCGCCCGGCCCGGCCGCTCACGGGTCGGGCAAGCCGACAGGGCATGCCAGTTGCTGCGGACGCATTCACGACCGATGATTCGCCTGCCATGACCACGCCCGCCTTCTCCGCAACCCGTCGCCACCTCGCTCTTGCCGGCTCGGCGGCGACTCTCTTCGTCGCCACACTGGCATCGGCGGCGCCGGTGCCGGCCGTGCACGAGCTGGCGCGCCAGGAGCAGCAGCCGATGCTCGACACGCTGCGCGATCTCGTCTCGATCGAGTCGGGCAGCAAGGACGTCGAAGGGCTCGACAAGATCGCCGGGCTGATCGCCGATCGGCTGCGCCAGCTCGGCGGCAAGGTCACCGTCGTGTCGCCGTCCGACGTTTTCAAGATGGACGACACACCGGCGAAGACCGGCGCGATGGTGCAGGCCGAATGGCAGGGCACTGGCAGCAAGAAGGTGCTGCTGATCGCACACATGGACACCGTCTACCTGCGCGGCATGCTGAAGGACCAGCCGTTCCGCGTCGACGGCAACCGCGCCTACGGTCTCGGCATCGCCGACGACAAGCAGGGCATCGCGCTGATCCTGCACATCGTCGCGATGCTCAACAAGCTCGGCGTCAAGGACTACGGCACGCTGACCGTCCTCGTCAACGGCGACGAGGAGATCAGCTCGCCCGGCTCGCGCAGCACGATCACCCGCGTCGCCGCCGACCAGGACGCGGTGCTCTCGTTCGAAGGCGGCGGCAGCGACGGCGGCATCCGTCTCGCGACGAGCGGGATCGGCTCGGCGTACCTGACCGTCGAGGGCAAGTCGTCGCACGCCGGCGCGGCGCCCGAGCGCGGCATCAACGCGCTCTACGAGCTCTCGCACCAGATCCTGCAGATGCGCGACCTGTCGCAGGACGACAAGGGATTGAAGCTGAACTGGACCGTCTCGCAGGCGGGCACGAACCGCAACGTGATCCCGGCGGCGGCGAGCGCGCAAGCCGACGCGCGCGCGCTGCGCGTCTCCGACTTCGATCAGCTGCAGAGCGCGTTGCAGGAGCGCATCAAGAGGAAGCTCCTCCCCGACAGCAAGGTCCAGGTCAAGTTCGAGGTGCGCCGGCCGCCGCTCGAAGCGACGCCGGCGTCGCGCCAGCTCGCCGCGCACGCGCGAACGATCTACGACGAGATCGGCCTGCCGATGAAGGTCGCCGACGTGGCGACCGGCGGCGGCACCGACGCCGCGTTCGCGGCTTTGAAGGCACGCGGCGCGGTGATCGAGGGATTCGGGCTGAGCGGCTTCGGCGCGCATTCGAACGATGCCGAATACGTCCAGCTCGAGACCATCGTGCCGAGGCTCTACCTGGGCACGCGAATGGTCATGGACATCGCCCGCGACAGGGCGAAATAGAAGCGCCTGCCGGCCTCGGCGTTCAGCGCCGCGACAGCGCCGCACCGATCCGCTGCAAGGTCGCGCCGGCGTGGGCCGGATCGAGCCAGCGCAGCGCGACCACCGCTTCGAGCTCGGGGTCCATACCGACGTAGTGGCCGCCCGCGCCAACCATGAACGCGGCGCGCGTCGAGAAGCCCGCAAAAGCGCTGCCGTCGCGGTTCAGCCAGAGCAGCCTGCCGTAGAACGGCGCGATCGCGCACGGCGTGAACATGCGCGCGATCCACTCGCTCGCGATCAGCCGGCGCCCGCCGGCAACGCCGCCGTCGAGGAGCAGCTGGCCGATCCGCGCCTGGTCGCGCGCGCCGATCGAGACGCCGGCGCCCCAGTGCGATCCGCCCGGCACCGATGGGACGCGGCCGACGCCGGGCAGATCGATCCACGCGTCGTCGTAGCCGCGCCACGCGAATCCGCCGCCGCCGCCGAGCGGCGCGAGGACGTGCTCGACGAACGCCTCGGGCAGCGGCCGGCGAAAGAGACGCAGCAACGCGAGCGCGAGCTGGTTGATGCGGACGTCGTTGTATTCCCAGTACGTGCCCGGCGCGCGCAGCGGCCGCGCGCCGCCCTTCGGTCCCTCGGCCGGATGCGGGTCCTGCGCGACCTTGCGCCAGCGATCGACGGTGTCGGGCAGGCCGAACGACCTTCCCTCCCACTCGCTCGTCTGCGTCAGCAGCTGCGTCCAGGTGATGGCGCGGTTGTGCTCGCTGTCGTCGAAGCCGATGCCCGGCAGCCGCGCCGAGACGCGTTCGTTCTCGTCGGGGAGTAATCCCCGCAGCTGGGCGACGCCGGCGAGGAGGGCGAGGTAGCTCTTGGCGACGCTGAAGGTGAGGTCGGCGCGATCCGGCTCGCCCCACGCAGCGATCTCTTCGCCGTGGCGAAGGACGACGCCCGACTGCGGCCCGCGCGGATGCACCGGCCCGCGCAGGCGGTTGAACGGCGGCGGGTCGTCGTGGTGGACGCCCCACGGCGTCTCGCCGGGTTGCAGCGCCGCCGCCGGGTCGCGCGGCCACGTGACCTCGTGCGCCTGGGCGAAGGCGGCGGCTTCCGCGAGCTCGTCCCTTTGTTGACCCACGTCAACCCTTCAGCGGCGCGAGGGCATAGCCTCGATCGGGTCCCGGAGAAGATCGATGCGTCTCTTGCAGTCCGCGGTCGCCGCGCTGTTCGTCGTCGCCGCCACTCCCGTTCTCGCCAACCCGGCAGAGTACGGCCGCGCGATGCTCGAGCTGGCGACGAAGAGCGGTTGCATGTCGTGCCACACGCTCGTACCGGCGGCGCCGCGCGCCGACGGGCTGGCGCCGATCGCACCGGCCTGGCGCGACGTCGCCATCAAGTACCGCGACGATCCGGGCGCCGCCGAGCGGCTCACGCGCACCGTCATGACCGGCTCGAATCCGCAGGCGCGCCATTGGACGGGCAAGGTCGGCGAGGTCGCGATGCCGCCGAACGCCGCGGTGGTCAGCGAAGCCGACGCGCGCGCGCTCGTCAACTGGATCCTGGTGCTGGTTCCGTGAGCCGCGCGCGGGCGAGACCATCACTCCACCTTCGCGCCCGACGAGATCACGACCTTCTCCCACTTCGCCGTCTCGGCGGCGATGACCTTGCCGAAGTCCTCGGGCGAGCCGGCGATCGGCTTGCCGCCGAGCTCGGCGAGGCGGGCGCGCATCTTCGGGTCGACGAGGGCCCGGTTCACCTCGGCGTTGATCTTCTCGACGACGTCCTTCGGCGTTCCCTTCGGCATGCCGATGCCGAACCACGCCGTCGCCTCGTAGCCGGGCACGGTCTCGGCGACCGTCGGCACGTCGGGGAGCGACGGGTCGCGCTCGGCCGACGTCACCGCGAGGGCGCGGATCTTGCCGCTCTTGATGTGGCCGATCGACGACGGCAGGTTGTCGAAGATGACGTCGACCTGGCCGCCCATCAGGTCGGTCAGCGCCGGGCCGGCGCCCTTGTACGGCACGTGCAGCATCTGGCAGCCGGTCAGCGACTTGAACAACTCGCCCGAGAGGTGCACCGAGGTGCCGCTGCCCGACGACGCCATGTTGATCTTGCCGGGGTTGGCCTTGCAGTACGCGATGAACTCGGCAACCGTCTTGGCCGGAAACGACGGCGTCACTTCCATCACGTTGGGCGTTCGCACGAGGCCGGCGACCGGCGCGATGTCGCGGATGACGTTGAAGCTGAGCTCCTTGTAGAGCGTCGCGTTGATCCCGTTCGCCGGGTTGACGAGCAGCATCGTGTAGCCGTCCGGAGTCGCCTTGACGACCGACTCGGTGCCGAGGTTGTTGCCGGCGCCGGGCTTGTTCTCGATCACGAAGGGCTGGCCGAGCTTCTCGGTGAGCCACTGGGCGACGATCCGCGCCAGCACGTCGGTCGTTCCGGCCGGCGGGTACGGAACGACCCACTTGACCGGGCGCGTCGGGTAGTCGGCGGCATGGGCCGGCCCGGCGGCGACGATGCAGAGCAGGGCGAGGGCGAGCAGGCGCGAGAGGACGGTCACGGTGTCTCCTTGTCTTGGGCGGATGCTCGACTCTAGCGACCGCCGGCGGCGCCGCCGCGCCGATCCGGTCAGACGGCGCCGTCGCCCCCGATCACGTGACGCAGGGCATCGAAGCAGAGCGGGTCGATCGCCGTGCCGACCATGCCGGCCATCGTCGCGAGCGTCTCCGGCACCGGCACCGCCGCGCGGTATGGCCGGTCGGCCGAGATCGCATCGAAGATGTCGGCGGCCGTGATGATCCGCGTCTCGAGCGTGATCGCCTCGGCGCTCAGGCCGCGCGGGTAGCCGCCGCCGTCGAGCCGCTCGTGGTGCGCCGCGGCGACGCGGGCGAGCTCCGAGAAGGCGCCGATGCGCGCCAGGATCGCTTCCGTGTGCTCGGCGTGGCGGCGCATCACGACCCACTCGTCGGCGTCGAGCTTGCCGGGCTTGTCGAGCAAGGCGTTGCTGACGCCGAGCTTGCCGACGTCGTGCAGCAGCGCGCCGCGGCGCAGCCACCGGCGGCGCGCCTCGGGCAGACCGAGCCGGCGCGCGATGGCGTCGACGATCTCGGCGACGCGGGCGCTGTGGCCGCTCGTGAACGGGCTCTTGCTGTCGACGATCTGGCCGAAGGCGGCGGCGATGTCGTCGAGGTACTCGTCGTCGAGGACGACGGCGCCGGCGCCCGGCTCCATCGCGAACACGGCCGGCTCGACGGCGGGCGAGGCGAGGGTGCGCCAGAACGCCGGATCGGCGGCGACGCGTTCCATCGCGGCCACCAGCGCCGGGTCGAACCAACTGCCGGCCCGGCCGCGCGCCTCGGCGAGCGCGGCGAAGGGGCCGCCGACGGTGTGGAACACGTCGATCACCTGCGCGAGCAAGGCGATCCGCGCGTTCAGCGGGATCGCGTCGCCGGCCAGCGCCTCGGGTCGGCCGCTGCCGTCCCAATGCTCGTCGAGGCTGGCGATCCCGGCGGCGACGCCGTTGCCGAAGCGCAGGCGCCGGGCGATGTCGGCGCCGCGCGTGCAGCGCGTCCTGATCAGGTCGTCGGTGATCCGCGGCCCGTTGCGCAGGATGTTGACGACGCTGCGCAAGCGGCCGGCGAGCCCGGCGTTCAGGCCCGTGTGCGTGAAGACGAAGCGGAGGACGTCGGGCAGGCCCGTGCCGACGATCTTGAAATCGCGCTTGAACGCCAGGTCGTCGGTCAGGTAGAGCTCGCAGATCCGCGCCGCGTTGCTGCTGCAGCCGAGGTCCTTGAGCAGCAGCGTGTAGTAGAGGTCGCGCAGCGCTGCGACCGGCAGGCCGAGCGTCATGCCGATGTGCGTGCCGATCCAGCAGACGCGGATGCAGTGCCCTTTCGGTTGCCCCTCGGTGAGGTCGAGCGCGTGGCTGAGCGCGCCGATCAGCTCGGAGATGCGCATCCCCGTGACTGCCGGCGGCGCGAGCGGTGCCGCTTCGGCAACGAACGGGCGGAATCGGTCCATTCGCCTGTCTTCGGTTGCAGCGCTCCGTTCTTGAGCGCCGCCCGATCAGCGGACGAACTGGTCGACGTAGCCGGCGCCGAGGCCGCACGCCTCGTAGTGCTTGCGGCACATCGCGATCTTGGTGTGGACGTCTTCGTAGCCGGTGCTGTTGCCGTTCGCGTCGACGTAGACCATCGCGCCGCTGATGTTGAAGAACGTGATCATCTCGTCGTGGCCGGGCTCGACGACGAGGGTGTGGATCTCGCCCGGCGGCTCGTACACGAAGGCGCCTGCGCGCGCGATCCAGTCGTGCTCGAGGTAGCGCCACGCGCCCTTGATGACGTAGCCGACGACGACCGACGGATGGATGTGGCGCGACAGCACGCCGCTCTTTCTCACCCGCAGCAGGTTGCACCAGCTGCCGGTCACCGTGTTGAGGAGGAGCGGCCGGAACCAGACCGCCTCGGCCTGCGGCACCCAGACGCGCTCGTCGTCGGGGAGCGCGGCGATCGCGATCTCGGGCTGGATTCCGGGCAGCTGCTCGATCATGGTCGCCTCGCTGTCGTCACGAGATCAGGTAGCCGCCGTCGACCGGCAGGACGACGCCGGTGACGAAGGCGGCGGCGGGCGAGGCGAGGAAGAGCGCGGCGCCGGCGACGTCGCCGGGCTCGCCCCAGCGGCCGAGCGGCGTGCGCGCGCGGATCGCTTCGCCGCGCGCCGGGTCGTCGCGCAGCGGCGCGGTCAGCGCGGTCGCGATCCAGCCGGGCGCGATCGCGTTGACGCGGATGCCGTCGGCGGCATAGGCGATGGCGAGCGACTTCGTCAGCTGGGCGACGCCGCCCTTGCTCGCCGAATACGCCGGCACCAGCCCGCCGCCGAAGAAGCTCAGCATCGACGCCAGGTTGACGATCGAGCCGCCGCGCTCGGCGAGCCGTCCACGCGCCGCGCTGCAGACTCGCTGCATGCCGACCAGGTTGATGTCGACGACGTCGGCGAAGACCTCGGGGTCTTGCTCCTCGCCGCGCCGGATGACGCCGGCGCAGTTGACGACGATGTCGAGGCGCGGCAGCGCAGCGACGACGGCTTTCACCGCAGCGCCGTCGCGCACGTCGAGCACCGCCGCCGTGCCGACCGCCGGCGAGCGCCGGTCGATCTCGGCCGCGCTCGCGCCGGTGACGAGCACGTTGGCGCCGTGCGCTGCGAACGCTGCGGCGATGCCCGCGCCGATGCCGCTGGTGGCGCCGACGACGAGGACGTGGCGGCCGGCGAAGAGGTCGGGCGAGAAGGTCAAGGCGTCGGTCCCGGGGTGGCCCCGGATGTTATTGAATGCCGAGATGCCGGGGATTTGGCACGGTCGAACGGTAACGGCGCTCAGGTCCGGGGCCCGAGGTCCGATGTGTCGAAGGTGCCGTTCGCTCGCATCGCCGTGCAAACGCGTCGGCGGCACGTTCGAGCGGGGGCACCATGAGCGGCGCGATCCAGTACACCGCCACCGACGCAGCGCAGAGGGTCATCGACGGGCTCGGTCGCACCGAGGACGTCCAGTTCTCGCCGACCCAGCGACGCCTCGCCGTCGCGGGCTTCCATGCCAACCGGATCGCGGTCTTCGACGTCGAGATCGCGCGCGTCGCCGGCGAGCCGCGGGTGGCGCTGAACGAAGTCGTCGAGATCGATTCGGCGACGCTCAAGGGTCCGCACGGGCTGTGCTTCCTGGACGAGGACACGCTGGTCGTCGCCAACCGCGAAGGATCGGTGGAAGTGCTCGCCGTTCCCGCGCCCGATGCCGGGAGCGACGGCGGCGCGGCGCCTCGGCGAACGGTCCTGGGCGGCGCTTCGGGACAGATCGTCACCCCCGGGTCGGTCGCCGCCCGGGTGCTCGATGACGACACGATCGAGCTGCTCGTCTGCAACAACTACGTGAACTCGGTGACGCGCCACGTCCTCGACCGGCGACGCGGCTTCGTGGCGACGAGCGATGGCCTGCTGCTGCAGCGCCGCCTGGAGGTTCCCGACGGGATCTGCTTCAGCCCTGATTCGCGCTGGATCGCGGTGAGCAACCACAGCACCCACAGCGTCCTGCTCTACGACCGCAGCCGCGGCCTCGGACCCGACCGCGAGCCCGACGGCGTCCTGCGCAACATCCTGTGCCCGCACGGCGTCCGCTTCACATTCGACCAGGAGTTCATCCTCGTCGCCGACGCCGCCGCGCGCTACGTCAATGTCTACAAGAAGGAAGGCGAGACGTGGGGCGGCACGCGCGATCCCGTGCGCCTGTTCGAGGTCATGAGCCCCGCGATGTTCGCGCGCGGCCGCTTCAACCCGCAGGAGGGCGGCCCGAAGGGCATCGACATCAGCAAGGACACGAACGTGCTCGTGACCACGTGCGAGTCGCAGACGCTCGCCTTCTTCGATGTCGACGAGGTCGTCCGCGTCGCGGAAGCGCCCGAGGGCCGCGTCAAGCGATACCTGCAGTGGCGTCTCTCGGAGGCGATGTTCAACCGGCTCGGCTACCTGGCGCGGTTCCCGGCCTAGCCTCCTCGCCCGGTCGGGGCGGCGGCGGGCGCGAGACGTTCGGCGCGGTCGTGCGGCCGGAGGATGATCGCCGCCATGGCCGACAGCCGCTCCGACGACATGGGCACCGCCGCCGCGGCGGAGCGTGAGCTGACCCTCACGCCGGCGCAGGCGCTCGCGCTGGCGATCGAGCGCTATCGGCTCGACGAGCTCGACGACGCGGAGATGATCTACGCCGCACTGCTCGAGCGCTGGACGGATCGGCCCGACGTTCTCAACTACATGGGCGTGCTGCAGCATCAGCGTGGCGAGAACGGCGCTGCCCTCGCCCTGTTGCGCCATGCCGTCGAGGTCGCGCCCGACACGGCCCTTGCGCCGTGGCGGCCGGGTCGTCTTCACCGTCGAAGCCTTGCTCGAGGGCGACGGCGCCAGCCATCGCTTGCTCCCCCGGCCGCTCCGCTCACGCGCACCTACCTTCGATCCGTGCTCGACGGCGCCGGCTTCGTTCAGCAGCGGATCGACGCCGACGTGCTGCGCTCGGAAGGCCGACTTCCCGTGCCCGGCTGGCTCGTCAGCGCGTGCCGGGAGTAAAGACGCTCAGGCCGAGAGCGCGTGCATCTCGGCGAAGAGATCGGCCTTGCCTTCGAAGCCGATGCCGGGAAGCTCGGGCAGCGTGACGATGCTGTCCTTCACCGCGACGCCGTCGGGAAACCCGCCATAGGGCTGGAACAGGTCGGGGTACGACTCGTTGCCGCCGAGGTGGAGTCCTGCGGCGATGGCGAGCGACATCTGGTGGCCGCCGTGCGGCACGCAGCGCGACGGCGACCAGCCGTGCTCCTTCAGCATCGCCAACGTGCGCAGGTACTCGACCAGCCCGTAGCTGAGCGCGCAGTCGAACTGGAGCCAGTCGCGGTCGGGGCGCATGCCGCCGTAGCGGATCAGGTTGCGCGCGTCCTGCATCGAGAACAGGTTCTCGCCGGTCGCCATCGGCCCCGGATAATGGTTCGCGAGCTCGGCCTGGAGCGCGAAGTCGAGCGGATCGCCGGCTTCCTCGTACCAGAACAGGTCGTAGTCCGAGAGCGCCTTGGCGTACTCGACCGCAGTCTTCAGGTCGAAGCGGCCGTTGGCGTCGACCGCGAGCTTCTGGCCCGGGCCGAGCAGGCGCAGCACCGCCTCGATGCGCTCGCGGTCGGCGCCGAGCGGCGCGCCGCCGATCTTCATCTTGACGACCGAGTAGCCGCGCTCGAGGTAGCTGCGCATCTCGCGCTCGAGGCCCTCGAGGCCCTGGCCCGGCCAGTAGTAGCCGCCGGCGGCGTAGACGAAGACGTCGCGCCTGGCGACGCCGTTGCCGTGGCGTTCGGCGAGCAGCTCGAACAGCGGCCGCTCCTCGATCTTGGCGACCGCGTCCCAGACCGCCATGTCGATCGTCCCGACCGCGACCGAGCGCTCGCCGTGGCCGCCGGGCTTCTCGTTGGTCATCATCGTTGCCCAGATGCGCTCGGGCGAGAGGACGCCGCGCTCGTCGAGGAGCGACGCGGCGTCGGCTTCGAGCAGGCGCGGGATGAAGCGCTCGCGCATCAGCGCGCCCTGGCCGTAGCGCCCGTTCGAGTTGAAGCCGTAGCCGACGACGAGCTCGCCGCCGCGGGCGACGTCGGTGACGACGGCGACCAGGCTCAACGTCATCTTCGAGAAGTCGATGTAGGCGTTGCGGATATTCGACCGGATCGGTCGGGTGACTTCGCGGATCTCGACGATCTTCATGGCGCGTGGACTCCCGGTCTGGACGGGCAGGATTGAGCCCCGATGATGACGCGCTGGCGAGACGTTCGCGCAGCGACCAGAATGTCCCTGCGCCCCGCTTCGCGGCGGCGCGCCAACGAACGACAACAGAGGAGACCCCATGACCCATCTCATCCGCGCCCTCGTCGCCGCGTCCGCGCTGGCCTGCGCCGGCGCGTCGGCGCAGATCGTCGTCTCGGCCAACGACAACAAGGCGACGCTCGACAACGGCGCCAACAAGGTCGTCGCCAACCCGCCCGCGGACACCGTCACGGTGATCGACCTCGGCGCCCGCCCGCCCAAGGTCGTCGCCGAGCTGAACGTGCCGACCAGCGTCGTCGGCCCGCCGATGAGCGTCGCCGTCTCGCCCGACGAGTCGCTCGCCCTGGTGACGCGCGCGAGCAAGGTCGATCCGGCTGACGCCACCAAGGTCGTCGCCGATGACACCCTGACGGTGATCGACCTGAAGGCGTCGCCGCCGGCCGTCGTCGCGACGCTGAAGGCGGGCGCCGGCGCTTCGGGCGTGTCGTTCAACAAGCAGGGCACGCTCGCCGTCGTCGCCAACCGCAACGAGGGAACGGTCTCGGTGTTCACGGTGAGCGGCAAGACGCTGACGCCCGCGGGCACGATCAAGCTCGGCGACGACAAGTCCGGGCCGAGCCACGCCATGTTCACACCCGACGGCAAGAGCATGCTCGTCACGCGCGACGGCGACCACACGATCTCGCTGCTCACGGTCGACGGCAGCAAGGTCGCTTCGGCGAACCGCGACTTCGCCGCGGGCCTGCGTCCCTATGGCCTCGACATCTCGGCCGACGGCCGCATCGCCGTCGTCGCCAACATCGGCCGCAACCTCGGCGACGCCGACACGGTCAGCGTCATCGATCTGCAGGCCAAGCCGATACGCGTCGTCGAGACGGTCACCGTCGGACCGACGCCTGAAGGCATCCAGCTCTCGCCCGACGGCAAGACGCTCGCCGTCGTCATCCACAACGGCTCGGGCAAGGCCAAGGAATCGCCGTTCTACAACGCCAACGGCCTGCTGCTTCTGTATCGATTCGACGGCTTCAAGCCGGTCAAGTTCGCGCAGGCGCCGATCGGCCGCTGGTCGCAGGGAATCGCCTTCTCGCGCGACGGCACGACGATCCTCGTCCAGAACATGCTCGAGAAGGACATCCAGGTGTTTCGTCTCGACGGCACGACGCTGTCCGACACGGGAGAGCGCATCAAGCTGAACGGCGGCGGCGCCGCGATGCGAACGGCCAAGTACTGACGCAGCGCGGGGCGCCGCGCGCGCCTACGTCCGGCTGTTGCCTCGCGGGATGTCGAGCCCGGCCGGCACGGTGCCGGCCCAGCTGCGCTCCATCAGCTCGTACTCGTCGAAGTTGGTGTCGGAGACCTCGGGCATCTGGGGCACGTCCCAGTCGGCCTCGAGCGCCTCCCGCGCGGCGCGCGCTTCGGCCGCGACCTTCAATTCGCGCAGCGCCTTGACGATCGTCGCCAGCACGTCGGACGGTTCGTCGACGGCCAGGATCTCGGCCTCGTTCTCGGCGCTCGCGATCACCTTCACCGGCAGGTTCTCGACCCCCGTCCAGCCGTTGACGCGCAGCTCGTCGTGGACGATGAAGAGGTTGCGGACGATCTGCGTCGCCGTGTCGTGGACGAGCAAGCGGGCGCCGAGCTCGGCGCGCTGCTGCATCAGCAGCGACATCGGCTCCTCGGGCTCGCCGCGTGGATCGACCCGCGCGACAGGGAGCTGGTTCTTGCGCTGCTCGAGCTTGATCGAGCGGCCGAGAACCTCCCTCACCCAGCGCAGCGAGCCACGCTTGGCAGCGGGCGCTGCGGTCGGCGCCTGGCGTGTCGGCGGTTTGGCGGACATGCGGCTGGCCTTTCCCTCGGGGTTGGAGATTTCGACATCGTTCGTTTCGGCGGTCGGCGCCCTTTCTGAAGGCACGGAGACCGGCCAAGGCCCTCGCCCCGGCCCGGATCGTGCAAAGCTTGGCGCCGTGCCCGCACCACAATCGACCATGACCCCGCGCCAGGACGTCCGTTTCTGCACCGCGGCCGACGGCACCCGCATCGCCGTGGCGTCGCTCGGCAGCGGCCCGCCGCTGGTGCGCGCCGCGCACTGGCTGAGCCACGTCGAGCGCGACCTCGAGAGCCCAGTCTGGCGGCCGTGGGTGCAGGAGCTGTCGCGCCGCCACCGCTACATCCGCTACGACCAGCGCGGCTGCGGCCTGTCGGATCGAACCCTCACCGGGCTCTCGCTCGACAACTTCATCGGCGACCTCGAGACCGTTGTCGACCACGTCGGCCTCGAGCGCTTCGCGCTGATCGGCATGTCGCAGGGCGGCGCCGTCGCCATGCGCTACGCGAGCCGCCACCCCGAGCGCGTGTCGGCGCTCGTCCTCGTCGGCGCGTATGCGCGCGGCGCGCTGCGGCGGGCGGCGAGCGACCTCGAGCGCCTCGAGGCCGAGACGCTCGTCAACCTCATCCGCGTCGGCTGGGGCCGCGACAACGACGCCTTCCGTCAGGTTTTCACCAACCAGTACATCCCCGAAGGAACCGCCGAGCAGCACCGCTGGTGGAACGACCTCGAGCGGATCAGCGCGAGCCCCGAGGGCGCGGCGCGCACCCTCGCCGCGTTTCACGACGCCGACGTCTCCGAGGCCGCGGCCAGCCTGCGCGTGCCGACGCTCGTCGTCCACTCGCGCCGCGACGCGCGCGTCCCGTTCGACGAAGGCCGGCGCCTCGCGGCGCTCATCCCGGGCGCGCGCTTCATTGCCCTCGAGAGCGCCAACCACGTCCTGCTCGAGGTCGAGCCGGCGTGGCCGGTGTTCGTCGAGGCGTTCTACGACTTCGTCGGCGCCGGCGAGGCGACGCCGCAAGCGACGCCGGGCGGCGCGGGCGCGACCCCGCTCACAGGCGCCGAGGCCGCCGTGCTCGAGCTGCTTGCGCGCGGCCTCGACAATCACGCCATCGCGCGCCAGCTCGGCAAGAGCGAAAAGACGGTGCGAAACCAAGTCTCGACGATCTTCGACAAGCTCGGCGTGAGAACGCGCGCCGAAGCGATCGTCTATGCGATCGGCGGGCGTGCGCCGCGCTGAACGAGATCGCGCGCACGCGCTGAGCGGTCGCGCGCGCCGCGCGCTGCACTGAACGACGTCGCGCAGCGCGGGTCGCGCCGGCGTCGGCCCGGGGAGGGACCTGGGTCCCGCGCTCCGGCCGATCGGATCGTCGCGTTTCGGGACAAGCGCCTCATGCGGCGAACGGGGCGCGCGCGAATGATTGCGCCACGTCGACGAGACGCGCTTTCCCGAAAGGTCACGCCATGCAAGCCACCCTCTCCGCGCCGGTCGACACCCGGCGCTACGCGAAGACGATCGAAGCCTCGAGGCGGGTTCGCTGGGACATCGATCGCGATGTCATCCGCGGCCGCGAGTTCGACCTCGGCCAGGAGTTCATGCCCGACCGGCTCTCGCTGGTCAGCGAGCTCGACTTCCTGAGCCCCGACCAGCGCCGCTTCCTCGGCCAGGTCCAGGGCCGCACCTACGCGAACATGTTCGGCTTGGTCGAGCGCTTCATCGGCGCCAAGATGGCCGAGGTCGGCCGCGATCACGCCCTCGGCGACCAGACCGCGTTCGAGGCGGTCGTCCGCTTCACCGACGAGGAGCTCAAGCACCAGGAGCTGTTCCGGCGCGTCGAGCTGCTCGTCGGCGCCGGCATGCCGGCGGGCTATCGCTTCGACGTCCCGGCCAACGAGGTCGCGTCGTTCGTTCTCGGCAAGAGCACCTGGGCGGTGCTCGCGCTGACCTGCCACATCGAGCTGTTCTCGCAGGCCCACTACCGCGCCAGCATCGCCTCGGGCGAAGGGCTCTCGCCGCTCTTCAAGGACATCTTCCTGTTCCACTGGAAGGAAGAGTCGCAGCACGCGATCATCGACGAGCTCGAGTGGATCCGCGAAGACGCGAAGCTGGCGTCGAGCCAGGCGCGCGACGCCGCAGTCGACGACCTGATCGCCCTCGTCGGCGGCGTCGACGGCATCCTGCAGGGGCAGGCGGCGGCCGATGCCGAGTACTTCCTGCGCGTCGTCGGCATGGCGGTCGACGAGAAGCGCGCCGTCCAGGTCGCCGCGACCGTGCTGAAGGCGTACCGCTGGCAGTACATCGTCTCCGGCGCCATCCATCCGCACTTCCAGAAGGTGCTCGCCAGCGTCGTCAGCGACGCGCAGATGGCGCGCATTCAGGCCGCTCTCGCGCCCTTGACGTACGCGATGCCGGCGCAGCAGGAAGCAGTCGCCGCGATGACGCACTGAGCCTGCCGGCGCCGGGCGCCGGTCTCCCGTATGCTGTTTCCTTCGGGGAGCAGCATGCGATGGCGAAGGTCAGGGTTGCCAGTTTCAGTGTCTCGATGGATGGCTTCGGCGCCGGGCCGGCGCAAAGCCTCGAGCACCCGCTCGGGCGCGGCGGCGAGGCGCTGCACGGCTGGGTGTTTCCGACGCGCACCTTCCAGCGCATGCTGTTCGGCAAGGAGAGCGGAACCACCGGCCCCGACGACGACTTCGCGGCGAGCGGCTTCGACAACGTCGGCGCCTGGATCCTCGGCCGCAACATGTTCGCGCCGAGCCGCGGCCCGTGGCCCGACGACGAGTGGAAGGGCTGGTGGGGCGCCAGCCCGCCGTACCACGTTCCAGTCTTCGTGCTCACCCACCATTCGCGACCGCCGCTCGAGATGGAGGGCGGGACGACCTTCCATTTCGTCACCGAAGGCATCCATGCCGCGCTGGCGCAGGCGCGCGCGGCGGCGCGCGGCCGCGACGTGCGCGTCGGCGGCGGCGTCTCCGTCGTTCGCCAGTTCCTCGAGGCCGGTCTCGTCGACGAGATGCACCTCGCGATCGCGCCGGCCGTCCTCGGCGCCGGCGAGGCGCTCCTTGCCGGGATCGACCTGCGCCGGCTCGGCTTCGAGCCGACGCGCCACGTCGGCACCGCGGGCGCGATGCACGTCGTTCTGACCAAGACGTCCCCGCCGGCGCCCTGACCCGGCGCCGCCGCCGCAGAAAAGAATCTGCGCCGCTGCGAACGCGGCTGTCGATTCCGTCGCGCCGCGTTCGACTACGGCTGCAGGACAGCGAAGTCCTGCGCCTCCCCTCAGCCAAGGAAACCCGCCATGACCCAAGCCATCGCCTATCTCGCCTTCGACGGCCAATGCGCCGATGCCATGCGCTTCTACGAGCAAGCCCTCGGCGGCAAGCTCGAGGTGCTGATGAGCGGCGCCGAGTCGCCGATCGCGGCGCAGATGCCCAAGGAGTTTGCCCACCGGATCCTCCATGCCCGGCTCGTCCTTCCCGGCGGCGGCATGCTGTACGCAGGAGACGCGCCGGCGCACGTGCCCTACGAAGGGATCAAGGGCGTCTCGATCGCGGTCGACTACGACAGCGTCGCGACCGCCGAGAAGGTCTTCGCGGCGCTCGCCGAAGGCGGCCGCGTGACGATGCCGATGCAGTCGGCGTTCTGGGCCAAGCGCTGGGGCATGCTGGTCGACAAGTTCGGCACGCCCTGGATCGTCAACGGCGAGCCGATCCCGGTGTGACGACCGCGAAGGAGAACACCATGAGCTACATCGATGGATTCGTCGCCGCCGTTCCGACCGCCAACCGCGACGCCTACCGCCGTCACGCCGAGGCCGCTGCGATCGTCTTCAAGGAGCACGGCGCGATCAAGGTCGTCGAGTGCTGGGGCGACGACGTTCCCGACGGCAAGATCACGTCGTTCCCGCTCGCCGTCCAGCGCAAGGCCGACGAGACGGTCGTCTTCTCGTGGCTCGTCTGGCCGTCGAAGACGGCGCGCGACGCGGGCATGGCCAAGGTCATGGCCGACCCGCGGATGAAGCCCGACGTCAACCCGATGCCGTTCGACGGCAAGCGCCTGATCTACGGCGGCTTCGAGGTGCTGGTCGAGCGCTGACTTCAGCGCGTCGTCGCCCGCAGCGTCAGGGCGGCCAGAGCCAGGCGGCACCGCGCACGCCGGAGGAGTCGCCGTGGCGGTTCCTGACGACAGGCGTCGCCAATGCGTCGGAGAACACATGCGCGGGCAGGCGCGCGCCGACCTCGGCGCAGATCGGTCCGATGTTCGACAGCCCGCCGCCGAGGACGACGACGTCGGGGTCGAGGACGTTGATCACCGTCGCCAGCGCGCCGGCGAGGCGTTCGTAGAAGCGCGCCATCGTCGCGAGTGCGGCGGCGTCGCCGGCGTGCGCGAGGGCGGCGATCGCGGCGGCGTCGAGCGAAGGTG
>Ga0207689_10002254_pt1 | contig 18070 bp, 26 predicted proteins | sample KBSMisM52_FD_184312 | JGI IMG/M metagenome (GOLD analysis project Ga0207689, IMG submission 184312) | Miscanthus rhizosphere microbial communities from Kellogg Biological Station, Michigan, USA - KBS Miscanthus M5-2 (SPAdes) (version 2) | ecosystem: Host-associated > Plants > Roots >... | reverse complement strand
GAAGTCGTCGCGCCACTGCGTATGCGTCATGCCGACTGGTATAAAGAGATGCTTGCTGGTAAATGCCTGGAAACTTTCCCCACTCACTTTTTCTACCAGGAAAAATAGCATGTTATAATTTGAATTGCTGTAGCTGTATTCTGAACCGGGAATAAAGTTCAACTGTTTTTGCCGCCAGATAATTTCCTTTACATGAGCCGGTGTATATTTTCTTGTGCCCCGCGGCCAGCCGCCAATTGCTGCTACCGAGCCCCAGTCTCTCAACCCGCTTGTATGATGTAAAAGATGTTCTATCGTAATGGTATAACCGTAATTTGGAAAGTCGGGAAAATATTTCCGGATATCATCTTTCAATCCAATCTTCCCTTCTTTTACTAACAGAAGTACCGACGCGGCGGTAAATTGTTTGGAAACGGAGCCGGCTTCGAAAATAGTTCCGGTTGTGTTCACCACATTGTGCTCCAGGTCGGCCATACCAAATGCCTTTTGATAAAGTACCTGTCCGTTTCTTGAAATACTTAATACGCCGCCTGGTGTAGTCGTATTCATTTTGTCAAATAACTTATCTATTTCTTTAAGACTATCACCCAGCGAATTCAATTGTGCATGACTGTGTGTGAAAAGCGATAATTGAAAAACGATCAAAAAGCATTGTACAAACAACTGGCGGCGGCGCATCTGTTTTATTTTTAAGTCGCGGTAAAAAAGTAAGCGGAGGAAAGTTACCGATTCAAATACTAATTACCTTTAATTACTATGAATAGTACGCGATCGAAAAATCGCATCGCAGCCATTTTGAAAACCGGGCTCATTGCCGGTGCCTGCGATATCTGCTGCGCAATGCTGCATTATGTGTTACGCACAGGCAATAATCCGCTGCGGATATTAAATTATGTAGCCAGCGCGGTATTCGGTGCCGAAGCATCTGAACCGGGCATTGCGATGCCCCTGCTTGGTTTACTTTTTCATTTCACCATCGCGACAATCTTTGCCGCGTTTTTCTTTTTCATATTTCCCCTTTTAAAATTTCTTTCAAAAAATATAATTGTGAGTGGCATTGCCTATGGTTTGTTTGTATGGCTCGTCATGAATCTTATCGTCGTGCCGCTAAGCCGGATCGGCAGGTTTCCTTCCAACCCGCTACAGGCAGCGATTAGTTTGATCATCATTATAGTTGCGATTGGTCTGCCGATCACCATCCTGACTTATCGTTATTATATCAACAACAGCCAACGATGAGTCGTTAAATTTGCTGAATGGTACTATATTCTGATTGCCACGCCATAGTTTTACTGTAAACAAAATTGGTATGATCCGATCTTTATTGAGTTCTTTCGCATTAACAGCCGCGTTGATTTCGTCTGCCCAATCTGCCTCCCGTATGGATTTTGAAACCTATGATCCTGTTTCCACATTAGTTGTTCCCGAACATAAACTTCACAAAGCAAAATTCCCTTTTATCGATGTGCACAATCATCAATGGGATGGACCGGGGCAGGACGTAAAGAAATTGATAACGGAGATGGATGGCCTGAATATGAAAGTAATGATCAACCTCAGTGGCCGCGGTTACAAAGAAACACAGGGACGCAATGGCTTTTTCGACCTGGGTGATCATGCTTACCTCGTAGACTATATGAAAAGTATAGCCGCAGTGGATGCGCGGCGTGTAAAATTCTTTACCAATATTTCATTCGTCAACTTTGGCAATAAGGGATGGATTGAAAAAACACTGCACGACCTGGAAGATGATGTAAAAGCCGGCGCCTGCGGTTTAAAAATTTATAAAGACCTCGGCATGTCGTTCAAGGATGAAAACAATAAATTCATTGCTATCGATGATCCGAGACTCGACCCCGTGTGGGACAAATGCGGCGAACTGCATATCCCTGTGCTGATTCATTCGGCTGACCCGGCCTCTTTCTGGAAGCCGGAAGATGAACATAATGAACGTTGGCTGGAAATAAAAACACATCCCGACCGTAAGCGCAGCGCTACTGATCCGGCACCATGGGAAACATTGATCGAAGAACAACATCGCATGTTTAAAAAACATCCGAATACAACATTCATTGCAGCACATTTCGGATGGTATGCAAACAATCTTGGTAAGCTGGATAGCTTGTTAACACAGTTGCCCAATGTACTGGTTGAGTTTGGTGCCGTGATTGCCGAATTGGGAAGACAACCGGTTGCCGCGAAAAAGTTTTTTGAGAAATACCAGGACAGGATTTTATTTGGAAAGGATAGCTGGGCGCCCGAAGAGTATACCACTTACTTTCGTGTGCTGGAAACCGAAGACGAATACTTCCCTTACCATAAAAAATACCATGCGTTCTGGCGAATGTATGGCATCGGTTTGCCGGACAGCATTTTAAAGAAAGTCTATTATAAAAATGCATTGCGTATAATTCCCGGAATTGATAAATCACAGTTTCCAGAGTAATTGTGTCAATGAAAAAATTTACCAAAACAGATTAAGATGAACCGTTCCGTTTTATTTGTTTTCCTCGTTGTTATGGCTGCCGTCAGTTGCTATGCGCAACCATCTTCCAAAATGGATTTTGAAACGTATGATCCCGTTTCTACCCTGGTGGTACCGGAACATAAAGTAACAAAGGCAAAATTTCCGTTTATCGATGTACACAATCATCAATGGAGCATGGCATCCCAGGACCTTACCAATCTTATAACGGACATGGATAAACTGAATATGAAAGTAATGGTGAACCTGAGCGGCGGCAATGGAAACGGGCTGCAACGAATGACCGAAAATGTAAAAGAACATTACCCGAACCGGTTTATTGTATTTGCCAATGTAAGTTTTGATAAGGTCGGCGCCAATGGCTGGACGGAAAAAGCGGTGAAACAACTGGAAGAAGATGTAAAGAACGGCGCCAATGGATTAAAGGTGTTTAAAAATCTTGGTTTCTCTGTAAAAGATGTAAATGGTAAACGGGTAACGATAGATGATCCACGATTGGATGCGATATGGGAAAAATGCGGCGAGCTAAAGATACCGGTGCTCATTCATACAGCCGATCCTGAACCTTTCTGGGAACCTGAAGATGAACATAATGAACGCTGGCTCGAAATAAAAACGCACCCGGAGCGTAAACGGGGTGCAAACGATCCTGCTCCATGGGAAACATTGATTGAAGAACAGCATCGGATGTTTATGAAACATCCGCATACAACATTTATTGCTGCACATTTTGGTTGGTATGCCAATAATTTAAACAAACTGGATAGTTTGCTCACACAGATGCCAAATGTAGTGGTGGAGTTTGGTGCCGTGATTGCAGAGCTCGGAAGACAGCCAAGAGCGGCAAGGAAGTTTTTCGAAAAATACCAGGATCGCATTTTATTTGGAAAAGATAGTTGGGCACCGGATGAATATGCGACGTATTTCCGCGTGCTCGAAACCAATGATGAATATTTCCCTTATCACAAAAAATACCACGCATTCTGGAGAATGTACGGCATGGGATTACCGGATTCGATTTTGAAAAAAGTGTATTATAAAAATGCGTTGCGGATTATGCCGAATATTGATAAAACGCAGTTTCCGGAGTGAGGTGAATAGTGACCCGATAGTTATCGGGTAGTGAATGCTTACAGCTTACAGCTTACAGCCTACAGCCTAAATCCAAAAAAACCCCGGGTACTTATATCCCGGGGTTCCATTCGCCACCGTCCATATTCCTGCATCATGGAAGGAGGCGGTTTAAAACATAACCACGATATGTATGCGATAATCTAAAATATCATTCCAAACAACGGAAATGGTATCGGTACATTGGCCGGCTTATCTCTCAGCGTATCAATATTTGCCTGTAACTGCCTGATCCTAACCTCGCATGCCCGAAACTCTTCAGACGTATCAAACCCGGCATAAAGCATTTTTGTGAACTTTTCCGTCTCTTTCGACAACTGCTCCATTAGAGCTTCCAGTTCGGCTAACTGATGACTTTTCATTACTTATAACCTTTAAATCATTTGAATCATACCAAATCTTTACAAACTTCATGCTACGGGAATTCCCGTAGCGGTTATGGGTACTCTGCGTAATTATTGCCACAAATTGGGGGTCATATTGGGGTTTTTCACGGGCTATTTATGTCCATTTTATTCGTGCAGACTCAATATTGGAAGCCCCGACCGGTGAATCAGCTTTTGCGTTGTGCTTTTATGAAACAGTTTTTGAAAGAAACTATAGTTTTTCGTTATTGTTATCACCAGCGAGATTGCATATGTATCTGCAAAATTGAGTATGCCATCCGTGATGTTCTCCCGGTCGATAAAGGCATACTTCGCTTCGTACCTGTCAAACACATGATGCATCAGGCGGATCTCTTCCGGCGTTTCGGCAGAAAAATTTCTCTCATCGGCATTTACGTTTATTACAAATACCGGAACAGGCAGTGCATCCAAAACCTTTTCCACCAAATGCAGGGGTATTCTTTCTGAAAATTCAGCGAGATCACAAGCGAATAGAACGCTTTTTACAGGTTGTATCACTGCCTGCCGCGGCACAACAAAAATGGGATACCTGCTGTTTTGCACAACATCCATGATATTACTTTCACTGAATTCTTTTTCATTCGTCGATTCATTCCCGGTTCCTGTCACAATCACTTCTGCACCTTCGTTCAGGCAGATGCGGTTGATATTTTCATCGAATGCCATTTCTTCGGTCTTTAATTTAACCGGGATGCGCAGATCAAACATATATTCCAGTTCACGCTGCAGCGCTGCCAGCTTCGCCATCGATTCCTTATATCTCTCTTCATCGTGATAAGGTGGGATCAACGGCAATTCAACCGGTATTGCCACCGGTTGATAAATATGTAATAAAGTAATTTTTTCAGCTTTGAATTGCTTTGCCAGTACGCAACCATATTTTGCCGCATGTACCGATGCTTCTGAAAAATCTGTGCAGATAAGCAAATTTTTCATGGAATAATAGTTACAAAAATCAAACCCGATGGCTCAATAATAACGAATAATCACCTGTGGGGGAATAATAATTGCTGTTAATACCCTTTATCTAACCAAATAATCATTCTATGCCGATTGTAAAAGTGATTGAAGTAATTGCTTCTTCTGAAAAAAGCATTGAAGATGCCTTACAGCAAGCCGTAGCAGAAGCGTCGAAGACCATTCACAATATTGACTCCATTTATGTAAAAGATATCAAAGTGCATGTAAAGGATAATAAGATCACGACTTACGGATTAATTTGCAAAATTTCGTTCCGCCTGGATGAAAAGCGATAGCGCGGAATTCCGGAGATAAATAATTATTTCTTACCAGCTTTGTTATAAATAGAAACTATAAGTCGCCTGGGCAGGGCCCTTACAAGAAAAGCCATAAACTTTGGAAGCGCCCCGGGAACGATTACCAGTTTTTTATTCAGTGTTTCCCGTACAGCTATCTCTCCTACCCGCTCCGGCGGTATGGCCAATTGCATTCCGACCCATCCCAGTTTTTCTTTTGTATCTTTTTTAATTGACGGTTTGGTAAAAACAGGCCCGGGACAAAGAACGCTGACGCTGATCTTTTTTTCTTTTAACTGGTAACGCAGTCCATAACTGAAAAATATAACCGCAGATTTGGTAGCAGCATACAAATTTTTTATCGGGATGGGCGCAAAGCCGGCCATGCTGGCTACATTTAAGATATAAGAGGGTGCATTCTTTTCCAGCAAAGGAAGTAACGTAAGCGTAAGTGATGCAGCTGAACCAATATTCAGGTTGATCATATAACGCACAGTATCCAGGGGAATCGATAAATAATCTTCAGCGCCACCAAGCCCGGCCACATTGCACAATACTTTCAGCCGGATATTTTTATTCTTACACCACTCGGCAATCTCGGGTGCTGCCTGGTCAAGAGCCAGGTCCATTGCCAGTATCTCAACATGAACAGCGAAGTCAGCTTCAAGTTTATGTTTTGCAGCGATCAGCGAATCTTTATGTCTCGCTATTAAAATGAGATCGTAGTCCCGTTTTGCAAGGGCCTCGGCAATTGCATAGCCAATTCCCTTGCTGCCGCCGGCCACCAATGCATATGACCGTAACGTATCAGGAACGTGACATGCAATCTCCTTTGTTTCGTACGGAGTACCATCTTCCGCTGAATTTATTTGAGCATGTACACAGATAATACTGCTCAAAGCAATTACCAGGAAAAATAGTTTCTTCATTTGCGTTTTTGATAAAGGGTTAAAATATAAAATCACAGAATCAGAATCGGAGAAACCGGGAGTTCTGTTGCTGCAAGCGCCAAATAACATTTTCAACCCGGCCTGCAATACCTGAAACACCCGGATTTTGAATATACGCACATATCGCCAACTCCCGGGGTTGGGGAAAAAAATACGCTGCCGCAGTTAATTGTACAAGTTATAAAAGGATGGAATCATTATTGAACAAAGTTAAAATCCCGGAACTGCAGAGATCATGGATAAGACGCTACATCATAAAGACAAATCAACCGAACTGCACTACCCAAAGGAAAAATCTGTTCGTAAGATCAGGAGAAAATTCACAAAGCTTCATTTAATCATTTATCATATAAAGATGCCCTCTGAAGTGCATGGATATATTCGCCCGAGAAAGTTCGATCATTTTTAGCTTACTCAAAAAATAGCAACTGCCTGTATATGGTGGTCAGATCATTCTCACTGTTCTGCTTCTTCAAACAAAAGTTCAATCTAAAGTCCAAGTGTCCTGGTTTATCACAATACTCAGCATTTAATCTAATTGGCACCAGAATTTACGAACCGTCATGGCCAAATTTTTGTATGCCTGCTTATAAAAATTAACGTCTATGAAATCTTTATTTTTTGTAACCATGATAACACTGATAGCGGTAGCGTGTAATAATAGTTCAACTGATTCTGTAGAGAAGGCTGATTCGACCAATAAAGCCAGGATAGACAGCAGTGCAGACACGAGCAATAAAACGGCTATTGCAGCGGACAAGGAAACATCGGAGTTTCTTGTTAAAGCGACGGATGGCGGTATAATGGAAGTGAGCCTGGGGAATATTGCCAAAACAAAAGGCCGCAACGCGAGCGTAAAAAAATTTGGCGAAATGATGATCGAAGATCATGAAAAAGCAAATGCCAAAATAAAAGACCTTGCGGCAGCAAGACATGTGGAAGTACCGGCAAGGGTGAGCGATGACAAAGCGGACATGATCAAGAAATTAAATACCAAAGACGGTAAGGACTTCGACAAAGCTTATATAGATATGATGGTAGATGATCATAAAGAAGATATCAAAGAATTTGAAGATGCCGGTAATAAAATAAATGATACCGAAGTAAAACAGTTTATCAACAGCACATTACCTGTACTTCGCAAACACCTCGACTCCTGCACGGCAATTCAACAAACGCTGAAAAATAAAGGCGCCTGATTTGTTGGTAAAATAAAGTTTAGCAATAATTGGTAAAAGCCCACTGTGGAAACAGTGGGCTTTAGCATAAAAAGAAAATCGAACGTTGACGAAAAACACCAGTTTTACAATACGCTTACAGGAATAAATTTGCGACTTATTATAAAAGGCGAGGTCAAAAGAATTCGTTCACAAACATGAACTTGTCTAAGCAATATAAATTACTTAAACCCTTTACCGGTCATAAGACAATTTCTGACAACGCGTTTTGCAATTCAGTGGCCCTGGATGTCAGCATTTTTATTTGTTGCCGCAATCGCTTTCTTTCATCCAGCGTCGCATTATTTTTTACAAGATGCATATAAGCGGCCAGCAATTGGCTTATTTCGGAGCGCAGCCTTGAGACTTCACCCTGTATAGCGATAACATGAATAGTATTCATGGCAAACAATTTTTCTATTTAACCGGGAAATGTTTATTGAATATCTGAAAGTGACTATTCCTTCTTCAGAACGAAGAGTACTTTAAAGTTAAGCCATAAAATAAAATTCCTGAAAATAAAATTCATTCTTTGTTTTTCATTACTGAAAAGGACCACCTGGCCGCACATATTGATCTGACCCAAACGGAATTTTGAGGGTTTTAATGTGTTTTACAAATTGCGACACCAGGAACGGGCAACCGTTTCCACAATCAATCACCCGCCTGTCGACGCAGCGCACAACTCTTTTATATTACTTCAAATAACCGTATTCAAAAAGTTGGATTTCATTTACTTTTTTCATTGTGAAAAAAATTGCACATACTATTCATCGTGGCTTACAGTTTGTGGCTATTACAACTATATTAAAAACTATTGCTACTATGACACCCTCTGATTTATACCAGACTTACACGGAAGTCTTGCAAAAGCTGAACAAATTACAATCTGAATACCGTGAAATTCCGGGCGAAGAAAATAATAGGGAAATGCGGCAAGCGCTCTCAGAACAAATAAAGACCTGCCAGGAAAAATTATGGTCTGTTACTGATAAGCTTATTTATAGCAATCCATTTCAAAACGGGTCACGTATAAAGCATGGGGCACTGAACGAAACGCTCGTTTGAATCATGCCGGCCGTGCCTGAAGAAGCCCACGTTATGCTGTCGAAATTGCCGGATTCTGAAATTGTGTTGAATTTATTTCATACTATTTCACTGGCGTGACTACTTACTTATGGAGGAATGAAAATTGAAACATTGTCTCCGAAAATATTTTTTTATCAGTAAAATTAAATTGTTATGAAGACTTTAATATTTGCAGTAAGTTTTGTGTTTGCAGGATTTTTATCTTATGGATGGCTGACCCCGGGTAATCATAGTCCAAATGCCGGTAAGAGCCTGCTGTCTACATCTGTAACAGATACTATTCCGAAATCCAAAGACAGCCTGAATAAGAAATATGGAAAAGACAGTTTGAATAAGAGAGATACTTCATGGCCAAAACGTGATAGTTCAGGCAATTAATCACACAAGCTAAACGTGGAAGGTTGAAAGTCGGAGGTTAGCTATGATAGAGAAATCCTTTATAGCAGAACGCTGATTTTCAACTTTCATTTTTACCCTTCAGCCACCTTCTTTCCCCTGATTATTGTTTGCGTCGTAATTTTTGTGTTTCCATTTTCATCTTTCAGGTAAATCGTTGTCCGTTTTGTATTCTTTGGCATTAATATAATCAGCAGTAACAAAACGATAATGGCAGCCATCATCCAGAGTAAATCCGTTGAAAAAGCCGATTTAATTGCGGGTGCAGGAATCTTCGCACTATCCTGTGAAAAACTTATCAATGCTGAAAATAATGTCAAACAAAAAACCGGGATGAATCTGAATACAGTTTTCATAACGTATGATTTATGCTTCAAAAAAAACACTGCATGGGTTTTGGCTAAAAATTCATACCTATCTCTTCAAAAAGGAACAATTTTTTTACACATGCACCAGGTTCTCCATATTCATTTTCTATGTGCGTAGCTGACCTGATAAAAGAAAAAATCCGTGCAACGGGCCCGCTCTCTTTCAGGGACTTTATGGAAGCTGCCCTGTATACTCCTCATCAGGGTTATTATTGTTCTTCTAAAAACAGGATTGGAAAAAACGGGGATTTTTACACCAGCCCTCACTTTACACCTTTATTCGGAGAAATGATCGCAAGACAGATGGAAGAGATGTGGCGACTCACCGGCGGCAATGAATTTTCCATTGTAGAATTCGGTGGAGGCAATGGCAGGTTGTGCCTGGATATACTTGAATATTTAAAAGACAATTACGAATTATACAAAGGATTGCATTATTATATTATTGAAAAATCAATACAGCCGGAAAAGATCCCGTTTTATCACGACAAGGTAAGCTGGCTGCCTGACAGCGACAGCCTGCAAAATATTTCCGGCTGCGTTTTATCGAATGAATTGGTGGATAATCTTTCTGTACATCGTGTGCAGATGGAGGAAAGTTTGCAGGAAATATTTGTAGACTATTTCAATAATGAATTTGTCGAAGTATGTAAAAATGATGACGGTGTGCTGCAAGATTATCTTTCGCAATTGAATGTACAGTTGTCCGCCGGTTATCATACAGAAATAAACCTGGATGCTCTTGACTGGATAAGGGAAACAGCCCGGATTTTGAAAAAAGGATTTGTTCTTACAATTGATTACGGCTATACCAACCGTGAGTTTTACCATTATCAACAGGGAAATCTTAATTGCTATTATCAGCATACGCGCAATACAAACCCTTATATACATGTGGGCGAGCAGGATATTACCGCTCACATTAACTTTTCCGCCTTGTACCATTGGGGATTAAAATATGGACTTGATTATTCAGGTTTCACCACGCAGCAATATTTTCTGCGAAGTCTCGGCATCGCACACCACATTCAACAAATGGAACGGAAAGGAAGAGCTTATTGCAGTAATGAAGGAGAGATGCTCAACTTATCATACCGGTTTCTCACCGGGATGAGCAGCAAGCTGAACGTCCTTATCCAAAACAAAGGGATCAATAAACAGTTGCAATGCCTGCAATTTAATTCTGCGCCGGAAGAATTATTGCGCTGCAATTAAACATAATGCAAGGCAGTTTTTGATTGCCAACTGAAATTGAATGACTTGAAAAAAACCAGCACCCGCTGATGTATATGACCTGCCGAAGGCATAATTTTTTCATCCTTCATTAAAAATCAATCATGAAAAAGAGTTCAGTCTTGATTACCGTATTGATTTTGCTGGTTGTTGTTTTAGCGATCGGTTGGATATACACCGGTAGCAGGGAAAAACGATCGCAGACCGCTCCGGCTGCAGTGGACACAACACATACGAATCCTATTCCGCCTGATTCATTGCATCATTAAAAAACAAGCAGTATGCCTTCTTCCGTCATTGCACATATACGATATGATGAATTGAATCACGATCTGTATATACGATTTGTTTCAGGAGACCTTTACAAATACAAAAAAGTCCCGGTTGACGTGTACGATCATTTGATGAAAGCTACTTCAAAAGGAACCTTTTTAAATAAATTAATCAAGAAGAACTATGACTACCAGAAAATAGAAAGCGACAAACCATTATCCCGACGATAAACCGGTAGCACGTATCAATCCTGTCGTTTAATAATACTGATCTTGCCATTCCGCTCTATAAAAATTTCCTCCACGTCCCGAAGATTATCCTGGTTAAGGCTCACCCGCACTTCTTCCATAATATCGTTTCGCGAAATCTGTACCTGCCGCATGTTCGTCTTATCCGGGACACCGTTTTTATACAGGCTTTTCTTTTCACCTTTCACCAGTCTTCCTATAAAATCACTGTGATAGCTAAGTATACCCAGCAACCGGTGAATCAGTACCATTACCAGCGAGGCACATATTATCGGGACGAATGGAGAAGCACCTACAATAGCCCTGCTGAGCACAGCGCCGAGCATGATTATAATTACCAGGTCAAAAGCGGTCTTTTTTCCAAATGTCCGAATACCGGCGATCCGTAACATAATAAGCGCTATTATAAAGATGATGATTGTGCGGATAGCCATATGCAGGGAAGTAAGTTCTTCTCCTTTGCCTATCAACCTGTCTATGATTTCCATGGTGTTTATTTTATGATGGTGAAACAAAAACCGACCCATTCTTACAGGAAGCTTCGCCAATAACGATTCAAAGCCAATGGCCCTTTATTTTCCGTCATGGGTAAAGAAATGCTGGAATAGCTACTATTATTGAAGGGAAATTTAATCATCACCACGTCCGATCCGCCACAGGAACAAGACAACCGCTATCGCAATACAGGCATACCAAATGGTATTCATACCGTCACCTGCATAAGCGGCAAAACCGATGAAGCCAAAAGCAAAAAACAAAACGGTCAGCAGGTAAGAAACATCAGATTTATTCATACACTTATTCACGTTTAGGCAATGTATTTTTCACCACTCTCTCCTCTTTATTTGCGTCGTTCACAACTTCCCGTTTCGCCCGTTTGCTTTTTGCAATGGCAAAAATCAGGAATAACACAGGCACAATCGCTATGAACAGCCATATGATGACCGGCGACGTCTGTCCATGTGATTTTTGCACACGCCGCACCATCGTGTCCTGTGCAACAACGGCAAGCGATAGGCAGGCAACGACGACGGGAAAGATAATTTTCGATAGTATATGCTTCATGTTCATATAATCACGGCTCATGCAGATAGATAGCTTCACCTGTCTGCTGATAGATCAACAATTTAAAAAATCCTGCCAGCGTCTTGAAAATCCAGCGCCAAGCATAAGTGGTCTGATTTTTTAAAAAGTTTTTTAACCATTCATCTCTTCATATGGAAACGATAAAAGTAATCATTGAAACACCGAAAGGAAGCCGCCAGAAATATCATTACGATGAAAGTTCCCGTCTAATCAGTTTGAAAAAACTTCTACCGCAGGGAATGGTGTTTCCATTTGACTTTGGGTTCGTTCCCGGTACAAAGGCAGAAGACGGAGATCCGCTGGATATATTGGTGCTATCCGAATTCGCAACATTTCCCGGTTGCCAGCAGGAGTGCCGTCTTATAGGCGGTTTCAAAGCAACACAATCAGAAACAAAATCGAAGGGTAAAAAAATCAGGAACGACCGGATTTTCGCAGTGCCTGTATTATCGGAAGTTTTCCGTCATATTGAAACATTGAGTGATATTCCCGACGACATCATGGAAGAAACAGAACAGTTCTTTATACAATACAATAAACTGGAAGGAAAGAATTTTGAAATTTCAGACAGAATAAAACCGAAAGAGGCAATAAAACTGGTAAAAGAAGCGTATCCCTGATTATAATTTGCTTTCCGAATAGAAATACAATATCAGGAATGCGAAAGAATCTTGAGAAAAATGCGGATGATCCTGTCTTTGTAATACCAGCGAACGTCTGAAGGACTTCCGTGCGGTGCTGTAATTTTCTCTGTCAATACAATTTTCGGATCATTGAAAAAAGCGATCCATGCAAATAATTCTTCTATACCTTTTTCAGGTACCGGTGATGCATAACCGGTAATAGAGATGCCCCAATCAGAAGCAAAAAGCCTTGCAACACCGGCAGCCATTTCCGAAGCTGTCTGTTCAGATACACAGTTACAAGCCTTTGCATTTACAGGATCCACATGCAGGTGTTTTACCTTTTGCTGCAGGTTATACACCGTTATGCCTCCTTCAAAAAAACGCAGCGCTTCATCGCTCAGCGAGAACGTTGATTGCACATCACCCCCTGTTACGCTTTCCGCTATTGCAATGCGTTCTTTCCTGTTGGTAAGTATAGTTTTGATCGAGTGAAGACTTGGGTTCATACCGGTATCGATTATCCGAAGCGATTAAAACAAACATAAAAAACAAAATTGTGCCAACGGGCAATCTTATACTCGTTCCCCGTTAATGGTACAATATTTTAAATCAGTTCCCTATGATTACACAATTGGAGGGTGTTCCCGAAAATATTGCGGCCTTTAAAGCCACCGGCACTGTTGACAGGAAAGATTTTGAAAATGTGGTCATCCCGGTAATAAATAAGCTTGTTAAAAAATACGACGAGTTAAATTACCTCATGCTTATTGATACGCCGTTGAAAAACTTTACCGGCGGTGCCTGGATGGAAGACCTGCTGATCGGGATAAAGAAATTGACAAAATGGAAGCGGGCTGCAATTATAACAGAATCTGATGCGATCAATTGGTTTACCGATGTATTCAGTTATTTAGCGCCCGGTGAGTTTAAAGGTTTTTATCCGGAGCAATTACCATCAGCTATAGAATGGGTTTCGGGCAAAGAAATACAACCCTGATAACTCATTTTGTTAACCAAATGACAGATTAATTATTTCCACAAAAAGCGGAAAATGTTTCCCGTCCGAATCTTGTTAAAACAAGTCAATTAAATACGTGTTGCTATATGAAAAATTTATTAATCTTAGTGCCTGCGTTATTGTTGCTTCAATCCTGTTCAATTGCGGGCGGAATTTTCAAAGCAGGAGTATGGGTAGGCATATTGGTGGTGATCATAATTATTGTTGTGATTTTTTCCGTTGCTGCGAGAAGAAAATGAGTTGACAGAGCCATTCATTCTTTTCTGTTACACCTACACCCGGTCGAATGAAAATAACCGGGCATCGGAATTATTCTTTCCTTCAATTAAATCTGCAATAATGGTTGCGGCTACCTGGCTGAATGTAATTCCATTTCCGCCAAAACCCAAAGCGAAATATCCATTGCGTATTGGTTTATAATTACCGATAAAGGGAAGTCCATCTTTTGTAGCACCAAACGTACCGGCCCAGCTAAACTCCGGTTTGAAATCAACAGCAGGAAACAATGTTTTGAAATCTTCAGCGAGCTGAACCGCCTTTCGTTTGATCATTTTATCGCGTTTCAGCGGGTTATAGAAATTCTCATCACGTCCTCCTATTAAAATTCTTCCGTCATGTGTTGTTCGCATATACAGGTATGGGTTCGCCGTGTTCCATATCATGAGATCGTTTTTATGAACCCGGCTATCGTCATCCATATGTTCACTTACGGTAGCAAACGTTGATAATAGTTTTACTATAGACTTGCTCACGTATTTTACGGATTCGTATCCTGTGGCATACACTATCCTTTTCGCCTTGATGGTAAACTTATCTTCGGTTTTAAAAATGTTGTTCTTGTTTTGATATCCCAGGTTCATAATTTTTGTACGATCAAATACAAGTAAGCCCTGCTTTATTGCATGTTGCAGTAACCGGTGTGAAAACAGGTACGCATCAACCTGTGCCCCGTCATTGGAAAGAAGCGCCGCGGGAGCATTAAATCCAACTTCTTTCTTCAGAGCAGCTGCCGAAAGGTATTCGATGTCAAATCCACTCTCCTTCCGAATAGTGAATTCGTCTCTTAAAAAGGATATGTCCTTTTTATGTGCCGCATAATAAAGGCTTCTTTTGTATTCAAATTCGTTGAAGCCAATTTCCTTCGAGATGTCTCCAAGTTCATATATAGCCTGCCTGCACAAATGATAAGCGCGGACTGCTTGTTTTAGTCCCACTATGTCTTTTAATTCTGATAAAGCTGTATCGATCTCATATTGCAATAGACCCGTGCTGGCACAGGTACTTCCCAATCCGATCGTTCTGCTGTCGGCCAGGACACAACCAATGCCCCGCTTTACAAGATGCCAGGCAACCAGCGCACCCGAGATACCGCCGCCGACTACCAGCACATCAGTCTCCAGGTTCTTATTCAGTTTGGGATAATTAAACAGCAAACCATGCTTGATCAGCGAATATGGATACCCGGCCTGCAAATTCATAGTGCCTTCTTTACCGTTGTTTTAAAAACCGCGTGTTACGAACCTGCAAGCCCGTACCGGCAAACTAAAATTCTTTCCTCTTCCTATTCTGAATTCTTTTCAACACAAATGAAAGACATCTTTAGCCGTTAATAATTTCTCCACCGTTTGGATGAATAAACTGGCCGCTGATATAACGGCCATCCTCACTGGCTAAAAAAAGATAAGCAGGAGCGATCTCTACAGGTTGACCCGCCCGTTGCATCGGCGCGTCACTTCCGTGTTTTGCTACTTTCTTGCCTTTAAAACTGGACGCAATCAAAGGTGTCCATACCGGTCCCGGTGCAACACCGTTCACACGAATACCTTTTTTAACCAGGTTGGAAGAAAGGCTTCTTGTAAAAGACACGATCGCACCTTTTGCCGATGAATAGTCAAGCAGGTCCGGGCTACCCCGGTAAGCCGTAACCGAAGATGTATTGATGATACAACTTCCGCTGGTCATATACCGGATTGCTGCTTTTGTAACGAAAAAGAAAGAGAAAAAATCGCTTTGAAACGTTTTCAGCAATTCTTTCTGCGTTACGTCTAAAATCGATTTGTTTTCGTAATGGATCGCCGCATTGTTCACCAGTATATCAATCTTTCCAAACTTCCTGATTGTCTTTTGCACGATTGATTTGGCCAGTTTTTCATTCCCGATATTTCCGCGCAGTAATAAACAGGTACGTCCATACTTTGATTCAATAATGTCTTTTGTTTCTTCAGCGTCTTCCGATTCACTTAAGTAGGAAACCGCAATGTCTGCGCCTTCTTTCGCGAATAAAATTGCAACTGCTTTTCCAATGCCGCTGTCGCCACCGGTAATCAGCGCGACCTTATTCTTTAATTTGTTATTGCCGGAAACTTCGGGGTAATCAAATACAGGTTGCGGTTTCATTTTTTTCTCCGAACCGGGTCTTCTTTGTTTTTGTGGCGGCCGCAACTGCTTTGACTTTCCTCCCTTCTGCATCCTGTACTGAATTTTTAATGAAGTATTGAGACTATGTAAAGTCAAAATAATCATACCATCTTATAAGGTGGAAAGTCCGAATACCGTAAGTCCGATAGTGCATCCTTTCGGTCTTTCGGACTATGTAAGGAACACTATTTGCGACTATTCATAAAATGACTCCACGATGAACTTCCCGGATCATCTTAAGTACACGAAAGATCATATCTGGATAAAGCCGGATGCCGGGGAAACGATTATCGGTATAACTTTTTTTGCTCAACTCGAGTTGGGCGATATTGCGTATGTGGAAGTAAAAACAGCAGGAAAGCATCTTGAAAAGGGACAGGTATTTGGTACCATAGAGGCGGTAAATTCGGTTTCCGATATGCACCTTCCCGTTAGTGGCGTTGTAAAAGAATTAAATCCTTTATTGGTAAATGATCCCGGCCTCATCAATAAAGACCCTTATGAAACAGGGTGGATAATCCGCCTTATTCCCGACAAACCGCAGAATATAGAAGGCCTTCTTAGCGCAGACACCTACGAAAAATTCGTCAATGGGTAATTCGGCTCAACTTCAATCTCTGCCTTTTCAGCCAATTAACTTTTCACCCAACCTCAAACAGCCGACCTCATCTTTTCATGAAAATCGACCGGTACAAACTCATTAATTGTATCGCGCAATACCTGTATCGTCTCTGCCATATCGCCCGGCTTGGTAATAAATGCCGTTGCTCCTTTGCGCAATCCAGCTTCGATCTCCGGCAAATGACTGCTGGTTGAATAAATAATTACCGGTATTGTGGATAGAACCGGTGTCTTTTTTATCTCTACAAGGCATTCATAATTTTCGTTGCCCGGCATATTCTTATCCAGGAATATAATGTGCGGAGGGATATTCTTTTGAACAACGAAAAAATTGAGGAGATCTTCAGAATTAAAAAAATTATTGATCAGCGCGAGCTGATAGGTCCGTTTGACCGCGTCGAAAAAAAACAGGTGATCATCCATGTCATCATCTGCAAACGCAATACGAAGAAAACTTTTATCCATACAAAGATTCAAATAATTTCAGTTGGCAAATTTTAAAAAAACCAGGCAATTCAACTTAATCTTTCGTCCTATCATTATTTTATACCAATAAACAAGTACAATGCCACGATAGAAACGGACAGGCTGACTATTTTTCATTATCCCCCGTGATGCACACACGCTTTGAATTTATTCTTCCCGTTCCATATTTTTTAAAGTGCGGGTCTGCCACGCTTCAGATCGGGGATTTTTTTCAACGAATAATCCAGGTTGGAAAATTTATTTCCGTTTGATCGAGCAACAATGAAATGACATCGTTTAAAAGTTTCTGGCACAAAATTTATTCATTGTATTACAGGTCTTATCATCGGGGTGCTTCACAACGAAAGCTGAGAAATACCCATTGTATCTGATCCGGGTAATGCCGGCGAAGAAAAACTGATAAGATTTAGAAGGGCTTCTTTTAATTAAGAAGCCCTTTGTTTTATTTCAACTTGTTTACTTATGAAAACAAAAATGGCAAAGAAACCGGTAAAGAAGACCGTACACAAGACAACAACGCGTAAGCATAAATGGTCTGGCCGCGTTACAAAAACAAGCAACGCACTCGACCTGGAACAAAACATCTTCAAATCGAAAAGCCCGAAAAAGATTGCGGCCTCTTTAAAACACTCCGCCGATAAAAGCAAAAGAAAAAAAGGGACACCGTTTCAATCGGCGATGTCAATGCTCAATTTTTACATTAATCGTGGCGGAAAAAATTTAACCTCCGTCCAAAAGCAACCGCTCGAAAAAGCCAAGGAT
>Ga0207689_10002253_pt1 | contig 18071 bp, 19 predicted proteins | sample KBSMisM52_FD_184312 | JGI IMG/M metagenome (GOLD analysis project Ga0207689, IMG submission 184312) | Miscanthus rhizosphere microbial communities from Kellogg Biological Station, Michigan, USA - KBS Miscanthus M5-2 (SPAdes) (version 2) | ecosystem: Host-associated > Plants > Roots >... | reverse complement strand
GCGAAGGCGGCCCTCGAGGCTGCGGTGCGCTACATCGCGGCCGAGCTCGGTCCGAAAGGCATTCGCGTGCATGCCATCTCGCCTGGACCGCTGGCAACCCGCGCGGCGTCGGGCATTCCCGAGTTCGACGAATTAATGGACAAGGCGCAGTCGCAGGCGCCGACGCGCAGTCTGGTCAGTATCGACGATGTGGGGAAGGCGACTGCGTTCCTCGCGCTCGACGGCGCCAAGCTGATCACGGGAAGCGTGCTCTATATCGATGGCGGCTATCACATCATCGATTGAGGCGTGGCGTTTTTGCTTCAGCTGTAGTGCAGGCCGATCACCTCGGCGACGCAGGCGGGGCGCTTGCCGCCCTCGATCTCGATCGCCACGCGATAATGGACGCGCAAGCCGTTGGGCGGCACTTCCTCGGCTTCCGCAATGCTGACGCGGCCGCGCAATTTTGAGCCTGCTGGCACCGGCGAGAGATATCGGATGCGGTCAGCGCCATAGTTCAACGTGTTCTTCAGCCCCTTCAGACCCATCACCGAGCGGATGAACATCGGTGTCAGACTCAGCGACAGCAGGCCGTGCGCGATCGTCTTGCCGCCCGGCATCTCCTCTTGCGCACGCTCCTGGTCGACATGGATCCACTGCTCGTCGCAGGTCGCTTCCGCGAACTTGTTGATGCGGTCCTGCGTCACTTCGATCCAGTCGCTGACGCCGACCTCCGTGCTGACGGCGGCCTTCAGCTCCTCGAACCCGTTGAAAATCCGCATGGCTTTGACCCGTTCTTCGCGCGTTACAGCTTCATTTCCAGGACGCTGTCTGGAACGGTGAGCTCGGCCTCCGTCACCGCCAGCACCTCGGCGACGGTGATGCCGGGCGCCGTTTCCTGCAGCGTCGCCTTGCCACCGGGAAAGGCGATCACCGCCATATCGGTGACGACGAGATCGATCGGCCGCGCCGAAGTCAATGGCAGGTTGCATTTGGCGACGATCTTGGACTTGCCCTTGGCCGCGTGCTGCATGGCGACGATCACGCGTTTGGCCCCGCTGACCAGGTCCATGGCGCCGCCCATGCCGGGCACCATCTTGCCGGGGATCATCCAGTTGGCGAGGCGTCCACCGGCATCGACCTGCAAACCGCCGAGCACGGTGATGTCGACATGGCCGCCGCGGATCAGGCCGAACGACATCGCGCTGTCGAAGGTGGCGGCGCCCGGCAGCGCGCTGATCGGCCTGCCGCCGGCATCGGTCAGCAATGGATGGGCCAAGCCCTGCTCGGGGATGGGACCGGTGCCGATCAGGCCGTTCTCGGATTGGAAGAACACGTTCAATCCCTCGGGCACGTAGTTCGCGACCAGCGTCGGAATGCCGATGCCGAGATTGACGAGGTTGCCGGGCCGAAGCTCTTGCGCCACGCGCCGGGCGATGATGGTTTGTGCATCCATGGGTCACCCGTTCGCGATGAGGTAATCGACCAGGGGGCCGGGGGTCATGACATGGTCGGGCGCGATGACGCCGACCGGAACGATGTGTTCGGCGGTGACGATCACCGTGTCGGCTGCCATCGCCATCACCGGATTGAAGTTGCGCGCGGTGAGGGCGTAGGAGAGGTTGCCGGCATAGTCGGCCAGAAATGCGTGCACCAGCGCGAAATCGGCGCGTAGCGCGGTCTCCAGCAGGTACGTCTTCCCGTTCACATCGATCTTCTGCTTTCCCTCCTCGACAAGGGTGCCGACGCCGGTTGGCGTCAGCACGCCGCCGAGGCCGCAGCCGCCGGCCCGGATACGCTCGACGAAGGTGCCCTGCGGGATCAGGTCGACGGTGATCTGTTTACCCAGCATCTGCTGCTGCGCCTTGGGATTGAGCCCGATATGGGTGCCAATCATGCGTGACACCTGCGCGCCCTCGAACAACTTGCCGACGCCTTTTCCGGGTGTGGCCGCGTCATTGCTGATCAAGGAAAGGCCCGACTTCTTCTGCCGCACCAGCTCGTCGAGCAAGCGCTCCGGAGTTCCGACACCCATGAAGCCGCCAACCATGATGCTCGCCCCGGCCGGGATCATCGCAACGGCTTCTTCCACGGAGACGGCCTTCATGTTGAACCTCCAGCCAGCAAGCGGTCGGTGAAAGTGCGGAAGCGACGACGATGTTGATAAGAGGCCGGGAGCGCTCCTTTGATCTGTATCAAGGCTTTCTGCTGTTCCGCGCGCTGGATGGTAGTGCCAACGCCTTCGAGCGCTTCCGCCCATGCCGGCGCTCTATGCCGGATATTTTGGAGCATGGTTCGGAGGGCTCCGAACGCAAATCGAAATCAATTCGTCCCGCAAAAAAGGAGTTAGTCATGTCAGACGCCAACTTTCCCGCCGACAAGATCCGTACGACACTGGCCGAAGCCAACGGGCGCCTTCGAAAGGCCAGTGCGGACTATTTTGACCTGCTTGAAAAGGGCCTGGGCTCCTCACCGCTGCCGGTCGCGGGCCAGGCCAAGCAGTTCTGCGACTACATGCAGCGCAATGTCACCGCAACATTCGATTTCGGCGATAAGCTGATTCAAGCCAGGGACATGCAGGACGCCGCCAGGCTCCAGACCGAATTTTTCCAGGAACAGATGCGATCGCTGACCGACCATGCAAGGAGCATGGGTGAGTCTGCCATGAAAGCTGCAACCGGTGTCTTTACCCCAAAGAGCTGAACGCAATTGCAGGGCCGGCCGAGGCGCACAGAAGATGCCTCTGTCGGCCCGATCAAGCGTGGGACGGTCATGGTGTTTCAATTTCTGGTCGGCTGCATCGTCAGCGTGATCAACATCATGATCCATGCGCTGGTGACCGTCGGTGCGGTCGGCATTGCCCGCTTCGCGGGGTTGCGGCATACCGAGCGGCCGAGATTGCATTTGATGCTTGTGATGGTCGCGACCGCTACGGCGCTGATGGTGGCGCACGCGCTGGAAGTCTTCGTTTGGGCGCTGGCCTATGCGGTCGTCGGCGCGGCGCCTGCCGGCAGCGATCTGCTCTATTTCGCCTTCGTCAACTACACCACACTCGGGTACGGAGATATCACGCCTGTGCAGGTGTGGCGGTTGATTGGGCCGATGACCGCAATGAACGGTATCCTGATGTTCGGCTGGTCAACCGCCGTCCTGTTCGAAGTGCTACGCAAGACGGTCGAGCATCTCGCGTCGATGGGCATACCGGGGCTCAGTTATTCAGATCGAGGCTAGCGAGCTGCGGGCGGTCCAGAAGGACGATCTGGCGTTGATTGCTGCCGATAAATCCAATGATGTCGAGTTCATGCAGCCGCGACAGCGCGCGGGACACGGTTTCCAGTGTTAGCCCCAGATAGTCGGCGATGTCGCGCCGGGACATCGGCAGTGGCATGATGCCGGCTGCCGTCAGCCGTCGGTCCATCTCGATCAGAAAGGCAGCGACCCGCTCCAGCGAAGTCTTGCGGCCGAGCAGAAGCATATGGTCTTCCGCGTGCTGCAGGTTCCTCGTGGTCATGCTGAGCAGGTTTCGCGAGACCATGGCATCGCTATCAGCCGCCATCTCGAGGCTGCGCCGCTTGATCAGGCGCACCGTGGTGTTGACGATCGCCTCCGCCGTAAACCGGTGCTCGGCCCCATTCTCCAGTCCGAAAATGTCGCCGACGAGGTGAAACGCGCCGATCTGGCGGCGGCCGTCCGAAAGCAGCTTGTAACTTCGCACTGCACCAATCTTGACCTGATAGACGTAGTCCGCAGGCTCCTTTTCGCCGTAGATTTCGACGCCCTTTTTGTAGGTAAATTCGTTTAAACTGACCTTTGGATTGGATTCACTCGCTATTCCGAGTTCGCCGAGGGAGGTGGGACGGGGGGCCGGATCGGTCGTGATGCGGAGGAACATGGGCCAACTCCTGACTAGTCGTTGGGTGTCTTTTACTTAACTTGTGAACGGCATTTTTCATCTCGCGGAAATGTGCCGCCGCTGTCCCGCTACCATGGCGAGTGTATCTTCGACCAAGGAAGCATTCTTAACTATTGTCTGATGGTTCATTGTACCAAAGGACAGGTCGGCAATGTTGCCGGGAAATGGCAATGCGGGTCCCCGCACTTGCGACGTCGATTCGTCGCCTGGATGTTGGGATTGCAGAAGCTTTCAAGCAATTATTGTTCAAACAGGTGGCTGGTCGTCGCGTGAGGATACGGCGTCACGCACGAACTTGAGGGTGAGGAGGAGGCTTCCTTTTGGTGGTTCGGGGGATCGAGCAGAAATATTTCGATTGTTTTGATTTAACAGCGAGGAGGGGCAATTGCCTGGCCTTGTTCACGTCATAGATGACGATGCCTCCTTTAGAACGGCTGTCGCGCGCCGGCTGAAATTGGCGGGCTATGACGTCGAAACCTATTCGTCGGCCCAACAATTGCTGGATCGCCTCCCGGACGCTCAAAAGCCTGGATGCATCCTGCTCGACGTGCAGATGCCGGGCTTGAGCGGCCTCGAATTGCAAAGCCGCCTCATCGAGCGCGGTTCGACGCTGCCGATCGTCTTCGTTACCGGATATGCCGACACGCCGACGACCGTGCGCGCCGTCAAGGCAGGCGCCGAGGATTTCCTGGCCAAGCCGGCATCGTCAGAACAGCTGATCGACGCAATCGAGCGCGCCATGGCGCGCTACGAGACTACACGCCATCAACAGAGCGAACTCGGGTCCCTGCGTCGGCTGGTGGCGACCCTGACGCCACGCGAGCGACAGGTTTTCAATCTGATCATCCGCGGCAAGATCAACAAGCAAATCGCTTTCGAGCTGGGAACGACCGAGCGAACGGTGAAAGCTCATCGCCACCAGGTGATGGAGAAGATGCAGGTTCATTCGTTCGCCGAACTGGTTGCGAATGCGGAACGGCTCGGCATGCTGGATCCGGACCGCGATTCAAGCAGGTGATCGATATATTCAGCAAACGCGGTCCGTTGACGAACGACCTTGCACGTAAGGACAATATGAAGGTCTTGTGACGATGTGCCAGAATGGGTGCGCAATGAAGCAAATCGTTGAACCTTTGGGTGGAGCAACATCGTGCCAGCCCGCAGTTCCGTTTTTATCGTGGACGATGACCAGTCGATGCGCACCTGCATCAAGCGGCTGCTGAGAGTTCACGGCTTCCATTCAACATTGTTCGACTCGGCCAGTGCGCTGCTCGCTTGCGGCGATTTCGACAAGGCATTTTGCTTCATCGTGGACATCAACTTGAATGGAGACTCCGGCATCGAGCTGTGCCGGCACCTCGCGGGCAGCGGGGTAAGCCTGCCGGTCATCTATATTACCGGCAACGACAGCGAAGCGAACCGTGCGGCTGCAATCAAGTCGGGTTGTGTCGCCTACCTGACAAAGCCTTTTGCCGCCCTGTCGCTCATCGAACCCATTGAAAGAGTGCACGCTACCGCTGCCTAGGCGATCGTCAGCTCACTCGTCGATGTCCTGTTCGAACGTCTGTGCGGGCGCGCTCTTGTGGACGATGGCGAACTGGCCAAGCGGCAGCGACGTCGTGAGCGACAAGAGGTTTGAATCCGTGAACTCCAGCCGCAACATCTGTCCCGTAGCTATTTTTTCGAGCAGCACCGGGTCGACGACGATGCCGGCGATGCAGGCGTTGGTGAGGCACCAGGTATAGGGCACGCGATAGGGGTTGCCTCCATCGACGGCAAGCTTGACCTGATTTGGCAGGTACATGCCGACGGGACAAAAAACCTGTAGACGCCTGGCGTCGTCACCTTCGCGCTCGATGATATCCAGGCGCACGGCCATTTGACCGGTCGGGAACGTGCCGGTGATCGAAGTGCGGCACAGCATTCTGGCGCCAGCCGGCTTGAAGCAGAGCTTCTTCCAGTCGCCATAAGTGACATCCTTGACCTCCCGCTGCCCGCGCGGGGCCATTTCGGCCCCCGTGGGCACGGCGGTCGAGTTCTGTTGCGGTGCGGCTGGCCGGTCGAACACGATGATCGCGAGCGCGGCCAACAACAGCGCCCGGAAGGAATGCTTCGCGCAGGCTGTCTTCAACTGCAGTTCGGTTTGATGCGTGACCGTCATGGCTGCGCCTCCAGGTTCCGGCTTCGCCTATTTCTGTTCATCCAGGAACTTCGCCACGAACGGCGACCAGATCGGGATGGCGTCGGGAGAGCCGATAAAGAAATGCCCGTCGTTTCCGAACGGCGGCATCAAATGGTACTCGGCCTTGCCGCCGGCCGCGGTAAAGGCTTCGAGCATTCGTTTCGACAGGGCAGGACCGAAGAAGGTATCGTTCTCGATATAGATCCACAGCATCGGGATGCGCGATGTCCGGCCGAACTCGCCGGTCATCTCCACCAGTTTGTCCGGCGCGCAATTGTTGTTTGGCTTGCCGTCAACACGGCCGCCGCGGCCGGCGGCAAAGATGATGATGGCCTTGACCAGTGGCGGGTTCAGGCTTGAGAGCGCGATCCCGGCCCAGCCGCCGGCGGACTGCCCGACGACGATGACGTCCTTTGGCACAACGCGCTTTTCGGCCGTCAGGTAGTCGATGATCCAGAGATCAACTTGCGCAATGGCCAGCGCGGGAGCACGGAAATCGGGATTGCTGCACTTTCCGACCTTCGAGAAGAACGGGCCGTAGATTCCATGCTCGGACAAGTCGATGGCGGACGCGCCGTATCCCGAGCCGACGGGGGCGACCACGAGATAGCCGCGCTGGGCAAACCATTTGGCAGCGTCGCGAAACTCGACGAGGGGAAAGAAGCTGCGCTGAGTTGGGTTGAGCGAAACGCCGTGGTTCATGATCACCAGCGGGAATGGCCCGTCACCGATCGGCCGGACCACATAGGCGAACATCGGAAGCGGCAGCGGTAGCGCCCAGATCTCCTCTTGAATGCGGACCGGTCCGGGCTTGTCCTCCGCTTGCGCCGGCGCGACAAAGGCGGCCAGCATGAGTATCGTTGCCGCGAACAGCCGTCTGATCGAAAGGTATCGGTGCCGCATCCCTCTCTCCTTCAGCCGATTGGCGTCTCCCCGGTCGCTTTGCGTTGCGATCCGACGGCCGAAATTCCAGGAAACAATTGATTCAGATCAATCCGGACTGGCGCGAGGGCGGCGTCTGTGGGCTCGATCAACCCAAGCATATCCGCGATGCGTGCCTTTGATCCGCCAATGTGCCGCGAGGAGACCCTGGACTTCGCCGGCGGCCATCTCGACACCTGCACAAGAGGCCGCCATGAAATCGAACTGGCTGAAATTCTTTCCACCGGCGCAGTGGCTTGCCGAATACCGCACCGACTGGCTTCGCCCCGACATCATTGCCGGGGTGACGCTCGCCGCCTATGCGATCCCGGTGTCGCTGGCCTATGCCGCGCTTGCGGGCCTGCCACCGCAGATCGGTATCTATGGCTATATGCTCGGCGGCATCGGCTATGCGCTGCTGGGCTCGTCGCGGCAGCTTGCGGTCGGTCCGACCTCGGCGATCTCGCTGATGATCGCAGCCACCGTCGGCGTACTCGCGGCGGGCGATGCGGTCCGATATGCGCAGATTGCGAGCATGGCGGCCCTTGCGGTTGCGGTCCTCTGCCTGATTGCGTGGATTTTCCGGCTCAGCATGCTGGTGCGCCTGATCAGCGACAGCATTCTGGTCGGCTTCAAGGCGGGCGCCGGGCTCACCATCATCATGACGCAGTTGCCGAGCCTGTTTGGCGTTGCCGGCGGCGGACGAAATTTCTTCGATCGCGTTATCACGCTTGTTGGACAACTCGGCGGCGTCCACTGGATCGTGCTTGCGATCGGATCTGTTGCGATCCTGCTGCTTCTGTTCGGCGAACGCCTGTTGCCCGGCAGGCCGGTGGGACTTGCCGTCGTCATCCTCTCGATCGTTGTCGCGACGGTGTTCGGCCTGCCGGCGCTTGGCATTCCCGTCACCGGCGAAATCCCGAAGGGCTTGCCGAGCTTTGCCATGCCGACCTTCGGGCTGCTGGAATTCGACGAACTGTTTCCGCTGGCCGCCGGCATCCTGCTGCTTGCCTATGTCGAAGGCGTTTCAGCCGCACGAAGTTTTGCGGCGAAGCACGGCTACTCTCTCGATGTGCGGCAGGAGTTTTTGGGGCTGGGCGCTGCCAATCTCGCGGTGTCGTTCGGCCATGGCTATCCCGTTGCGGGCGGATTGTCACAATCCGCCGTCAACGACCAGGCCGGCGCGAAAACGCCACTCGCGCTTGTCATCTGTTCGGCCACGCTGGCGATCTGCCTGCTCTTCCTCACGGGCCTATTGACCAATCTGCCGAAGGCGGTACTCGCCGCGATCGTTTTCACGGCGGTCTACAAGCTCGTTGACATCGCCGCACTGATGCGAATGTGGCGTATCAGCCGGATCGACTTCTACGCTGCGGCGATCGCCCTCGTCTCCGTGCTGATGCTGGGTATCCTTCAGGGCATCCTGCTGGCGGCAATTGCTTCCATTTTCCTGCTGCTTGCGCGTGCCTCGCAGCCGAACGTGGCGATCCTCGGGCGCCTGCCCGGAACCGGCCGCTATGCCGACAGCGCGCGGCACCCTGACGTCGAGCCGCTGGCGGATGTGATCGCATTCCGTCCCGAAGCCTCGCTGCTCTATATCAACGCCGAAACGGTGATGGATACCGTGATGGCAAGGGTCCACGCAGCGCCGGACATCAAGCTTGTCGTCTGCGGCCTCTCATCATCGCCCTTTATTGATCTCGCGGGTGCGAAAATGCTGCACGACCTCCATGGTGAACTCGCCTCGCGCGGCATCGCCTTCCAGATCGTCGGCGCCCGCGGGCAAGTCCGCGATGTCTTGCAGGCTGATGGCCTCGCGGAAAAGACCGACAGCGCCAACTGGACCCGGAGAATGGACAGTTTGCTCGGCGATTTGAGGAGCGATTGACCTTGCTGCACTGCGGCGCGCGGACGCGAGACGCCGCTCGCAAGATCGGGCTGCGCTTGATTTGGATCAAGATACGGCGTCGGGACCGGCACCAATGTCGACCAAACAGCCCTCAGCGTCCGCATAGCATAGTGTCACAACCAGAAGGAACGAAAGTCATGCGAAAATTTGCGATCCTCGCCGCTCTGTTCGCCTTGCTCGCAGGCGTCGCCTGCTTCAGCGCACCATCCCGGGCTGAAACCGGCCAGGTCGTCGTTGTCTTTACCAAAGGCGGGTTCATCGTCGGGGTCGGCGGTGGCGAGGGCGTGCTGGTCTATCGCGGCAAGCGATATCCCTTCACCGTCTCGGGCATGAGCGTCGGCTTCACGGTCGGCGCCTCCACCACCAAGTTTGTCGGTCGTGCGCTCAATCTGAAGGGGCCGGCCTCGATCGAAGGCTCCTACGCGGCGGGCGGAGCAGGTGGCGCCATTGCCGCGGGCGCCGGAGCCGTTCAGCTCCAAAACGCCAATGGTGTGATCTTGCAGCTCAGCGGCCCCAGGGTCGGCGCGGAAGTGTCCGCTGCCGTCGGCGGGGTCACGATACGATTGAAGGGTTGAAGTAAGTCGGAGGCGGCCAGGTCGCGGCGTTGCGCGGCCTGGTTTGCTTCAGTACCGCTCCTCGACGAATTTCATCCGGCGCAGGCTGGCCTGGTCGTTGTAGCGGCCCTTGTGGGTTCGCTTCGGCAGCTTGATCTTGTCGCGCGCGATCTTCTTGTACGGGATCGTCTTGAGGATGTGCGAGATGACGTTGAGCCGTGCCCGTCGCTTGTCGTCGGAGCGGATCAGCCGCCACGGCGCGTGCTTGGTGTCGGTCGCCTCGAACATCAAGTCGCGGGCCCGCGAGTAGTCGTACCAGCGCCCGAACGACTCGGTGTCCATCGGGCTCAGCTTCCACTGCCGCAGTGGGTCCTCGATGCGTGCCTCGAAGCGGCGTTCCTGCTCTTCCATCCCGACCTCCAGCCACAGCTTGATCAGGACGATGCCGGCGTCCACGGCGAATTTCTCGACCAACGGACACAATTCCAGGAAACGCTTGTGTTCCGCCGGGCTGCAGAAGCCCATTACATATTCCACGCCGGCGCGGTTGTACCAGCTGCGGTCGAAAATCACGATCTCGCCGCCCGCCGGAAATTGCTCGATATAGCGCTGCATGAACAGCTGGGATTTTTGGCGGTCGGACGGCGCGGGCAGGGCGCAGACACGGAACACCCGCGGGCTCACCTTTTCGGTCAATGCCTTGATGGTGCCGCCCTTGCCGGCGGCGTCGCGGCCCTCGAAGATGATCATCACCTTCAGCTTTTCGGCTTTGACCCATTCCTGGAGATGACAGAGCTCCACCTGGAGCTTCTCCAGCTCCTTCTCATAGTCCTTGCGCTTCATCTTCTCCGCGGGCTTGTCGGCTGGCATGCTTCCCCCCTGGCGTTTCAGGTCGAATTCGACCGCTCGGTCCTCAGTCTCCCCAGGCAATGGTAATGGCGATGTCGCCCGGAACACCTCCGGGGTAATCGATGATCTGGTAGCCGATGCGATAGCCCCGCGGTTTCAGATAGTCGGTCCAGAGCTGGAATATTTCCTTCGGAATCCCCGTCAGCGTGTTCTCCCAACCGGCTTCCTGCTGATTGATGGCGCGGCCCTTGTCTGTGCACAGCGAGTTGGGGAACCGATAAACCTGCACTTCGGTCAATCCGTTTCGCACCGCCCGCTGGATGATGGTGGAGGCGAGCTGGATTTTCTCCTCCTCGGATTTGCCTGACGGACGGGCGAGCCGCTCGATCAGCGCAAGTTTCTCGGCATCAGCGGCGGCGGCCAGGCGGGCATATTGATCCGCCAATTCGGCCTCCTTGAGGGCCGCTTCCTTCCGGATCTGGTTCGCACTGGGGATGAGATGATCGATGCTGTCTGGCATGGCTGATGGCTCCTGGGTGGCTATAGGGGTCAGCACTGCCATGAGGCTAAGTCCGGTCGGCCATGGTCCATTGATCCAAATCAAGCAATCCGCGCCCGGGTGAAGCCACCGTCGGGGGCGTCCTGACGCCCGGACGGGATAAGAAATTTGAGCGAACAAATGCGTCCGGCTGCCCCCATCACCTGCCGTTTTTCGCACCCGGCGCCGACGGGTCGGATCTTCCGATGGTGGTGATGGGCATTTTCGACGCGACCGGACTCGTTCATGCACCGCTGCTGCGGATCCAGCAGGCGTTGCTGCTACCGATCAAGCCGCCAGTGCTGAGCGGTCATCAAGGGAAAACAGAATGAAGCCTCTCTCATTCAACGCCGTATCTGTGGTGTTTTTGCTCGGCATCGCAATGCCCGGCTCCGCCAAAGCCTTCGATCTCAACGGCGCCTGGGCCAGCGATGCCGACAACTGCGCAAAAGTGTTCACGCGCAAGGGCGCCCAGCTGACCTTCACCGACATGTCCGACGTCTTTGGCGGCGGCTTCATTATCGAGGGCGATCAGATTACCGGAAAATTCGCGCGTTGCCGCATCAAGGCGCGGAAAGATGACGGCAAGACGATCAATCTGGTCGCGGCCTGCGCTTCCGATATCATGCTGCAGAGTGTGCAGTTCAGCCTACGGGAGGCGGATGCCAACAACGTCATCCGCATGTTCCCAGGCATGGATGGCATGGAGATCAAATACGCGCGTTGTCCGGCACCCTAGCGCCCCGCCGCAGAGCGCCGCGGGCGCTTACTATGGCTCCTCTTTGCGTACAGGTCGTGGATGCCAATGGAGGGGTCACGACGCGCTGTTGACCGCGTCGTCCTACCCGGCTGAGACCGTTGGCTACTGTGCGCTGGCGCTGGAAATGTGCTGGAATGCACCCGCTCGGACTGCCGGGGTTAGAGGATGAGTGGAGGCGTCCCGATCGGAGCGATCAACCGGGGCTGGCCGGTTCTGGCCGCTCGGCTCTGCGCCTGTCTGCTGGTCCTGGCTGCCATACTGCCCGGACCGGCAAGCAGCACGCCGCGCGGAGAACCCAAACGCGTGCTGATGCTGCACTCTTTCGGGCGGGACTTCCGGCCATGGAGCGCATATGCCTTGAGAATAAAGGCGGAGCTCGTGCGGCAATCGCAATGGCCGCTGGAGCTTCAGGAGCACATCTTGCTGACGGCACGGTTTGACAACCCGGGACCGGAGACACCGTTTGTCGACTATCTACGGTCGCTCTACGCTGACCGTCCACCCGACATCGTATTGAGCATTGGGGCGCCTGCGGCCAGATTTGTCCAGAAATATCGCGCACAGCTCTTCCCTGAGGCACCCATGGTGCTGACGGCGGTGGAGCAGCGGCTGGTGGACCGTACGCTTCAGACGAACAACGATACCGTCATCTCGGTCTACAACGACTTCTCAGCGTTTTTCGGCAGCATCCTTCGGGTCCTGCCGGATACACAGACGATTGCCGTAATCATCGGTGCCTCGCCTCTGGAGAATTTCTGGTTAAATGAAGCAAAGAAGGAAGCGAAGCCCTTCGAAAGCCGGGTCGCATTCGTCTGGTATGCGGACCTGTCATTTGAGGAAATCCTGAAGCGGGCGACGGCGCTTCCGCCGCACACCGTGCTGTTCTGGGGCCTGATGTCGGTCGACGCGGCAGGTGTCACCCATGAAGGCGATATCGCCTTGCGGAGTCTCCATGCGGTCGCGAACGCCCCGATCTTTTCCTTCCAGGAAGCGTTTTTCGGTGGAGATACCGTCGGCGGCCCGATGCATTCGATCGATGAAACCAGCCGGAAGACCGCCAATGCTGCGATCCGAATCCTCGGTGGCGAGAAGCCGGGCGATATCAAGGTGCAGCCAATAGGATTTGCGTCTCCGAAATACGATTGGCGGGAGATGCAGCGCTGGGGCATCAGCAAGGGCAACCTGCCGCCGGGAAGCGAAATCCTGTTTCGTGAGCCCCCCACTTGGGAAAAATATAGTTGGCAGCTGTCGTTGATTGCGATCGTAATCCTGATCCAGGGAGGGTTGATCGGCGGATTGCTTCACGAACGGCGTCGCCGCCGTCTCGCCGAAGTCGAATCGCGTCAACGCCTGGCGGAGCTTGCACACCTCAACCGTTATTCGACCGTCGGCGAACTAACGACTTCTATCGCGCATGAGCTCAACCAGCCGCTGGGCTCCATTCTTACCAATGCCGAAACGGCGGAACTCATGCTGAAGAGCTCTTCACCCGATCTCGATGAAGTGAGGGAAATCCTCGCTGACATCAGGCGCGACGACCAGCGCGCCAGCGAAGTGATACGCCGGCTGCGCAGCGTGCTGAAGAAAACACCATTTGAAATGAAATATATCGACTTGAACGAGACGGTACGGCAAGCGATCGGATTCGTCACCGCCATGGCACACGAGCGCGGTATCGCACTGAGGTACGGCATGACCGCGGCCGATCTGAACGTCAAGGGCGATGCTGTTCAGCTGCAACAAGTGTTTCTGAATCTGATTATCAACTCCATGGACGCGATATCCGAAGCGGAGGCAAAGGAGCGCGAAATCAGCGTGACCACGAACCTTTCGGGCGCCAGCGCGGAAATCAGGATTGGCGACACCGGCCCCGGCATAGCGACCGGCGATCTCAAGAACGTCTTCGATCCGTTTTTCACGACAAAACCGCAGGGCATGGGGATGGGACTTGCGATTGTCCGCACCATCGTCGAAGCGCACCACGGACAGATTTCTGCGGAAAATCAGTCGTCCGGCGGCGCGCTTTTCACGATCAAGCTTCCGATCGCCCGCAGTCGATCAGCTTCGGTCTGATACACGCGGCCACGCTGCTCTTGCGCCGCAGCAAGGCGCGGCCATCGGTTTCCTTGATCTTTATCAAGGAACGACCTCGCCTCGGACCGATGCTTGCCGCGATGTGTCCAAGGAGGGTGTGATGTTCCGCTGCGGCAAGACCCTGATCGCGCTTGCGTTGTTGATGGCGAATCCTGTCGTCGTCTCAGCCCAAACGGCCGACAATCCGCCTGCTCCCAGCAGCACGCCGCAGCCGGCGACCCAATCGCCGCCGAGTGCAGAGCTGCTGAAGCCCGAGCAGCTCGAAGCCCTGGTTGCGCCGATTGCGCTCTATCCCGACGAACTGCTGGCAAATGTGCTGGCGGCATCGACCTATCCGCTGGAAGTGGTGCAGGCCGATCGCTGGCTGAAGGAGCGCAAGTCGCTCAAGGGCGACGCGCTGAGGACGGAGGTTGAGAAGCAGTCCTGGGACGACAGCGTCAAGGCGCTGGCCAGCACCGCGGACGTCCTGACCATGATGAGCGACAAGATCGATTGGACCAAGAATCTCGGCGATGCCTTCCTCGCCCAGCAGCCGGATGTGATGGATGCGATTCAGCGGCTGCGCACCAAGGCCTATGACAACAAGAAGCTCGTCACGACCAAGCAGCAGAAGGTCAGCGTCAAGACCCAGGAAAGCAAGCAGGTAGTCGTGATCGAACAGGCCGACCCCAATACGGTCTACGTGCCGTATTACGATCCGGCCACGGTCTACGGAGCCTGGCCTTACACGGAATATCCGCCCTATTACTTTGGCTACCCGTCCTATATCGGCGCCGGCGTGGTCGCGGCGGGTCTCGCCTTTGGCACAGCCTGGGCGATCGGGCGCTGGGGCAATTACTGGGGTGGCGGCTGCAACTGGGGCAACCGCAACGTCTATGTCAACCATCGCACCACCAACATCGGAACTGGCTGGCAGCACAACGCGGCGCATCGCCAGGGCGTGCGATACAACAACGTCAATGTTCAACAGCGCTTTGGCAACAACAACCTGAAGGCCGGCGCTTCCAACCGGATGGATTTCCGCGGCCGCGACGGACAGCAGGTGCTGCGTCCGAACCAGGGTGCGGGAGACCGTGCAGGAGATCGAGCGGGAGCGGGAGATCGCGCAGGCGATCGTGCCGGAGATCGTGGTGGTGACCGGGCAGGCACGCGTGACCGGCCCGGCGGCGGCGATCGCGCCGGCGCTGCGGACCGCGCCAAGGGCGGGGGTGATCGCGCCAAAGGTGGCGGCGATCGCGCGAAGGCTGCCAACCGTGGCGGCGCCGGCGCGGCCAATCGTGGCGGCGGAGGCAATCGCGGCGGCGCGATGAATGTGTCGTCCGGCCGGGCGGCGTCGGCGGCATCCGCGCGCGGGCGGTCGAGCATGGCGAGCATGCCGCGCGGCGGCGGCGGTGGCGCGGCATTTGCCGGTGGAGGAGGTGGCTTCCGCGGCGGAGGTGGAGGCGGTGGCGGCTTCCGCGGCGGCGGAGGAGGCGGCGGCTTCCGCGGCGGTGGTGGCGGTGGGCGTCGTTCCGACATCGCGCTGAAGCATGATGTCGTCCTGCTTGGCCATCTCGCCAACGGCCTCGGCTATTACCGCTTCAGCTATCTTGGCAGCAGCAAGGCCTATGTCGGCGTAATGGCGCAGGAAGTGCAAGGCGTGATGCCGGATGCGGTGACGCGCGGCAGCGACGGCTATTTGCGGGTCTACTACGAGAAACTCGGACTGACGTTCCGCACCTATCACGATTGGCTTGCGGGCGGCGCCAAGATCCCCGTGGAGGTTTCGCCATGACCGCTTTGACATCATTGCATCGCGCTGTGTCGGCAAGCGTTGCTGCAATCATGGCGCTGGCCCTGATGAGTTCAGTGTCCCAGGCGCAGCAGCAGTCCTATCCCTCGCCGGAGGACGCTGCGGCCGCGTTGGCTGCCGCGGTCAAGACCGGCACCAAGCGGGAGATTCTCAAGGTGCTCGGCAGGGGCGCCGAAGACATCATCGAGTCCGGCGACGACGTTGCAGACGCAGAGACGCGCAAGGCGTTCATCTCCACCTATGACACCAAGCATTCGATCAAGACGGAAGGAAACAAGACAGCGACGCTGATCCTGGGCGCGGACGATTTTGCGTTCCCGATACCTTTGGTAAACAACAGAACGGGTTGGGAATTCGACGCCGGCGCGGGGCGTCAGGAGATACTGTATCGGCGTATCGGCCGCAACGAGCTCGACGCGATCCAGACCAGTCTCGCCTATGTCGATGCCCAGAACGAATATGCCGACAAGGATCGCGGCGAGGGCGCGGGCGTCTACGCGCAACGAATCGTTTCGACGCCCGGCAAGAAGGACGGTCTGTTCTGGCGCGACGACAGTGACCCAAGCCCGCTCGGTGCGCTGGCGGCGGAGGCCTCAGCCGAAGGGTACAAGGCCGGGGACCAGCCGTCGCCGTATCACGGCTATTACTTCCGAATCCTGAAGGCGCAGGGGCCCGATGCACCCGGCGGCGCGCTCAACTACGTCGTCAAGGGCAAGATGATCGGCGGCTTCGCGCTGGTCGCCTGGCCTGCCGAGTACGGCAATTCCGGCGTCATGACCTTCCTGGTCAATCATGCCGGCACCGTCTACCAGAAGGATCTTGGAAAACGGACCGACTTCGTCGCCAAGCGCCTCATGCTGTTCGATCCGGATCAGACCTGGAAGAAAATCGATGCCGCGAAACCGTGAGAGCAGGCGAGTTCTGCTGCGCGAGATCGCGGCGTACCTTGCGGCGATCGCGGCGTTCGCATCCGCCGTTCCGGCGACATCGGCGCTCGCGCAAGCGCCCGGTTATGTCCGGGTCAAGTTGGTGAAGGCGGGCCTGATGGTGGGCGCCGGTGGCGGCAGCGGCGTCCTGACGTATCGCGGTCGTAACTATCCGTTCAGAGTGTCCGGTCTCAGCCTGGGTGTTACGGCTGGGGCATCGGTCAGCCGCCTGGAAGGGTGGGCTTCAGGCATAAGGCAGGTCAGCGACTTTGCCGGCACCTACAGCTCCGTTGGCGGCGGGGGCACTTTCGTTGGCGGCTTCGGTGGCGTTCAGTTGGGGAATGAGAAAGGCGTCAAGATCGGCCTGCAAGGACCTCGGGCGGGAATGGAGTTCGCGGCGAACCTCAGCGAGGTCAGGATTTCACTGAAGTGAGCCTGCCCCGCTGTGGCTCGTCGGCAGAAGTGCGGTTTTCGTCTAGCAACACTCACCTTGCCAGGTGGTTGTTTTGGCTGGCGCGCTCGGAGAGATTCGAATCTCTCTATTAAACCATTCAGTTATCATTGGATTTTCGGTGCAACGCGGTCCGAGGGACGAGTCGAGGGGCAGGGCGGAGCGGCGCCTTTGGGTTTAATGTGTTGCGCCAGGACTCAAGGGCAGCCGAGGTAACGAGCAGTTCAAATCCTATCCCGCGCAACCACCGATGCCGGCGATACCAAGTCGTCAGGCAGCCCGGCCTCTGGAAGGAGGTCGGGCTTCTTTTTGCCGACGGCAAAGCTCAAAATCGCATCTGGATAGTCTCAGAGTACGATTCCCGGTTCATTTCCGTTGGGGCAAAAGCGAGCGTCATCCGATCGACCGAGGTTCGGAACACTTCGGCGGCCTCAGTCCTCCCATCGTCGCTTCGAAGTCGCCCGTAGAGCGCCAAAATCCGCTGCCGGTAGATCAACACCACGTCCCTTCAACGGCGTCGACATCTCATTGAGCGCTGCAGCCGTTTGATTGGCCGGCAACGAACCGAGAGGCGGCTCATTTCATTGGCGGTAATGCCGTTGCTTTGGACGATTGGCTACGAACGCGCCGACTGCCAAAGTGCGGATGCCTTCCACCTTGATGGCGCCAGGCGCGATGCTTGTGCGGGGTCATAGTCGTATTCGGTGTTGCACTCTTTGGCGCAGACGCCTTTTGGTCATTCGATTGTTGGGCTACCGACAGATTTTGAGGCACTGCAACTGCCGTCAATGCGCCGATAATCAGGGCGCTGCATACAAGTCGGATATTCATGCTCGCCTCCGTGTCTTGCTCCAGATCCGATAACCTCTGTCGTCAAAATGACCCGAACACTGTGCCCAGGACAAGCACAGCGCCAAGTGCAATGATGCAGGTAACGATCACGGTCATCACCATATCGAGATAGCTCTCGCGGTGAGTCAGTCCGCTGATCTGAAGCAGCAACAGCACCGTGCCATTGTGTGGCAGGGCATCGAGCGTACCGGCGCCAATCGTGGTCACCCGATGCATCAGTTCGGGATTGATGCCGTGCTCGGCGGCGAGCCCCAAGAAGGTGTCGCCGAGTATATTGAGCACGATTGCCATTCCCCCGGAGGCGGTACCGGTAAGCGCAGCGAGCGCGTTCACGGCGATCGTGAGAGAGAT
>Ga0207689_10002249_pt1 | contig 18096 bp, 15 predicted proteins | sample KBSMisM52_FD_184312 | JGI IMG/M metagenome (GOLD analysis project Ga0207689, IMG submission 184312) | Miscanthus rhizosphere microbial communities from Kellogg Biological Station, Michigan, USA - KBS Miscanthus M5-2 (SPAdes) (version 2) | ecosystem: Host-associated > Plants > Roots >... | reverse complement strand
TCGGCGGCGGGGATCTTCAGCATCGAGTACCAGTAGATGGCGGGATAGAAGCGCGCCGCCACGGCGTCGCTCGGGGCCAGCAGGGCGGTGATCGAGACGCGCCGCCCGGGCCGGACCGTCGTCTTGTCGCTGTCCACCAGCCCGTAGCCGCGTGCCCACACTTGATAGTTCGCGGCCGGGAGATCGGGCACGACGAAGCGGCCGCGATCGTCGGTGACGACGCTCTTGATGTAGCGCACCGGCAGGTCGCGGGTTTCCGCGATTACCCACACTCCGGCTTCCGGGCCCTTCGGCCCGGTCACCACGCCGCCGATGTCGTCGTTGTCGATGGCCACGTCGGCCGCCGCCTGCTGCGCGTAGGAGGGGACGAACAGGGTGGACGAGGACAGAGCGGCGACGGCGGCGAGACCGAGCAACAACGTCAGCACGCGGCGCTTGGACATGGATCGTGCTCCTGCTTCTTCGCCCGCCCAAAGGGCGGGCAATCAAACTCTGCGCGATGCTATACCTCTCGTCTGATCCTTGACAACGCCGGAAACGCGACCATAATCCGACTGCTTTGACCCCCACGCCCGAGGCGGCCGCGCGGCCGTCCGAGTCCCCGGAACTGCTGTCGATCATCGTGCCCGTGTACAACGAAGTTCGCACCGTGCGCGCGGTGCTCGACCGCCTGATCGCGATCGATCTGCCGCTGCCGCGCGAGATTCTCGTGGTGGACGACGGGTCCACCGACGGCACCGGCGACCTGCTGACGGCCGCGGAGCGCGACGGCCTGCCGGTGACGGTGATCCGCTCCGAGCGCAACGGCGGCAAGGGCAGCGCGCTGCGCAAGGGGCTGGCGCGCGCACGCGGCACCATCGTGGCGATTCAGGACGCGGACCTCGAGCTCGACCCGGTGCAGCTCGGCGCGCTGGTGCAGCCCATCGTTACCGGTGCCACGCGTGTCGTCTACGGATCGCGCTTCCTCAACGGCGCTCCACGCGGCCCCTGGCTGTCCTCGGCCGCCAATCGGTTCCTCACCGGCGTCACCAACGTGCTCTACGGCTCGTCGCTGACCGACATGGAGACCTGCTACAAGATCATGCGCACCGACGTGGCGCGCTCGCTGGGCCTCGAGGCGAACCGCTTCGACATCGAGCCGCAGATCACGGCCCGCCTGCTGCGCGCCGGCCACCGCGTCACTGAACTGCCAGTGCGTTTCGAGGCGCGCACGCGGCGTCAGGGCAAGAAGATCGGCTGGCGCGACGGCGTGCAGGCGCTGAACGTCCTCGTGGCCGAGCGCTTCCGCCGGGCGCGCTGACCCTCGCATGCCCCGGCTGCTGATCCCGCTGGCGCTGGCCGGCATCTGCGCAGCCCTCCTGGCCGTCACCGTCAGGTTCGGCAGCTTCGTTGCCGGCGGTTCCGACTCGTCGTGCTACGTGCTCCAGGCCGAGCGGTGGGCGGCGGGCCGTCTGCTCACGCCCGACCCGCTCGCGCTGCAGGCGCCGTGGCCCGACGCCGAGCGGGCGTTCGCACCCGCGGGGCACTTTCCCGCGCCGCCGGTGCGGGGGGCGATCGCGCCGATCTGCCCGTCGGGCCTCCCGATGCTGATGGCGCCGTTCCGCGCGGCCGGTGGGCGGGCGGCAATGTTCCTCTTCTTTCCGCTCTGCGGCATCGCCCTCGTCGTGGCCACCTATTGGCTGGGCGCCCGCCTCAATCCAGTCGTGGGGCTGGCGTCGGCGCTCGTCGTGGCGTCGAACCCGATCGTTCTCTATCAGGTCGTGCAGCCGATGAGTGATGTGCCCGCCGCCGCGTTCTGGACGCTGGCGGTCGCCGCTGCCGTCGGCCGTGGGCCGCGTGCGGCGCTCGTCGCTGGCGCGTGCGCCGCCGTCGCCATCCTGATTCGTCCCAACCTGCTCCCGCTCGGCGTCGTCGTGGGCGTCTATCTGCTGCTGCAGCCGGATCGGGCCTGGCGCGAACGTCTCGCGCGCGGCGCCGTTTACGCTGGTTGCTGCGCCGTGGGGTGCGTGACGGTGGCGCTCGTCCAGTGGCGCTTCTACGGCTCGCCGCTCGCCTCGGGCTACGGCGCCGTGGGCGACATCTTTGCGGTGGCGCACGTCGCGCCGAACGCGTCGCGCTACGGCTCGTGGCTGCTGCAGACACAGACGCCGCTCGTGCTGCTGGCTCTGGCCGCTCCGTTCGTCCTTCCGCGTGGCTTCGCCCTGCTGGGGGTGGCCCTTGCCGCAGCGACCTTCGGCGTGTATCTGCCGTACCTCGTCTTCGAGGATTGGCCGTACGTGCGATTCCTGCTGCCGGCGATGCCGGTGCTGACGGTTCTCACGCTCGGCACGCTCGCCACCATGGTCCAGCGCATCTCGATGCGGCAGATGGCGAGAGTGCTGGGCGCTGTCTCGGTGGTGCTGGCCGCGCACGGCCTGTGGGCCGCACAGAGCCATCAGGCGTTCGCGCTGCGTCGACTCGAATCGATCTATCCGCGCACCGGCGGCGAAGTAGAGCGCCGCCTGCCGCGAAACGCCCTTGTCGTCACCAGCCGCTACAGCGGCAGCGTGCGCTACTACGCGGGGCGGGAGACGCTCGTCTGGGACGCCCTCGATCCCGCGTCACTGGATCGTGCCGTGGCGTTCGGGCGCAGCCAGGGGCTCGAGCCGTTCTTCATGCTCGACAGCGCTGAAGAAGAGGCGTTCAGGATGCGATTCGCCGGCAGCGATCTCGCCCGGCTCGACTGGCCGCCGCGGATCGAGATCGCGCCGCAGGTGCGCATCTACGAACCTGCCGCGCGAGAGCGCTACCAGCGCGGCGAATCGATCGCCACGGAGTACGTGCGATGATGGCCGCCGGATGCTGCTGACATCAGGCCCGCGCCAGTGGCGCTTCCTGGCGATCGCCGTGACTGCCGTGTTCGCGCTCGCGGCGTGCGGCAAGGACGAGGCTCCAGCTTCAGCGGCCGGAGCCGTCACGGTAACGCCGCAGCGGACGTCCGTCGACGCCGGAGCGCCGATCGAAATCCAGTACGGCTTCACGCGGCTCGCGAGCGCGCCCGCGTTTCCGGCCGATGCGTGGGTATTCGTGCACGTCGTGGACGATGCCGGCACACTGCTGTGGACCGACGATCACCAACCGCCCACCCCGCCCTCCACGTGGGGCAGCGCGGAAGTGACCTACCGCCGCACGATGTTCGTGCCGCGTGGCACGCGCCCGGGCCACGTCCGCGTCGAGGCCGGCGTGTTCGTACGGCCTGATGGCGTCCGCATCCCGATCGCGGCGGCGAACCCTTCAACCAGCGGCTTCGACATCATGCCGGCGTCGAACGATCTGTTCGTCGTCTTCGGCGACGGCTGGCACGCCGCCGAACGCGTGGAGCAGCAGCAGGCGAACGAATGGCGCTGGTCGAAGGGCGACGCGCGTCTGTCCTTCCGCCGTCCGTCGCGTGACGCGGTGCTGTCCATCGAGATCGACCAGCCGGTGACGCAAGTGAGCCGCCCAACCGTCGAAGTCCGCATCGGCTCGGATCTCCTGGCCTCGCTCTACGTGAATCCCTTGGCACGCCAGATTTACCGCATCCCGCTGCCGGTGGCCCGCCTGGGCACCGCTCCCACCGTGGAGCTGAACGTCCACGTGCAGCCGACGTTCGTGCCCGCCCGCACCGCGGGCCTCGGCAGTCAGGACACACGCGAGCTGGGCGTGCGCGTGTTCAACGTGCATGTCGGCTTCCCATAGCGGCCAGGTACGTGGCTGCGGGTCTTCAGACCCGCCTGTCGGTCTGCCCGTCATCGTCGTGCTGGACAACATCCGCAGCCTGTACAACACCGGCGCCTTCTTTCGAACCGCCGACGGCTGCGCGGTGGAGAAGCTGGTCCTCTGCGGCATCACGCCGCGGCCCGACCAGGGATCCCGCCAGCGGCGCGGCATCGAGAAGACGGCACTCGGCGCCGAGACGACGGTGCCGTGGGAATACGTGCCGGACACCGCGGCGGCGGTGGCGGGGGCCGTCGCCAGCGGCTATCACGTGGCCGCCGTCGAGAACTCGCCGCAGGCGATCGATCTCTACCAGTGGACGCCGGCGTGGCCGGTGTGCCTCGTGTTCGGCCACGAGACCGACGGCGTCGCGCCCGATCTGGTCAGCGGGATCCAGACGCACGTCCGGATTCCGATGCTCGGCACGAAGCGGTCGCTCAACGTCGCCACCGCGGCGGGCGTCGTGCTCTACGAACTGCTGCGCCGCTGGCGTCATGTAGAGGGATGACATCAACCGGCTCGCTGATCGAGATCGAAGACCCGACCGAGCTCGAGGCGTTCATGCGCCAGGACCCGGGCCTGCACGTCTACGAGATCGGTGATCTCGATCCGTTCTTCCGTCCGCGGACGCGCTGGTTCGGATGGCGGGCCGAAGCGCTCGAGGCCTTCTGTCTTCTGTACACGGCATCGACGCCGCCGACGCTGGTGGCACTCTGTCGCCCCGACGGTGTCGACGCGATGAGCCGCCTCCTGAAGGCGCTGGACCGGCATCTCCCGGCCCGCGTCTTTGCGCACCTGTCTCCGACGCTCGACGAGTGCTTCGCTGCGGATTGGATCGCACGGCCGCACGGGCGCCATCTGAAGATGCAGTTGACCGAACCCGGGCCGGTCCATGAGGTGAACACCGCCGCGGTGATCTCCGTGACCGCGGCCGACAGCGAAACACTCCTGGCGTTCTACGATGAGAGCTATCCAGGCCACTGGTTCGACCCGCGCATGCTCGAGAGCGGCCAGTATCGCGGCATTCGCGATGCCGGCCGCTGGCTGGCCGCGGCCGGTGTTCACGTGTACTCATCGGCGTACCGCGTGGCCGCGCTCGGCAACGTCGCCACCGCTCCCGCGCACAGGCGGCGAGGGCTGGGCCGCGCGGTCACGGCCGCGGTCTGCCAATCGCTGCTGGCGACCACCGACGTGATCGGTCTCAACGTGCTCGCGGACAACGCGGCCGCGCGCACGTGTTACGAGAGCCTCGGCTTCACGGACGTCTGCGAATTCGACGAGGTGTTGTTGGAGCGCAGGCCGGTCTAAAGACCGCCCTCTACCTCAGGCCGCCACGCCGGCGGCGGCGTCCTCCGCGCGCAGTGCGCGTACGTGCTGGCGCGCGAGGTGGTACACGGCCACGCCGTAGGCGGCTCCGCCGGCTGCCAGCGCCGCACGTAGCAGTGACGCTCCGGGGCCGGACGTCACCCCTTGCACCGCCTCGAGGCCGAGCGCCGCGACGGCCGCCGCGACGGCGATCGGCGGCAGATCGGACGCCAGCGACAGCTCTCGACGGCCACGCCATTCGGCGACGGCGTAGCCGAGGAGCGTGAACCCGCCGACCTGCTCGAGCAAGAGCAGCACGTCCACGACGGTCGCGCCGTTGAGACGGTTCTCGAACAGCAGCGCCCCGTGCCAGGGCGTGAGCCTGCGGAACGGCGGCCACAGCGACGCCACCACGAGATAGACGGCAAAGATCGGTACGAAGCGGCGAAGCGTCGCGACTTCGAAACGCGACTCGCTGGACTCCGGCTGCCGTAGCAGCCACGCGGTGAGCCCCGCGACGGTCAGTCCGATGGCGCCGAACGCCACCGGCGACGCGGTGGCTGCCGGCAGCGCCCCGGTCATGAACCAGAGGACGGCGAGCGGCGGTACGACATGTGTCGCCACGCGCACGCCGCTCTGCCAACGGTTGCGATGCAGCGCTACGAGCACGATGCTGCCGGCACATCCGAGCAGCAGTGTGGTCACGCTGCGTCGCGGGTCTTCGATCAGGCCGACGCTGCTCAGCCACAGTTGCGGCACCAGCAGGTAGAGCACGCCGACCAGCGGCACGTCGAGACCGACGCGGCCGACCAGCCTCGGATGCCACAGCGCCCAGCGCTCGACGCGGTCGCGCGCGAGGACGCCGAGCCACGCGCCGGCCGTGTTGCTGACGACGTCGATCGGGCCCGCATAACGGCCGCGCAGGAACAGCTGCGCCGTCTCGAGGCACAGACTGCACACGGCTGCGATCCAGACCACGCGGCCGCGCCGGCGCGATCCGTCAGTCAGGCCGCGTCCGAGGAATCCGAGCGGCAAGAAGAGCGCGATGTTGGCGACGATGTCCGCCGGGACGAGGGCCAGCGACACGCGAATGCGGCGGAAGGAGAAGTCGAACGGGCTCAGCGTGATGACGGCTGTCACCAGCACGAAGTAGCCGAGCAGCGCCAGTGTGAGCCGCGTGCCGGTACGTGCCGAACCGGGTTGGGCCGGAGAATCCGCCATCGACCCGGTATCGGCGCGGCAGGGCAGGGTCTGGAGCTTTAGTCCGGCGACGGCTGCTCGATCCGATCGACGACCAGCACCTCGACCGGCGCACGGGTGCTATCGAGCTTCAATCCGAGCTGCTCCTGCATCGCGGTGAAGAGCGACGGGCCATTGGGATCGACATCCTGGCCGTTCACGCGAATCGGTTGATCCGCCGGGGCGCCCGGCGCACGTGGCGGCAGGTTGTCCGGTGTCCATTGCAACTCGATGTCGAAGTTCCCGGTGAGCCCCGTGCGGTCGACGATGACGCGGTTCACTTTGGGGGCGAGGTACTGCAGGAAGACCGGGATCGGCATCGCGTTCAGCGTCATGCGGCCAAATCCCTCGCTGATGTTGCCGCATTGCGTCTCGCCCGGCTTGGCAGGCGCCGGAGGCTTTGTGAAGTCCCAGACACAGGGGTTGGCCTTGAGGCGGGGACCTGGCTGGCCATCTCCGCGGGCCTTGACCGCGGCGAAGACCGGCAGCTCGCGCGTCTCGCGGTGCGTCGTCAGCTGAAAGCGGTCGGCCAGGAGCGCCTGCAGCATGGGACCTATCGTCGTCGGCGACGTGCCGTCAGCGGCCTTGGCCGTGATGTCGAACCGGGCGGTGCGCAGCCAATCGGGTCCTCCCACGACCTGATCGTCCTGCAGGTTGTAGGCGGTTCTGATCAGCATCACGATCGGAATGCCGACCGCGGTAAAGCGGCCGGAGGCGTCTGCCACCATCATGGCGCGCGGGTTCCCGGGGGCGTGCGGCTTCACCGACGCGACCTCGAAGGTGCGCGGCGCCACTTGGGCGGCGAGGGCGAGCACCAACGCCAGCAGTCGCATAGCCAGATTCTAGGGCAGGGCGGTCTGCAGACCGCCCTCTACATCGCGGGCGTCTAATTCGACGCGGTCGTCAGCGCCTTCATCACCTCGGCGTACTTGGCGTCATAGGCGTTCAGCGTCTCGGCGCTCGGGTATTCCTTGATCTCGCCGATGACGTGCGGCGGCGCGTTGCGGTCCTTGAAGCGAGGCCACGGCGGCAGGCCTTTGCCATTCGGGTCACCGGTCCTGGCGAAGTTCACCCAGTAGGACGACATCTGCTCGGCCACCGCCTTGTCCTTCTCCGACGCCATCGCCAGCTTGGGCGAGCTGGCATCGGGGTAGACGCGCGGCGCCCACAGGTTGTTGAACGCGTAGACGATTTCGGTGGCGTGGGTGGCCTTCAGATCGCGCGCGCCCGGCTCGATCGGCGGCTCGTGCGTGAAGGTGTACCAGTAGCCCTTCTTGCCGAGCGCCACCTGGCGTTCGACGAAGAGCCGCATATGCCACGCCATCGTGTCGCGGAAGGCGACGTTACCGCCCAGGCTCGTGTGTTCGTCCTTGTTGAAGCCGGCAATCACGTCGACGGGCTGCTGGCGGCCGTTGGCGAAGGTGATCGATTCGTCTTCCGGCACGATGTAGCCGTCGATGATCATCCCGGCGCCGCGAAGCGTCTTGGTGACCTCGTCGCTCGACCGCGCGCGCAGCTCCGCGAGCGGCGGCAGCGGCGGCGGGGGAGTCGTGGGGGCACCGCCACGGCCGCGCGCGCCTGGCACGATCACTTGCGACTGTTCGGCCCGTGCGCGCGGCAGCATCGGCCCCATGCCGAGCCCCATCCACGCGCCGCTCTCGCTGATGGCGCGCTGGAAGAGCCCCTTCGACAGCGGCGAACCCACGAGACCGCCCACCATGGCGGCGCCCGCCGACTCGCCGAAGATGGTGACGTTGTTCGGGTCGCCGCCGAACGCCGCGATGTTCGTCTTCACCCACCGCAGGACCGCCAGGCTGTCGGCGAGCGCCTGGTTGCCCGAGGCGTTGTGGCCCGACTCCTTCGTGAGCTCGGGGTGCGAGAAGAACCCGAACGGGCCGAGGCGGTAGTTGAAGTTCACCACCACCACGCCCTTCTTCGCCAGGTTCTCGCCGTCGTTGTGCGGCGTGTTGCCGCCGCCCTCGGAGTAGGCGCCGCCGAAGATCCACACCATCACCGCCTGCTTCGCCCCGGCGCGCGGCGCCGAGGTCCACACGTTGAGATACAGGCAGTCCTCGCTCATCTTCGGCGAGTCCGGTAAATCCACGGTGACGTTGTTCGGGTTGCGATTCGGCTGATTCGGCTGCACGCAGGCGTTGCCCCACTGCTCCGCCTTGCGGACGCCGTCCCACTTCGCGACCGGCTGCGGATCCTTCCAGCGCAGATCGCCGACCGGCGGGGCGCCAAAGGGGATGCCCTTGAACGCGCGCACGCCCGATTTGAGGGTGACGCCGGAGAGCTTGCCGGCGTCTGTCGTCACGGGGTCGGACACCGCGGCGGGCATGCGCGCCACGGAAACGAGCACAACGGTAGCGACGGCCGCCACAGTCAGTCTGACCTTCATTTGCTCCCCTGCGCTTTCGCGGCGCGTTCCGCGCGCGACGTGCGGATGTAGTCGCCGATGGTCCGGTTGCCTTCGTGGCACGCGTACTCCCACCAGTCGTAGGTGAGATCGTTCTTCAGGGGGTAGCGCGCCGTCCACGAACGCGTGAGGATCACCGGATCCTCGGTCTTGATCTCGTAGAGCATCATGTCGTCGTTGAGCCGCGTGAACCGCTCGGTGGTCTTCATCTGGTCGCTCACCGGGAAGCGGTTGCCGTTGGGCGAGCCCATCACGCCGATGTTCGTCGCCGACGGTCCGGGCTTGTAGTTGGTCGTCACGACGACCAGCGTGTTGCCCTCCCAGTGTCCGCGCGACTCGCCCATGTACTCCTGAAACACTTTGGGCAGCGGCTTGCGTCCGTCCACCGGCACGATGCGCGTCTCGTGCACCATCTCGAGGTCGAGGATGACGTAGCCGGGCGTCTGCATGATGCGGATGCCGTTGTTGTAGCGATACGGCATCATCGACGACGGCATGCCGCGCGTGATGCAGCGGTCCCACGAGTCGAAGTCGAGCCAGTGGTCCCAGGTCTGCTCTTCGTTGGGGAGCGCCCAGCTGCTCTTCATCAGCGCCGCCTGCCGCTTGCCTTCGGCGGTCATCTCGGGGAGCTGGCCGTTGGCGGGGTCCACGATCAGCGACGTCTGCCGCTGCACGGTGGTGGGGTCGGTGACACCCGACTGAAGCGCCTGGCCGAAATTGCCGGCCGCCAGCGCCTTCGCGTGGGCGTCGCCGCGACCCTCGGCGGCCGCAAGCCGCTCCTGGTATTCACTTTCGGTGAGAAACGCCTTGTTGACGTCGCACGGCGGCGGCGGTGGGCCGCCGGGGCGGGCGAAGCCGCCTTTGCACCGTTCGAGCGGCACGGTGCCCACGAACGACACCGGCCACATTCCGGTGAGGTCGGGGTCTCCCCAGGCGGTCTTGGGGTGCGACCATCCCTTGGGCGTTGCGATGAAGTGGTTGGCTTCGCTGGGCGAGCCGGCCTGTCCGCTGAGGGTGACGACGAAGAGTGCGGCCCCGAGGCCGCCAATCACGAGGTTCTGCAGAGCACGAAGGGTCGATGACATCCGATCGATCATACGCCGGCCCGGGCTGTGAACCTTTACGACTCAGCCTCGTATCTCCCCTTGTTAATCTACAAGAGGGACCGATGAGCGACCAGACCGACCTCCTGCAGGGCACGCTCGACCTGTTGATCATGCGCACGATCGCGCCCGAGCCGCTGCACGGCTGGGCGATCGCCCAGCGCATCCAGCAGATCTCCGACGAACTGTTGCGCGTTCAGCAGGGCTCGTTGTATCCGGCGCTCCACCGCCTCGAGCATCAGGGCTGGATTGCCGCCGAATGGGGCGCGTCGGACAACAACCGGCGCGCGCGGTTCTATGCGCTCACCCGGGCGGGCCGCAAGCAGCTCACGACCGAGGTGTCGAAGTGGGAGCGCCTGTCGGCCGGCGTCAACCTGGTGCTGCAGAGGACCTAGGCCATGCGGATGTTCAGTCTCCTGCGGGCGCGGCTCTCGTCTCTGCTCTTCCGCCATCGCCGGGAATCCGACCTCGACGAGGAACTGCGCTATCACCTCGATTGCGAGACCGAGCGGCTGGTGGCCGCCGGCGTGAATCCGGAAGAGGCCCGGAGCCGGGCGCGGCGCACGTTTGGCAGCGTCCAAGTGGTGAAAGAAGAGTCGCGCGACGCGCGCGGGACGACGTTCGTGGAGCACCTGATCCGCGACACGCGGCACGGCGTGCGCCGGCTTGCCCGTGAGTGGAAGTTCACGCTCGCGGCGGTGACGATTCTGGGGCTGGGCATCGGCGTGAACGCCGCGATCTTCAGCGTGATCAACGCCGTCCTCTTCCGGCCCCAGGCGGTCGTCAATCCGGATACGCTCGTGGACATCTACCAGAACGCTCCTGGTGGCGCTCCGACGGGCAACACCTACGCCGCGTACCTCGACATGGCTGCGTATACCGACGTCTTCGCCGGCAGCGCCGTCACATTCATTCCTCATCCAGCGACCTACTCCGACGGCGGTCCCCCCCGGCAGGTCATCGTGGAGAACGCCTCCGCGTCGTATCTGACGGTGCTCGGACTGCGACCCGCGCTCGGACGATGGTTTTCGGAGAGCGAGGACGCGATGAACGCGCCTCCCGTGGTGGTCATCGGCCATCGCGCATGGACGACGCGGTTTGCCTCCGACCCCGGAGTCGTCGGCCGCATCATCTGGATCGACGGCATGCCGGTTACCGTGGTCGGTGTCGGTCCCGCGAATCACGCTGCGTCGATGAACTTCGGCGCCCACACCGACTTCTGGATGCCGCTCAAGACGATCGTGCTGTTCGGCGCCCCGCCGCGCACGTTCGAGCGCGGTGTCGTCGAGCCAGTCTTCATGGTCAAGGCCCGCCTCCGGTCCGGCGTCACCGTGACACAGGCGCAGGCGGCGATGACGGCGCTCGGTGCGCGCCTCGCGCGCGAGTTTCCCAAGGAGGACAAGGGGGCCGGCATCAGTGTGTTTGCCTCGCGTGACGTGCGGATTCACCCGCAGGTGGACGTCATCCTGGCGGGATTCGCGACTGCGCTCCTGGCCATCGTCGGGCTCGTGCTCGCCATCGCCTGCAGCAATCTGGCGACGCTGCTGCTCGTGCGCGGCGCGGCGCGGGTGAAGGAGGTGTCGGTGCGGCTGGCGGTCGGGGCGACGCGCGGACAGCTCGTGCGTCATCTTCTGACCGAGAGCGTACTGCTGGCGCTCGCCGGGGGCGCCGCTGGCTGCCTGCTCGCGTGGTGGACGATGCGGTGGCTGAGCACGCTGGACTTGCCGGTCGTCGTGGACTTCAGCGTCGACGTCCGCGTGCTCGGCTTCGCGCTCGCGCTGTCGTTCGTGACGGGCATCCTCTTCGGGCTGGCGCCGGCGCTGCACTCGACGCGAATCGAGTTGTGGCAGACGCTGCGGGACGACGGCGAGGTTCGCGGTACCGGCCAGCGCTGGTTCAGCCTGAAGAACGCGCTCGTGGTGTTCCAGGTGGCCGTGTCGGTCTTCCTGCTGGCCGGCACCGGGTTGGCGTTGCAGATGATGGCCGCCGGACGCGCGCAGCGGGTGGGGTATGCCGTCGACGGCGTGGCGATGATCGAAACGAACGCGCGGTACGTCGTGAACGACCCCGCCGATCAGCCCCGCGTGCTCGAGCAGCTCCTGAAGCGGGTGGGCGCGATTCCCGGCGTGCAGGCCGCCACGCTGACCCGTGGCCTGCCAATGAGCCCAAACGGGGAGGGGATCATCATCGACGGCGCCAACGACGCTTCTCTCCAGACCGTGGGCGCGGGCGGCATCTGGGCCGGCCCCGGCTTCTTCGAGACACTCCAGATCCCGATTCTCTACGGGCGCGCGCTCGACGCCCGCGATCGTGAGGGTGCGCTCGCCACCGCGGTCGTCAACGAGAGCATGGCGCGCCGCTTCTTCGGCACCGCCAACGCCGTCGGCCGCCGCTTCCGCACCGCGCCGGGAGACCGGCCCTGGATGACGGTGGTGGGCGTGTGTCGCGACACATGGACGAACGATCTGGGCGACATCGTGGATCCGGTGCCGCACATGTTCTACCGGCCGATGGAGCAGTGGGGACAGACGCCGACCACGGTCGTCGCGCGAACGACGCTTGGCAGCGGCCCGCTCGTCCGCGCGATGGAGCTGGAGCTGCGGCGCGTCAACGAACGGCTGCCGGTCCTGACGGCGAAGACGATGGCCCAGGTGCTCGAAGACTCGCTGCAGGTCGCCAAGGGGATGGCGGCGTTCTTCACCGGGCTCGGAGTGCTGGGGTTGACGCTTGCGGGGATCGGGCTCTACGCGGTGATCGCGTTTGCCGTGGCCCGCCGGTCGCGCGAGATCGGCATTCGCATGGCGCTCGGCGCCGGCAGTCAGCAGGTCGTGTGGTCGGTCGCGCGCGGCATCGCGGCGCTCGTCGCGGTGGGTACGACCGTGGGGCTGGCGTTCTGGGTCGTGGCTGTGCTCGTGATGCGCGTGGCGCCGGTGCAGACGTCGGGGGTCGCCAACATCCAGCTCTACCAGCCCGACGTCGATCCGCTGGCCATGCTGGCGATTGCCGCGTTCACGGCGATGGTCGGCGTGGCGGCGTCGTACGTGCCCGCCCGCCGTGCCGCGCGCCTCGATCCGTTGGTTGCATTAAGGCACGACTGAACAGGGACCACGATAGGCGATCGAGCGCCCGGAGTACGACTCTTGCATCCGCGAGAGCCATGCGTATTTGGCTGGGCTGTCCGCACGCTGCCGTTCGCTGGGGGCTCGCTGCAAGTCTGACGGTGGTGTGCGCCGCGATCCCGTTTCGTCTCTCCGCGCAGCAGGCGCCGCTGCTCCTCGTCTCGACGGCGTGGCCGCCGTTCACGAACGAGGCGGGGCAGGCGCGCTTTGCGCTCGATCTGGTCGAGACCGCGCTGGGACGCATCATGCTGACCTCGACGACGCGGATCGTGTCTGCCGCCGAGTTCACGCCGTCGGTCACCTCCAGCCGGTTCGACGGCAGCGCCGCCGTCTGGAAAGACGCGCAACGGGAGAAGTATCTGGTCTTCTCGCAGCCCTATCTCGAGAACCGTCTCGTGCTCGTCGGACGCCACGGCGCCGACGTCTCCGCACAGGCGCTGCGTCTGCTGGCCGGCAAGAAAATCGCGATCGTCGAAGGGTATTCGTACGGCGACGAGCTCGATCGATCCGGCGTGATCCTTCGGCGTACGGGCAGCGAAGAGGACAGCCTCGCGCAGCTGCTCAAGGGCGGCGTCGACTACACGTTGATGGACGACCTCGTGGTCCAGTATCTCGTCAGCGCCTATCCAAAGGAATCGGGCGCGCGGCTCGAAATCGGCTCGACGCCGCTGATCACGCGACCGCTCCACTTCGCCATCAGAAACACGCGGCCGGATGCGCTATCGATCGTCGCCCGCTTCAACACCCAGATCCGCGGCATGATCAAGGACCGCACGTATCACCGGCTGCTGCACGTGGACTGGATCCGGGCCGACGTGGACGGCGACGGCGTCTCGGAGAACGTCCCCGCCACCGATCAACCGGGGCCGGAAGTTCCCAAGCGCGTGTACGCGCTCTTCGCGGCGCCGCGCGAGACCTTGAAGGAACCCGGGTTCTACGTGGGCGGCAACATCTACCCCACCTGGGCGAGCGTCCCGGAGGCCTACCGCAACTTCGACTCCCAGCATCCGGATCCCAGCCGGTCCACGGCCAGCATCTTCAAGTTCTCGTGGTGAGAACGGGCCGCCTGAAGGCGGCCCCTACTTCGGAGTCCAGTCGCCCGGCTCCCACTTGCCCTTGTTCGGGCCGACTTCATCGGGACGTCCGGGCGGCAGCACCTTGTCGGCGCGCGCGCGCACGTAGACGTACAGCTGTCCCATCTGCTTGGCGTCGAGCAGCTTGTCCCACGCCGCCATGCCCTTGTCCTTCACGCCCTCGCGAACGATCTTCAGGAACTGCGCCCGCGACATCTTCTCGTTCGGGTCGATGAGGGCCGGCGCGTTGGTGGTGCCGACGGCGTCGGTGCCGTGGCAGCGGTAGCAGTAGACGTGCCACCACTTCCAGCCGTTGTAGACATCCGTGTAGATGTCGGCGGCCGGTGCGGCCGGCGCCTGTGCGGCCGCGCGCACCGGTGCCTCCTGCGCGGCGCCGAACGCGAGCGCGCCGGCGAAGCAGATTGCGGCAGTCCCCAGGAGTTTCATCGCTTGGTCGTCACCTTTCGCTCGAGTAACGGAACGTTGAAGTCTTTCAGAATCTGCTCGATCTCGGGCCGGCGCTGCTGCAGCAGCGCTTCAAGCCGCGCGTGCAGCGCGTCGTTGCCCTTCTTGACACCCATCGCCATGTTGAACGCGAACGGCAGGTCGCCTGGCTTCGACGGGATCGGCGTCACCGCCAGCGGCACCTTCTGCCGGGCCGCGTAGTAGGCGCCGACCGGGCCCCACACGACCGCGACGTCGATCTTGCCTGCCGTCACGGCGTCGACGATGGCGCTCGGCGGATTGTCGTCGGTGTAGAAGGTGTTGAAGCCGACGACGTTCTCCACGATGTGCCGCTTGCCCAGTTCGTGCACCGGTGGCGGGTTCTCGTAGTCGTCGCCGATCAGGTGGACACCGATCTTGAGCTTCTTCAGCATCGGATCGTCCAGCGACGTGATCGGCGCGCGTTTCTTCGAATACACGAAGACGTAGGTGGAGCGGTAATACGGCGTCGTGGTCCGCACCAGGTCGTAGCCTTCGGGCACCCCGATCACCACGTCGCACCGCCCCTCGGCCAGCGTGGCGTTCATGGTGTTGCGGATGAACCCGCGCCGCTGGCCCCACCAGATGTAGGTCGGTGTGGTGCCGAAGTCCTTCGCCAGCAGCGTGGCGATCTTGTTCTCGAACCCTTCCTGCCGCTCGTTGGACGCCGGCATGTTGTTCGGGTCGGCGCAGACGCGGAACCCGCCTCCGCCCGGCTTCGGCGCGGCAGGGGACGCCTTCGTCTGCCCGAGCGCGAGGCCCGGGCAGACGAGGCAAAGGACGAACGCCAGGAGGCGGTTGCGGATCACCCTAGGGAAGCGCGAAGACCGTCAGCACGCCGCCCTGGTTGCTGAAGTTCGCGAGGTCGTCGAACGCGCCGATCGCGCCGAGACCGGCAGTCTTGTCCTCGAGGCTCATTTCAGCGGCGACGCCGATGCCCGACCAGCCGCCGACGCCCGAGAGCACCGCGATGTACTGCTTGCCGTCGGGGCCCGCATACGTCATCGGGTTGCCGATGATGCCCGACGGCGTCTTGAACTTCCACAGCACCTCACCGGTCTTGGCGTTGACCGCCTTGAGCCAGCCTTCCATGGTGCCGTAGAACGCCACGTCGCCGGCCGTGGTCAGCGCGCCGCCCCAGGCCGAGAGGTTTTCCTTGATGCCCCACACCTTCTTGCCGGCCGCCGGATCCCACGCCATGAACTCGCCGCGGTTGCCGCCCGGGCCCGCCTTGCTGAGGACGATCGCGCCGACGTACGGCTGCCCGGCCTGGTACTTCACCTCGACGCCCTCGTAGTCCATGCACAGGTTGTTGGCGGGCACGTAGAAGAAGCCCGTCTTCGGCGAGAACGACACCGGCTGCTGGTTCTTGCCGCCCATGGCGGACGGGCAGATGTCCTTGGTGTTCTTCGACGCCGAGGTCCGCTTTTCGGGGTTCTCGACCGGCCGCCCGGTCTTGAGATCGATGCTCGTCGCCCAGTTCACGTTGACGAACGGGTCGGCCTTGAGCAGTTCACCGGTCTTGCGGTCGAGCACGTAGGCGAAGCCGTTGCGGTCGAAGTTGACGAGCACCTTGCGGTCCTGCCCGTTGATCTTGATGTCGGCGAGCACGTTCTCGTTGATGCCGTCGTAGTCCCACGCATCGTGCGGCGTCTTCTGGTACGCCCAGGCGGCCTTCCCGGTCTCGGGGTTCCGCGCGAAGATCGTCATTGAGTACTTGTTGTCGCCGGGGCGCTGATCCGGATTCCACGAACCGGGGTTGCCGGTGCCGTAGTAGAAGAGATTCAGCTCGGGGTCGTAGCTGTACCAGCCCCACGTAGTGCCGCCGCCGCGCTTCCACTCGTCGCCCTTCCAGGTCTCGACCGAACCCGGGAAGCCGACTTCGGCCTCGGGCCCGGTGCTGTACATGCGCCACACCTGCTTGCCGGTGTTGACGTCGTTGGCGGTGACGAACCCGCGCACGCCGAACTCGCCGCCCGAGACGCCCGAGATCACCTTGTCCTTGATGACCATCGGCGCCGACGTCACCGTCTGCCCCTGCTTGTAGTCGCCCTGCTTGACCTTCCACAGCTCCTTGCCGGTGGCGGCGTCGAGCGCCACGGTATTGGTGTCGAGCTGATTCAGGAAGATCTTGCCGTCCGCGTAGGTCACGCCGCGGTTGACGGTGTCGCAGCAGGCGATCGGGATGACCGCCGGATCCTGCTTCGGCGTGTACTTCCACTTGATCGGCGCGCCTTCCTTGGTGAGGTCGAGCGCGTAGACGATGTTCGGGAACGGCGTGGCAAGGTACATCGTGTTGCCGACCACGATCGGCTCGCCCTCGTGGCCACGCAGCACGCCGGTGGAGAAGGTCCACGCCACCTTCAGGTTCTTGACGTTGTCGGCCGTGATCTGCCCGAGGTCGCTGTACCTCGTCGACGACGGGTTCTTGTTGGGCATCGCCCATTCTTTGTCGTTGCCTGTCAGCGCCGGCGCGGCTGGCGCGGCGGACGAGGCGGGGGCGGGCCCTGAACTGCACGCGGCGGCGACGGCTGAGAACGCGAGGACGACGAAGGCAAATAGCCGGGACACTCTCTTCATATCCGCTCCTCTAACAGGGAGGACACACGTGGCTGCAGGCCTTCAGGCCTGCATGCAGGCGCACCTGAAGGTGCGCCTCTACTTCTTGTGAACGTTCTTGTTGACCCAATTGAGCATGATGTCCGCGATTTCAAGATTCTTCTTGTCGAGCATCATCATGTGCGTCACGCCCAGGATGCCCATGTCGTCGAGCTTGAGGTACTCGGCCTTGGCCGTGCCCTGCTTGCTGGCGCGGCGCGCGTTGATCGCCTTGACGGTGTCTTCGCACACCTGGCTCGTGGCGGTGTAGTCGCCCTTCAGCGCCATGTACGGGATGTTGTCGAAGTCGGCGGCCGTCAGGCCGCTGTTCGGCAGCGAGCACGAGCCCTCGAGCGTCAACAGTCCCTTGAGCATGTCGAGATGGCCGCGCTCCTTCAGGATGCGCGTCATGTGATGCCCCATGATTCCCGACTGCGAGTGCGTGACCACGATCGCGCCGCCGAGCCGCTCGACGAGCGACGCCAGGTTCTGCGGGGTCCAGGTGTTGGCCGGGGAGATTTCTTTCGGGTCGCAGTTCGCGCAGGTCGACCCGGGCAGCGTGACCTCGGCGTTCGGCACGAGCTGCTTGTAGTACTCGTCCACCGCGTCGAGCGGGAACTGCGGCGCCACGTGCGCGTAGGCGTCCGGCTTCGGGTTCGGATCGTCGGGGGCGCCGTGTGGAATGAGCCGCCCGGTGCGGATGTTCGAGCCGGCGGGCACCAGGTGGCCGAACCAGTTGGTCCAGGCGCCGTTGTCGGTGATGCGGCCGAAGCCCGGAATCTCCTCAGTGCCGCCCTTTACGTCGCCGCTCGCGATACGGGCCTCGCCCTCGTGAATGACCGACTCGTCGAACCCGGAGCGGCCACGCCCCGCCTGATCCACGACGTAGCTCGGCACGCCGTGACGGACGAAGTAGGGATACCAGCCTTCGCGGCCGTCCGGCGTCGCCTCGAGACACGCGCCGGTGTGCGTGGAGCCGTGCACCATGATCACCGGCCAGCCCCCGCCGTATTTCTTGGCCG
>Ga0207689_10002246_pt1 | contig 18103 bp, 15 predicted proteins | sample KBSMisM52_FD_184312 | JGI IMG/M metagenome (GOLD analysis project Ga0207689, IMG submission 184312) | Miscanthus rhizosphere microbial communities from Kellogg Biological Station, Michigan, USA - KBS Miscanthus M5-2 (SPAdes) (version 2) | ecosystem: Host-associated > Plants > Roots >... | reverse complement strand
GGTGGAATAGCGAAAGGCGATTCTGTCTTCCGATTCAAGCCGCTTCAGTTCTTCGGGAGTGCAGAAGTAGTTGCCCTCCATATGCCCGATCGGGATCTGAAGCACCTCGCCTTTTGCGAGCTTGCTGGTGAATGGACTGTTGGTCGTCCCGGTTTTCAGGTGGACCTGCTTGCAGATGTACTTGAGGCCGGCGTTGCGCATGAGCGCTCCCGGGAGCAGGCCTGCCTCGGCAAGAATCTGGAAGCCGTTGCAAATACCCAGGACCAGACCGCCGCCCGCAGCGAACTTCTGAACCGCGCCCATCACGGGGGAGAAGCGAGCGATGGCGCCTGTGCGGAGGTAGTCTCCGTAGGCGAAACCGCCGGGAACCAGCACCGCATCCACGCCTTGAAGATCGTCGGAGTCATGCCAGAGGAACGTAACCGGCTGGTGCGCGATTTCAGCGATCACGTTGTAGGTATCGTGATCGCAATTCGAGCCTGGGAAGACGAGGACGCCGAATTTCATACTTCTAGGTTATCAGTTTGTGAACGCAGAATGTCATCGCGGTCGGAAGGAGGAACCAGCGAAAACAGGGCGTTTACACCTCTCGCGAGGCTTGAGACACAGGTTCTCGGATGCATTTGTGGGAGTCGCGGGCAAATTTATGCTGGAGAGCCCGGACTGCCGGGTATCCCAATCGTGCAAGCCAGTGCCGCGGCCTTGAGATTGCCTCCAGGTCATAATGCACTGCCTTCGTCTTGGGATCGAAGGTCAAAAGAAATCGTTCCTCACCCTCCTCAGCGTGGTGCTGGGAGGTCTTGTATATGAACCCAAAAGCGTGATCCTCGCTGGTCTCGTCGACGCTGGTCTCGTCGACGCTGGTCACGTCGACGCTGGTCACGTCGACAATCTCGCTCACATTGAGCGACCAGAGACCGAGTGCATAAATCTCAACGGCAATCGTCTGGCGGATCTCAATGCGGGCGGCAGGATTTGCGACTCTCACCCATCCAAGATCGAATTGCTTCCATTCCTGAAAAGCAGAAATCGCGGCTTCGAAGACCTTGCGTCCTTGGCCAATCGCGGTTCGAGAATGATCGTGTGCGAATCCAGCCGGCAATCTCGACACCCGTAGGCCTTGGCGCGAGTCCAAGACTGCGGCTTGCAGATTCAGGCGAGAGTATCCTTCGAGGGCGCGCTCGACATCGGTCGAAGTCGGCCTGGTGAAACTGAACATCTGTTCAGTATGTCAGTTGCAGTTGCAATCCCTTTGCTTCGTCGCTCACAAGTGCTGTGACGCGGTGATGCTCGGCGTCGAAGTTCGTGGTGACGGGCGTTGCTCCCGGGTTGTCGAGCATGGTGACGCTTGCGTTCGTGACGGGCTTCGTTGCCCCATAAACTTCGATGGACATGAGCTTCCACCATGGCTCGAAGGATCCCTCACGAGGCGCAATCGTCACAATCAAACCCTGGGTCGTCAGCCGGCATGTGAAGTTCAATCGCAGGAAGCCGCCTTGTTTGAAGTCGTAGCTCACGCCGTCGTCCAGATAGAGCGATCCACTGCACTCGGCACCGAAGGTTGTGGGTGGATATACGCGCAGCGTGAGTGGTCCCTGCGGCTTCTCTTCGGTGCTTTGCACGAGAGGCTGCTGCGGCACGATCGAGCCTGCCCGGACGAAAACAGGGAGTGTCTCGAGCGTGCGATGAATGTGGACCTCCGGCTGAGAGATCGCGGCGTTATCGATTCCTTTGCGGCCGGAAGTCGGATCGATTCGGGAGCCAGTCCAATAGTCGTACCAACTGGATGGTGGCAGAGCGACTGCGTAGTCATCAACTTCGTCGGGATAGGGACTTTGCGCGACCAGCAGATCTGGACCCACCATGAAGGCGTTGCCTGTGCTTAGATCGAGGGGGCCTCCGTCGGCTGCGCCGTGCGGGAACTCCAAGAAGAGCGGGCGCATGATTGGAAGGCCGGTTCTGCTCATCTCTTCCGTGGTGGTGTAGAGATAGGGCATTAGGCGATAGCGTTCTTCAATATAGCGGCGGCGAAGGCTCACATCTTCGGCGGTTCCGTTCTCCCACGGTTCCTGCGGGTGGGTCCCGACAGCCGTGTGGTCGCGATCGATGGGATGGAATGCCGCTACTTCAAGCCAGCGCGTCAGCAACTCCGGTTGCGGAGATCCCGCGAATCCGCCGACATCGGCACCTGTCATGGCAAACCCGCTCAACCCCAGATTCACGAGCTGGGATGTTGTCTGTCGCAGGTGATCCCATGTGCTGGAGTTGTCTCCTGACCAGGTCGCAGCATACCGGTGCCCGCCGGCGTAGCTTGCTCGTGTCATCACGAACGGGCGCTGATTTGGCTGCAGCTTGAGCAAGCCCTCGAAAGTGCCCCGCGAGTTCTGCATGCCGAAGATGTTGTGGACCTCAAGATGATTGGCTGTTCGCGTGGTAAAGCCGGGTTCATCGATGCGGTGCTGAGTATCGTCGGGCATCGTCTTTGACGGAACGAGGAAGATGGCGGGCTCGTTCATGTCGTTCCAGAATCCGGCGACACCTTTTTTTACGAAATCGGCGTAGAGGGTACCCCACCAGTCGCGAGAGGCCTTTCGTGTGAAATCGGGGAAGACAGCTTTTCCCGGCCATACGACGCCCTCGTAAATAGAGCCGTCAGGATTCTTCACAAAGTGATCGCCCGCGATGCCTTCATCAAACGGCTTGTAATGAGCCAGAGGCTGGTCGGCAATGTGCAGATCGGTGATCACGACGGTGCGGATGTGTTCTGCGCGCAGATCCTTAACCATCTGCTCGAAGGTAGGGAAGCGATCGGGATCTACGGTGAAAGGCCAGTTTTTGCTTTGATAGTCGATGTCGAGCCAGATCACGTCTGCCGGAATGCGCTCGCTGCGCAGACGGTCGGCTATGCGCTTTACTTCAGCTTCGGGATAGTAGCTGTACCGGGATTGCTGATAACCAAGCGCCCAGATGGGCGGCATCGGGCTGGTGCCGACGAGCCAGGCCCACGTCTGGAGCACTTGTTTCGGTTCGGGGCCATAGACGATGTACAAATCGAGAGGTCCACCTTCCGAGCCGAACGAATACGCGTCGCGATATTCCTTGTTGAAATCGAAACTTGCGCGCCAGGTGTTGTCGAGAAACACTCCGGCGCACACGCCCTTGCGAAACGTGAGGAACCAGGGGATCGATTTGTAAATGGGATCGGTCGACTGTTGCCACCCAAACGCGTCAGTGTTCCAGTCAGTGAATGCCTCGTTGCGGCGATCGAGGGGACCGGGTTTGTCGCCGAGCCCGAAGTAGTGCTCTTCGTCTGGCGACTTCATGTACACGCGAAACGATGCGCCGTGGTACTCGATGGGGCGACCGGGCAGATCCTGCGCGATGACGTGGCCCGCAGCGTCTGTAATGCTGAGGCCGAAGGGATCCTTGTGCAGGGCAACGTGAAGCTTCGCGGTCTTAAATCCGACGGTACCGGCGTTGGATTCCGGCGTTACGTTGACGGACGCGGTCCGCGAGGGGGGAAGTACGGCCCATGAGGCATCCTCGGGCAATTGTCCGGCCGGGCCTACGCGCATGCGGATGACGTCGTCGCGGAGAGCCGTGATCTGGACAATGGCTGCACCCGAACGAACCTCAATGCCGTTTGGAAGCTGATGAGCCGCGGTGACGCGCTCAATGCGGACAAAGCCGGTCCGTTGCTGTGCGTGTGCGTTGATGTTCAGTTGTGACGTTGCGGCTGAAAGCAGAATTGCAAGAACGGCAAAACAAGAGCTTTTCGCTCTGATCACTTAGCACCTCATGGGAGCCAATTTGATGGTCGCCTGCAAGGATAATGCGTCAGAGCAGCATCTGAGAACGGGTCTACTCGCTGGCGGACATTGAGCGGAGGATGGAGATGTCCGTCTCTGATGAGCCGGGCGCGGCGATTCCGTACTTCAAGTCGAGAAATTGCTGCAGGCCTTCCGGCAGGAAGGGGACCAGTTCCTGCCAGGTCAGCGCTTTGCAGCGCGTTCGCATTGCAGCGGTCCGCACCGCGGACATGACGGAAAACCATGCCTCGCGCAGATCGGGCCGACGATCGTCGTGAATCACGCAGAAGCTCGCTCCGGTGGCATGTGCGGCCAGGACGTTGCGAATGAGCTGATAGCCTGCGTAGCCAGGTTCCCATGGTTGTTCCGCATCTGCCTGTGATTCGAGTTGCGCGTGGAAGGAGCGGGCGATCTCGTCGGCGTCTTCGACGGGCTGTTCCCATTCCTGTGTGAACTGCTCGGCAAACTCGACCGCGGCCCGCCGTCGACGTGTGCGCAACTGGACCTTGGGAAGGAGGTCGCGAACGAAGACTTCATCCAGGTCCCGGTAGGCTTCGACAATTTTGGCTTCGCGGCACTGGAAGTCCGATTCCGTCAGCTTTGCCTCAACCAGCAGATCGCCCCAGCGCATATCGACTTCGGTGCGGTCGACTCGGCCGTTGCAAAGGGGAACGCGGGCCTTCCAGCCGAATTCCGGTCCGGGATCGCCGGTGATTCCGATCATTGAACGGAGCGCCGGCGACTCTGCGACTTCGGGAGTGCAGAAGACGTTCATCAACAGAGCGTCGGAGCTCATGGACGAGTCCAGTTCACGCCATTTGCGTGATGGATCGATCTGCGGCTTCGGAAGGGATCGACCATGGGTGTGAATCTTGTCGAAACGGCGCGACCAGGACGGCTTTGCCAGGATGGCGCCATAGGCGGGCGCGTAGAAGTTGCCGTGGCGGTGCTCGTGGGGCGCGTAAACAATTACGGGATCGCTGCCATAACTCTCAACGTGAGGATAAATGCGGCCGTGCAGACGGTTTCGTTCCGCCAATTCGGCTCTCAGCCGGGCCGCATAGGAGAACATCCCGCTCACGATTTCAGCTTAACCGGATGAACTGGTGCGCAGGGTGAGAAGAGTGATTTCAGGCCTGGAGACGATGCGTGCGGGGAAGCCAAGCGTGCGTCGAGGCCTCGATTTACTAGAGGCGCAGATCCGGGCCAGTCACGTGCTGAGAGACATGGCGTGGAGCCCCCGCGACAAACCTGGGTGAGAAAACGGGCAGGATTCAAGGCAGTGTGCAGGATCTAGACGTTAGCCTGGCCGCCGCGCGTACTTCAAGAAAAGCAAACGATTGCAGGTCCGTCGTCCGCGAACTATACTGACGCCAACGCACGCAGGGGCTGGGTGCATTCGCGATCCAATCAGCAATTGAACAACGAAGGGGGATCTCTGTTTATGTTGAAAGCGCTCGTCTGTAGCATTGCTGTTTCAGGTTGCCTCGGTTTTGTTGCAGTTCCGGCTACGGCGCAACAGGTGGTGCACGCGCTTACCGGAACGGTGAGCGCGATCGACAGCGCAAGCAAAACCATCTCAGTCTTTCAGGACAACGGTTTGCAGGGTGATTTCAGCGATGCAACCGGCTCGAAGGCGCATTTATCGATCGATAAAAAGGTCGCCCTCGATACGACTGCTGCCGACGTCTTCAAGAAGACAGGTGCGTACGTGGTTGTGCTTTATTACGGCGGCGATAGCGCGCGAACCGCCGTTGCGTTGAAGAATCTTGGCTCAGGGCCATTCACTTCAACGACCGGAACCGTGGTGAAGTTTGACAGCAAGCACACGATCCAGGTGGAAGACGGATCCGGCGTGACCCAGAGCTACAAGATCAACCAGGACACGATCGGCGAGGGGTACATGGGCGCGGTCGATGGATATCGGTTCCAGGCACAAAAGGGCGATAAGGTGCGAATTGTGGCGTCGAAGGACGATAGTGGCCTGACGGCACTCTTTGTTCGATTGATGTAAGGGGCGAGAGCGGCGAAGGCGCGTCGGTGAGATCAGACGCGACCCTCAATTTCCGATGGAGGGCATGTCGAGCGATCTCCACAATTTTCTCAGCCGGCGTCATTTTTGGCCGCACCGCTCTCCTCGGTGCGGCCTCTGCTTTCAGCGGATCTGATTTTTCGGTTGCCCAGGGCCCGAGAGCTGGCGAGATCGTCGATGCGCGTAGAGCCGGCGCGGCGAGTTGATGGTGGATGCGGGCGGACATGGGGCGGATGTGGTGGTTAAGGACAATCCCGGAGCGTTGAAGAGTCGTTAGTCACACAATTGCAACTCTCTGGTGACGCTCTCGCAACAATCGGAGCTTATGGTCGGTGATCGAACGCGGGAACCGCGTTTCCCCAGGAGGTTACGATCACCGTGGCTACAGACCGCCGTACGTTTCTGAAGCTTTTAAGTTCCGGAGCTGCCTCTGCTGCACTGCCGTCCAGCATCGCCCGTGCTCTCGCACTGCCCGCCAACAACCGTACCGGTACGATCCGGGACGTGGAACACATTGTGGTTCTCATGCAGGAGAACCGTGCTTTTGACCATTACTTCGGATCCTTGAACGGTGTTCGCGGTTTCGGCGATCCCCGCGTTGCCAGATTCCCAAATGGAGATCCAGTCTGGTATCAACCCGATGGGAACGGCGGGTATGTTCTGCCGTTCCGGCCGGATGTATCTGACCTCGGGCTAACCTTTATCGAGGACACTGACCACAACTGGAATCAGACACATATCGCGCTGAACGGGGGCAAGTACGACCAGTGGGTAGAGCAGAAAGGGACAACCTCGATGGCTCACCTCACGCGCAAGGACATCCCGTTCCACTACTCGCTGGCCGATGCGTTCACGATTTGCGATGCGTATCATTGCTCGCTGCTGGGCCCGACCGATCCGAATCGTTATCACATGTGGACGGGTTGGGTTGGGAACGACGGAAACGGTGGCGGCCCGGTGCTGAACAATGCGGAAGTGGGGTATGACTGGTCAACGTATCCCGAGCGAATGGTGAAGGCCGGAATCAGCTGGAAGGTTTATCAGGATGCAGGCGCCGGTCTCGATGGACCCGACTTCTGGGGCTGGGGACCTAACGCCTACATTGGGAACTATGGCGACAACTCATTGCTCTACTTCCATCAATATCAGAATGCTGCACCTGGAAGTCCGCTGTATGAAGGTGCTCTGACGGGTACGGACATCAAATCGCTGGCGGGGTCCAATCCTCAGGTCGCGCCGCATCTGGTCGACCAGTTCCGTGCGGACGTAATGGCCAACCGCCTTCCGCAGGTCTCGTACATCGTTGCGCCCGAGGCCTACAGCGAACACGGAAACTGGCCGCCGAACTACGGCGCGTGGTACATCGCTCAATTTCTAGATGCGCTGACGGCGAACCCGGAGGTGTGGAGCAAAACTGTGTTCTTGCTCACGTACGACGAGAACGATGGGTTCTTCGATCACGTGGTTCCGCAGACACCGCCGATGAATCGTGCGCAGGGAATCTCCACCGTTCCCACAACGAACGAGATATTTCCCGGCGATGCTTCGTTTGTGGCAGGACCGATCGGCTTGGGTGTGCGCGTGCCGATGATCGCGATCTCGCCGTGGAGCAAGGGCGGATATGTCAATTCGGAGCTCTTCGACCATACGTCGATCATCAAGTTCATGGAGGCGCGGTTTGCCGAAGACAATCCGGGGCTAATCGAATCGAACATTACACCCTGGCGCCGCGCAGTTGCCGGAGATCTTACGTCGGCATTCGATTTCAAGAGACCGAATGCAAAAGTAGTTGCGCTGCCGGGCACAGCTTCGTACGTTCCGCCGAATCAAGACCGCTATCCCGACTATGTACCGCCGGTCCCGTCGAACCAGGCGATGCCGACACAGGAGCCGGGCACACGTCCCGCTCGCGCGGTGCCATACGAGCTGTACGCCAACGGATCAGTGGACGTGGGCGGTGGCTCTTTTACGATCGACTATCGCAGCGCGGGAAAAGCGGCAGTGTTCCAGACTCGCTCGGGCAATTCCGATGCTGGACCATCGACGTACACGGTCGGTTCAGGCGATCAGGTCGTGGATTCATATCCGATCAGCGGTTCTGGCCTGTCTGGCTACGATCTGTCTGTGCATGGACCCAATGGCTTTTTGCGGGCTTTCCGTGGAAGCCTGAATGGCTCTGCGACCGTTCAGGTGCAGGTCCACACGAGTTACCACAAAGAACACAACGCGATCACGCTAACCCTTAGCAATCCTGGAAGCCAGTCAGCTCAGGTCAGCCTGAAGGATGTCTACTCGGGCAGAATTGTCAGCGTGCAGTTGCAGGCAGGTCATCGCGATGAATCGACGTTTGAACTGAACCCGACGTTCGGCTGGTATGACTTCGTCATTACAGCGGAATCTGATTCGACCTTCCTTTATCAAATTTCCGGTCACGTGGAGAGCGGTGAAGAGAGCCGCACCGATCCTGCAATTGGATCGAGGTGAAGAAAGTAGCCGGTCCCGTGTTGAAATGCGCGGGACCGCGTTGCTCTACATTCCGGCGCCTGGAATGTACTTGTACTCAATCTTTGTCGGCGCCTTGATCGGGTCGCCGGTGAGATCGTGCGTGTGCCAGACCACCGATTCACTGGCGACTTCGGGATGTTTGCGCAGGAACATCAGGGCATAGGTGCTGGCCGTCGGATCATCCTTCTGGTCGGCGAACTTCGCGGACTCTGCCGCGGCTTTTTCCTTCTCGCCGAGACGGCGGTAAAGAATTGCCAACTGGTAATGCGCCGCTAGATCGTCGGGATCGATGGCCTGTAGCTTTTCGTATTGCTCGCGCGCATTGGGGTAATCGTGCGCCTGGTAGTAGCTGAAGCCGAGTTCGCGCAGTCCGTCCTTTGCCAGCGGATACTTCGCCAGCATCGCCTTCAGGTCCTCGATGGATTCCTGTACCTGGCCGGCGTTGCGCTCGACGAGGGCGCGATAGTAGAGGGCGCGCGGATCGCCAGGCAATAGCTCCAGGGCCTTTGCCAGGTGGGGCTTGGCCTCGTTGTAACGTTCCCAGACGGTTTCAACGACAGCCATGTTGGTGTATGCGTCGGCGTAATCGGGCCGCAGGGTTGCAACCTGCTTGAATGCATCGACTGCTTTTTCGTACTGCAGAGCATCGAGAAGAGCGATTCCGTAGTTGTTCCAGCGCATCCAGTCGGGGTTCTGGCCGGGTTGCGCTTCTACCGGCGGGTTCACGCCGACATTCAAGGTACGAGTAGTGGTGGAGACCTCGAGCACCGGCTGGGGATAGTGCTTGCCGGCCGGCTGATCCATCGCGTAGTCGATGAAATGCTGGTCGAAGCGGCGGTACTTGACGCTCGCCGTGATGGTCACCGCCCCGGAAATCTCCTTCGGCAAACGGAATCGATAACGCACAAGCTGCGATCGACCCGACTGGATGGTGTTGTTATAGGCGAGAACCCGGTTATGCCAGATCTGGTGCAGATCATTCAGTTCGCCCTTGGTGTTGACCAGGCGATTTGTAAAGGAGTGCGCGGAGGGATCGAGGTTGCCGTCAGGTTGGATGAATCCGGATTCATGAATGACTTTGCCCTGCGAATCCTTGACTACGAAGTCGACCCACGATTCGTAAAAATCTCGTTGCTCCGGGATGTACGAGTGGGCGATTCCTTTGTTCTGGATGACGACGTCGGCGATGAGGGTATCAGCGGGCGAGACAGAGAACTCCTTCGAACCCAGAGGAGCGATGAGGGAACTCTGCGCGGCTCCATCGTCTTTGGCTGGAGCTGTTTCTTTCTCGAGAGCGAAGATGTCGACGTTCAACACGCCCTTGCCATCGATACCGCCCTTCAGGAAATCTCTAAGTTTCTGCGCTTGCTCGTCGAATTTGTAGAAAGCGGCGTTGAGACTGTTTCCACCCAGCCAGCGGTGGGAGACAAGCGTGCCGTCCTTGGCTCCGGCATCCTTGGCGCCACTGGTCATCTGCTCGCGGGCCATGTGGCAAGTCTGGCAAGTTGAGACGGAGTCTTTGCGATAGAAGGGAAGAGGCGACTGTTTCGTAAAGCTGGCGCCCTGCCACTCGTCATAGACGGTGAATGCGCGGAGAAACTTGTAGTCATCGAGCTCGCGAGGAATCGTCGCTTTATGACAAGCGGCGCAAAACTCGGGGGTCTTGAGAAGCGGGCGCATTACTGCCAGCTTGTGGCGATCGATGTGGCCGAGGATCTCCGCGTCTGATACGGGCCGGGTCACGGGCGCACTTTTTTCATCGACGAGGACGGTTGGCGTGCTCATCACGTAGCTTCCGGTTCCGGTGGTGTCAGTGGATTGGATGGAGTGGCAGACAGCGCAGGAGATTCCTTCGTCTTCGAAGGGACGCTTTTTGGGCATGCCCTGGGAGAGATCGCCGGAGAAGAGAGCGATCGGGTTGTGGCATCCTTCGCAATGGCGCGAGAATTGAACGCCTTTTTCAGCGATCAGCATGTTGACGTTTTTGAGGTACCAGGGCTGACGGAAGCTATTGGAATGCACCGACTGACGCCATTGGTGATAGGACTCCTGGTGGCAGTGTCCGCAGTATTCGGCTGTGGGAACGCTGCGCGGGCTGACGAATTGTCCGTTTGCCGTCATCGCGTTTGAGGGAAGGAAGGGACGCTCCTTGCCGAATGCGTAGTTGTAACGGCTGGTCACCGAATCGTGAAACTGCGTCGTGGGTCCGGATACCCGGATGCTCGCGGTGTATGCGGCGGGGGGTGCGTCGGTTGCTGTTGCCGGAGGTCCGGAGGGAGCTGGATCGGAAGATGCGCGGACTACGAAGCTGGCCGTCAGCGGCAGGACCACCAGACAACCCATGGCGGCCAGACGGCTCGGCGAGAACTTGGACATCTCGGAAGAAACTCCCTGAAACTACGTTGATTTTCGCTGGCGACCCCGAACCGCTTCAGACGGGAAAGACACTTCGGGGGACACAAGAACGGTATCAAAACCAGCACATCCACTGTCCACCATCGAAAGGTGGAGACGTTGAGGCCATCAAAACAGGACACCTGCGGAAAGTGCACATCCGCCCGCCCGCATCTCCAGCCAGATCCCTAGCCTCATGGAGAAGGAGATTGAGCATGCGATATCGAATTGCAGTACTCGTCCTGGTTCCCCTCGTCCTTGCCGCAGCGATCCCGGCCCTTGCAGACGACCTGGGAGTGACATACCTCAACGGCACAATGAAATCAATCGCGGAGAATGCCAGCGGCACTCTCGACACCACTTCGACTACTACCCTGCAGTTGAAGGCTAACCAGACCCAGATCGCCATCCCATACAGCGCCATCACCACGTATGACTACAAAGAAGAAAATCGCTTTCGCCTCGGCGTCCTGGCCACCATCGGCGTCAGCCTTCTGAAGGCGCGTTCGAAGCGCCACCTCATCAGCATCGGTTGGAAGGATGAATCCGGCGCCGCGCAGACTGCTACCTTCGAGACCACCCGTGATCGGGCGCGGGGTTTAGTGAGTGTGCTGGACGCTCGCGCCCCCCAGGCGTGCACCGGCGGCCTGCCATGGCGCAGACCTCACGAATAGGCAGTTTAGAGCCGGAGCACCCATTCGGAACGGCTGAGCCGGCGATCCCATCGCCGGCATTTTGTTGACCCCAGACCTTTGAACCCCGGTGCGCAGCGAGCGGTTCATAGAGTGGGATGAATGGGGTGAAAACGGGTCTGGATGGCGGTGAGCCCGTTTGTCGGTTTAGCCAAATGAGGGGCCAAACTGTTAGCTTTATTAGGAAAGACCTCTCGCTCGCAGATGGCCTCAAGTCCATATTTTTCATTAGCAGTTCTATTCGTTGTCGCGCTCGGGTTCGGGCTCGCTCCCCTGGGGCTGGCCTGGATATGGCAGAAGGTGTTTTCGCCCGCCAAACCTAACGCGATCAAGAACGACATCTATGAGTGCGGGCTTGAATCGAGGGGTGATGCGTGGGTACAGTTCCGATCTGCCTACTACCTGTACGCAATCATTTTTCTCATCTTCGATGTGGAAGCGATTTTTCTGCTGCCGTTTGCAGTGGCATTCACCCAATTGGGGGCGGCGGCATGCGTTTCGATGCTCGTATTTGTGCTGCTGCTGATTGAAGGTCTCGCCTGGGCATGGGCAAAAGGCGTACTTACATGGGCGTGAGCCTGAGGCTCACCACCTAGTTATTAGCCTCTAGCTTTTAGCTCTTAGCTTCAGAACGAGGGCAGAAGCGCATTGGTACGAGATGAGGCTAAGAGCTAAAGGCTCGTTGGAGCGAAGCGACAATGGCTGTTGATCAGAAGTTGAACATCGAACTCGGCAAGCAGGGCGTCATGGTGACGACCATCCAGGAGCTTTACAACTGGGGCCGCCGCAGCTCGATATGGCCGATGCAATTCGGCCTGGCCTGTTGCGCCATCGAGATGATTGCGACGACCATGGCGCGCTATGACCTGGCTCGATTTGGGTCAGAGGTCTTCCGTCCTTCACCGCGACAGGCAGACCTGATGATCATTTCGGGCACAGTAACTAAAAAGATGGCGCCGCAGGTTGTGCGGCTCTACAACCAGATGGCGGAGCCGCGATATGTGATCGCAATGGGTGCGTGTGCGATCTCCGGCGGTCCGTTCAAGCAGGGATACAACGTGCTGAAAGGCATCGACCGCTATATACCGGTCGACGTGCATATTCCCGGTTGCCCCCCGCGGCCAGAGGCGCTGATCCAGGCATTCATGACATTGCAGAAAAAGATCGACGCGCAGCCGCTCACCGGCGAGGAACGTCCGAGGCATTTGGACGAGCAGGCGCCGGGAGAATTCCCAGTGCCCAACTTTGGCGAGCATGATCTCGAGCCGCCAAGCAATCCGGGTACATGGACGGTGCCGAAGATCATTCAATAGCGCGAACGAAAGCTAAAAGCCAGGAGCAGAACTTAACAGGAGCAGAACATAAGTTGAAGAGCGTAGAGGAAATCAAGGCGGCAATCGAGGCGGCGGTGCCCGGCGCGACGGTGATGGTTCTTCCGAACCCGGCGCCAAGCGCACAGCACTCGCTGATCATCGACGCCCAGCACGCGGTCAGCGTGGCTGAATTCCTGCGCGACGACGACGATCTTGCTCTTGACTATCTCTCGAATGCCACCGGGGTCGACTACCTCGACAAAGAGATTGCCGAGAAAGTTAAAGTTACTCGTCAAGTTCCTAAAACCGTTGACGGTGTGGAGCAGATGGTGGAGGAGACGGTTGAGGAGACGCGCAAGCGCGTCGAGCCTGGACACCTCGAGGTTGTCTATCATCTGTTTTCGATTGCGAAGAAGCACGGGCCGGTGATCATTCGGATGAGGACGGCGAATCGCAGTGACCAGGTGGAGCTACCGTCGCTCACCCCGGTATGGCGTTCGGCTGAGTTTCAGGAGCGCGAGATTTTCGACCTCTTCGGGGTTGTCTTTACAGGACATCCTGACCTTCGCCGGATTCTGATGTGGGACGAGTTCAAAGACCACCCCATGCGGCGCGACTACGTTGAGCCGGACGATTTCGAATACGAGCCGACGCCCCACGATGATGTGCTGAAGCGCGCGCAGGCACACAAGGCAAAGGTCGCAGCAGGGGAGGTAAGCCAATGAGCTCTTCCGGCGTAAAGGCGGAGAAACTCGCGGGCTGGAATCGCCCGCCGCTGATCGAGACCGATGGCGAGGGCGAACTGCTCGAAGTTGCCATGGGCCCGCATCACCCATCAACTCACGGCGTCTTTCGGATGGACGTGGTGCTCGACGGGGAGCGCGTTATCAGGCTCAAGCCGGTCTTTGGGTACCTGCACAGAAATCACGAACAACTCGGGCAGACCCAGAGTTATTTGGCTTCAATGCCATATACCGATCGGCTCGACTACTTCTGCTCGCTGACGAATAACTGGGCATACGCGCTGGCAGTTGAGAAGCTCGTGGGGCAGGAAGTTCCTGAGCGTGCAGAATATCTGCGCGTGATACTCGCCGAGCTGACGCGAATTCAAAATCACGCATCGACCATCGGCTTCCTCCTGCAGGAGATGGGCGCGAGCGGCACTCCGCTGATGTATGCGTTCCGTGAGCGCGAGAAAATACTCGATCTGTTCGAGAGCCTCACGGGTTCGCGCATGATGTGCAACTACATGCGATTTGGCGGTTGCCGCGTCGATGCATCGCCAGCGTGGCTTGATGCGACGCGCAAGGTTCTTGCCGGACTGCCCGCATTTGTGGATGAATTCGGGCGCTTCCTGATGACGAATGAGATTGTGATGGCGCGGTGCCAGGGTATCGGCGTGCTGCGGCCCGATCTCGCTGTCAATGCAGGAATCAGCGGCCCGATGCTGCGTGGTTCCGGAGTTAACTACGACATTCGCAAGGTCGATCACTACGGAATCTACGACCGGTTCAAGTTTCGCGTACCGCTCGGCGATCACGGCGATATTTACGACCGCTACATGGTTCGCATGCTCGAGATGAGCGAGTCGATCTCGATTTTGAATCAGGCCCTGAAGGAATTGCCGGGCGGCCCGGTGATGGATCCGAAAGCGAAGATTCGCAATTTCCGGCCCAAGGCCGGCGAGTCGTACGGCCGCATTGAAGCGCCGAAAGGAGAACTTGGTTTTTACTTGATCAGCGACGGAAGCCCGAATCCATATCGTTATCGCGTTCGGCCGCCGAGCTTCATCAATCTCACGGTTCTCGAAGATATGTGCCTCGGCTCAAACGTAGCCGACGTGGTTCTGATTTTTGGAAGTGTAGACATTGTGCTCGGAGAAGTAGACAGATAGCTCTCATCCGCTCTTGTGCAAAAGAGCTGGAAGCTAAGAGCTAGTCGCTAGGAGCTGTTTTAAATGCTTGGTGAAGGAATTCTGAAGGGGCTGGCTGAGACGGCGAAGAATTTTGCCGGAAGCTTTGTCTCGAAAGAACGGATGACAACCGTCGAGTATCCGGAGGAGCGGTTGCCGCTGCCGGAGGCTTCGCGGAATTTTCCGTTTCTGGTCTACGATGGCGAGGACTGGGAGAAGGGCCTTCGTTGCGTCGCATGCCAGATTTGCGAGAAGGAGTGCCCGCCGAAGTGTATCTATATCGAGAAGAGCAAGGATAAGAAGCCGGATTATGTAGGCAAGCCCCAGATCTATCCGACGAAGTTCGATATCGATATTTCCGTTTGCATGAGCTGCCAGATTTGCGTGGAAGTCTGTCCGTTCGAAGCGATCAAAATGAATACCGAATTCGAGCTGGCCACCGACGATCGTTTCGGAGGCCTGCTTCTGGATCGCAAGGAACTCGCGCGCTCGAACGAGTACTACCACGAGATTCATCCCACGGAAGCTACCGAAGTGGACGCCCGCCTTGCAGGAGAGAAAGCCAAGGTGGAGATGAAGGCCAAAGCTGCTGCTGATGCCGCCGCGGCAAAAGCAGCAGCGGCACCAGCCACTGGAACTGGTGCAGCAGTTGCTGCCGCAAAACCCGCCGCGTCTACGGAAGCAAAGGCGGCACCCGCGACCAAGCCTGAAGAGATGGCGAAGGTCCCAGCGGCGGCGACTGCGCCGGCGGCGGCGACTGCGCCGGTGGCGGAGACTGCGCCTGCGGCGGCAAAACCCGTACCGGGGACCGGAAGCGACGGACCTGCTCCGATGACTGCGGAAGAGAAAAACAAAGCCGAGACTCCGGCGAAACCGAATGAAAGAGAGCCGAAAGTATGATCGGAAGGCTCGACCAGATTTTTGTTCTATTGAAACACTGGCTGCTTGGTTATCTACCCGAAAGCTGGCAAACGCCGGTAGGCGTCATCATCAGCGTCGCGTGCATCGTCGGGCTCTATCCGGCGCTGTTCGCTGTGACCACTGTTCTGGAGCGGAAGGGCGTTGGGCGTATCCAGAATCGTCTTGGTCCGAATCGCGTAGGACCATACGGCATTCTTCAGCCGATGGCCGATGGCATCAAGTCGCTGACCAAGGAAGATATCGTTCCGACGAGCGCCGACGCGGTGGTTCACTTCCTGGCGCCGATCATTCTCGTAGTTACCGTCTTCATGGGCTTCGCCGTGCTGCCGATGGGGCGCAACATGGTGCTGGTGGATATGGACGCCGGCTTGCTCTTCTACTTCGCCATGGGCGCCTCGACGGAGTTGTCGGTGTTCATGGCAGGGTGGTCGAGCCGCAACAAGTATTCACTGCTCGGCGCGATGCGCGCTGTGGCGCAGATGATCAGCTACGAGGTCGCGCTGCTGCTCTCGAGCGTGGTGGTTGTCATGATGAGCGGCTCACTCTCGCTGGTAAAAATTGTTGAGGCGCAGAACCATTACTCCTATGGACTGCCGCACTGGTTCATCTTCACCCCTTGGGGATGCGCGGCGTTCATTATGTATGCGATTGCCGGCACGGCGGAGACGAACCGCTCGCCATTCGATCTGCCGGAAGGCGAATCGGAACTGGTGGCCGGGTATCACACGGAATATTCGGGCTTCAAGTTCGCGCTGTTCTTCCTCGGCGAATACGTTGCGATGTTTTCGATTTCCGCGCTCGGCTCCACGCTATTTCTTGGTGGGTGGATGGCGCCTGTCTCGTGGCTCCAGGTCGTCCCGTCGTGGATATGGTTCTTCGGGAAGCTGTTCGTTTCGATGTGCGTCTTCATCTGGCTGCGCGGTACGCTGCCGCGTCTGCGCCAGGATCAGCTGATGAATTTTGCGTGGAAGTTCGTTCTGCCGATGTGCCTGCTCAACCTTTTCGTCGCCGGCTTGTGGCGATTCATGGGCGAGGGATGGCTGCGCTGGGTGGTGTGTTCCGCGATTCTCATCCTTGCCTACGTCAGCATCGGCCGCGAGGGAATGCGGCGGAAGAAATTTGGTCCGAGGAACTACCGCTATGCAGAGTAACCCGGGACGTTTCAAACTGCCGTACGCGAATCTGAACGCCCCAAATTCGAAAGAGAGGAGTGGCTGGCCGTGGGATTCGTCTTCTATCTGATTTCTGCATTCGCGGTTGGTGGTGCCTTGGCTGCGGTTCTCCTTAAGAACCTCGTGCATGCCGCGCTGGCGCTGACTGTCGCGTTTTTGGGCCTGGCGGTTCTCTTTCTTCGGCTGGATGCGCAGTTTGCAGGATTCGCGCAAATCCTGGTCTACGTTGGTGCGGTTGCAATCCTGGTGGTATTCGCGATTCTGCTTACAAAGGGTTCCGAAGTCCCGAAGGAAGGCGTCTTCTCGAAAACCTGGCTCGCGGGCCTGGCGATTGCGGCGGCAGTCTTTGCAGTACTCGCCTGGGCAATAGTGCAAGCTGCGCCCTCATTGCCGAATCAATCAGAGGTTCCCGCTGTCACCGTGAATGACATCGGCAATGCTCTGATGAGCCGCTACGTGCTGCCGCTGGAAATCATTGCGGTGCTCCTTACCGCAGCCCTGCTCGGCGCCGTGATCGTCGCGATGCATGAGAAAGAGAGAGCGAAGCAATGACGACTACGCCTCTCGCCGCGTACCTGATTGTTGCGGCACTGATCTTCGCTGTTGGCCTGGCGGGAGCACTTACCCGGCGCAACGCGATCATGGTTCTTATCGGGATTGAACTGATGCTCAATGCCGCAAACCTCAACCTGATCGCATTCTGGCGGTACGGGCCGCATCCCGAGTTGCTCAACGGCATGATGTTTGCGATCTTCTCCATCGCGGTTGCGGCGGCCGAAGCAGCGGTCGGACTGGGGCTGGTCATCTCGATCTATCGCCACGCGAAAACATCGGACCTTGAACAAATGAACAGGATGAAGGGGTGAACAGGTAATGCAGGAAGCCATCGCGTTCACACCTCAAATTGACGCGAGCTCCGTCACACGCTGGCTGTGGCTCATCCCGGCCGTGCCCATCGTTGCCTCCGGCGTGATTGCAGTTCTGAAGCAGCCACGGCGCAAGCTTGCCTCGAGCCTGGCGATCGGCTCGCTTGGTATCTCGCTCCTTATCGCCATTACCGCGTTTGCGCACGTGCTCAGCGGTTGGTCACACGGCTACGCGGTGCGCGAGACGGTGAACTTTTCGTGGCTCACCGTCGGAGGTCTGATCGGCGTACTCCTGGCCGTGCCGCTGCGCAGGTATTACATCGACGAGGAAAACCTCACCTTCGCCGACGGTCTGGCGGCGGGCGAGGCGCTGTTGGTGCTGGATCAAGGCCCGAAGCAAGCCGGTCCGCGAGTGGCCGCGCTCGGCGTCGGAATGTTCGCATCCGGACTACTGGCGGCGGTCCGCGACAAGCTGCACTTGGTCGCC
>Ga0207689_10002244_pt1 | contig 18107 bp, 16 predicted proteins | sample KBSMisM52_FD_184312 | JGI IMG/M metagenome (GOLD analysis project Ga0207689, IMG submission 184312) | Miscanthus rhizosphere microbial communities from Kellogg Biological Station, Michigan, USA - KBS Miscanthus M5-2 (SPAdes) (version 2) | ecosystem: Host-associated > Plants > Roots >... | reverse complement strand
GGAAAAAATCTGGCATCTGACCACGAAGGCGCGAAGACACGAAGAGGAGCTTGATGACTATCGGTAACCGACCGGCTAAATTGCAGACGACAATTGGTTGTCGCAACCGTGCACCGACCAGTCAATGGGTTTCTTCGTGTCTTCGTGCCTTCGTGGTGATACTTTCGGTTGGCATTGCTTTCCTGACGATTACTTGCGGGTATCGATGGAAGGAAACGCTTCGGCCATCGTCTCGACGTGGCCGGCCCGCGGTGCGCTATATCCGGGCAATCCCGCAATGAGATCGAGAAAGGCCTGGCCGCGCAGCAACTCGACCAGCTCTTTGGATTCGGGCAGGTCGAGCGATTCGTCGCGGCAGATCAGGAAGTAGCGCTCCTTCGCCATCGGAATGAAATCGAGGCCGAATTGGCGCGCGGCAGGTTCCACGCCGAAGCCCGCGTCAGCCATGCCGCTCGCGACATAGGCGGCGATCGCGGCATGGGTGAATTCTTCGGTCTGATAGCCATCGAGGCGCTGATGATCCACGCCGGCGTCTTCCAGGAGTTGATCGATCAACAGCCTGGTGCCTGACCCGCGTTGCCGGTTGATGAAAGCCACACCCGGACGGCCGAGATCTGAGAAGCCCTGGATGTTTTTGGGATTGCCCCGCGCCAGAAACAGTCCCTGAGTGCGCGTTACAAGATGAATCAACTTCTGCTTGTCGGGCAGCAACCATTTTGCGTATTGGGCGAGGGCCAGGCCGCCCAGTTTGCCTTCCGGGACATGGAAGCCGCCGAACTCGCACGCACCTCTTGCGACGGATGCCAGAGATTCCTGCGCTCCCAGATAGCGCAGGTCGAGCTGAATCAGGGAATGCGCGCGCAACAGCTCAGGCAGCTTGGCGACGGCGAATCCATGGCTGGCATGAATGCGAAGGGTTGAGCGGGCGGTCGTAACCAGCTTGCTGATTTCCAGATTGAGTTCGGAAGCCAGGCTTTCCAATTGCGGAGCAAGGCGGGCATTGATGCGCTGCTCGGCCCACAGCAGCTTTTCCCCTAACGGCGTCAGGGTCGTGCCCCGCCCGCGCTCAAGATTCACCAGCGGACTACCGAAGAACTCTGACCAGCGGCCGATGAGGTTCCAGGCATGGCGATAGGAGAGTCCGGCTTTGGCTGCCGCGACGGTAAGCTTTCCCGCGTCGTGAATGGCCTGCAGAACCGGGAAAAGCTGGGGATCCAGTTCGTCCCCCGCCTCGTTGCTGACCAACCAGGCAGGGCGAACCACGATTTTACTCACTTGTACCCTCCCGCCGCGCCCGTATATGCACTAAGGTTCATATTGTGCGATTAAGCCCCAGAGACTAGCGTTCGCGCCTATAAAGGATAGCATCGTGCCTCAAATATGCAATTTCATGCATAAGATTGTGTCCAACCATCAGGACGAGTCTGGCGCGAGGCACCACTGAGACACTACTAAGGAGGCGTTTTGCCCGAACACAAGCAGCAATGGAACGCGGTGGTGAGCGGCGTTCTCGAAGAGCGCAAAGATCAGCCGGGCGCCCTGTTGCCCATTCTTCACGGCATCCAGGATGCCCTTGGCTACGTGCCGCGCGAGGCCATTCCACAGATCGCGCATGCGCTGAATTTGTCCCGCGCGGAAATCCACGGCGTGGTGAGCTTCTATCATCACTTTCGCACTTCGCCGCCGGGACGCCATACGGTTTATCTTTGTCGTGCTGAGTCGTGCCAGTCGATGGGGGCCAATGCGCTGGTCGAGCATGCAAAGGCTAAACTGGGGGTGGGTTTCCATGAGACGACCAGCGATGGTTTCTTCACGCTGGAGCCCATCTACTGCCTGGGAAACTGCGCGTGTTCACCGGCGATGATGATCGATGAGGAGTTGTACGGGCGTGTCACCCCTCAGCGATTCGAAGAGGTTGTACGGCAAGTCAAGGAAGCAGCATGAGCAGCAAGCCGGAGCGTTTGTGATGAGGTCGCGACCTGCCGTGATGCTCGCAAGTCATGACGGCCGACGCGCTACAGAAGAAGGCACCGCATGACCCGCGTCTATATTCCCCGGGACTCATCCGCTCTGTCGCTGGGGGCGGAATCGGTTGCCAGTGCCATCGCGCTTGAAGTTGCGCGCAGAAATTCCGATGTGACAATCGTCCGCAATGGATCGCGCGGGCTGTATTGGTTGGAACCCATGATCGAAGTCGAAACCGAGCAGGGCCGGGTCGCATACGGCCCCGTGACCCAGGAGGACGTCGCGGCGCTATTCGAAGCCGATTTTCTGCACGGCAAACCGCATCGCCTGTTCCTCGGCGAGACCGAAAAGATTCCCTATTTGCAGAAACAGGAAAGACTGACTTTTGCCCGTGTCGGCCTTGCCGATCCCTTGTCGCTCGACGACTATGCGGCACATGGCGGGTGGAGTGGACTGCGCAAAGCGCTGGCAATGGACGGTTCGGCTGCCGTCAAGCAAGTGACCGATTCCGGATTGCGCGGCCGCGGCGGCGCGGCATTTCCCGCGGGAATAAAATGGAAAACGGTTCTGGATACTCCGGCTGACCAGAAATACGTGGTGTGCAATGCCGACGAAGGCGACTCGGGTACGTACTCGGACCGCATGATCATGGAAGGCGATCCCTACGTGCTGATCGAAGGCATGACGATCGCCGGTGTCGCGGTCGGGGCAACGCGTGGTTACATCTATGTACGCTCGGAGTATCCGCATTCATGCCAGGTGCTAGCCGAGGCGATCGAGAGGGCCAGAACCGGCGGCTTTCTCGGACCCGACGTAATGGACAGCGGCAGGACTTTTGAACTCGAAGTGCGCAAAGGCGCCGGGGCCTACATTTGCGGGGAAGAAACTTCGATGCTGGAAAGCCTCGAAGGCAAGCGCGGCATGGTGCGCTTCAAACCGCCGTTGCCGGCAATCGCCGGATTGTTTGGCAAACCGACCGTTATCAACAACGTCATCACGCTGGCATCGGTGCCGATCATTTTTGCCAACGGGGCCACCCACTATCGCGATTTCGGCATGGGCAAGTCGCGCGGCACGTTGCCAATCCAGCTTGCCGGCAATCTCAAATATTGCGGCCTGGTGGAAAAGGCCTTTGGCGTGACGTTGCGTGAGTTGCTATACGACTACGGCGGCGGCTCCGCGAGCGGACGTCCGATCCGTGCCGTGCAGGTGGGCGGTCCGCTGGGTGCTTACCTGCCGGAACAGCAGTTCGACACGCCGCTGGATTACGAAGCCTTCATGGCCATTGGGGCAATGGTTGGCCATGGCGGCATCGTTGCTTTCGACGATACCGTGGACATGGCCGCAATGGCGCGCTACGCCATGGAATTCTGCGCCATCGAATCCTGTGGCAAGTGCACGCCGTGCCGGATCGGATCGACCCGCGGCGTCGAAGTCATCGACCACATTGTGTCGGGCGATGAGCGCGAAAAGAATATCGCTTTGCTCGAAGACCTGTGCGACACGATGATCAACGGTTCGCTGTGTGCGCTGGGCGGCATGACGCCGTTCCCGGTGCAGAGTGCATTGAAGTATTTCCCCAACGATTTTCAGGCTACGCCCAAACGCAAGGTTGCGTGAGCGAAGCCGGCAAGTAGAGGAGACCACCATGTCATCCCTGGAACCAACCATCGATTACGGCACCCCCAGGCGGGTATCCGAGAAGCTCGTCACCCTGGAAATCGACGGCGTCGAAGTTTCCGTGCCGGAAGGCACTTCCGTGATGAGCGCGGCCGTCGATGCCGGCGTGCGCGTGCCCAAGTTGTGCGCCACCGACAGTTTGGAGGCATTCGGATCCTGCCGCCTGTGCCTGGTCGAGATCGAAGGCCGCAAGGGTTACCCCGCATCCTGTACCACCACGGTTGCGCCGGGGATGAAGGTGCGCACGCAAACGCCGAAGCTCGCGGACCTGCGGCGCGGCGTGATGGAGTTGTATATCTCCGACCATCCGCTCGACTGCCTGACCTGTTCTGCCAACGGCAATTGCGAGCTGCAGGACATGGCGGGCGTTGTGGGCCTGCGTGAAGTGCGTTACGGCTACGAAGGCGAGAACCACCTGAAAGCCGAGAAGGACAATTCCAATCCCTATTTCAGCTTCGATCCGAGCAAATGCATCGTCTGCTCGCGCTGCGTGCGGGCCTGCGAGGAAGTGCAGGGCACGTTCGCGTTGACCATCGACGGCCGCGGCTTCGCTTCCATTGTCTCGCCCAGCGAAAACCAGCCGTTCATGGAATCGGAATGCGTTTCCTGCGGCGCCTGTGTGCAGGCTTGCCCCACCGCGACCTTGATGGAAAAGTCCGTCATCGACATGGGGCAGGCAGATCACAGCGTGACCACAACTTGCGCCTACTGCGGCGTGGGTTGCTCGTTCCGCGCGGAAATGAAGGGCTCGGAAGTCGTGCGCATGATCCCGAACAAGGAAGGCAAGGCCAATCGCGGGCATTCCTGCGTGAAGGGCCGCTTTGCGTTCGGCTATGCAACGCATCCGGATCGCATCAAGAAGCCGATGATCCGCAGCAAAATCAGCGACCCCTGGCGAGAAGTGTCGTGGGACGAAGCAGTGAATTACGCCGCTTCAGAGTTCAGGCGCATCCAGGCGAAGTACGGCCGCGGTTCAATCGGCGGCATTACGTCCTCGCGTTGCACGAATGAGGAAACTTACCTGGTGCAGAAGATGGTGCGCGCGGCGTTCGGCAACAACAACGTCGATACTTGCGCACGCGTCTGCCATTCGCCGACCGGCTACGGCCTCAAGACCACGCTCGGCGAATCCGCCGGCACGCAGGATTTCGATTCAGTGATGAAATCGGACGTGATCATGGTCATCGGCGCCAACCCGACCGACGGCCACCCGGTGTTCGCTTCGCGCATGAAGCGGCGCTTGCGTGAAGGCGCGAAACTGATCATCGCGGACCCGCGCACCATCGACATGGTGCGCACGCCGCACACTGAAGCGTCTTATCACCTGCAGCTGCAGCCGGGCACCAATGTCGCGCTGATCAATTCGCTTGCGCACGTGATCGTGACCGAGGGACTGGTCAAGGAGGATTTCGTTGCCGAGCGCTGCGACGTTAAGGAATTCGCCAAGTGGAAGACGTTCATTTCCGAGTCACGCAATTCACCGGAAGAAATGGAAAAGACCACCGGTGTGCCCGCCGATCAGGTCCGCGGCGCCGCGCGTTTGTTCGCGACAGGTGGCAACGGTGCGATCTATTACGGACTGGGTGTAACCGAGCACAGCCAGGGCTCGACCATGGTCATCGGCATTGCCAACATTGCCATGGCCACCGGCAACATCGGCCGTGAGGGGGTGGGTGTGAATCCGCTGCGCGGACAGAACAACGTGCAGGGATCCTGCGACATGGGATCGTTCCCGCACGAGTTGCCGGGCTATCGCCATGTGTCCGACGACAAGGTGCGTGCCCAGTTCGAAAAGAACTGGGGCGTGAAGCTGGACAATGAGCCCGGGCTTCGCATTCCCAACATGTTCGATGCGTCCATCGACGGCAGCTTCAAGGGTTTGTATGTTCAGGGCGAAGACATAGCCCAGTCGGATCCGGATACCCAGCACGTCACCCATGCGCTGGAAGGCCTGGAATGCATGGTCGTACAGGACATCTTCCTCAACGAAACGGCGAAGTTCGCGCACGTGTTTTTGCCGGGCTCTTCGTTCCTGGAAAAGAATGGGACCTTCACCAATGCGGAACGGCGCATTTCACGCGTGCGCAAGGTCATGCCCGCGCTGGCCGGCAAGGAAGACTGGGAAGCCACGATGGCGCTGTCGAACGCACTCGGCTACCCGATGAACTACAAACATCCTTCTGAAATCATGGATGAGATCGCCGCGCTGACACCGACCTTCACGGGGGTGAGCTACGACAAGATCGACGAACTGGAAAGCATCCAGTGGCCATGCAACGACGCGGCACCCGAAGGCACACCGATCATGCACGTGGAAGAATTCGTGCGCGGCAAGGGACGATTCGTGGTTACCGAGTACATTCCGACCGAGGAGCGCACTACCGGCAAGTATCCACTGATCCTGACCACGGGCCGCATCCTGTCGCAGTACAACGTCGGCGCGCAGACCCGCCGTACAGCGAACAACATGTGGCACGACGAGGACCGGCTGGAGATCCATCCGCACGACGCAGAGCAGCGCGGCGTCAAGGACGGGGACTGGGTCGGTGTCATCAGCCGTGCCGGCGACACTGTCATGCGGGCGAAGATTGCCGAGCGCATGCAGCCGGGCGTGGTCTATACGACATTCCACTTTCCCGGTTCTGGAGCGAATGTCATCACGGCCGACGGTTCCGACTGGGCAACCAACTGCCCGGAGTACAAGGTGACTGCCGTGCAGGTATCGCTGGTGTCGCAACCTTCGACCTGGCAGAAGCATTTCCGCGAATTCACCGAAACCCAGCTCGATCTGCTGCCGCAACACGAAACCACCAAGGCTTGAGCGGATGGCGCGACGCGAATTCGATTTGGCGACCGAAGCGCACCGCGCCACCGACGCGGTGCGGGTAAACGAGAAATCCGCCAGCGCCGTTGTGGAGCAGATCGCCGAGGAAGCGCCGATCGCGCTGGTCTACAACGGCGTGCCGCATGTAGTGGTAATGGCGTCCCCTGTGAATCTGAAGGACCTTGCTCTAGGTTTCAGCCTGAGCGAGGGAGTGATCGCATCTGCGGCGGAATTGGGCGGCATGGAAATCGTGCCGGAACAGACCGGATACTCGATTTATCTCAGCGTTCCACCCGAGCGAGTCGAAGTGATCGCGCAGCGCCGGCGTAACATGACGGCTCGTACCGGTTGCGGCGTATGTGGCGCCGAGACCATCGAACAGGCGATGCGCGACGTACCGAAAGTCAAGGGCGGGCAAAACGTCACGCGCCTGGCAATTGTCGAGGCCATGAAACAACTGCCGGCGCTGCAAACTTTGAATGCAGCAACGGGTGCGACTCACGCGGCGGCGTGGGCCGATCCAGACGGCAAACTGCTGTTGGTACGCGAAGACGTGGGACGCCACAACGCGCTGGATAAGCTGATCGGCGCACTGGCTGGCGGCGGCGTCGATACCGCGCAAGGCTTCGCGGTGATCACCAGCCGTGCGAGTTACGAAATGGTGCAGAAGGCCGCAATGGCCGGCATCGGCGTGCTGGCCGCAGTGTCCGCGCCGACTGCCCTTGCGGTCCGGATAGCGCGCGAAGCCGGTGTCACGCTGGCCGGCTTTGCCCGGGGAGAGCGTTGCATGGTCTACGCCGACGCCGCGCGCCGGTTAACCAGAAACGAGGACTGGCAAGCATGAACATCGAACGCCTGGTTCGCATGGCGAACGATATCGGCAACTTCTTCAAGGCCGAACCCGATCACGGGGTGGCCGTGAACAGCGTGGCCACGCATCTCAAACGCTTCTGGGATCCGCGCATGCGCAAGGAAATTGTCGCTTATGTTGAAGGCGGCGGTGCCGGCCTGATGGATCTGGTGCGGGAAGCGGTGCTCAAATTGCGCTAGCAAATTGAGAGTGACTAGTGGTGAGTGGCTTGTGGTGAGTGGTGAGGGATAGAGCCAGACGCTTCACTAGCCACTAGCCACTAACCACTAACCACTCGCGGCCGTCAGGCCGCCTGCGCCATCCGCTTCCCAGCCTGTTCGCCCACCCCCAGCACCGCAATCAGCGATAGCGCCTGAAACGCGCCGATGCCAATGAACACCCAGCCGGGATGGTGCGCATCCATGAGCAAACCGAACATCAGCGGCGCGCCGGAGAGCCCAATGTCGAGGCCGGAATAGACTACGCCGTAAACGCGGCCGGTCGCGTTCTTCGGGGCGGCAGCGCGCACCAGCAGGTCGCGGGATGGTCCTGCCACGCCGGAGCCGAAGCCAATCAATCCAAGGAGCACGATAACAGTCGCGACCGGCGGCATTGCGGTCGCCACCAGCACGGAAACAGCGCCAGCGGCGGCGAAGGCAACGGCGATCACCTTGTCGTGCTGCTGGAACCTCGCCGCGAGAAACCCGCCGACCACAATCCCGCCCGCGCTCGCCAGCATGTAGGACGTAATGCATGCGGTGGCATAAGTGAGGGGAATTTCGTACAACTCGCGCAGCGCCGTGGCGGCGAAACTCTGAATGCCGCCAAACGAGATCGACGAGATGAAAAAGAAGGCGAAGCACATCCACACGGCCGGCACTTTCATGAAGCCGAGTATTCCGCCGCCGGCCGGCTTTTTGCGCGCCGAGTCTGCTACCGCCTGATCGAGTTCACGCGGATCGAGCAGATGGCGGAACGCGATCAGCACGGTCAGCACGGTAAAGGCGAGCGCAGAGGCGGCCAGCAGCGCGATGCGCCAGCTTGCCACGGTCGCAATCCCGGCAAGAAATATCGGCGCGATGGCCCATCCGAGCGTGCCGGTCAGTCCGTGCACGCTGAACGCATGCCCGAGACGCGGCACGGTGACGCGCCTGTTCAGCAACGTGAAATCCGCAGGATGGAATACGCAATTGCCCAGCCCGGCCACGCCGGCAAACAGAATCAGCATCGGATAGTTCTGACTCGCGGCCAGGCCGAGCGCCGAAATGCCAAGCAGGGCAATGCCGCCCAGCAATACGCGCAAGGCGCCAAAACGATCCACGACGAATCCCGCCAGCGCCTGGCCTACTCCGGAAACGATGAAAAATACGCTCATCAGCAGCCCCAGTTGCGCATAACTGACGGCAAAAGCATCCTTCAGCCAGGGAAACAGCGGAGCAAGGGAAAGATGAAAGAAATGCGAAGTGCCGTGGGCGAGGCCAACCAGGCTGATGACCTGGGCGTCGCGCCGGAATGAATCGACTGTTGCGGTAGGCATGGGGTCCGGCAGGAAAAGCGAGAATCGAAACATAACGCAACACGACCGCCACGGCAAACGTCCCGAGCCCAAGCATTGTTTCAAATTGATTTATTCCGCGGCGATTTGGGCATAATCCGCAACACCGCCGATGTTGCCGAGCCAATCATGAGCAGCGCTGCAAAACGCAGTTCGAAACCCGTTGCACGCACGAAACACGGCGCCGATCACAGCCTTACCGATCAGGCCTACCTGCAGTTGGAAGAATTGATCGTTACCCTGCAGCTTGAGCCAGGAGAAATCGTGTCGGAGGCGGCCCTCAGCGGCCAATTACGCATTGGACGTACGCCGATCCGGGAAGCGTTGCACCGCCTCGCACGGGAGCGCCTGGTCAATATCCTTCCGCGGCGCGGCATCGTCGTGTCCGAAATCAACGTGGGTGCACAGCTTCGGCTGCTGGAAGTGCGCCGGGAAATCGAGCGCCTGGTGGCGCGTTCCGCTGCACGGCGCGCCAGCGACATCGAGCGCAAGCAGTTCGTCGATCTGGGCAAGGCATTTGAAGCCGCTGCCCGCAGCGACGATGCGACTGCTTTCATGCGAACCGACCGCGCCTTCAACGACCTTTGCCTGGTGGCAGCACATAACGAGTACGCGGCCAGTACCATGACGCTGATGAATTCCCTGTCCCGGCGATTCTGGTTTATCCACTACAGGCAGGCGGCCGACATGCCGCTGGCCGCCCGATTGCATGCGGCAGTCGCGCGAGCGATTGCGAAGGCAGACGCAAAGGCCGCTGCGACGGCGTCCGACAAGCTGCTCGACTACATAGAGGAATTCACCCGCTCCACGGTGGAAACTGCCTGACGCGAACCGGCTTGACGCGCAGGCGCCTGCGAGGGTAGCCTTGCATATCACTGATATATCAGGCGGCACGCGGAACGGATCAGGACATGATTGGGACCACGAAATGAATGCCGGAATCCTCACCCCGAAGCAGGCGGCATTTCGCGACGAATACCGGCGCAACATCGCATCCTGGTACAACGGCTGGGGTCATTTGTTGTCGATTTTCGTTCCCGGCATCGCCGTCATCTGGTATTGCGTTGCGCATGTGCATGCGCCGACAGTCTGGGAACTTGCGTTCGTCATTCCGGTGCTGGTGTTTTACAACTGGAACGAGTGGTGGCTGCACAAGAACGCGATGCATCGGCCGATCAAAGGCCTTGGCGGTATCCTCATGCCGGTCTACCACCGCCATACCCATCAGCACCACCAGTATTTTACGGCGCAGGTGATGACCTACGATACCAATCGGGAATGGCGCATCGTGTTGTTTCCACCCTACGCATTGCTCGTATTCATGCTGATGACTCTGCCGGCCGCATTGATTTTGGGCTACCTGTGGTCGGCAAATGCGGGCTACATCCTGATGATGCTGACGCCGATCTACTACCTGAACTACGAGACCTTCCACTTGTGCTGCCATGTGCAAGACAATTGGTTAGTGCGCAACCTGCCGTTGGTCAACACCATTCGCCGCCACCACGCCGCGCACCACAGCCAGCCGATCATGATGGAACGCAACATGAACCTGACTTACCCGGTGGCCGACTGGTACATGGGGACCAGTGACTTGCAACGCGGCTTGCTCGGCCACCTGTTCAACGGGTACAGTACGCGCTACGTGAAAAAGCAATACGCCGCCGACCAGGGCGCGGAACTCGACGGCCGCGCGGCCAGCACCTGATATCGGGATTCCCTTACAAAAAGAACCTCAAGGGGAAGGGAGGATGGGCGCTTTCGGGCGCCCATCTGTTTTTTGTTATCCGGAATACCCTTCAAATATCTTCACCGCTGAGGCGCAGAGGCGCAGAGGAAACGCAGAGAAAAACAGATTGAAGTAAAGACCTCGGCGGGGTGTTGCCCTCACCACTCTTAGTGGCCGCAACGAGTAGGGTATGACAACGGTAAGTTTCACCAATGGATTCTTGCCCCACCCCAATCCCGTTTCTCCATTTCTCGTCTTCCTTTCCTCTGCGTTTCCTCCGCGCCTCTGCGCCTCTGCGGTTAGTGTCTATGGGGTCGAAGGAGCATTTTTGACAGGCAAAAAACGTGGAATCGATCGATAATGTCGGCCTTGGAGCGATCATGGACCTGCAAGAATTTACGATGACCACGTCCCGCGATTCACCGCCGGCCGGATTGATTCCGGTTCTGCAGGCGCTCTGGCATCTGCGCAAAGGCGACTGGGATCGCGCCCATGGAATCGTGCAGGAACACGAGGAAGACCGCGCGTATGCGATGGTGCATGCCCACCTGCATCGCATCGAAGGTGATCTTGCCAACGCCGGCTACTGGTATCGCCGCGCCGGGCGCCAGTCGAATGCCGAACCTCTGGAAGACGAATGGAAGTCGCTGGTTTCGCACTTCCTGGGGCAGAATAACTGATGAGCAAGCTCGACATCCGCATCGAACCTGCGGCGCACGCGGCGCCGCCCACGCTCCCGAGCCCCCTGGGTTTCGGGCGGCACTTCACGGCGCGTATGTTTACGCAGCAGTATCTGGCGGGGCGGGGGTGGCACGACGCGCTGATCGGACCTTACCGGCCGTTGGTGCTCGATCCCGCGGCGCAAGTTTTCCATTGCGGGCAGATGATCTTCGAAGGCACCAAAGCCTACTTGCGGCCCGACGGCAATCTCAATTTGTTTCGCGTGGAGAAGAATGCCGAACGGTTCAACCGCTCCGCCGCGCGGCTGGCCATGCCCGAAGTCGACGCCAACGAGCACGTTCACGCGATTACGGAACTGGTCAGGCTCGAGCATGGATGGGTGCCCAAGGAAGAAGGCGCGGCCCTGTATATTCGCCCGGTGATGGTCGCGGTGGAAAATACCCTCGAGGTTCGCGCCAGCCGCAGTTTCCTGCACTACATCATCCTGAGCCCAGTCGCGCCTTACTTCGCGGGCGGCTTCAAGCCCGTCTCGGTGTTCGTGTCCGATGGCTACGTGCGTACGGTGCGCGGGGGTACGGGAGAGGCGAAAACGCCGGGCAACTACGCCGGCAGTCTGGCGGGTACCGAGGAAGCGATCGCCGCGGGTTATCAGCAGGTCCTGTGGCTAGACGCGGTCGAACGGCGTTACATCGATGAAGTCGGCGCGATGAACATCGCTTTCGTCTACGAGGGCAAGCACATTCGCACGCCGATGTTGTCCGGGGCCATTCTGCGAGGTGTGACGCGCGATTCCCTGCTGAAACTTGCACCCGACCTCGGCTTTTCGGTCCAGGAAGATCGGATCGACATCCATGAGGTCATGCGCGATATCGAGGCCGGGAAAATCACGGAAGCGTTCGGCATGGGCACCGGTGCGGTCATCGCTCCGGTCGGCCGTTTCTGCTTTCAGGGAAAGAACTATGCGTTCGGGTCCAGCGAGGCCGGACCGGTGGCGCGCAGAATGTTCAATAGACTGACCGACATTCAGTACGGGCGCGTGCCCGATCCCTACGGCTGGACGCGGCTCATCGAAGTCGCTGCCGCCAAAACCAACCCTTCGCCTGCCCGCGTCTAGCCCGGCCCAGCACTCGGACGGATGCGACCAAAGTTCGGTGCGCATCGACCTCCGAAGATAGGGCGCGCTCCCACTAGCGCATCCTTCCGCGCCCGAACGGCCGCGTTACGCGATCGCGCTGAAACACACGAAACAAAAGTCCCGCAGTGGCGATATCCGCCCGATACAAACTCTCCATAAACTGCTCAGCCATCGCTGCTCTGCAACACCGCCATGGTTTCATTGAAACCGGTCCGCATCGCAGGGGGCAAGCAGCAAGCTTACGAACGATTAAAAGGAAACGCACATGAAGGAAAGCAAATTCCAACCCAAGATTCTTCCGGGATGCATCGCAGCCGCGGCATTTGTCGCCGCGACGCTGCAGGGCAGCCGTCTGCCAGAGGAGGTCGTTACCGCCGGCCAGCAGGTCGCGCAAGCGACCTCTGACGTGAGCCAGCGCATGGGTTCGGGCTCCGACCGGGACGGCTACCCGCCGCTTCCCGAGAGGATGTACGCATAGGGTTCGGAGCGTCCATTCCGTGTCGTACCGTGAGGCTTTCCCTTGCGTGAATCGCAATACCGGATAGCGTCATGTACGCTCCAATGACTACTCGCTCGCCGGTGAGTCGACACGAGGCGGCGCAGGCCCGCACGGAAATTCAATCCCGCGCCGTGGATATCGCCATGCTGCGGCCGGAAAGCGTGCAGCTCAGCAGTCGCTCCCTGGGCTGGAGTTTGCTCAATTTCGAACGCCGTGAGGTCGGGCCATCTTGTCGCCACCTTCCGGCAGGCGCGACGGAACACCTGATTTTCGTCAGCCTCGGTGGCGGTGTACTGGAACGAGAGTCTGCACAGGGAAGGGCCCGGCATGAACTTTCCCCTGGATTCGTCGCCGTGCTGCCCAGCGGGCACCCGGTGCGCTGGTCCTGGAGTTCGCGCATCAGTTTTTCGCTGCTGGCGCTGCAGCCGGAGTTCCTGCACCAGGTGGCGCAGGAGCGCCTCGGCCTCGATGCGCAGAAGATACGCTTGACGTTTGCCGAACGCGAACAAGACCCGGCCATCGCCACTATCGCGGCAGCGCTTGCGCGCGAAACTCTCAGGGGGGATGCGGGCAGCTGCGTCTATTCGGATTCGCTGGCCAATATCCTGGCCGTTCACCTGTTGCGCAATTATCTGGAGACTCCCGAAGGCGATCAACGCAATACGCAACGAACGGTGGTTCATCGTGCGGTCAGCAAGGCCATAGCGTTCATCCAACACAATCAGGCGCGAGATATTCACCTTGCCGACATCGCAACCGCGGCACACGTCAGCCCGTTTCACTTGACGCGACTATTCAAGCGCGCGATGGGGGTAGCTCCTTACCAATATCTCATCCAGATGCGCGTGAACAGCGCGCGCGCATTGATCGCGGCAGGAGGCGGGGAATATTCGCTGGCTCAAATCGCGACCTCGGTCGGATTTGCCGATCAGAGCCATCTGAACCGCCATTTCAAACGGGTGCTCGGCATGACGCCGAAACAGATGGCACATTAATCCGGATATTTCACCGGTCCACCCCCGTTTGCTTGAGGTGCGTCTGTGAGTTACTGCGGCGCCTCCTGCAATAGCGGCAGCACCTTCTCAGCATAGAAGTAGGGCGGCTTCGCGCCACGGGTGCGGCTGCGCAGGATGCCGCTGCGGTCGATGACGAATGCAGTGGGCGTTGGATACTTGCGGTCGAATCCGGTTTGCTCCAGTTCATCGGCCATCGTACCCGGCAGTCCATAAATGCCCAGCATGCGCACGACGCGATGGCGGTCTTCCATGCTGTCTATGCCGACGACGATGACCTCGAAGCCCTGGTCGCGATGCCGTTCATAGAAAGCTTCCAGGTTGCCGATCTCGTACGCGCAAAAACTGCAATAGCTGGAGTAGAAGTTGACCAGCACCACTTTGCCGCGCATCTGCGCCAGATCGAATGATTGGCCTGAGAACAGCGTGCCTTTCAAGGCGGGTGGAGGTTCGCCGAGTTCGGTGGCTGGCCGAGCCGACGCGGCAGCGCAAACAAGAATGAAGAAGGCAAGTATTCTCAGATTTTTCACGTTCGCAAGTGGCTCAGTCGAAATGCTTCGTCTGTCGGCGATTCGCGCCAGTATACTTTCCCGACAGACAAAATAATCCAGGGGAGCGTCATGGCCGAAGCAGCCAGTCAGATTACCGCCGATGCGCAGGTCGCGCGCATTTTCGAATGGCGGCGCGGATTCAACACCATCCATCTCATCGATCTGGGCGTGCACCTGGGTTTGTTTCGTGCGCTCGCGCAGACTCCGGGGCTCAGCGGGGCGGAGTTGGCCAGACAGTCGGGATTGCATGCCCCGTATGTGGAAGTCTGGTGCAAGACCGCCTATGGACTCGAGATTCTCGATGCGGATCCGGGCGGAAAATACCGTCTTGCACCGCATTTCGACGCGATTCTCGCCAGTCCCGGGCACCCCCGCTATCTTGGCGGATACGTGCGTCTTGGCACCGAGGTCGCGGCGGAGGATTTCCGCCGTTGCCGCGAAGCTTTCGCCTCCGGAATGGCCAAACCATTTCAAGGTCGCGGGGACCACTTCAACCAGGCGATCGCCGAGTCCACGCAGGGCCTGCAGATCGTTACCGCAAAGAAGATCCTGCCCGCCTTGGCCGGGCTACCGGAGCGTCTGGCCGCTGGCGGGGCAATCCTCGAGATTGGATGCGGCACCGGCAATTTCCTGTTGCAGGCGGCGAAAGCATTTCCCGGTGCGCGCCTGTCGGGAGTTGATATCGACGATGAAAGCCTTGCCAAGGCCCGCGATAAAGTGCTTCAGGCCGGGCTCACCGGGCGCATTTCCGTGCACAAGGAAAAGGTCGATGATGCCGCCGGTTCGTTCGATGCAGTGGTGATGATCGAAGTGCTCCATGAGATCGCACCTCAGATTCGCCCCGCCGTCGTCGGTGCCGCGGCGCGTACCCTCAAATCCGGTGGCTGGATGGTCATCATCGATGAGACCTATCCCTCGACGCTCGAAGAAGCGCGCCGTCCGGAATTCCGCTTTCCCCTTCAGACCGGCTTCGAGGAACTGATCTGGGGGAATGTGATTCCGACGCGCGAGGAACAGGAAAGTCTTCTTCGCGATGCTGGACTAAAAGGGCAGGTCAATCGCGAATTGATCGGCGAGGGCTTTACCGTACTGACCACACGGCGTTGAGCGAATCGCTGGAAACGCCGGCTTACCGAACCACGCAAGTCAGGACAAATCTCCGCGGATGGCTTTGGTGAACATCTGCCGCATCTCGGCGTGGCCCGCGGAACGTGGATTGCCGCCTGTGGAGGGATCGTCCACGGCCATCGGCGTCAGCATGTCGAGATCGGATTCCTTGACGCCAAGAGCGGCCAGCGTTTCGGGAATCCCGATTTCCTTCCTGAGAGCGAGCACCCAATCCAGCACCGCCTGAAATCCCGGATTCGCCAATCCCAGGTAGCGCGCGAGCCGCGTGAGTTTCTCTTCTATCGCCGGCCGGTTGAATACGAGGACATAAGGCATCACGACGCCGTTGGTCTCGCCGTGATGCGCGTTGTACACCGCGCCGACCGGATGACTCAGGGAATGAATGGCGCCCAGGCCTTTTTGGAACGCAGTGGCACCCATGCTGGCCGCCGCCAACATGTGTGCACGAGCAGCGATGTTCTTGCCATCCTTTACAGCAATCGGCAGCCACTCCCGGACCAGGCGCATGCCTTCGAGCGCAATGCCATCTGCCATCGGGTGGAATCCCGGCGCGCAGTAGGCCTCGAGGCAGTGTGCCAGCGCATCCATGCCCGTGGCCGCCGTCAAACGTGCAGGCAGGCCAATACTCAATTCCGGGTCGGAAATGACGACTGCGGGCTGCATCTTCGGATGGAAGATGATTTTCTTGATGTGCGTCTGCTCGTCCACGATCACCGAAGCGCGGCCAACCTCGGACCCCGTGCCGGCGGTGGTAGGCACGGCAATGATCTGCGCCATGCCTGCAGCGTTGACGCGGGCGTACCAGTCCTCTCTGTCCTCGAAATCCCACAACGGACGAGTCTGGCCAACCATAAGTGCGATCGTCTTGCCCACGTCGAGCGCGCTGCCACCGCCGAAGGCGATGATGCCATCGCACTTGCCGGCCCTGTAGATGCCAACGCCGTCATCGATATTCTTGCCGACCGGGTTAGCGCGGATGTCGGAAAAAACCGATGCCTCGATACCGGCGGCGCGCAGCGACGCGAGCGCGCTCTCGATCATCGGCAGTTTGCGCAGCCCCGGATCGGTGACCAGCAGCGGGCGCGTGATGCCGAGTTCTTTGCAAACGACAGGCAACTCGGCGATGCGGCCAGGGCCGAAGCGAATCGACGTCGGGTAGTTCCAGTTGCGGGTGAGGGATTTGGCGCCGATGGTCATCGTAGAGAACGTGAAGGGTGAAGGTGTGAAGGGTGAAGGGTAGAAGCGCGAGAAGTGCAACAAGCCGAGTTTCTCAACTTACAATGCACTTCCATGTAGCACGTCATTTCTGTCTTCCCTTTGGAGCAAAGCTTTCGATCCGGGGTGTTTCGCGATCTTACCCTTCACCCTTCACTCCTTCACCCTTCACGATTTCCTATGCCCCTCACCCCTGAGGCTCACGTCGTGATCCGCAAGTGATACGACTTCGGCCTCGTGAGCTGTTCGTAACCGATGTGTGAGAGCGTGCAGCCGCGGCCGGAGTCTTTGACCCCGGTCCATGCCAGCGCGGGGTCGAGATAGTCGCAACGGTTCATGAACCACGTGCCGGTTTCAACACGCTCCCCGATGGATAACGCCGCGTCCATATCCGACGTCCAGATTGCCGCCGTCAGGCCGTAGCGGCTGTCGTTCATGAGGGCGATCGCTTCGTCGTCGCCCTTGACCTTCATGATGCCGATGACCGGTGCAAAACTTTCTTCGCTCATCAGGCGCATGGTGTGATCGACCTCCACGAGTACTTGTGGCGCCATGTAGGGCGTGCCCTCCCTGTCGGCGGGGAACGCCTTGGCATCCACCAGCGACTTCGCGCCCCCCGCGATCGCCTCACTCACTTGCCTGCGCGCATATTCCGCGGCACGCACGCGTACCATCGGCCCCAGATTGGTCGCGGCGTCGAGTGGGTTGCCGAGGCGGTACTGGCGCGTAAGCTTGACAAAACCGTCGACGAATTCGTCGTAAATTTTTTCGTGTGCGTAGATGCGCTCGATGCCGCAGCAGGACTGTCCGGAATTGAAGAAGGCTCCGTCCACCAGATTTTCAATGGCGTGCGCCATATCGGCGTCGGCCCGCACGTACGCAGGGTCCTTGCCGCCGAGTTCGAGCCCGGCGCCGATGAACCGCGCCGAAGCGGCCTTCTGCACCGCGTGGCCTCCTTCGACCGAACCGGTGAAGCAGACAAAATCGATCAGCGGCGAGCCGATCATTTCCGCGCTCTGGTCGTGCGAGCAATGCAGGAACTGGAAGACTCCATCCGGCAGATCGGCTTCCTGAAAGCACTCGGCGAATCGCTCCGCGCAAAGAGGCGTCTGGTTGGAGTGTTTCAGGATGACCGCATTACCCGCCAGCAGTGCTGGAACAACTGCGTTGACGGATGTCAGATAAGGGTAGTTCCACGGTGCCAGCACCAGCACGACACCCAACGGTTCGCGGCGGATGAAACGGCGAAAACCCTGCTTCGGTCCAGGGTCGATGTCCGCCA
>Ga0207689_10002241_pt1 | contig 18109 bp, 16 predicted proteins | sample KBSMisM52_FD_184312 | JGI IMG/M metagenome (GOLD analysis project Ga0207689, IMG submission 184312) | Miscanthus rhizosphere microbial communities from Kellogg Biological Station, Michigan, USA - KBS Miscanthus M5-2 (SPAdes) (version 2) | ecosystem: Host-associated > Plants > Roots >... | reverse complement strand
GTGCAGGCAGCTGTCCGACGGGATGCGAAACCCGCGGATCTGGTCCAGCCTGGACACATCTTCCCGTTGATGGCGCAGCGCGGGGGTGTGCTCGTGCGAGCCGGTCACACCGAGGCGGGGTGCGATCTTGCTGAACTCGCTGGGCTAGCGCCGGCCGCTGTCATCTGCGAGGTTCTCAAGGACGACGGCGAGATGGCCCGGTTGCCCGATCTGCTCGAATTCGCCGAGCGTCACGATCTGAAGGTCGGCACGATTGCCGACCTGATCCACTATCGCAGTCGTACCGAATCACTGGTCGAACGGATGTCGGTGCAGTCTATCGAGACTGCTTACGGCCGTTTCAAGCTGTTCGCCTACCGGGAAGTGATGGCGGGCGATGTGCACCTGGCCCTGGTCCGAGGCGAAGTCACCCCGGGTCGGGAAGTCTTGGTGCGCGTGCATGAACCCCTCTCGGTAATCGATCTGTTGGATGCGGGGAGCGTGACGCACTCCTGGAATCTGAACGAGGCGATGAAGACGATCGCCGCGGCTGATGCCGGGGTAATCGTTCTGCTTCATCGGAGCGAAACCGGCGACGCGCTACTGCAGCGTCTGCAAGCGCCTGTCGGCAACACCGCGCAGCCGAAGATGGATCTGCGCAACTATGGAATCGGTGCGCAGATTCTCAAGGACCTCGGTGTGACGAAGATGAAGCTGCTTGCCCTGCCCCGCAAGATGCCGAGCATGGCGGGATTCGACCTCGAGGTCACCGGTTATCTGCTGCCCGAGCGATCGCGCGGGTCCGGTGTCGTGGCTTCCATCAGCGACTGGAAACGATAGACATATTCATGGGACGCTACGACGACATCAACGAACTCGAACCCGGTCTTGCAGGCGCAGGTCTGCGCATCGGCATCATCATGAGCCGATTCAACCTGGATGTGTGCGAGGGGCTGCTGGCCGCATGCACTGCAGAGTTGCGCAGGCAGGGTGTGCGGCCCCAGGATATGCTGCTCGTGACCGTTCCCGGTGCGCTGGAGATCCCGCTCGTAGCCGCCAAGATGGCGAAAAACGGACGATTCGATGCCCTGTGTGCGTTGGGGGCGGTAATCCGAGGTGAGACGTATCACTTCGAGATCGTCTCTGATCAGTCTGCCGCCGGCATCGCGCGCGTGCAACTGGATACCGGCGTACCGGTGGCCAATGGCGTACTTACCACCGACGACGAAGATCAGGCGGAAGCGCGCATGAGCGAAAAAGGTATGGATGTCGCGCGTGCGGCCATCGAGATGGCTCGCCTACTGAAGGAGCTCGATGGCGTCCGCTAACGGTCCGGTAGCCGCTGCTGCACCGGCGGCGCGCGGTTCGCGTCGGCGCTCCCGCGAGTTCGCTCTGCAGTCGCTGTACCAATGGCTCGTCACGGGCCACGATGCGAAGGATCTCTGTCAGCAAGCTGCGGAGTCGAAGGAATTTTCGCGCGCCGACAAAGCTCATTTCGAAGACCTGGTGCGCGGTGTGATCGAAAACACTTCCGCATTACATGCGGGGATTCAACCATTCCTCGACCGCCCGGCGCAATCGTTGAGTCCAATCGAGCACGCCCTATTGTTGATCGGCGCCTACGAGTTGATGCAAGCCAAGGACATCCCATATCGAGTGGCGATAAACGAGGCAGTCGAACTGGCGAAAAGTTACGGCGGCACGGACGGGCACAAGTACGTCAACGGCGTGCTGGACAAACTCGCAGCGCAAGTGCGGCCGCTTGGATGGAAGAGCGGCAGCGGCACTTGATGCAGCTACGATAGGACAAGGAGGAGAGCGAAAATGGCCGAAGCACCCAAGACCGAAGCACCGAAGAAGTTGAGCATATTCGACCTGCAGGCGAAGGTTGCCAAGGGCGAAAAGATCTTCCAGGTGACGGCGGTGGACTATCCCACTGCTCAGCTAGTAGATCGCGCAGGAATCGATTGCATACTTGTCGGCGACTCTGTCGGCATGACGGCACTAGGTTATTCGAGCACGGTGCCGGTGACCATGGACGAGATGATCCATCACGCCAAGGCGATCTCGCGGGCAGTCAAGCGGGCCATCGTAGTCGGCGACCTTCCGCTGGGCGCCTTCCATGCGAGCACGGCCGACGCCATCGACAACTCGATGCGTATGGTCAAGGAGGGCGGCACCGACGTGGTCAAGCTCGAAGGCGGCGAGGACTTTGCGCCAATGGCCGAGGCGGTCGTCAAGGCCGGGCTCCCGGTGATGGCGCACATTGGGTTGACGCCACAGTTGATGTCCAAGCTGGGTGGGTTCAAAGTGCAGGGCAAGGACGCAACCGCAGGCGCGCAGTTGTTGCGCGACGCGATCGCGATGGAAGATGCCGGCTGTTTTGCCATCGTTCTGGAAGCGATTCCCGATCGCGTGGCCCAGATTATCACCGAGCGGCTGGAAATTCCTACCATCGGGATTGGCGCTGGCCCGCATTGTGACGGGCAGAACTTGGTGCTTCACGATATGGTCGGGCTATTCGACCGGTTCACGCCAAAATTCGTCAAGAAGTACGCAAACTGCTGGGATGTGATCAGCAAGGCGCTTGCTGACTTCCAGGAAGACGTTCGCAAGGGAGAGTTTCCCAAGGCCGAGCATAGCTTCATCATGAAAGAAGACGAGTATCAGGCTTTGCTCAAGCATATCGCCAAGGACAAGTGATTTCATGGCATGACACGCGACGGCGGATTCTAGGGTTTGGACCGCGCTCATATCTGCCCTCGCCACTTGGTGTTCCTCTTCAGCGTTGAGCGGTTCAGCCTCATATGCTTTCGGAATTCGAGCTGATCTCGCGCTACTTCACTCCGCCTAGCCGGCATACGGTATTGGCAGGGGGTGATGATGCGGCACTCGTGGCTGTCACGGCGGGCATGGAACTGGTTGTGTCTACCGATATGCTGGTCGCGGGGCGCCACTTCCTCGAAAATGCCGACCCTTACGGCGTCGGCTACAAATGCCTTGCCGTAAACCTCTCGGATATTGGTGCGATGGGCGCCCGCCCGCGCTGGGTCACGCTTTCGATCGCCCTGCCGCATGCAGACGAGTCGTGGATCGAGCCGTTCTCGCGCGGGTTTCTGGATCTTGCGCGAGAGCACGATGTCGACCTCATCGGCGGTGATACGACGCGTGGACCACTGACTGTCTGCGTGCAGATCTTGGGAGAAGTACCCGCCGGAGAGGCGTTGCGACGCGACGGCGCCATCCCTGGCGACGAGGTTTGGGTATCGGGTACGCTGGGAGATGCAGCAATTGCGCTTGCGCATCTGCGGGGCGAGTTGAAACTTCAAACCGGAGAGAGCGACTACATGCTGGGCAGACTCGATCGTCCAAGTGCGCGAGTCGCCCTCGGCCAGGCGCTGCGCAGTATGGCGAACAGCGCAATCGATATATCGGATGGGCTTGTCGCCGATATCGGCCATATAGCCGAGCGCTCGCAGGTGCACATTGTGCTCAACTGGGATGCGATCCCACTGTCGAATACTGGGCAACGTCTCAGGAATCAGCCGTTGATCCGTGATTGTGCGCTGACTGGTGGAGACGACTATGAGCTTGGTTTCACCGCCGCACGCGAACGGCACGACGCGCTGCTGGCACTATCTTCTGCTCTAGGAATTCTACTCACTCCGATTGGACGGGTCGAAGCAGGAGGAGGAGTGACGGTGCTGGATGCGCTTGCGAAGCCGATTGTTCTGAAGAGGTCCGGATTTGACCATTTCCGCTAAGTTCATTGCCAGACCAAACCTGCGCTTTCTATTCGAGCACCCGACACATTTCATCTCGATGGGATTCGGGCTCGGTCTCATCCCGATGGCGCCCGGTACTTTTGGGACGTTACTGGCGTTACCTCTTTACTGGGTGCTGCAGCATCGGCTCGATTCGGCCCAGATGCTTGTCACCCTCGCCTGCATGTTCGCCGCGGGTGTATGGATTTGCGGCAAGACCGGACGTGATTTCGGCGTAGAGGACCACAAGGCAATCGTGTGGGATGAGACGGCTGCCTTCATGCTGGTGCTGTTCTTCACACCGGATTCGCCCATCTGGCAGGCCTTTGCATTTCTCCTCTTTCGCCTGTTCGATATCTTCAAGCCGGGCCCTATCCGCTATCTGGAAAAGCGCTACTACGGTGGGTTCGGCGTGATGGTGGATGATCTGGCGGCAGCGTTCTGCACGCTGCTATGTCTGGCGCTGGCCAGCAAGCTCGTTCCTATTCTCGGATTGTGACCATGGACGAAACCCTTTACGACCTGGCGGTAAGAGTGGGACAAGTATTGAAGGCGCACAGACTTCAGCTGGTGACCGCGGAATCGTGCACCGGAGGCTGGGTAGGGGAAGCGATCACGATGGTGCCGGGAAGTTCCGAGTGGTACGAGCGCGGATTCATTACCTACACCAATACCGCAAAGATGGACATGCTGGGTGTCCTTGCTACTACGCTCGCAACCCATGGTGCGGTCTCCGAGCAGACGGTCAAGGAGATGGTAGCTGGTGCCCTAGAACACAGCCCGGGCGACGTCGCTGTCTCAGTCTCGGGCGTGGCCGGCCCCGGTGGCGGAACACCACAGAAACCGGTCGGTACCGTGTGTTTTAGTTGGGCTCTGCGCGATGGTTCTCTGGCTACCGCCACGCATCACTTCAGTGGTGACCGAGAGCAGGTGCGCAGACAAGCGGTCGTGCGCGCTCTCGAAGGTGTACTCAGTCTCGTTCCTGGTTGACGCGGACGCTCCTTATTGCCGGGTATGTTGGTTCGTGTCTTTTTCGACCGGCTCGATGGCGTGGACCAGGCGCCGCATGAGATTGAGGACCAATCCAAGCGTTCGCTCTAGACGCGCTAGCCTGAGCGCGATATCGCCGGCCGAAACATGCCGCGAAGCAGGCGTGGCGGTGATCTGATCGGTTTGAGGGTCGAGGTCTTCGGCATCGTTCAGGCCTGCCTCCGAATTCAGCTCGTTCTGAGGGGAGTTCTCTTTGGATTGCGCCGAGCCATCTTTCCCGACAACTCCCAGTTCTTCCTTGATCTCACTCACGACCGCTTCTACGTCGCTAGCGGCCAAGGTATGGATTTCGCCCAAATAGCCGGCGAGCATCAACCGATTGCATACGAGATTGATCCGCCGCGGGATCCCTCCGGTGAACGCAAAGATGGCGTCGTATGCCTCGGTCTCGAACGTCGGATCTCCCTTCCAGCCGACGTGCTTGAGTCGATACTCAATATAGGCTTGTGTTTCGGAACGGTCCAGTGAACCAAGATGATACGAGGCGATCACGCGCTGCCGGAACTGTTGCATCCCCGGCCGTTGCATCGTCTGTCTGAGTTCGGGTTGGCCTACCAGGAAGCTTTGTAGCAGGGCATGCTCGCCAACCTGAAAGTTCGACAGCATGCGCAGTTCCTCTACGGCGCGTAGCGTGAGATTTTGCGCCTCATCCACCAGTAGCAGCGCCCGCTTGCGCTCTGCGGCGACGTTCTTCAAAAACTGCTCCAGTTCAGCCAGCAGAGAAGCCTTGTCGGTTCCCTTCGTTGCCAAGCCGAACGCCCCGCACACCGCACGTAAGAGATCGTTCTCGTCGAGCTGGGTGCTCACCAGATGGGCTGCGACCAGCTTGGTCGAGTCCAGGTGCGCGAGCATGTTGCGCACCATGGTTGTTTTTCCGGCTCCCACCTCGCCGGTGATCACGATGAATCCTTCGCCCTGATAGAGTCCGTACTCCAGGTAAGCGTGGGCCCGTTTGTGACCTCGACTCCCGAAATAGAAAGCAGGGTCGGGGCTTAGCTGAAATGGCTTGCCCGTGAGTCGATAAAAGGATTCATACATGGTCGCACCCAGAGCCGATGGTTGATTCTGAACAGCTGCCCCGGCGTGCCGGACGTGGCCAAGCTCGAAGGGACTTTGTACATATTCGCATATTCGTGCCGAGGTCACATAAATAATCAAATACTTGTGACATTGTTACCGATAAGTATGGGTATTTGCGTCCACAATTATGTTTTGAAAGCGATGCGCGTGGGAACGGGCACGGACGGGTGTGCAAGCCGTCGGAAACCCTGAATATCAAGTCCGGGCGCGCACTTAGGACAACCGCATGATGGGCAAGGTGGAAGGCGGGGGCGTACACTTCGTCTCTAGATTCGCGCGTCTTTCAAGACGGCAGGTGATGTCGGTTGGTCGGTGATATTGGCTTGTCAGTGAGCTGGCAGGCAGGTGAATTGGAGTGATGCCATGCAGAGGATACTGTTGGTCGAAGGGGACCCGACCTTACGGGAGTGGTTCCGGCTGCATCTTTCCGCTCAGGGATTTCTGGTGTCGGCGTTCGATGGTTACCGTCGCGCCCTCGAGGCGGCTCGTATGGAACCCCCGGACCTGCTGATTCTTGCCACCGACGCACAAGCCTCGGGCGCTTTTGCCTTAGTTGCCGCGGTACGCTCGGATGTGCGTGGCGCGCTCGTCCCTTTTCTGTTTCTGGTGCCCTCGCATGATGCCGAAGCATTGGCGCAGGCGATGTCCATCGAGCCACAAGGGGTCGTAACGAAACCAGTCGCGAGTGCCGCACTAATGCAGGCCGTGGTTTCGCGTCTGGGGGCCAAAGACGCACCAGGCCTTGATGAAGGGTTGGGCCCACTGGTGCAACGTGGCGCCGGGCCGTTCGGCCCTCCTGCGGCTCCCAATGCGGTTGCATCTGGGCTGATGTTGGACGCTCGCGACGCGAGCGTCCTGGTCGTGACGCTCAGGAACTTTGTGTCGCTGGCGCGCTCGCTCAGTGCCAAGTCATTGGATGCGCTGCTTCGACGGTTCCTGTCGGCCGCCAGAGAAGCTGTCGTGGATCAAGGCGGATGGATCGTACGAGCCGATGCCACTGGTCTCGTCGCGCTGTTCGAAGAAGGACCGAAGACCGATCGCACCCATGCGAGCCGTGCGATCGAATCGGCCTTGGGCGCCGTAGTGGCAGGGCGCAGGGCCAAGAAATGGGCAGAATCGGCGTTTCCCAACGCTACTACGCCGGATCTGTCCGTGGGATGCGGTGTCCATACCGGGGAAGTCATCATTGCCCGCCTGTCTGTCAGCGGACATCTCACCTTGACCGTGGCTGGGCAGACTGCGGATTTGGCACAACGTCTGGACGGGAGAGCGAAGGGGATCGGCTGGAGTGTGGCCGTGTCGGAGCCGGCCGCGCTTTTGGCCGGATCTCGCTTTCAGTTAGGCCGCCGGGCAACCCTCACCGATACCGATTCTGCAGTCACGATCGGGATCTTGGAAGTCCTGGGTTTCAATCCCGGCACAGCGCGCCCTGGTGAGTTGGTGCTGATGGCGGAAGCCCGCGAAGCAGTGCTCGCAAACACGATGCTGGCGCGGCTTGCCGGGGATGTCGACCAGCCCACAGCCGACAAGACGATTATGGTTACCAAACGGCGAGTGTCGCCCGCCGAGTTCGTGCCGCAGCTACCGCAGCGTCGCATTGAACGCAAAATAGGTCACGGAAGGCACGTCAACGCATACGTTACTTTGCACGCGGAGTCCGACCGCGAGGAGATCGTCAAGACGTTACGCTTAGGCGATACGTCGCAGATCTTCATCGAACAGTACCTGGAAGAGTATCGAAAGATCGCCGAACTGAACCAGCGCAACATTCTGAGTATTTTCGAAGTAGGACAGACCGCCGAGGTGGCGTATGTCGCGACCGAGTATCTGCCAGCGGGCACGCTGAGCGATGCGATTCGCCAGAAGTTGCCGGTCGGGATGGCTTTGAATTGTCTGGCCCAGATGTGCCTTGCACTGGATGCGATTCATGGCATCGGGATCGTGCATGGGACATTGCAGGCGCGACACTTTCTGTTCCGCGACGACCGTGTGCTGGTTCTGTCAGATTTCAATACCACCGAACGGATCGGCGAATCGCTCGGGCTATTGCGTTCCTCGACGGGTGACGTGGTGAGGGATGTTTCGCAGGAACCCGGCCAACGCGGCATTGCAACGGCACGCTCCGACTTTCATTCGCTTGGGCGCATCCTTCACGAGATGCTTACCGGTGAAAATACCCTCATTGATGGTGCGAGCGCGTTGTTCGAGTCGAGTCGCCTGCCGCTGCCGCTCTCGCCCCTGCAGCCGTGTCTGGACGGACTGCTGGGCATCGGGTCCGACCAGCCGTTTGAAGCAGCCGAAGACATCATGGTCGGGCTGCTGGCTCTGAAGGAAGTGTTTCCGTTTGACATCCGCCATGCGGATGTCGATTTGAACGCGTCGGTCAAGCAGGTCGGCAGACGCTAGAGATCAAGAAGCCATCGCCCGCAAGGACTGGGTGGCGTCCGTCGCCTCCATGAAGAACTTGCGGAACTCCAAGGGGTGCGCGATTCCTGGAACGGGAGCCTGAGGGCTGCCTGCGCCGGAGATGAGTATCGAGCCGTAGTCGAACATGCGGCCGAACAGGCTTTGATGGACCTGCAGGCTCTCCACGCGGGCCAGGTTCAGCTCTACGGTGCTGCGATTGATGAAACCGAACTTCACTATGATGCGCTTGTTGGTGATCGCCAGTTCCGTCGACGCATAACGCATCCAAACCCACAGCAAGATGATCAGGCCGATTACGATCGGCAGCGTGACCACGCCAAGCAATATCCAACCCGTGAATGGCCATAACGACAGGCGTGCCTGGTAGACGACACGCTCGCCGGCGATCAGTACCTTGTCGATATACGAGGCCATTGTTCAGTTCGATCATAGCATGGGCGGGTGCGAGACTCGCCTATGGATCACCCAGTGAGCCCGCGCTGGGTGGAACATCGCAGAACGAGCCGCAGCTGCCCGCAGAGTCCGTGCGGCGGAATTCATGCGTGCTGCCTGGCTGGTTCCGAAGTTACTGTTTATGGGAGAATACGATGCTGATCGAAAAGGACATTGCCAATATTATGGATGACAACAAGCGCAAGGCCTTGCAAGCAGCTCTCTCGCAGATCGAGAAGCAGTTCGGCAAGGGCTCAATCATGAAGCTCGGTGAGGCCGATGTGTCCAAGGACATCGAGGTCGTGAGCACCGGCTCGCTCGGCCTAGACATCGCCCTCGGAGTCGGCGGATTGCCGCGCGGGCGGATCGTCGAGATCTATGGACCGGAATCCTCCGGCAAGACCACGCTCACCCTCTCGGTAATCGCCGAAATGCAGAAGCAGGGTGGCACGGCGGCCTTCATCGACGCCGAACACGCGCTGGACCCACAGTATGCACGCAAGGTCGGCGTGAACGTGGAAGAGTTGCTTATCTCCCAGCCCGACAACGGGGAACAGGCGTTGGAAATTGCCGACATGTTGGTGCGCTCGGGTTCGGTGGATATAGTCGTGGTCGACTCGGTGGCGGCGCTTACGCCCAAAGCGGAAATCGAAGGCGAGATGGGCGAGCCGCAGATGGGCTTGCAGGCGCGGCTCATGTCCCAGGCGTTGCGCAAGCTCACCGCCAACATCAAGCGTTCCAACACGCTGGTCATCTTCATCAATCAGATCCGCATGAAGATCGGGGTCATGTTCGGCAACCCCGAGACTACGACTGGCGGCAATGCGTTGAAATTCTATGCTTCCGTCCGGCTGGACATCCGCCGAATCGGGGCTATCAAGAAAGGTGACGAAGTCATTGGCAGCGAAACGCGCGTGAAGGTGGTGAAGAACAAAGTGGCGCCGCCATTTAGGCAAGCCGACTTCGATATTCTCTACGGTGAGGGCATCTCCCGCGAAGGTGAGGTCGTCGATCTCGGCGTACTGCATAAAGTGATCGAAAAGTCCGGAGCCTGGTATAGCTATGGCTCGGACCGAATCGGTCAGGGTAAGGACAATGCTCGTGAGTTCCTCAAGGAGCATAAGGACATGGCAGCCGAGGTCGAAGCGAAAATCCGCGCCAGCGCGGGAGTTGCGGCCGGCGCCGTTGCCCTAGCGGAGGAAGAGGAGTGAGGACAAGCGCGCAGTAACGTCGGCGGGGGAGGACATCCCGGCTAAGGGTACGCTGTGAGCGATGATGCGGACACCTCGAGTGCCCGGCGCAGCAGGGCCGGATCAAGTCTGCGATCGCGAGCACTGAGGATGCTCGCCAGGCGCGAGCACTCCCGAGAGGAACTCAAACGAAAGCTCGGCGGAGCGGAAACCGTCCCTGGCGAACTGGAAGCATTGATAGATGAGTTCGAGAGGCAGGGCTGGTTGTCCGAGCATCGACTTGCAGATCAAGCAGTGGTCTTCGCGCGCGGGCGCTATGGTAGTCGTCGAGTGCTCGATCAATTGGGTCAGAAGGGGGTGACCGGAGAGCCATTGGCGCGGGCAACGGATGCATTGAAAGCGCAGGAATTGGAGAGTGCTCAGGCCGTATGGCGAAAGCGCTTTGGTCGGCCAGCAGCCGATCTCGCCGAGAAAGCGAAACAAGCGCGCTTCTTGGCTGCCAGAGGATTTGCTCCGGAAGTGATCCAGCAAGTCCTCAAGGGAATATTCGAGGACCTGGATTGAGTCACCCGAGGTGCAGGAGCGCAGGGCAGGCGCAAATGCGCGGGTTCGGCGGTTGAGTGCATGCTTGCGTGTTGAATTGAAGCAAGGTCAAACGATGAACAGCAGTGAAATTCGCAGCAAGTTCTTAAAGTTCTTTGAGCGTAAGGGGCACACGATTGTGGCCTCCAGCCCACTCGTGCCTGGTAACGATCCGACACTGTTGTTCACCAACGCGGGCATGGTGCAGTTCAAGGACGTGTTTCTGGGTCAGGACAAACGGCCATATAACCGCGCAACGACCTCGCAGCGCTGCGTGCGCGCGGGCGGCAAACACAACGACCTGGAGAACGTCGGCTACACCGCGCGTCACCATACGTTCTTCGAGATGCTGGGCAACTTCAGCTTCGGTGACTACTTCAAGCGCGACGCCATCCATTTCGCCTGGGAACTGCTGACCAAGGAATACGGACTACCGGCAGATCGGATGTGGGTCACGGTCTACCAGGATGACGACGAGGCCTATGACATCTGGGCCAAGGACATCAAGGTGCCGCGCGAGCGCATCGCTCGTATCGGCGACAAACCAGGCGGTCAGAAATATCAGAGCGATAACTTCTGGCAGATGGGCGATACCGGCCCATGTGGTCCTTGCACCGAGATCTTCTGGGACCACGGTCCGGGGATCCCCGGGGGGCCGCCCGGAACACCCGATGCGGATGGCGATCGCTACATCGAAATCTGGAATCTGGTGTTCATGCAATTCAACCGAGACGAGTCGGGCACGTTGCATCCGCTGCCGAAACCTTCTGTGGACACGGGTATGGGGTTGGAGCGTATCGCGGCGGTCTTGCAGGGTGTCCATAGCAACTATGACATCGATCTGTTCCGAGAGCTCATTCAGGCGGCCGCGCGAGTCACTGGCGCGAAGGACTTATCGAACAACTCTCTTAAGGTCATCGCCGATCACATTCGTGCGTGCAGCTTTCTGATCGTGGATGGTGTCATCCCGGGCAGCGCGGGCCGTGGTTATGTCCTGCGCAGAATCACACGGCGCGCTATCCGTCACGGCTACAAGCTCGGACAGAGAAGCCCTTTCTTCTATCAGCTGGTGGACGATCTGGCCAAGGTCATGGGCGGGGCGTATCCGGAGCTCGTGAGCGAGAAGGCCCGTGTTGCCGCCGTGCTCAAACAGGAAGAGGAAGGTTTTGCCCGCACACTCGAGAACGGCATGGAAGTGCTGGAGGCGGCATTGCACCGCGAAGATCGGATGCTCGAAGGCGAAACGGTGTTCAAGCTCTACGACACTTACGGTTTTCCGGTCGACCTTACGGCTGACATTGCCCGCGAACGTGGCGTACAGGTCGATCTCGCGGGCTTCGAGGCGCAGATGCAACTGCAGCGCGAACGTGCCAGCGCGGCATCCAAGTTCCAGATGGCCCAAGGTGTCGAGTACAGCGGTCAACCCACTGCCTTCCTCGGATACGAGACGCTGAAGCTTGATGCTCGCATTCTCGCTATCTATAAGGACGGTACCCCGGTCAACTCGATTCAGACCGGCGAGGAAGCGGTCATCGTGCTCGATCGCACACCTTTCTATGCGGAATCCGGTGGCCAGGTTGGAGACTCCGGTCAACTGCTTTCCGGCCACGGCATGTTCGAGGTTCAGGACACGCAAAAAATCCAGGCCGAGGTATTTGGCCACAAGGGTGCCCTGCGCACTGGACGACTGAGCGTGTTCGACGAGGTCAGTGCGCAGGTCAACGCCGAGTTACGCGCACGCGGCGCGTACAATCATTCCGCAACCCATCTGATGCACGCCGCACTCCGCCAAGTGCTTGGTCATCACGTGCAGCAGAAGGGCTCGCTGGTCGACCCTTGGAAGACGCGGTTTGACTTCTCGCATGACAAGCCGCTCTCAGCGGAAGAGATTCGGGAGGTCGAGAAACTGGTCAACGACGAGATTCGCCACAACGTGTCGGTCGAAGCACGGCTGATGAAGTACGACGAAGCCCTCAAAGCAGGTGCAATGGCGCTGTTCGGCGAGAAGTACGGCGACGAAGTGCGTGTCATCGGCATGGGGGAATTTTCCACTGAACTTTGCGGCGGCACGCATGTACGCCGCACGGGCGACATCGGTTTCTTCAAGATCGTGGCGCAGTCTGCCGTCGCGGCAGGAGTGCGGCGAGTGGAGGCGACCACTGCTGACGGAGCGCTGCAATGGGTGCAGCAGCAAGTTGCCGCCCTGGAAGGGGTGGGCGAGATGCTGAAAGCGTCTCCGTCGGAGATCGGCGCGCGCCTGCATCAGGTCATGGAGAATGTGCGCGTCCTCGAAAAGGAGTTGGCGCGGCTGAAATCCAGACTGGCGACGTCGCAGGGCGAGGATTTGGCCGATCAGGCAATCAATCTCGGTAAGGCAAAGGTGCTGGCGGTTCGGCTTGACGGAGCCGACACCAAGAGCCTGCGCGAAACCCTGGACAGGCTCAAGGACAAGCTCAAGTCCGCGGCGATTGTCCTGTCCGCAGTGGAAGACGGCAAGGTAAGTATTGTAGCGGGCGTCACCAACGACCTCACGGCGAAGGTTAAAGCTGGCGAGCTAGTGAACTACGTCGCCCAGCAAGTCGGCGGCAAGGGTGGAGGTCGGGCGGACATGGCACAGGCCGGCGGCACCGACCCGAGTAAACTTACTGAGGCACTGAAGTCCGTGTCTTCGTGGGTGCAGAGCAGGCTGTAGTCCGAAGCTTCGTGGTCAACCCGCGTCGCCGATAGAGTTTGCCCAGCGCATCGCTTCCACCTGGAGGCGGATCACTTGTCCATGATCCAATCCATGCACGTGGTCCAGTGCGCGCTCTATACCGTGCAGATCCGACTCTTCCAGCGCTTCCGCCAGCGTCAGCAACGCTCCTGCTTCGCCCCCGTGTTGCTGCAATGCGCTTCTGACATCCGGAGTCAATGGGATCCTGCCCAAGATCTCGGACATGGGTAGGCCGACCAGAGCGTTCACCAGGGATAGAGCCCCGGTCAAGAATGCACGCTCTTGGAAGCCACGATCGTTCACCCGCAACGCGCGTGCGAGAAGTTCCATCAGCTTGCCGCGGGTAGCCGCCAGGATCAAAAGCGGACTGGGGAACCCTGCACCCGGCGCGCTGCTGAGCATATAGACGAGCAACGGTAGCCAACGGCGCGGGCGTCGCACGGTCGGTCCCGAGACGGAATCGCCAGCCGCCACTTCGCGCGCCAATCTCGACAGGCTCGTCGCAAGCTGCGGGTGGTCGCGGAGGACAACATCCACGCCATCTGCATCGTCATTGTTCAATATCACCCGCAGCAACTGCACCAGAGCGGTATCCGCATCGGTCAAACGTTTGCCTGTGATTACGGACGGTCTCGCAAAGTAATAGCCCTGGAACAATTCGTAACCCAGGCTGATGCACCGATCCGCTTGTGCGCGCGTGTCGACCTTCTCCGCCAGCAACTTGACCTTGAGCTGCTTGAGACCCGTAGTCGTGCGCGCAAGCGTGGAGTCATCCATGCCCTGGATGTCCACCTTGACGATGTCGACTACGTCGAGCAGCGGCCTGTATTCGTTTTCCCGTCCCGTGAAATCATCTAGTGCAAGCGTGAAGCCCATGCTCTTGAGGGCCTTGCAACGCTGCACCAGCGGGTCGGTAATTCGCACATGTTCGAGGATCTCGAGCACCACCCGATCCTTGGGTAGCAACTCGATCACCTCGCTCATGATGAGGGGCGCACTCAGATTGATGAAGCCGGGATACTTGCCCAGAACAGTCTCCACTCCCAGTTCGCTGAAAGCGTGATTGATCACCGTAGCGCTGGCGAAGACATCGTCCTCGACCCGCGCACCGTTGTAGTGACCGGAGCGGAACAGCAGTTCGAAAGCGGCGAGATTCTGGTCGCGATCGAGGATGGGTTGACGCCCGAGAAACAATTCCCGGGTTAGTGATTGTTCCATTTTAGTTAGAACGGTAACACCGCCTCCGGTGCCGCCGCGGAGAGAACTCGACGGAAATCCTCCTGGATACGCCGCAGCGCTTCGGGGTTGTCCCCCTCGAAGCGCAGAACGATCACAGGCGTTGTATTGGAGGAGCGCGCCAGACCGAATCCATCGGGGTACTCGACACGCAGGCCGTCGATACGGATGATCTCGCGTGCTCCCTGAAACGTAGCGCTTTTCTGCATCTGGGCCATCAGCGCATAGTTCTCACCCTCCTTTAGCCGGATCTGCAGCTCAGGTGTGTTGACCGAGTCAGGCAAGCGTGCGAACGCTGCGCCGATGTCAGGCTGGCGGCTCAAGATCTCGAGCAGGCGAGCACCTGCGTACAGTCCGTCGTCGAATCCGTACCAGCGTTCTCTGAAGAAAACATGGCCGCTCATTTCGCCGGCAAGCAGTGCGCCCGTTTCCTTCATCTTGCCCTTGACCAGGGAATGGCCGGTCTTCCACAGCGTTGGAATGCCGGCATGATTTCGAATCCAGGAGAAAAGATTGCGAGTACATTTCACATCGAAGATAATTTCTGCCCCCGGGTTGCGTGACAGCACATCTGCCGCGAACAGCATGAGTTGGCGATCCGGATAGATGATCTTGCCCGCTTTAGTGACCACGCCGAGGCGATCCCCGTCGCCGTCGAAGGCCAGGCCCAACTCCTCCTCGCCCGAAGCCAGTACTCGGATCAGGTCCTGCAAATTCTCCGGCTGAGAGGGGTCCGGATGGTGGTTCGGAAACCGGCCATCGACTTCGCAGAACAGTTCGCGCACCGTGCATCCCAGGCGGCGGTAAAGTTCGGGCGCAAACGCCCCTGGAATCCCGTTGCCGCAGTCGACGACGATTCTCATCGATCGCGCCAGTTTCACATCGCCGAGGATGCGCTGCAGATAGCTTTCGCGAACATCCATCTGGCTGTAAGCGCCATTGCCGGATGCGAATACTCCGCCTTCGATGCGCTGCCGCAATTGCTCGATGGCATCGCCGGCAAGCGTTTCGCCGGCGATCATCATCTTCAGTCCGTTGTAGTCAGGGGGATTGTGACTGCCGGTGACCATGACACCAGAGCCGGTATTCAATTCGTGAGTTGCGAAATACAGCATGGGCGTGGCCACACGCCCGATGTCGATCACGTCGACGCCGCTCGCCTGCAGGCCGCGACTGAGCGCCTGCGACAGGTCGGGGCCGGAAAGCCGCCCATCGCGTCCGATGACCACTTGGGTCTGGGCGACGGCGCGAGCCTGCGAGCCGATGGCGCGCCCGATCAACTCGGCTGCCGCTGGCGTCAGCGTCTTGCCTACGATGCCGCGGATATCGTAGGCCTTGAAAATCTCCGGAGAAATAGCTGACATTGAATGCATCGCTTAGGAACAGGTGCAATTATCCCACCAACTGCCTTTCCACATGCACGGTCGACGAATACCATCTGTATCGGAGTACTCAGGCTTGGAGGGTTTCATCGAAGAATGCCAGCAGCCGCGCGGGCACCCAATCGAGATTTCCTGGGAAGGTTCCGGAAACAAAGCCCACATGACCCCCCTCTTCTGGAAAATCCAGGCGCACCTGCGAAGATACTTCAGTGGCGTCGGGAAGGTGATGGCCGGGGTGGAATGGATCGTTGCGCGCATTGAGTATGAGAGTCGGCAGCGTGATGCTGGGCAGGTCTGGCTTGCTGCTGGCACTCGTCCAATAGTCCTCCGTGTCCCGAAAACCGTGCAACGGTGCGGTTACGATGTTGTCGAACTCGTACAAGTTGCGGGCGCGGGCAAGAGCAGCGCCGTCGTAGAGGCCGGGAAAACGTGCCAGCTTGGCCAGGAACTTCGGCTTGAGCGTCTGCAGGAAATGCCGTGTGTAGAGCCGATTGAACCCCTGTCCCAATATGTGTCCGGTAACGCTCAGGTCCATCGGCGCGGATACCGCGGCCGCGGCCGAAATGACGCTCGCAGCTTCCAGCCGAGTGACGGCAAGCCATTTCAGCAACGCGTTGCCGCCCAGCGAAACCCCTACTGCAAAGCGCGCCCCGTGAGGATGCTCATCCGCAAACCGGCGCAAGATCCAATCTATCTCGGCATAGTCGCCGGAATGGTAAGCACGCGGTAGCCGATTTGGTGTGCCGCTGCAGCCTCGGAAGTGCGCGACTGCGCCGCACCAGCCGCGTGCCCTCAACGCTCGGAGCAATGCCCTCGCATAGTGACTGCCAGAATCGCCTTCGAGGCCGTGGAAGAGGACGACCAGGGGAGCATCGTCCGGACCCGGAAGCCAGTCCACTTCGATGAAATCGCCGTCTGGCGTATTCCACTGTACCCGCTTGTACGGTGGACCCGGCAACCGGCGCAGCAGATAGGGGTAAAGAGTCTGCAGGTGCCCGCCGCGAAGCCAGCGCGGCGCCCGATAGACTGGCGATTGCCTCAAGGTCATGCCGGCGCGGGCTTCGCTGCGATGATAAGCGCCCGATCGAATACACGCTGCGGATCGAGTTGGCGCATGCAGTTGAAATGGCCTAGCGGGCATTCGCGCTGGAAGCATGGACTACACGGAAGGTCGAGCTTTTCAACGGCTGCTCGAGCTGACAGCGGCGGTGTAAAACCCGGGCTGCTGGAGCCATATAACGCCACCATCGGACGGTCGAGGGCCGCCGCAACGTGCATTAGCCCGGAGTCGTTGGAGACTACCAGCGCGGCCACCGAAAGCAGATCAACCGCAGCGCCCAGGTCCGTAGCGCCGCACAGATTACGGCTGCGGTGCTCGCTTAGTTGCTCGATTGCCGCCCCGATGGCGCGGTCTTTCGCGGAGCCAATGATCCACACCTGATAACCCGCGTCGGCGAGCTTCCTGGTCAAAGCGGCGAAATGAGCTTCCGGCCAGCGCTTGGCAGGACCGTATTCGGCACCAGGGCACAGACAAGCTACTGGTCGATCGAGGTCCAGGCCGAGTTTGTTCAGCGTGGCATCGCGGCTGCTCTGCACAACACGTAGTTCGAGCTTCGGAAGCGGACGCTGCAGCGGTGCTCCGGGTGCCTCGGCCAATTGCGCGAAGCGGTCCGCCATCAAAGGCAGCGCTTGCTCATCGAGCACACGCGCATCGTTTAGCAAGACCTGTCTCAACTCGCCCACGAAACCCGTGCGCAACTCGATGCCTGCGAAAGCGGGCAGCAGCGCGGACTTGAACGAATTGGGCAAGACGATAGCCTGATCGTAGCGGCGTGTCCGCAAGTCGCGCGCAAGCCGCCAACGTTGCGTCAGCCTCAAGTCGCCATGACCGAACGGGTTCAGAATACCGGTGCCGACTTCGGGCATGCGTGCGAGCAACGGTACTGTCCAAGCCGGGGCAAGGACGTCGAGTTGCAGGTCCGAATGCCTTTCATGCAGCCGCTTAAACAACGGCTGCGCCAGCACTGTGTCGCCAACCCATGCCGGGCCGACTACGAGAATCTTAAACACCGTCGGCGACACGCACCCGGCACTGCGATAAGGCCCGCCTGATCATCCGGCCGGGTGCGGCGCCTTTGTGCTCGGTGCGCAAGCAGTCTCTCAGTGATGATCCGTTCTGGCGCCGCCCTGCAGGATATACCGTGTACCACAGTAGGGACACAGCACCTCGCCGGTTTTTTCGATGGGCAGGAACACGCGTGGATGCGCATTCCA
>Ga0207689_10002240_pt1 | contig 18111 bp, 17 predicted proteins | sample KBSMisM52_FD_184312 | JGI IMG/M metagenome (GOLD analysis project Ga0207689, IMG submission 184312) | Miscanthus rhizosphere microbial communities from Kellogg Biological Station, Michigan, USA - KBS Miscanthus M5-2 (SPAdes) (version 2) | ecosystem: Host-associated > Plants > Roots >... | reverse complement strand
GGTTATTGCTTCGGCGGCACGACGACGCTGGATCTGGCGCGCAGCGGCGCGGACGTCCAGGGCGTCGTGTCGTTCCACGGCAATCTTTCCACCGACGATCCGGCGCTGGCGAAGAACGTCAAGGCGAAAGTGCTGGCACTCAACGGCGGCGACGACAAGGGCGTCACGCCCGAGGGTCTTGCCGGATTCGAGAAGGAAATGCGCGACGGCGGCGTCGACTGGCAGGTCGTGAATTTCGGCGGCGCGGTGCATTGCTTCGCGATCCCGACTGCTCACGGCGGCGACGGTTCGAACTGCAACTACAACGAGAAAGTCGCGAAGCGCAGCTACACGATGATGCACAACTTCTTCGACGAGGCATTCGCGGCGAAATAACCGCAGCCTGAACGGGTGCCGGGCGCGCCACGCCCGGTATCCCTCGAGTCGCTAGACTGGCGCACCTTCGAGCGGCAGTCGCCATGAGCATGAGAAAGAAATCGCTGTTCACGCGTTTCACCGAGTGGGCCGCGCGTGCGACCGGCAGGCCAATCGCGACGATTCTCGCGTTCAGCGTGATCCTGCTGTGGGCATTGGCCGGGCCGCTATTCCATTTCAGTGATACCTGGCAGCTCGTGATCAACACGGTCACGACGCTGATCACGTTCCTGATGGTTTTCCTGATCCAGAGTTCACAGAATCGCGATACCGAAGCGCTGCAGATCAAGCTCGACGAGCTGATCCGCGCGTATGAGCATGCGGACAACTCGCTGCTCAATCTCGAGGAACTCGAGCAGGGCGACCTCGACGAACTGCGCGCCGAATACTGCGCATTGGCGGAGAAGGCGCGGAAACTCAAGGACCGGGCCGAGAAGAAGGAATCGGCCGCGAAACGATCGCGCGCATGATATCGCCCGGCGTGCCGCGCTCCGTCAGTGATCGTGCTTCTAGTGATCGCGCTTGAGCGCGTAGTCGGCGAGAACGAACAGGGCTTCTCTTGCCGGCGAGTCCGGCAGCGTCGACAGGGCCGCGTTGGCCGCTTCGGCGTAGTGCTGCGCGCGCTTGCGTGCGCGCTCGATCGCGCCGCTGTCGCGGATCGCGGCGACAATGTTGTCCAGCGAATCCAGGCCGCCCGTTTCGATCGCCCGGCGCAGCGACGCCGCCTGCGGCGCTGGCGCTCGCTCGATCGCATAGATCAGCGGTAGCGTCGCCTTGCCTTCTGCGAGGTCGTCGCCGATGTTCTTGCCCAGCGTTCCGGCGTCGGACACGTAGTCGAGCACGTCGTCCGCGATCTGGAACGCGAAACCCAGGTTCAGTCCGAAGCGCGCCAGCGCCTCTTCCTGGAAGTCGGATGCGCCGGCGAGCAGCGCGCCGAGGCGCGTCGCCGCGCAGAACAGCACGGCGGTCTTGCGCTCGATCACGCGCAGGTAGGCGGCCTCGTCGGTGTCGGGATTGTGGATGTTCAGCAGTTGCAGGACTTCGCCCTGCGCGATCTGGTTCGTGGTGTCAGCGAGGATGCGCATCACGCGCATGTCGTCGGCCTCGACCATCATCTGGAACGAGCGCGAATAGAGGAAATCCCCGACCAGAACGCTGGCGGCGTTGCCCCACAGCGCGTTCGCGGTCTTGCGTCCGCGGCGCAGGTCGGATTCGTCGACGACGTCGTCGTGCAGCAGCGTCGCCGTATGGATGAACTCGACGACGGCCGCGAGCAACACGTGATGGCGGCCCTGGTAGCCCATCGCGTGTGCGGCAAGCAGCACCAGCATCGGCCGCAGGCGCTTGCCGCCCCCGCCGACGATGTGTTCGGCGATCTGGTTGACCAGCACGACATCGGACGCGAGCCGTGCGCGGATCAGCGTGTCGACCGCCGCCATGTCCGGCGCGACCAGGCGCTGAACGCCTGCGAAATCGGAGATCGAGGTCTGCTGCAACTGGGAAACGCTGCTCATGCGGATTAGTGTAGCTTGCAGGCGAGCGCGATTGTAGCGGCGCGGATGCCGGCCGCGTTCGGCCCTGGATCGCGTCCCTACTGCGCTCGGTGCGACCAATACTTTCAGCAAGGAGCAGCATGCCACGTCAATACAGCCTCGGAGGCCGCGTCGCGCCGGAGCGGGCTTCGGTTCGCGGACACAGCGAACCGCCGCCGAAACAGACCGTTCGCGAACGCCTCGCGGCGTTGCGCAACGTAGGTCCGTTCATTGCGAGCGTGTGGCGCACGAGCCGCTGGCTGAGCGTCTCGAGCATCGCGCTGCGACTGGTGCGTGCACTGCTCCCGGTGGTCACGCTATATGTCGGCAAATTGATCATCGACGAGGTGACCCGCCTGCTGCACGCCGGCGTGAGCCACGGAAGCTGGGCAGAGTGGCTATCGAGCGGCGACCTGTCGCGCGTGTGGCTGCTGCTCGGCATCGAGTTCGCGCTCGCGGTCGGGTCCGACATCCTCGGCCGGATCGTTTCGCTGATCGACTCGCTGCTCTCGGAGATGTATTCCAACGCGACGAGCATTCTCCTGATGCAGCACGCGGCGTCGCTCGATCTGGAAGACTTCGAGGACGCCGACCTGCAGGACCGGCTCGACCGCGCGCGCCGCCAGGTTGCCGGCCGCAGCCCGCTGCTCAGCCAGCTGCTGGGGCAGGCGCAGGACGCGGTGACGATCCTGAGCTTCGCCATAGGCCTCATGGTCTACGCGCCGTGGCTCATCGCTCTTCTTTTCCTCGCCGTGCTGCCGGCCTTCGTCGGCGAGATGCATTTCAATGCGCAGAGCTACGCCGTGAACTATCAATGGACGCCGGAACGGCGCGAGCTGGACTACCTGCGCATGGTCGGCGCGAGCGCGACGACGGCGAAGGAGGTCAAGAGCTTCGGCCTCAATCCATTCCTGATCGACCGCTATCGCGTCTTGTCGCAATCGATCTACCGGGCCAATCGGGCGGTCGCGTTGCGTCGCGCCGGCTGGGGCGGCCTGTTCACGACGATCGGCACGGTCGGTTACTACGCCGCGTACGGTTTCATCGCGTGGCGCACGGTGACGGGAGCGTTCACGATCGGCGACCTGACGTTTCTTTCGGCCTCGTTCCGGCGCCTGCGCAACCTGCTCGAGAACCTGTTCTACGGTTTCTCGAATGTCGCCGGGCAGGCTCTGTACCTCGACGATCTGTTTTCGTTTTTCCGCATCGAGCCGGAGATTCTGTCGCCCGCAGATCCGCTGCCGTTTCCGCAGCCGATCCGCGAAGGCTTCGTGTTCGAGAACGTCGGTTTCCGCTATCCGGGCGCGGAACGCTGGGCGCTGCGCAACCTCGACTTCCGCCTCGGCGCCGGCGAGGTGCTCGCGCTGGTGGGCGAGAACGGCGCGGGCAAGACCACGCTCGTCAAGCTGCTGTCGCGGCTCTACGACCCGGACGAAGGCCGCATCCTGCTCGACGGCCGCGACTTGCGCGAATATTCACTCGAGGCGTTGCGCGCGAACATAGGCGTGATCTTCCAGGATTTCGTGCGCTACTACTTCACGGCCTCGGACAACATCGCGGTCGGTCGCATCGACGCGCGTGCGGACAAGGCGCGAATTCAGGACGCCGCGCAACGCAGCGTCGCCGACGAGGTCATTGCGAAGCTGCCGAAGGGTTACGACCAGATGCTCGGCAAGCTGTTTCGCGGCGGCGTCGAGCTGTCCGGCGGGGAGTGGCAGAAGATCGCGATCGCGCGCGCGTACATGCGCGACGCCCAGCTGCTGATCCTCGACGAGCCGACCGCAGCGCTCGATGCGCGCGCCGAGTTCGCGGTGTTCCAGCGCTTCAAGGACCTGGCCGCGGGCAAGAGTGCAGTCATCATCTCGCACCGGTTCTCGACCGTACGCATGGCCGACCGCATCATCGTGCTCGAAGGCGGACGCATCATCGAATCGGGCACGCACGCGCAGCTGGTCGCCGCGAACGGGCACTACGCCGAATTGTTCGAACTGCAGGCGGCGGGATATCGGTGAATGGGGAGACGTGAGACGTGAGACGTGAGACGTGAGACGTGAGGCGTGAGGCGTGAGACGTGAGAAGTGAGACGTGAGACGTGAGAGGGGAGACGTGAGACGTGAGACGTGAGACGTGAGACGTGACAGGGGAGACGGGAGACGGGAGACGGGAGACGGTGCAGTTGCTTCCCTTCCCCCGCGGGCGGGGGAAGGTGCCGCAGGCGGAAGGGGGTTTGCTTCTGCTCTCGCCAGCACACACTCCTCCTGTCACTCCGCCCAGCTGAGTCGAACGAGCAACTTTCCTACACGCTGCGCCGACGATCGCCGACAGCGGCAGCCAGGCCGCATGCTAGAATTTGCCCCAATCCCAGCGTCGCAAACAGAGGCGAAACCCATGGCACGCGGCATCAACAAGGTCATTCTCGTCGGCAATCTCGGAGCCGATCCGGAAACGCGCTATACGCCGAGCGGCACGGCGATCACGTCGATCCGCATTGCGACGTCCGAAGCGTGGAAGGACAAGACGACCGGTGAGCAGCAGGAGCGCACCGAGTGGCATCGGGTGAAGTTCTTCGGCCGCCTCGCCGAGATCGCCGGCGAATACCTGAAGAAGGGCAGCCAGGTCTACATCGAAGGCAAACTGCGCACGGACGAATATGAAAAGGACGGCGTCAAGCGCTACTCGACCGACGTGATCGCGGACGAGATGCAGATGCTCGGCAGCCGCGGCGGCGGAGCGGGGGGCGGTGAAGGCGGTGGTGGCGGCGAGCGGCGCGAACGCGGTCCCGCGCGCGGTCCGCAATCGGCGCCAGCTCGCGCACCGGCGTCGGCGCCGGCCCAGGACAGCCATTTCGACGACGACGAGATTCCGTTCTAGGACTCATCGCCGGTCCGGCCCGCCGCCGACGGATCTCGCGACCTCGATCGCTTCAGCACGTGCAGGGCGCCCGATTCGCCGTGTGCGATCAGCGCAAATTGAGTGGTGCGCGCGCATGAGTCCAGCTGCATCCCCAGCCATCATCGCCGCGCACCGTGCTCCCATGCGGTTTTCCCTTCGAGATCGCGATCGGCACGGCGCTTGCTCCTGCTCCTGGCAATTGCCCCTGACAGGAGATTCACGATGGCCATGACCGATACCCTGCGTTCCCTTGGCGCGCGGCTGACGACGACCGACGACGACGTGCGCGCGCTGCTCGAGAAAGATCACGACGAGATCAAGGAAATCCTCAAGGGGCTCGACGAAGGCAAGCAGGGCGCTTCGCGTGCCGCGCTGCTGCAAAAGCTCAAGCGCACATTGACGGCGCATGCGCGCGCGGAAGAGAAAGTCGTGTACGACGCGATGATCCGCGTTCGCGCGAAGCAGGAGACGCATGTGCTGGCCGAGGAAGGTTATGTCGAGCACCATGTCGTCGACGATCTCCTCGCCCGTATCTCGCGCCTGACGCCGGGCAACGAATTGTGGAAGGCGCACGTCAAGGTGCTGCGCGAGTCGCTCGAGCACCATATTTCCGAGGAACAGAACCAGATGTTCGGCCAGCTCGGCGAATGCTTCAGCCGCGACGAGCTCGTGGCCATGGGCGCGCAGTTCCTGCGGCGGAAAGCTGCCGTCTCGAAGAATCGCGCCTCGAAAACCCAGCGCAACGTCGCACGTGTCGTCGCCGGCCAGCGCGCCCGCGCTGCAACGAAGGGTGCGCGCCGCGGCACGAGGAAGCCGGCTTCCAAGCGCGCCGCAGGTCAGGTCGTGCGCGCGCGGAAAGCACGAAGCCGATAGCCAGCCGGCGTATCGCCACAGGGCCCGCAGGCGCGCGGGCTCCGTCGTCAGGCAGCGCCTGGCGCGGCGTCACGGCGCTTCGACCGGATCAACCTGCAGCAGGGAATGCAATCGTAGCGCGTTTGGAACGGCGGCTCCGGAGGCCGTATTGTCGAAGATGCACCACGCTCGCTTCGTCTGCGCGGCCTTCATCGATGCCGCCGTCGCGCACAGGAACGCGTCGCTGTACGGCGAGTGATACATCCGCGGCGAACCATGCAAGCGCCAGTAACTCACGTCTCCGGCGCGAGGCGGCTGCGCGCCGGCTCCCGCGACGACCGGCGGGTCGGCGAGCACGCGACCGATGCGGTGTTTGTCCAGGGTTTCTGCCGCTTCCGCGCTGAACCATGAGGGGTGCCGCGGCTCGCAAACGACGCTACCCGCGTGTCGTTTCCGCAGCAGCGCAAAAAATCGCTGGACGACGGCGCGATCGAAGCGAAAGGCGGGCGGCAACTGCAGGAGCAGACAACCGAGCTTGCCGCCGAGCCCGCAGACTTGCCCCAGGAAATCGTCGAGCGGTGCCGACGCGCGGGCCAGGCGCAGATCGTGGGATATCAGCTTCGGACACTTGACCGAAAAGCGGAAGTCGCCGGGAACGCTCGCGGCCCAGCGCTCGTAGGTGGCGGGCCGGTGCGGTCTGTAGAAAGACGAATTGATCTCGACGCAGTTGAACACTCGGCTATAGCGCTGCAGGTGCGATCCGTCGTCCGGGAAGTGCTGCGCCGTCGCCCGTCCGAGTGCCCAGCCGGCGCAGCCGATGCGCGTGGCGCGCGTCACGCGCCACGCGTCCGGGTCAACGCTGCATCGTCATCGCCTGCGTCGTGCTCCCTGTGCTGATTACTCCCTGCGCGGCCGCAGCGTGCCATCATCATCTTCGTAATAAACGACTTCGCGGCGCGTCGTGACGGTCGTGTCGACGGGAGTCGTTCCGAGCAGCTCGGCATCCGGATCGTCGCTGACCACGAGCGCGTCGGCGTCGTTGACCACGACCTCACGCTCCGCCGGAGTCGACACGACGCTGTACGGTTCGTCGATCACGCGGATCGGCGCGTAGCCGACGGCAGTCGCCGGCAATCCGTTGTCCTCGACCCAGCGCACGAGATTCTCGTAGCGATCGCGCACCATCGAATAGCTGGTGCGATATTCCGGATACGCCGTCGCTCCGCCGAACAACATGCCGATTTCGCGTTCCGAGAAATTCTGCCGGATCAACGCGTGAAATCCGGCGCACTCGGGGGCATCGGCCGGCGGTGTGCAGTTTTCGATGAGGCGGCTGCTATCGACGTGCTCGACGATGACCGGCGCGAGCACTTCCTCCTCGTACGCTCCGGCGTATCCGGCCGCGGCGCAGAGGGCGATTGCGAGAATCGTGCGTTTCATGATGCTCTCCTTGTGAATGACGGTCCCTTCCGCTGAAGCCGCCGTTCGAACGACTAGTCGGCGACCGACAGATGCCTGTCGCCCGGTGACTCCTTCAACCACATCTGTTGAGGTGGCTCCAGCATCGCTCCGCGCGCCTTACGGGGCGCTTAATCCGGCGTCCACGAGCGGGATGTCAATTTGCACGGCCAAGCCGTCGCGACGTGGCGAATTGAGCCGCACGCGAGCGTGCCGAATCCAGAAACGGCTGTGCTGACAACATGCGCAGTCATGGCACGCGCCTTGCGGGGTACGGTGCAGCGGTGTGGCGTTTTCGCACCCCTTTTCTGATCGAGAGGTGATTCATGCCGAATACCAAGCCGTTTATCTCCGACATCGAGGCGATCCGAAAGCGCGCTCGCTCGCACATCGAACGCGGCGCCGTCACGGAAGGGTATCGCGCCGATCGCGACACGGTCGTGCGGATACTCAATGAAGCGTTGGCAACAGAGATCGTCTGTGTGTTGCGCTACAAGCGCCACTACTACATGGCGTCCGGCATCAATGCGAAAAGCATCGCCGCCGAATTTCTCGAGCACGCTACGGAAGAACAGGGTCATGCCGACCTGATTGCGAAGCGCATCGTCCAACTCGGGGGAGAACCGGACCTGTCCCCGGAAACGCTGCAGTCGCGCAGTCATTCGCAGTACGTCGAGGGCGAAGACATAGTCTCGATGCTCGAAGAAGACCTGGTCGCCGAACGCATAGCGATCGATACGTATCGCGAAATCGTCCAGTACCTCGGCAACGACGACTCGACGACGCGACGCCTGATGGAAGGCATTCTCGCCAACGAGGAGGAACACGCGGAAGATCTGAGCACGCTGCTCGAGGAACTCGGCAAGAAAGGAGAGCCGGCAAAGACGTCTGTCGACAATGCGATGCGCCGCAGCGCGTAACGCCGTCCCGATCGTAAAATGACGCCAGTGCAATTTGCCGCTGCAGATGTCGCGCGGTCTTGCAATTATCCCGAACCTTTATCGCGGTGCGCCGCCAAGTCATTGAAACAGCGTCGATTCGCGATCTGGCACGCTACGTGGATCATATCCTCCGCGTATCAGACGCCACAGGAGAAATATCTATGAAACGTCAATTGAGTGCTATCGCGTTTGGAATCGCACTGGCGTGCGGCGGTGTAGGCGGCGCGTACGCTGCCAAGGCCGACATGAGCGCGAAATCTTCCGAACAGCCCGTGACCGACACGTGGATCACCACGAAGGTCAAGACCGAGCTGGCAACGACGGAAGGGATCAAGTCCGGCGACATCAGCGTGACGACCAAGAACGGTCTCGTGACGCTTACCGGCACCGTCAACAGCAAGGCGCAGGTGCAGAAGGCCGTTGCCGTCGCGAAGGCGGTCAAGGGCGTGCATGACGTCGACTCGTCGGCACTGAGTTCGCGCGACTGATCCTGCTTCAATCGTTTTTCAACGAGTTTTGAATTCAACTGATTTTCGGGAAAGCTCATGAACGAAGACAAGATGAAAGGCCAATGGAAACAGCTTGCCGGCAAGTTCAAGGAAAAGTGGGGCAAGCTCACGGATGACGACCTCAAGCAGGCCGAAGGCAACAGCGAATACCTGGCCGGTTGCCTGCAGGAGCGTTACGGGATAGCGAGGGATGAAGCGCGGAAGCAAATCAGGGATATCGAGAAGCACATCTAGGGAAGGAAGCGCACGGAGCGCAGGGTGAGAGGCGACGTCCACGGCGTCGCCTCTCTTTTTTCATGTCCAGGATGGACGGGGATTTCATGCACATCGGAATTTGCGGCAGCAAATTCCAGCGATGACCATTGGACAATTTCTGAGGGAGCTTCCGCCCTCAGCTGATCGGTCGTGTCGGCAGTTCGAACACAAACGACGATCCGCCGCCCTCGCGCGGCTCATACGCCAAATTGCCGTGCATCGCATCAGCCAGCTGCTTCGCGATCGACAGGCCGAGGCCGGTCGACGATTCGCCGGAGGTCGGCTTCGCGCTGAGGCGCACGTAGCGCTGGAACAAACGCTTGCGATCGGACTCGTCGATACCCGGACCGCGGTCCATGACGCGCACGCGTACCGTGCCCGGATTGCCGGCTTCCACCGCTACGCGAACGCGGCTGCCGGGCGGCGCGAACTTCAACGCGTTGCTGAGCAGATTTTCGAGCACGTGCTCGACGGCAAGCGGATCGCCGAACGCCTCGGTAGGCGGCGCCGGATCGAGCTCGACGCGAATCTTCTTCTCGCTGCCGTAGTAGTCGTAACGTTGCACCAGCCCCTTGAGCAACCCGTTCAGCGCGAACGGGCGGAATGCGTCGAGTGCAACCGTACTTGCGGCCGCGTTGCGGTTGAGGAAATCGTCGATGAACGCGAGCGTGCGATCGGTCGAGTCCACGAGCGCTGCGAGCAGGTCCTGCAGGCGTTCTTCGGCCAGCGCCGGCTCCTCCGACAGCATCTCCACGCTGAAGCGGATCGATGCGAGCGGGCTCTTCAGGTCGTGGGCGACCATCGCCGTGAGCGCGTCGCAGTCGCGCGCCTTGTAGACGAGCCGATCGCGCGAGAATTTCAATTCCAGGTGCGTGCGCACGCGTTGCAGCAGTTCGGCGGCGCGGATCGGCTTGCTCAGGAAGTCGACGGCACCGGCTTCGAAGCATCCAACCAGGTCATCGTCATCGGTTGCGCCGGTCACGAAAATTACCGGTACGGCGGCGAGCTCCGGTGTTTCGCGGAAGCGGCGGCATAACGCCAACCCGTCCATTTCGGGCATGCGCAAATCGAAGATCGCCAGGTCCGGCCGGCGCGCTGCCGTGCGCTCCAGCGCCTGCGCGCCACTTGTCGCCGGCAGGACGTCGTAGCCTTGTTCGGCGAGCAGCGCGCCGACGACCTGCACGTTCGTTGGCTCGTCGTCGACGACGAGCACGAGTGGCACGCGACGTTCGCGCCCGGCCGGGACTGGAGTATCGGTGCCTACCATATCAAACCGTGTCTCCGGGACGCAGATAGTCCGCGGCCAGCCGCGGGAATTTGTCCAGCTCACGCTCCATCGCGAGGATGTCGAATCGTTCGACCGCAGCCATCAGTCTCTGGGCGTAGTCGTCAATAGTAGCGGCGTCGTTCTGGATGGCAAGAGTTTTCAGTTTGTGGGCGAACGCTCGGACATCCTGATGCGACAGAGTGCTGCGCGCGCCGACCCAGCCGTTCGCGCGCAAATCCGCAAGCGCGGCCGCAAACTCGGCGTTGATGACGATGGGCGGCGCCGCGACTGGCGCGGACGTCGGCTGAGCGTCGCCGTTGCGGGCAGCGTTCCGGCGCGGTGCGACGACTCGCACTATTTCTTCGGCCAGGGTTTCGAACGTGATCGGCTTGCGGATGTAGCCGTCGAAGTGCTCGCGCAGCGCCGTCTCCTGGTCGCGCAGGCTCGACGCCGTCACCGCGATGACCGGAATCGTGCGCAGGCGAGGATCGGCGCGCAGGCGGTGCAGCGCGGCACGGCCGTCCATGCGCGGCATCCGGATGTCCATGAGAATCAGCGACGGCTGCTCGGCATGGGCCATCGCCAGCGCCTCCTGCCCGTCGCAGGCCATGATGATTCGCCGCGCATAGCCCTGCAGCATGTCCGCAAGCAACTCGCGATTCAGCGCGACGTCGTCGACGATGAGGATCTTGTCCAGCCCGGCCCTGCCCAGCGCCTCGATCGCGGCCGGGTCGCCGCTCGCGGGAAGCGCCGGCGCACTGACGATCGCGACATCGGGCAACTCGAGCGAAAACGTGGAGCCTTTGCCGGGCTCGCTTTGGACCCGCATCGAACCATGCAGAAGGCCCACCAGGCGTCGCGTGATGGACAGGCCGAGGCCGGTACCCTCCGTGGCGTCGTTCGTCGACTGGCTCCCCTGGCGGAACGGATCGAAGATCGCTTCGAGGTCGGTTTGCGCAATGCCCCGGCCGGTGTCTGCGACGTCGATCTTCAGGGTGCGGCGCGCCGAGTCCGACCCGGCCTGTACGCACGCGACGTTGACGTCGACGCTGCCGGCGTCGGTGTACTTGACGGCATTGCTGACCAGATTGATCAGGATCTGGCGAAGGCGGTTTCCGTCGAGCGAGAGAAAATCAGGAACCGACGAATCGACCTCGGCGTTGATCGTGATGTTTTTTTCCAGTCCCATCGGTGCGAACATGCTGACCACCGAATCGACGACTTCGTCGACGCTGACCGGCTCGTACACGAGCTCGAGCCGGCCGGATTCGATCTTCGAGATATCGAGAATGTCGTTGACGAGGGCGAGCAGGCCCTTGCTGCTGACGACGATCGCATCGACGTAACTCTTCTCCTTGTCTCCGGTCAGACGCGGGGCAAGCAGGCGGCTGAACCCCACGATCGCATTGAGCGGCGTTCGGATCTCGTGACTGATGTTGGCGAGAAACTGCGTCTTTTGCCGGTCCGCTTCCTCGGCGCGTTCCTTCCCGAGGCGCATGAGATCGACGCGCTGCTGTGAAAGCAGGCCGCGGCGGACGAAGAATACGCCGAGGATGCCGGCGACCAGCGAGACGATCGTCGCAAGGATCACGACGAGGTTGGTGTTGGTCAGCTGGGAAACCAGGCGGCCGCGCGCGAGGTTGCGGCGTTCGGTATTGAGAGTGCGCAGGTCGTCCAGCGCCCGACGCAGATCGTCCATCAGCAACTTGCCGCGATCGGTCATGACGATCGCGAACGCGGCCTCCGGCGACTGCGACCTGTACGTTTGCAGTGTCGATGCGACTTCCTTGCGCTTGCGCTCCAGGGCTCGTTCGATCTGGGCGAGCAAGGCCAGGTCACCGGGCATCTCTCGCAAGGCCTTTTTGATAGTCGCGAGCTGCGGCCGCAGGTTCTTTTCCACCTCTTCGTACGGCACAAGGTAGGACTCGCGGCCCGAGACGAGGAACCCGCGCTGCGAGCTTTCTTCGTCGAGCACCATGCGTTCGAGCGAGTCGAGATCGCTCAAGAGTTGATTCGCGCGTTCCGTTTCACTGAACGCGTCCTGCGACGAAATCGTGCTGACGACGGAAACGACGCCGGCAAGAAGCAGGACGACGATCGCGATCGTCAGTGATATGAGAGCCCAGCTGGTGACGGGAGGCGGCCGGGTGTCTGGCATCGTGTTCGAAATCGAAGGGTCACTCGGGAACTGCGGAAGCTTAGTTCAAGCAACGACAGCGCGAAAGGTTTCGCACTGCCGGCCGAAGCGGCGGGACGACGTCTTCACTTTTGTAGCGGCCGACCGCAACGACGGCGTTTGCGCGATCGAAGAGCCTGCCGAAGACACCCCTCTCGAATATCAGCCGCGCCGTTCGAAGAGTGTTTTCAAGTTGTTGGCGCGCCGCAGGAGAAGACTGCGGGCCGTCCGGGACGACCCGCCTTCTTGCAGAGTGGACTCAGGCTGCCAAGTCCATTTTCAGGTTGCGCATCTGCTCGTGGCAGAGACGAACCTTCGGCAGATTCTTCATGATCGCGCGATGCATGTCGGGGTCTCCGCCTTCGTTTGCCGCATCTTCGAAGGCGGCAAGCAGGCGATCTTCCAACTGCTCGAGTTCCGCAACGTAGGTTGCGTCCTTCTTGTCGCTGAATCTGGCGCGCACGTCGGTATAGGCCTTGCGGATGCTTCCCGAAAGCGTGCCGTCGTCCGACGGCTTCTCACCGCGTTCGCGCACCCTCTCGGAAAGGGCGCTGATCAACTGGTTCTTCGCGTCGACCATGCCGCGAAAGACGATTTTAAGTTGCGGATTTGCGGTGTGGCGAATTGCGTCCTCGTAGAAGTTGAGGCCGTCTCGACTGATTTCGATCAGCTCGTTGAGCGTGGTCGCGGGTTTTGTCATGACTCTCTCCTGAATGACATTGCGTTTTGCAGCGCGACACATCGCGCGGCAATCACTTGCCTCTGTCACCAGACAATCAATAACCGTACCAATGAAGATGCGAGTAGATTAGTGCGGAAAAACAATGGGCTGCGAAACAGGACTCAGGCGGTATCAGCGCGCATTGCCCGAGGCCATGCCGCGCCTGCCGGCAGGCTGCACGACGCCGGAGGGTCGGTCCGAGTTCACGCGCGTTCACAAAATTCGATCGTCGCGCGGCTATGGTCGCCGCATGGGTATGGAGAAGAATGCAATGCAGACCAAGAACAGCGTCCCTGGGCGCGTTCTGCTCGTGGACGACGACAAGGCGATCCTGCACACATTCCGCCATTGTCTGGAGGACGCGGGCTACCTCGTCACGACCGCGCAGACCGGCGACCAGGCGCGCGCGCAGCTGTACACGGCCGTGTTCGACGCGTGCTTCCTCGATCTGAACCTCGGCGAAGAATCAGGTCTCGTATTGCTGCCCCAGCTGCACGAAATCGCGCCGTGGATGCGCGTAGTCATGGCGACCGCGCAATCCGATGTCGGCACCGCGGTCAAGGCGTTGCATGCGGGAGCCGTCGACTACCTCGTCAAGCCGTGCTCGCCGGATCAGCTTCGCGCCGCTGCTGAAAAACAGGTTCAGACGCGGCGCATGGAATTGCGCCTGAAGCAGCTCGAGGACGACGCCGGCGACAGCGACGCCGGATCCGTGAACAGCATCAACCCCGCCATGAGTGCGGTCGTGCAGATGGCGCGTCATGTCGCGGCCACGGACGCGAATGTGCTGATGCTCGGCGAGTCGGGAACCGGCAAGGGCGTGCTCGCGAAGGCGATGCATCACTGGAGCCCGCGTTCGGAGGCTGGATTCGTCACGGTGAATTGTCCGTCCCTGTCGACGGAGCTCATGGAAAGCGAATTGTTCGGGCACCAGAAGGGTGCCTTCACCGGCGCGACCGAGAGCACGTCTGGGCGCGTGAACCAGGCCAACGGCGGCACGCTGTTTCTCGACGAAGTCGGCGACTTTCCGCTGGCGCTGCAGCCCAAGTTGCTGCGCTTCATCCAGGACAAGGAGTACGAGCGCGTAGGCGATCCGGTCACGCGACGAGCCGACGTGCGCATCATCGCGGCGACGAATCATGACCTGGCCGAGATGGTGAAGCAGGGGACGTTTCGCAGCGACCTGTACTACCGGCTCAACGTGATCAGCCTGGTCCTTCCGCCGCTGCGCGAGCGCTCGGAGGACATCCAGGGACTCGCCGAACGCTTCCTGCGCCACTACGCGAAGGCCTATCGCCGTCCGGCGCGTCAGTTTTCCACGGCAGCGATGCGTCAGCTGCAGGACTACTCCTGGCCGGGCAACGTGCGTGAGTTGCAGAACGTCATCGAGCGCGCGTCGATCATCTGCGACAAATCCGAAGTCGATGTCGCGCATTTGAGCATCGCGAATCTTCCGAGGGAACGCGGGGCGCGACCGCGCGCGGGAGACCACATCACGATCGACGACCTGGAACGCGCGCATATTACCGCGCTCGTGGCAAACGTCGGCTCGCTCGACGAGACCGCGCGCCTGCTCGGCATCGACGTATCGACGCTGTATCGAAAGCGCAAGCAATACGGGATTTGAACGGCGACTCGTTCAGCATGCGGTCGCACCGCAGCGAACAGCGGTGGTGAACATCGGGGCCGAGGGCTGAAAAAGAAGAGCGCAATGTCTCGACCTTCAGCCCTCAGCCCTCGGATCACATCCGCTTCAGGCCGCCTGCAACGAGGGAGACCAGGAACAGGATGATGAAGACGCCGAACAGGATCTTGGCGATGCCCGCCGCTGCGCCGGCAACGCCGCCGAAACCGAGCACGGCCGCGATCAGTGCTACAACCAGAAAAACCACTGCGTAATGCAACATGGTGACACTCCTTGCGTAAGGCGCCCGTGTGGAACGCTACCCATGGAGTATCAACTCGCGTGCCAGTTACAACTACTTGATTGCGCGATCTATTTTTTTGAAACGCGGTCAATCGGCGGGTATTTTGCACGGCGTTGCATGGGCGCGTCGTGCACCAGGGGACGTGCCGGCAACTCCGAAAAACGTCAGGCCGGATTGCGTGGCCGCATCAGCTATTCGCCGTCGAACAGTGCCGCCATTCGCTCACGCGTCGCTTCGTCGGGAATGGTGCCGCGCGCTGCGGCGATGTTGTCGAGCAAGTGCGCCGGATTGCGCGTCCCCGGAATGGCGCAGGTCACTGCCGGGTGGGCGATGATCCACTTGAGCGCAAATTGCGCCCATGACGTCGCGCCGATTTCCGCCGCGAGGGGAGGCAGCTCGCGTCCACGAACGCGCGCCAGCACCGGCCCGTCGGCAAACGGGCGATTGATCAGCACGGCAACGCCGTGTGCCTTCGCCGCCGGCAGAACGCTGCGTTCGGCCTCGCGCTCGAGCAGCGAGTAGTTCACCTGCACGAAATCGATAGCGCCGCTTTCGATGTATTTGACCAGCGTCGCGTGTGCCGATGCGGAGTAATGGCTGACGCCCACGTAGCGTAGCCGGCCCTCGCGCTTGAACTGAGCCAGCGTTGCCAGGTGGGCGTCCGCATCGAGCAGGTTGTGCACCTGGATCAGATCGAGGCGCTCGCGGCGCAGCAACCGGAACGAGTTCTCGATCTGGCGGCGACCGGCGGCGGCACCCGATGTCCAGACTTTGGTCGCGACGAAAGCGCTACGGTTTCCTTCTATGGGTTCGAGCAATTCGCCGAGCGTGGCTTCAGCCGAACCGTACATCGGCGACGTATCGATGACGCGCAGCCCCGCGGCCACGAACGTGCGGAGGGTTTCGGCGGCTTCGTCACGCGGTCCTGCTTCGCCATCGACGTCGAATGCCTGCCACGTGCCGAGGCCGACCGCCGGCAATTTCTCGCCGGAGCGCGGAATCGTTCTGGAAAGGATCGTTCCGGATTCGATCGGCATCGGTGTCGCGAGCGCTGCGGTTGCACGAGCCAGACAAGCGCCGCCGACCAGCAGCAGCGACCGCAGGATATCGCGGCGAAGTGGATTCGGTGCAACCACGCTTCGAACCTCGGGATTCAATCGAGCGCGTCCATTATGCATCGCCGCCCGTGATCGTTTCCTCAAATCGGCGGCCGTTCGGCGCGCCCGCGCTGCTGCCTGGCGCAGCGCGCGTGCCGCCGCGGAAGCTATTCGATCGCGTACAGGTTGCCATCCGTGCTGCCGAAGTAGACCGTGCCGCCGGACACGAGCGGAGAGGAATAGATCGATCCGACGCTGGCCTGCCGGGCCGTCGCGGTGACCGTCGGGAAATACCAGCCGGAGCGGAACAGCATCGCATTGTTGAACTTGCCTTCGTGGCTCAGGATCCAGCCGCTGTTCTGCTTCGATGCCTCGGTCCGGAAAGTCCACAGGACGTTGCCGGTCGCGAGGTCGCGCGCCTCCAGGGTCCCGTTGAGGACGCCGATGAACACGGTGTCGCCCGCGATCGCCGGCGAGGAAAACATGTAGGCGTTGCCCTGCTGCCGCAGCACCGGTTTGCCGGTGAGCGCGTCGACGACATGGAATAGCGAGGAGTCGGAAGTCGCAAAGTATACTTTGCCGTCTTTTACCGCCGGCGACGTGTTGACCCAGCTGCCGTCGTTGTAGAAGCGCCAGTTTTCCTTGCCCGTGGCCGCGTCGAGCGAGTACACGTTGGAATCGCGGCAGCCGGTATAGACGGTGCCGTTCACGACCGTCGGCGACGACTGGAAGCCGACCTGGTTGTGCATCACCGCGTCCTCGCCGCCGTGGAAGCGCCATTTCTCCTTGCCGGTCGCGGCGTCGACGGCATAGAAATAACTGTCCCAGCTGCCGACGAACACGGTGCCGTCGACGACTGCCGGCGACGCGTGCACGACATCGCCGGTGGCGAATTTCCAGCGCAGGTCGCCGGATGCGGCGTCGAGCGCGTACAGGTTGCCATCGCCGCTGCCGAAGAACACGGCACCGTTGACCACGGCCGGGCTGGACAGGTAGTTGTCGTACGGATCGGGCATCGTCTGGGTCTTCGGCTGCATGCCGTTGAGACCCTTTGCCTCGAAGTTGCGCTCGCCCTGGGTCGCGAATTTCCATTTCGTCGCGCCGCTGCGTGCATCGAGCGCATGGAATTTGCCGTCGTAGCTGTTGACGTAGACGATGCCGTTCGCAATCGCCGGCGTCGATGCGACCGGGCCGCCGGTCGCGTGCTGCCAGATCTGCTTGCCGCTGCTGCCATCGACTGCATAGACATTGCCGTCGTCGCTGCCGAAAAAGATTACCCCATCCTGCACGACCGGCGACGAGACGATGCTTGCGCCGGTCGGGAACTTCCACTTCACGCGATGAAATTCGCGCGGCCCCTGCGAGGCGTACAAACCCGAATGCGCCGGATCGCCGCGGAACATCGATTGCGCGTGGGCTTGCGCCGCGAGGCAGGCGAGGGCGAGTGCACAAACCGGTAACGAGGTCTTCATCGACTTACTTCCCATTGTCGCGGTGCAGGATCAGGCTGGGTTCGAACGGTCCCTGTGTGCAGACACCGCGGATTTCGTCGCGCTCTTTCACGTAGCGGCCTTCGAAGCTGACTCCAGTCTCGTGCGAATCGAGGCGCAGGAAATCGCCATCCTGGACAAGCAGGTCGACCGGCAGGTTGTTGACTTTCTTCCCGACGATGACGAATTCGGCGCTGGCGGCCGCACCCGCGTGGTTCGCGAGCGTGATCGTCACGTGGCGCGGGTAACCCGTGAGTTCGTAGTCGCCGATCCACTTTCCTTCGAGTGCCTTTGCGACAGGCGTGCTGCGCGCCGGCTCGTCGACCTGCGCGGCGCCGATCCTCTTGAGCGTGAACGGCGCGGAGTTTCCGGCTTGCGTGAACGTGCCGGTAATCGTGGCGTTTCCGTCGAGATGTCCTGCGAATCGGGCCGGCGCGTCCGGCGCCGACGCAAGGACACTCTTCAGCGCAAACGATATCGTCGCAGGCGCAGCGTCTGCGTACACGATGTCCGCCAGCGCGACGCCCTTGATGTGGAGCTCCGGAATGATGATGGAGCCGACCGGTTGTCCGGCCGCAT
>Ga0207689_10002238_pt1 | contig 18123 bp, 12 predicted proteins | sample KBSMisM52_FD_184312 | JGI IMG/M metagenome (GOLD analysis project Ga0207689, IMG submission 184312) | Miscanthus rhizosphere microbial communities from Kellogg Biological Station, Michigan, USA - KBS Miscanthus M5-2 (SPAdes) (version 2) | ecosystem: Host-associated > Plants > Roots >... | reverse complement strand
GAAAAATGAATTTGGCATGCAGCGGCTTCAATCCATTTTTGCCACAGGCGGTACGGGTACAATAAGAAATTATTATAAAGCCGACAGCGGGTATATATTCGCCAAAACAGGTAGTCTCTCAGGCGTTATAGCATTGAGCGGTTTTCTATACACGCGAAACAAAAAGCTTTTGATTTTTTCTGTGCTTGTCAATCATCATCAATCGACTCCTTATTTAATTCGCCGGGCCGTTGAAAAATATCTTGAAGGAATAAGAAATAGTTATTGACAGTTATCTCCCAAACGCCTTCTCCAATTGTTCTTTTTTAAACTCCATATATGTCGGATAGCCATCCGGCGTTATATTAGGTTGTTTGCAGGCGAATAAGTCTTCAATCAATTGCTGCATCTCTTTTTCTGTCAGTTTTTTTCCACCTTTAATAGATTGCTGACGTGCAGCAGAGCGGGTTAATTTTTCCCGTTTTGAAAACTTAACGTCATTGCTGAAATGCTTGTATTGTTCCAGCAGGGATTCGATAATGACTCTGTCATTTCCCTGCGCCATATCGGCCGGCGTGCCCTGCACAACGAATGAATTTCTTCCAAAAGGTTCGACCAGGTAACCAAGTTTGGATAAATCTTCAGCAATCTCCTGCATGATAGATGCATCTGCAGGTGCTAATTCAAATGTCGCCGGAAATAAGCTTTTTTGAGTGGCAATATTTTTTCCCTCTAAGGCTGCTATAAACTGTTCATACAAAACCCGCTCATGTGCGAGCTGTTGATGGATCAGTATAAACCCATGTAATGTTTCCGTAAGAATGTATGTATTATGAAGCTGTAGGGTGAATGGTGAATGGTCAATGGTGAATAACGAGTCTTCTTTATTAATCGGTTCTGAACTGCCTTCACGATTAACGTCGGAAGCCGGCTGCAAACTGCCTGCCGGCAACTCACTCTCCGGGCTTTCATAAAACTCCTTCCAATGTTTTAATTCACTCTTTCGGGATGGCTCAATAAAATGTGCCTGGTGTTTTTCCGTAAACCCTTTGTATATCGACGATGATGCAGCGGCTGATTTGATTTCTTCCGTGAAAGGTTTTTGGATAGAAGGTAACTGTTGTATAGATGCATCCAGGTCGAAATCCAGTGCCGGCATCACGCTGAATTGTGCCAATGAATGTTTTACTGCTGCCTGTATAAAAGCATAGGCTATCTTCTCATCCTCAAATTTTATTTCCTGTTTGGTGGGATGCACATTTACATCCACGCGGGTCGGATCAAGATCAATAAACAAAACATACATAGGGAAGCTATCCGCTGCAATCATTTCTTTGTAAGCACTCAATACGGCGTGATTGAGATAGGCACTCCTGATAAAGCGGTTGTTTACAAAAAAATACTGATCGCCTCTTGTTTTCTTTGCCGTTTCCGGTTTGCCCACAAATCCATAAATATTCAGGTAGTCGGTATCTTCTTTTACTGTTACAAGTTTTGCGTTGTAATTATTGCCGAGTAACTGAAGTATCCGTTGTTTCAAACTGCCACCTTCAAGGTGAAAAAGTTGTTGGTCATTTGCCGTCAATGAAAAGAAAATATTCGGAAATGCCATGGCAACTCTCGTAAACTCATCTACAATATGGCGCATCTCGGCGGCATTGCTCTTCAAAAAGTTTCGCCGTGCGGGTACATTGAAAAACAAATTCTTCATCGCGATGCTGGTACCGTTCGGCGTTGCCACCGGCTCCTGCTTTTTTACCGCACTGTTTTCTACTTCTATATAAGTACCGGCCTCGTCTTCTGCTTTTTTGGTTTTCAACTCTACCTGGGCTACAGCAGCTATCGATGCCAATGCTTCGCCACGAAAACCCATCGTGCGGATATGAAAAAGATCGTCAATTGTCTGGATCTTTGACGTGGCGTGACGTTCAAAGCACATTCTTGCATCGGTTTCGCTCATGCCGCTGCCGTTGTCAATCACCTGGAGCAATGATTTGCCGGCATCCTGAACAACCAGTCTTATTTCTGTGGCTCCCGCGTCTACTGCATTTTCCAAAAGCTCTTTTACAGCGCTGGCGGGGCGCTGTATTACCTCTCCTGCAGCTATCTGGTTGGCAATGTTATCGGGTAATAAAGTAATCTTATCCGGCAATGTATAAAAAATTAAACGGCAAATGTACTAATCAAAAAGAGAAGAAATCATTCGCTAAACAGATTCCCAACCCGTTTTTCAAAGATGTTGATCACTGCGGGCATAATGCAGACGATATTTTTCAACAATAGAGATATACACAAGTTTTAATAATAAAAGAGTGGGCAAATTATGAATGTCGCCCGGACACATGATTATTTTTTGTAAATTGAATACCCTTAATCAGGAACCACGTCGAACCACCATCAAATGAGAACGACCTCCGCCTCATTTTTATCTGCAGTACTTCTTACTGTATTTTTTACCGGTTGCAACAAACAGGGTAAAAACGACGTGCAGCAAATACCAACGCCCGCACATTTAGATGACTATATAAAATATACGATTCGCAAAGGACAGCAGTTTAGCGATCAAAGTAATCTTGTCGTTGTGTCTTATAGCGAATTGAGGTTTTCCGTAAAATTTGACAACTCTGCAATCTATCAAACTGCAGACCCGGCAAACCAGGAAGATATCAACAAGCTTTACGGATTTTCTGATAACAATAGTGCACACCAGGAATATAGCGCACGGTTTGGATGGAACTGGAGTCGCGATTCGTTGCGTTTATATGCTTACATATACAATAATGGCGTTCGGGAATCGCAGGAAATAGCATCCGTTGTTCCCGGCAGTGAATATAATTGTTCGATAACGATTAACGATAGCCTTTATATTTTTAAACTGAATGATAAAACCGTAACGATGACAAGAACCAGTGCGACGGTAAAAGCTGACGGCTATAAATTATATCCTTATTTTGGCGGCAACGAATCAGCACCGCATGATATTTTTATCTGGATTCATGAATTGTGATTCCATTGTTCATTACAAAGCGTCTTCAATAAAAAAAATCTGCGAAATCGGTTTCTAGCCATTCATCAGCGCGTTGATTTGGCTAACTTGTGTGCTTCAAGTAATGTATATGAAGCGGCTTTTGATTTTTATTGTTCTGAATTCGTTGGTTATTTCAACGATTGCTCAAAACAAAGGAGGTTTGTCCCGGCAGCAATGGGTAGACAGCGTTTTCAAAACGCTGAGTGAAGATGAAAAGATCGCTCAACTGATGGTGTTGCGCACAACGGAATTATTGGATCGCAAAACATTGAAGATTGCTTACTATGATTCAGCTGTCGCTGCAGCCATTCAAAAGTATAATATAGGAGCCGTTTGTATTTTCCAGGGCCAGGTAACCTGGCAGGCAACGATGTTGAACCGACTGCAAAGTCTTGCGAAAACGCCTTTGATGATCTGCGTGGACGCGGAATACGGTCTCGGAATGCGTTTACTCGATAGCGTGAGGCGCTATCCCTATCAATTAACGCTTGGCGCCGTGCAGGACCAGGCAATCATTTATCAATATGGTACCGCCGTGGCAAAGCAATTACACCGCATGGGCATTCATGTTGATTATGCACCGGTTGTAGATGTAAATAATAACCCGGCAAATCCGGTTATAGGTTACCGTTCTTTTGGAGAGGATAAGTATAAGGTCGCGGCCTATGGTCTTCAGTACATGAAAGCGTTGCAGGATAATGGTATTATGGCCTGCGCCAAACATTTCCCCGGCCATGGCGATGTAGCCGTTGATTCACACTATGACCTGCCGGTAATCAATAAAACAAAAGAACAACTGGATTCATTGGAACTTTATCCATTCCGCCGCCTGTTTAGCGGCGGTGTCGCATCGGTAATGGTGGCGCATTTGTTTATTCCTGCCATAGACACCGAAGCAAACAGGGCCACTTCCATTTCATATAACAATGTAACAAAACTGATGCGCGATGAAATCGGGTATAAAGGACTAACGTTTACGGATGCACTGGAAATGAAGGGAGTTTCCAAATATTTTCCATCGGGTGAGGCGTCAGTACAATCACTGATCGCAGGAAATGATATGCTTTGCCTTCCGGGAAATGTAGATACCTGCATCGCTAAAATAAAAGAAGCGATTGATCAAAAGCGGTTGAGCTGGAAAGATATTGACAGCAAAGTAAAAAGGGTATTGGCAGCAAAATATGATTATGTGCTGGGCAATATAAGGCCTGTTAATACTGCCAACATCGTAAATGATTTGAATTCGGATGCTGATAGAATAACTGCAATGGTTGCGGAAAACTCATTGACAGTTGTACGAAATAAAAATAAATCGTTGCTGCGATTGAACCGGAGAGACCGGGGCAAAATACTTTATATCGGTGTCGGATTGAAAGAAGAAAATACAATCGCCCGCAGATTAAAGGAAGAATATGATGCCACGTTTATCCCGGTTGATGCCACTACAGCAATTCAGCAATCGGATATAGATGGCTGGGCGAAAAACTATTCAGTCATACTTGCGGGTGTGCATGCCTACAGTTTTTCTCCTGCAAACAATTTTAATATCAGTGCGGCACAGACCACGCTGCTGCAATCTTTGCAGCAATACGATAATACAGCTATTCTTTATTTTGGAAATCCTTATGCGATCGCGAATACTTGTAATGCCCGTAATCTCGTAGCGGTGTATGAAGACGATTCTCTTTTTCAGCAAAATGCGTTCGAGTTTTTAAAAGGAATTCGTCCGGCGAAAGGTAAATTACCTGTGACGGTTTGCGATGAATTAAAATTCGGAAATGGCATTGTACAAAGCAACGATGTTATAGATCCATCTTCCGTTTATCCTCAATTCTATAAAATTGACTCCATTGCTAACGATGCGATTGCACGAAAGGCATTTCCCGGCTGCGTTGTACTTGCGGCAAAAGACGGAAAAGTGATTTATCATAAAGCATTTGGTCACGATGAATACGAACCTTCGCCAGCTGTTTCATTGGAAAATATATATGACCTCGCTTCGGTTACAAAAACATCAGCTACCACCGTCGCTATTATGAAATTGTACGACCAGGGAAAATTAAGTCTCGATAAAACGCTGGGTGATTATTTACCATGGACAAAAGGAAGCGATAAAGCACATTTAAAGATTAAAGATATATTGCTGCACCAGGCCGGCCTTGTACCGTTTATTACTTTTTACCGCGAAACAATTGATACAGCAACAGGTAACCCCGATTCAACTGTTTATTCTGCAAAACAAAAACCTGGCTATTCAATTCGTGTCGCGGAAAATTTATACTTGCGCAATGACTGGCAGGACACGATGTTTCAGCGCATATTAAAAAGTCCGCTGGGGCCATCCGGCAAGTATGTATATAGTGATAATGATTTCATACTGCTCGGAAAAATCGTTGAAGCCATAACGGGAATGACACTTGACAAATTTGTTCAAAAGGCATTTTATAGCAAAATGGGTCTTGCAACGACGGGTTTCAAACCGCGTGATCGCTTTCCCGTTGACCAGCTAATTCCGACAGAAGAAGAAAAAAATCATTTCCGGCGGCAATTAATAAGAGGTGACGTACACGATGAAGGAGCTTCAATGTTTGGCGGAGTTTCCGGGCATGCAGGTTTATTTTCAGATGCGTACGACCTGGCTATCCTTTATCAAATGTTGCTGAATGGCGGAGAACTGAATGGTGTACGATATTTAAAACCGGAAACGATAAGTTTTTTTGCTGAGTATCACAGTGATATCAGTCGCCGGGGATATGGTTTTGATAAACCGGAAAAAGACAATAGTGAAAGAAAAGAGCCTTATCCCTGTAAAAGTGCTTCGCCAAAAACTTTTGGTCATACCGGGTTCACCGGTACTTGTGTTTGGGTTGACCCCGTGTCAAAACTCGTTTTTGTGTTTTTATCAAACCGGGTTTATCCCACAAGAAACAATAGCCTTATTTCGGATATGAACATACGACCAAAAATCATGGAAACACTTTACCAGGTGACAGATAATAATAAATGATTGATTAAACGTAGTATCTGATCGCCGGTCTATTTTTCTTGCCTTTTATCCAATCGGGTGTATAAGAAAAGCAATTTTCAGATAATTTCAGTGAACTGTTTCAACGAACAACCGGTAGCAACCACGTTATAGTTATTTACGTTTGAATTAATTGTTGTTTACGTGGTTATATCACAAGTTTCAAAGGATTTATTCTTAAATTGAACTTGAAATTGTCTGCCTTTACAGCTTTTTCTAAACTTTGATTGTCTTAGTTTTATACATCCAATCCAAAACTGTTGACTATGAGATTTCGGGGAAAGAATTACCATCTTCAACCAAAAAAATACAAGCGGGTACTTTTTCTTTTTTTAGCATGTGCAATTGTTCTCATTAATAAGGCAAAGGCTTTACCGTTCCAGGATGCGAATTCTTCCGACAGAGTAACCGGGAAGGTAACTGACCTGGAAGACGGATCTCCTTTGGCTGGCGTATCGGTAGTAAATGTCAGAAGCAAGAAAGGAACAGTAACAAATGTAACCGGGAATTTTTCATTGCAGGCAAACGCGGGTGACAGTATACGTTTTTCTTTCGCGGGCAAGCAACCGAAAACAGTCTATTGGGATGGACAGGGCGCCCTGGTTATTCAATTGGCAAGGTCGGAGGGTACGTTGGGTGAGGTGGTAATAACCGGCTTTCAGAATATTGACCGCAAAAAATTTGCAGGCGCGGCAGTATCATTAAAAACGGATGAAATAAAATTGAGCGGCGTGCCGGACGTAAGCCGTATGCTTGAAGGAAGAGTGGCGGGGGTTTCTATTCAAAATGTATCCAGCACATTTGGATCAGCTCCGAAAATACGCATCCGTGGTGCCACTTCTATTAATGGAGATAATAAGCCATTATGGGTAATTGATGGCGTGGTGTTGGAAGATATTGTGAATATCTCAAACGACCAGCTTTCCAGCGGCGATCCAACTACTTTATTGGGTTCAGCAGTAGCGGGTATCAACTCAAACGACATTGAAAGCTTCGATATATTGAAAGACGCAGCTGCTACCGCATTATACGGTGCCCGTGCCATGAATGGAGTTGTTGTCATTACCACAAAAAAAGGTAAATCGGGTAAACCCGTTGTTACGTATACCGGCAATTTCAGTTCACAGTTGAAACCTTCTTACCTGGACTATAATATACTGAACTCTGCACAGCAAATGTCAATACTGGGAGAACTGGAACGAAAGGGCTTTGTGAACTCAGATATCCTGAGCCGGGCAAATTATGGTCCTTTTGGCCAGATGTATGATGCGCTGAATGCGGACCCTAACAGCGGAAATTTTTCGTTACAAAATACACCTGAAGCGAAAAAAGCTTTCTTATTACGCTACGCAAATGCAAATACGGATTGGTTCGATCTCCTGTTCCGCAATTCATTAACACAGGAACACTCTATCAGTATCTCCGCCGGAACAGATAAATCGCAATCATTTTTTTCTACAAGCTTTTACAATGACAATGGATGGACAATTGCGGATAGGGTAAAACGTTATACGCTCAATTTCCGGAATAACTACACGTTCAACGATAAATTGTCCGTCGGGTTTTTAACAACAGGGTCGGTACGTCAACAACGTGCGCCGGGTACACTAAATCGTATCAGCAATCCTGTATCAGGACAATTCGATCGTGATTTTGATATCAATCCTTTCAGTTATGCATTAAACACCAGCCGGGCCCTGACTGCATACGATGAGAACGGCAACCTGGAATATTTCCGGAGAAATTTTGCGCCATTTAATATTTTAACAGAATTAAAGAACAATTTTATAGACCTCACCATTGTCGATCTCAAATTACAGGGGGAACTCACGTATCGTTTTACAAAACATTTGAAGTATGAATTTATCGGTGCCTTGCGTTATGTAAAATCATCGCGTGAACACCAGATCACCGAAAATTCAAATATGGCGAACGCATACCGCGCCAACGGAAATTCGACGATAAACCAGAACAATAAATTTTTGTACAAAGATCCCGATCATCCGGATGATCCGGCAGTTGTTGTGTTACCCTACGGTGGATTCTATAACAGGGCAGAAGATCAACTGATCAATTTTGACGTGCGTAACGGTCTTAGCTATACGAATACGCTGGGTGATAAACATGATATCAGCATACTGGCGGGTCAGCAAATAAAATATGCAGACCGGCAAAGTTTTAATAATACCGGGTATGGATATCAATATGATAATGGAGGTACTCCTTTTGTTGATTACCGGATATTGAAGCAAACGATAGAGGCTAATTTTCCCTATTACCAAATGACTAAGTTCTATGATCGCTTTGCGGCCTTTTATCTCAATGCCCAATATACTTTTGATAAAAAGTATAATCTCTTCGGTACCGTGCGTTATGATGGATCGAACTCACTCGGTTCATCTCCGCGGGCACGTTGGCTGCCGACCTGGAGTTTTGGTGGCGCATGGAATATGGAAAGAGAAAAATTTTTGGAGAATGTGGCGTTTCTTGATTACCTGAAACTCAGAGGCAGCTATGGAATAACAGCCAGCCTTGGGCCTGCCACAAATTCTGCAGTTGTACTGCGCAGTGCAACAACCAACAGAACTTATCCTGACGAAAGAGAATCCGTAATACAATTAATCAATCTTGAAAATGATGATCTGACATGGGAAAAGAATTACCAGGGTAATGTGGGTATAGACATTGGTTTATTCAAAGGCCGTGTCAATGCAAGTATCGATGGTTATTTAAGAAGAAGTTTTGATTTAATAAGCCGTATAAAGACATCGGGTATTGGTGGAGAACCATACAAAGTGGCCAACTATGCTGATCTGAAATCGTCCGGCTTTGAATTTTTACTTGGTGGTGAGCCGTACCGGCAAAAGAATTTTTCATGGAAAACAACGCTGACATTTGGTTATAATCAAACCGAAATAACAAATGCCGCGAATGTGCCATTGATTTTTGATTTGGTAAAAGCGGAAGGCGGCAACAAGTTAGGTTATCCTGTAAATGGATTGTTTTCGATAAAATTCCAGGGATTGGAACATAATAGCGGCGAACCACTTTTTACAAATGAAAAAGGTGAAGTGAGCAAGGCCGTAAACATGCAGGATGATAATGTAGACAATCTCGTGTACGAGGGACCGGTAGATCCAACCATTACAGGCGGTTTTTCAAATACATTTACGTACAAAAATTTGTCGCTGAATGTTTTTGTTACCTACCAGGCCGGAAATAAAATCAGGATGTATCCTGCATTCAGAAGTGCTTATGTTGACCTCGATGCAATGCCCAAAGAGTTTCTTGACCGCTGGGAAATGCCCGGTGACGAAACAAAGACAAATGTGCCTGTAATTGATGATAATTTATACGCCCCCAGGTTGGTGGGTGCCGGAGCTTATCCGTATAACAACTATAATTATTCCAACGTAAGAGTAGCAGACGGCAGTTTTGTGCGGTTGAAGACGGTTTCGCTCGCTTATCAGCTGGGCAATTCAGCATTACAGAAATTATTTGTTTTTAAAACAGCTTCCGTTACTGCGGCAATTACAAATTTCTGGCTGATATACGCTGACAAAAAGCTGAAAGGTCAGGATCCGGAATTTTTCAATTCAGGTGGTGTGGCTCAGCCCATTCAAAAACAGATCACACTTTCGATAAAATTAGGGTTATAAAAAACAAGGTTTATCAAAATGAAAATGAATACAGGTGATATGATAAAAAGATTTTCCTTGAGAATAAACTCGGGCATTATAATTTTTGTATTATTTACTTCGTGTGGAAAGTATCTTTCAAAGGATCCCGATAACAGGGCAGCTGTCAATACGCCGGAAAAAGTAGAACAATTGTTGGGTACCGCTTATCCCCAGGCAAATTATATCGCATTTACCGAAGGATCAACTGATAACGTGGGTGATCTTGGTGCCGGAGATGTGGGTGCTGCCGATCTGAATACGGTGAATGCAGATGTTTTCTTTTTTCGGGATACGAAATCTATCAATGAAGATACCCCCGAGTTTTACTGGTTTGCCTGCTATCACGCCATAGCGGCTACCAATGAGGCGTTGGAAACAATCAGCAAAGCGGATAACCCTGATAGTTATAAGGCGCAAAAAGGAGAAGCGCTGGTTGCAAGGGCCTATGCTCATTTCATGCTGGTTAATTTGTTTTCCAAATTTTATGATCCTGCTACAGCGTCATCAGATCCGGGCATTCCCTATGTAACCGAACCTGAAAAAAACTTTGTAAAACAATACACGCGGGGAACTGTAGCCGGAGTTTATGACCAGGTAGAGAAAGATTTGCTGGAAGGTTTGCCATTACTCGATGACAATTTATATAAAGTTCCGAAGTACCATTTTACCAAAGCAGCAGCCAATGCATTTGCAGCACGCTTTTACCTGTACAAAAAAGATTATGATAAGGTCATTCAGTACGCCACTGCTGCGGTACCTGTCTCGAATTTTAAAAGCACGCTTCGTCCGTGGAATACTACATACAGTGTGTTGGGGGTTAATGATATTCCGCCGCTGTACGCAAAGGCCACTGAAACTGCCAATCTTTTGTTGACTGAAACAAGATCATATTGGTTTCGCATTTATGCATTGGGCCGCTATAACCTGACTCCGCAAAAAATGAGTGACTTATTAAGAGATGCCCCTGTTGCAGATGGCTCGTGGGCGTTTCCTATTGTATTTTATGTAGAGGGTCACAACCTGGTTCCCAAGATATATGAATATTTTGTCCGCGTTTCTGTCAATGCTGATATAGGAGACGGTTATAACATGGTTCCTTTATTTACAGTGGAGGAAGTACTATTTAATCTTGCAGAAGCATATACGTACAAGGGCCAGACAAACGAGGCGATTGCATTGCTGAATACATATTTGAGCACACGCATTACACAATATGATGCATCATTGAATACAATAACTGCTTCGAAAATCAATTCATATTATGGCACCAGCAATATACAGGAAGGATTGATCAATGTAATTCTTGACTATCGGCGCAGTGAGTTTATGCACGAAGGGCTACGTTGGTTTGACATATTGAGATACAAGCTGACAGTAACGCACGAAACTGCCGATCACCAAACACTTACACTGGCCGATGGCGACCTGCGACGTGTATTTCAGATACCGCCAACGGCAAAACAATCAGGAATAGAACAGAACCCGAGATAAAAATATTTATAAACTAAATAGTATGCGATCAATAAAAATTCTTTTTATCATCACATTGCCTTTGCTGACAATACTTTCCTGCAGGAAAGAAGATGCATTGCATGTGGATGATATTCCCGGTTTGGGGGGCGATACATGGACGGCGGGTCCTATTGATCAATGGCTGTATGATTCCCTGACCGTGCCCTTTAATATTGCTACAAAATATAAATGGGATCAATTTGAATTGGAAGTGAATAAGATTCTTGTGCCGCCCAAAGAGGAAAAGGTCGTGCCGGTAATGAGTACCATAAAAAGAGTTTGGATAGATCCTTATATAGCAGAGGCCGGAGAATTATTTTTCAAAGTTTATTCCCCGAAATTTTTTGTGTTGGTCGGCAGCGTAAGTTTTAATCTCGATGGCAGCGTTACGCTTGGTACAGCAGAAGGTGGCAGGAAAGTAGTGCTTTACGACCTGAATAATTTTAAGAACAGGTCAATGCCGGATTATACATTGGCAGACTCGTCTGTATTGATTCAAATGTTTCATGTAATAGAGCACGAGTTCACTCATATATTAGATCAAAACATACGCAGACCTGTTGCTTTTGATGAGGTGGGTAAAGGATTGTACACAGCCGACTGGATAAATACGAATGATGCTGAAGCGTTGAAAGACGGATTCATAAGTGCTTATGCGTTGTCGAGCCCAACAGAAGATTTTGCGGAAACACTTTCATTGATGATCATTGAAGGAAAAGATGCATTTGATGCAAGGGTAAATAGTATTACGGAGACGAGTAAGCGAGGAACGTCGCCGGAAGTGGCTAAAGCAAGACTGCGTCAAAAAGAAACATTGCTGGTAGACTACCTGCGCGATGCCTGGCATATTGATTTTTATAGCTTGCAATCGCGAACGAGACAGGCTATGGAAAAGGAGATATATTAATTACCGGGCTGTGCGGGCGAAATAAATTATTTAAACATGAAGCGAATTATTTTATTCCTGGTTGCGGCATCGTTGATTTTTGCGGGATGTAAAAAGGATGATGATACTGTGTTTGATCAGTCGCCCGATGTGCGGCTCAATGATGCGCTTACGAAATATCAATCTGAATTATCAGGGGCACAGTACGGCTGGAAAGCATTGTTATTTCCACAAGGGGGCGGTGCTTATTTCTTTTATATAAAATTCAATGATGCAAACCGGGTGCAGATGATCTCTGATTTTGATTCAGCATCGGCATTAACTGTAAAAGAAAGCAGTTATCGTTTAAAAGCATTGCAGCAGCCCAGTCTTATTTTTGATACATACTCCTATATACATTTGTTGTCAGACCCGGATGCTTCTATAAATGGTGGAGCGTTCGGCCAGGGATTACTTTCTGATTTTGAATTTTATTTTAATGATTCTACGTCAGCTGATACACTGAAACTAACAGGCAGAATGAATGGAAGCCGGTTTGTTATGACAAAAGCGACGGAAGCTGAAGCAAACGCATTTACCAGCGGACAACTCAAAACATACTTGTTCAAAAACGATCTTGGCCAGATCCAGCAATACTTTAAACGATTTACAATAGGGACAAGCAATTACGATGTAAACGTTGACCTGGCGACAAAGAAAATTATATTTACATGGACTGATGGACAGGGTAATGTTCTTTCCTATACTACCACATTCTATTTTACGCTAAACGGCATTGCATTGGAAAAGCCGTTTGTTGATGGTAGCACAGTCATATCTGAATTTACAGATTTTTCATTTTCTTCTTCAACCAGTACGATTAATTTGAATGCCAGCGGAACTGCAGCCAGTATCAAGGGAGTTTCGGCACCGATTGTTGTAGATAAGGATGCTCCACGCAGATGGAGACAGTATTCTATCGATAATAGCCTGTATTGGATATCCCTGAATGGCTTCCATGTTAATGGGGTGGACGATGCGTTTGGTGTAAATACTCTTTCGACAGACACCTCTAACTTCTATTATCTGATATATTGGGCGCAACCCGGTGGACAATCATATGATATTCATGCGCCGGTATTTCTTAACCGGGGAGACTCCCTGGATATAAATTATGGAATAGCGCAAAGGGCCAATTTATTATCTGATGGAAGGGTAACTTTCAGGTATGTAGGTGATCTGCTTGCCGGACCTTTTCCAACAACAGGACCGGCAGTATTGACACGTGATCAGTTGTTGTCACCACAAGGATATTATTTAGTTCAAACCGGGCCGATAACTTACGACATGGTAAGTGCGGCAGATTCCAGGATTTGGATCACCTGGTTGTATCCATTCTAGTACGAAAATACTCTTTGGAAGAAACAGAAATAAAACCATAATTCAGTAATTTCAATAAGCATCACAAATATTTTAATCAATCAAAATGACAATCATGAAAAAATCGAAACTCCTTTTACCATGCGTGGTATGTGTGGCAGCTATGTTGTTAATCGTCGCCTGTAAGAAAGGTGATGCAGGTCCAGCTGGCCCTGCAGGTCCAGCCGGTCCTACAGGCGCCCAGGGTGCTGCAGGCCCTGCAGGAACAGCTAATGTTATTTATTCGGATTGGATAGATACAACAACATGGTATGTTGCAGATACGGTACATAATGGTGCTGAAATTGATACAACTGCATATATAGCTTTTATTTCAGCTCCAAAGCTTGACCTAACCATGTTGAACACGGGGGAAATAAAAGTATATGTCGATGGAAATGTAGATCCTACAGATCCTACTGTTTTGCCATTACCATTCAATAACGGCGCACTTTTTATTGATGTTACCTTCTATCTGAATACTATACAGCTTATTTCGAATGGCGATTTGACCGGAATTCCGTTCCGATACATTCTTATTCCAGGCGGCACCGCTGCACGAAAGTATAAATCTATTAATTGGAATAACTATGCAGAAGTTAAAGCCTACCTTGGTTTAAAGAACTAGATTTAAAATATCTCTAAAACAAAAACCACCAGCAATTAAACTGGTGGTTTTTAATTACCTAGTTTTTATGTTACTCCAACTTCATCAACACCCCCTTTATCTCCTCATAATGCTGCCACGGTATAAAATGATTGGCACCGGGCAATATTGTTGTTTCTACCTTTTTAGCGTGTACAAGCATTTCTTTTGCAAAAGCGGCATTGCCCACCGGCACAAGGTCATCTTTATCGCCATGTATTATCCATACAGGACATGTGATTTTGGGAAAATCATTCTTTAAAATTTTCAAATCATTTTTTAAGTACCACAATTCCTGGTTGCTTGGTCTGAAAGCACCCGGTACAAAAAATTTAAACGGAGTTTTGTATAACACAGGCCTCCACTTTTCGGGTTTTTCTTCCCCAGGATCAACAGAGCCAGCTAATAATATTATTCCCGAAAAATAATCAGGATTATCGGCCACTAATCTTATTGCCATTGGTCCACCAAGTGAATGACCGATTACATAAACCGGTTTATTATTTTTAAAATACACAAGTAAAGGGCTAATCAATTTCGATTGCTCTTCCAGGTTTTTTGCTTTGCCAAATTCGCTGTCACCAAATCCGGGCCGGTCAATAGAAATCATGCGGTATTTGCTGAGGAGATCTTTATCTTTTAAATATCGGCTAAATGCATCCCAGCTACCCGGCGAACCATGAACAAAAAATAAGGTAGGCAAACTATCATTTCCGGTTTTTGCGTAGTGCATATTGAAGCCATCCACTTCAATATTGTCCAATTGCAGGTTCACGCCTGCATCTGAAAATTGTTTTCTAGCCTCTGCATCCGCAATATGAAATTTCATACAGCTCTGGGCACATACAAGCCAGGCAATTAATACAATGCCGAGAACGATGAAGGTTGTTTTCATTAATCGTCGTCTTAGTTTCACAAAATAAATCTAATGAAAAGAGGCGAAAGGTGAATAGTGAATAGCCAATCTTGACCGTTTGCGGATAGAAAATACACAATGGCCGGAAGTTCTCTGTCTTCAGAACTGAATGAACTCAGAACTACCAATTAACTTATCTTCCTTTCCGGTTGTGCGGATTTTGCGGAGGCCGTTGTTGATTCGGTCGTTGTTGTTGCGGATGCTGCTGTTGTCCTTTTTGCTGCTGACCAGGTTGTTGTTTTTGTTGCGGTCGTTGTTCTCTATCTCTATTATGTTTCTGGCCGTGCTGCTGGTTTCGTTTTTTATCTGCCTTTTCAAGACTACGCAAACTTATCTGTCCAACCACATCCACAAACTCCGGCTCAGCTTCTTTTGGTTTGTTGGATGTTAATTCTACAGCTTCCAGCTCCTCGGGAATGATACCTTGTTGATTAAGCGATTTTATTTTTTTCACTCTTTCTATCGCAACGGGGTATTGCTTATTGCTATCGGGAAGCACATACCACATCAGGTTTTTAAAAATATCTTTCTTTATCAGTGTAGCGTTTCCTTTTGCTACCTGGATCACATCACAATTTTCAGGGAAAAATTGAAGTGCATCCAGGTAAGTATCCAATTCATAGTTCAGGCAACACTTCAACCGGCCACACTGACCGCTTAACTTGCTTTGATTAATAGATAAATTCTGGTAACGGGCAGCCGTAGTAGTAACTGATTTGAAATCGGTAAGCCATGTGCTGCAACAAAGCTCACGGCCACAGCTGCCAATGCCGCCAACCTTTGCACTTTCCTGTCGCGCACCAATCTGGCGCATCTCTACTTTTACCTTGAACTCCGATGCATATACTTTTATCAGCTCTCTGAAATCAACACGTCCATCAGCAATATAAAAGAAGGTCGCCTTGCGTCCATCAGCCTGCATTTCCACCTGGCTTATTTTCATATCCAGCTTCAGCTGTTTGGCAATAGCGCGACTTCGTATCACCGCTTCCGGTTCACGGCTTTTATTTTGTTTGCAGATATCCAGGTCGCGATCGCTGGCCCGGCGCAGCACTTTCTTCATCTCAGGATTATCTTCCCTTGCGTTGCGCTTTTTCATTTGCAGCCTTACAATCTCACCTGTCAATGATATCTCACCAACATCAAAGCCACTTACACCCTCTACAGATACAAGGTCTCCTTTTTCAAACTCATGCAACGTTGTATTTCTGAAAAAATCCTTACGCGTACCATTATTAAATGATATTTCAACAACCTTGCAACTGCTATCCATGTCAGCGATGGGAAGGTTGCGCAGCCAATCGTGCGTATTCATCCGGTTGCACCCACCGGTACTGCACCCGCCATTGCTCTTGCACCCGTTTGGTTTGCCACTTCCCGCCGTTCCACAATTAGTACAACTCATGTTTGAAATGAAAATTGATAATAAAAACAAGTGAGGGAGAAATCAGTATGTACCCGGCAGGAGAATTTCTATGTAGCTTTTCTTGCGTCGCACTCTTCGGCTGCAACAATTCTATTCAGCAATTGGCAGCACCTGTTCATCGCGGGAATTCAGAAAATATTTATGATGATAAAAAGCTGAATAATCCCTTTAAAATATTCGATTTATACGTTTAGCCTTTACCCATTATGCGGGCATATACTGAACGTATAATTGAGTGACACAATCCAAGCCTTGACAAAATTTATCAAGCCGGCTACAAAATCAGCCTCACAAACCCGACCGCTTCTATCTTCACATCCGTCCGTTCACAGGGGTCAAGTTGTCAAAAATACAATTTTGTCCTGAATGATATGGTATAGTTTGATTGTAAGGGCATGAAACAGGATTTTAGCATTGGCATTTCGCTCGATGTAATAGGCGGCGTTATCCAGCTCTTTTATTACCGCCTGCTGCTGTTCCAGGCCGGCAATCTTGTTCAGCCGAAGGGCAAAATCTTTCTCTTTTTCAGGCAGATAGTAACTATCACCGAGTATATCGATGCGGATAGCCTGTTCAAGAAGATGATTGAAATACCGAAGGAATTGCTTTTGCCGCTCCCGGCCCAGTTTACTGATCTCGTCCACCCAGCGGGTCTGCGCTACCGGACCTGTTTTTAAAATCGCATTCAGCCAGTCGCGTAGCAGGCTTTGCCAGTCTTCTTCTGCATGTTGCAGCATCTGCAGCGCTTCGCGGTAGTTGCCTTCGCTTACACTGGCGGTTTGCCTTGCAATTTGAGGTTCCGTCTTGTTCCGGCTGATCAATGCCTCTTCAATGTCTTTTGTATCCAGCGCAGGAATACGCACAAGCTGGCAGCGGCTGAGAATAGTAGGCAATATCTGCGATTCATTTTCCGCCACTAATATAAATAAGGTATTAGGGGGTGGCTCCTCAATCAGTTTTAGTAATTTATTCCCTTCATTACCAAGGTACTCCGGCAGCCAGAGAATAAGAATTTTGTATTCGCTTTCGAAACTTTTGAGGCTGAGTTTTCGAATGATGTCGTTGCATTCGTTCGCTGTGATATTTCCCTGTTTATTTTCTGCACCTATAAACTGCAGCCAGTCGTACACATTTCCGTAAGGATAATTTTTTACAAACTCGCGCCACTCGCTGATATAATCGGTACTGATCGGCGGAGTACCTGGTTTTTTTGTAATGACGGGGTAGGAAAAATGAATGTCAGGATGGACCAGGTCTTTTATTTTTGAAAAACCAGGTTGTTTCAGCATCCATTCTTCAGCTTCCTGCGCAGAAGATGGTAAAACAGGTTTTATTGCCGGCTCTTCACCAAATAAAGAAGATCCCGCGGATAAACTTGTTTGCGGAATAAGGCTGATGTACTCAGCAAAGGTGATCGCCAGCGGCAATGCCCCACTGCCTTCTTTGCCAAGAAATAATAAAGCATGGCTAAGACGATTGTGCTGTACCAGTTCAACTAAATGTTGCTTTACCTCCTGCTGCCCGATAATATCCCTGAATAACATAGGCTGCGATTATCGTGAATTTTTTAATTATTGATGAAAATATTTTTACGCCGTGAACTATAGGTCCGTTGATGGAGTGTTTC
>Ga0207689_10002237_pt1 | contig 18130 bp, 16 predicted proteins | sample KBSMisM52_FD_184312 | JGI IMG/M metagenome (GOLD analysis project Ga0207689, IMG submission 184312) | Miscanthus rhizosphere microbial communities from Kellogg Biological Station, Michigan, USA - KBS Miscanthus M5-2 (SPAdes) (version 2) | ecosystem: Host-associated > Plants > Roots >... | reverse complement strand
AACGATGTCCTTCAGATGCGTCCCAGCTGATGGTAAGAGGTTACTTGAGAAACATGCTATCGCGCCGTCAGCTGCAAGGCTTTGTTCGATGTGCGGTACGAATGCACCATGCCCGACTAGCTTGAGAGTAGAAGATAGAGATCCTTGTTTTCAGCGCAAGCCTTCACACACAATGAATTCAAGAAGTGCAACATCCCAGCCAGATCAAATCGGTTCACATCGGTTTCGATCCATGATTCGGAATCTGCCCAGTCGGACGCTACCTGCGATACGCGCTCGCTATCGGCCGTGGCAAAGGAATCGCGGAATGGCTGAGCTACTAAGAAAAGCGTTGATGCGCCTGAGAATCGGTTAGCAACGGGAGTAAACAGTTTTGCATTCGAGCCGGTCAAGATTAGGTTGAGTTGTTCAAGTTTTTCCATTTCCGGAACTCCTTCAGTAGCATCTCCCACTTCGGATAATTCAAGCAGGTCCTCTACAGACCTTACGTTCGTGATTCCGTCTGGTCGAGAGATCAGGAAAGTTCCGAAGGTGTATTTCATGATGCGCTACCCGCGTAGAGGAAACATCGAAGACTGCGCTTGAGCGGCTTGCCCACGCAACTTAACAAAGAAGCCCGCTCATGGCGAGTCCGCTCCAAGCGGTTGTTCGACGCGGTGTTACTTATGCGACTTGGACACCGGCCGATTCGACTGTTGTTTAGCGAGCTCAGCTCAAGAACTGAATTGCCACGGTCCGAATGTCTATCATCACTTGCCGCTGCTTCCTGGTCCTCTCACCTTCAGCATGCCGTGCATCCCGAGCCAGCGCACAAAGGCATCGAACCAACCGGTGCTCGTAGTTTCCTTCGGGTACATCCCGAAGCCATGGCCACCCTGTTCATAAAGATGGAATTCGACGGGTCGCTTCGCGGCCTTCCAGCTATCGATGAGTCCGTAACCGCCGTTCGCGAAGAAAGGGTCGTCGGCAGCCAGGGCGATGAACAGTGGCGGCGCATCGGCCGGTACGGTGAGCGGTGCGAGAGGACCGTAGATGTTACCGATGAAGGCTGGCTTCGCATCTTCGCCCGCAAGCGTGGTCGCCATTGTCAGCATCGCGCCGGCGGAAAAACCAACCATGCCGATCCGGTTCGGATCGATGTGCCACTCGGCAGAACGCTTCCGGATAAGTGCAAACGCTGCGCGGGCGTCTGCGATCTGCGGAGCAAGACCAGCCATTGCCTTCTCAGGATCGGGGCGCGGCGGTCGCGCTGTCCCCGAAAACATTTCCCGCATCGATCGCTCGAACCCCGGCATGTCGGCCGGTGTCTGGTTCAGGCGATACTTGAGGACGAACGCGGCAACACCCTTTTCCGCCAGGGAGCGGGCGACGTTCCAGCCTTCATTTTCCATGGACAAGGTGCGGAAGCCGCCGCCGGGCGCGACGACAACGGCGGCGCCGCTTGCCTTGGCGGGATCAGGTAAAAAGGGTGTCAGCGTCGCAACCGTTACATTGCGCGCAAACTGACTGCCGTACTGACTATGCCAGGACTCCGGGTTCTTCGCATCGGGCAACGGACCGGTTCCGAGTTCGACCGCATTGGGCTGCGACGGCGTGGCGATGGGTGTCATCCGGTCGTTTTGTGCATGCGCCGGTGATGCAAGCACAGCGACCAACGCCAGTCCGGCGACCATCAGACGAGAATAGGTTAACCCCGCGAAAGCTCGCATCGTCCAGAGATTCGACATTTTTCTCACGCTAGCTATTCCTCCAGTTGTGTGGTGAATCAGAATCAAACCAAATTGCCCAACAGATCGAGAATGTCGGTTGGCAAACGCCTAAACGGATAGACCTTCTCCACTCTCGCCAACCCAACAGAGAGCCGATCGCGCCCATCACGCGCGTGCGTCTTCGCACGTCGCGTGCATGGGCTCGTTAGACGTTCCAACATTCAAAACATACTTCGCCAGGGCACCAATGCGCTGCAAAGTTTCCGGGCGCGTACGTTGAGATGGATCGTCGGGTGATGCTTCAGCTTCTCGAGGAACAAAATGGGCTGCTATTGAACGCCGAGGTGTGTTTGACTTGTTTGCAGTATAGCCATGCCACACCGATGCATCAAAAATAACGATCGATCCTACCGGACCACAGGCCAGAACTTGTTCGGGATGATCATCCTTTGGGTTATTCATAACCTCACCCGGCTCCCGTGAGTGCAAATGCGTTCCGGGCACAAAACGCGTAGCGCCGTTCTCAGCCGTAAAAGCATCAACCATCAAGATGCAGCCAACCAATGGCCATCCATCAGCTTGATGTTTGACGTCCACGTGAAGCCCTTCGGCGGGTGCGCCGGCATGAAGAGTTCGGGCACGCATACCGCTGAGCTTGAACGGGCCGCCGATGATTTGACAGCAAGCCGACAACAACGGCGGATAAATGTAGATGTTGTCGAATTCCGGTCCTCGATTGACGAAGTTGTTAACACGTGTCGAAGCCCCTGTGCTGCCGGTGTGCACATCAGAAGGACTAGACTTCGCAACCGCTCGATCATAGGCATCGGATAGCTGTTCGTAACCGCCCGGAATGACGGGGCCGGGTATGACGACGAAGCCACTGTCGCGCAGTTCTCGGGCTGCGTCCGGCGCCAGATGCGTCTTCGATGCAATGATGCTGTGCCAGTCGTCCGTCGTAATCATGATGTCTTCGTCTAACGCTTGAGCGGCTCGCCCACGCAACTCAACAAAGAAGCCCTCATGGCGAGTCCGCTCCAAGCGCGTTCGGCGGCGTGTCAGGCCAATGAGTTATTTTGACCTTGCGCAAGTGCCAACTCTGGAATGTAAAGCCAACTGCGCAACCAGACCCGCGAGTATCTGAACGGTCCCGCCAAACATAAGGACAAACAAGAAGCCCATTAACTGACCGCCTTCCGGATCATAACTCGGGTGCCGTCGAAAGTATGCGTAGATGAACATCAACCAGGAAAGAGAGACAAACAAAAGCAAGGGAACGACGACGAAAGCCGATCCGTGAAAAGAAAATGTTGATAGCAAAACAAAACTTACAGAATTAAAGCTGACAGGTTTACGTCTAATAAGTTGACAAGGGTATGTTCACTTAGTCAACTTTTAATCCAGTCAGTTTTCCAACTATTAAACCCGCTACGCGTTCACCATCCATTGCCGCACTTACAATACCACCGGCATAGCCAGCGCCTTCGCCGCAAGGATATAAGTTTTTTATTTGCGGGTGTTCAAGTGTTTCTTTGTCGCGCGGTATGCGAACGGGTGACGATGTGCGGGATTCTGTAGCAACGAGGACTGCATCGTTTGTGTAATATCCTTTCCCTCCGGATGTTGCAGACATCTTTTTACCAAATTCTTTAAACGCCTGTCGCAGGCTTTGAAAAATACCGGGAGGTAACACATCTTTTAATGAAGCAGAACGAATACCAGGCAGGTAAGAACAATCAGGCAAGGAACCAGATAATTTATTTTCGGTAAAATCAATCAACCGTTGTGCAGGCGCAACATATTTTCCTCCTCCGGCCGAAAACGCTTTTCGCTCTACGTATTGCTGAAAATACATCATGCCTAATTCAGTATTCAGCACTTTTTTACTTTCACCGCATATTGTTTCAAAATCTTTTAATTCTTTCAGATCACCCTGCTGTACTTCTGTTACAATACCACTGTTTGCATAAGGATTATTGCGTTTACTCGGCGACCATCCATTTACGACCAATTCTCCTGACGAAGTTGAAGCAGGTGCTATTATTCCACCGGGACACATACAGAATGAAAAAACGCCTTTACCATTCACCTGCTGCACCAAACTGTAAGAGGCGGGTGGCAGAAAGTTATCCCGGACGGTACAATGATATTGCACCTTATCAATTATCTCCTGCGGATGTTCAACACGAACACCTAACGCAAAAGGTTTTGATTCTATAACTATCTTTCTATTATAAAAGAAATGAAAAATGTCTCTTGCCGAATGACCTGTGGCCAATATAACCGCATTTGCTGTTATAGATGATCCATCAGAAAGCTTTACTCCTTTAATTGTATCATTGCTTATTATAAAATCAACTACTTTTTTTTCAAACAGGTATTCTCCTCCGCAACCGACTATTTTTTCACGCATAGCAGCTATGATATTAGGCAGCTTGTTGGTACCAATATGAGGATGCGCTTCGTATAAAATGTTTTCTTCTGCCCCGAAATGAACAAACCGGCCAAGGATGCGGTTTATATCGCCTCTCTTATTGCTGCGGGTGTATAATTTTCCATCGCTGTATGTGCCGGCCCCGCCTTCGCCAAAGCAATAATTGCTTTCCGGATTTAAAACACCATCTTTGTTTAGAGTCGCAAGATCTCTTCGTCTCGCCTTTACATCTTTTCCTCTTTCGAGAATGATGGGTTTGATACCATGTTCCAATAATCGCAATGCAGCAAACAAACCTGCAGGTCCGGCACCTATAACTATAACGCGGTGCGTACTATTGGTTACATCTTTAAATTGTATTGGCGTTAACTGGCGACGTATATATGGTTCATTGATGAACGCTTGTACGGTTAAATTGATCCATGGCTGTTTACCTCTTGCATCGATTGAATGTTTCAGAATAGTATAGCCCGTTATGGATGAAAGTAAGGTTGCTTCTGCTGCAGCGATGTAACTTTTTACTGCCGATTCATCTGCGGCTTCTGCCGGCAGCAGCCTGAATGAAATATTTTTTTGCATCGGGACAGGTTTTTATCCTGTAATGTTTGCAAAGATGAAATAAAAAAGAGAAACCGCCTTTATAATTGTTTGTATCTCTTGCTGATGAATTTTTTAAATCCGGTGGTTTATTTTTTTTTATGAAAAAGATCAAATATTTTTTCTATTATAATTAATTTTTCGATTGTAAAAAACGTTAACTTCAAACGAAGCAATTGAGACAGGGGACATAATTATTCTATAAGTTTTTTTACCTGAAGCACATAATTTTTATCAGAATTTTTTCAATTAATTTGAAAAATTGAAATGATTTTTTTTGGTTCTTTTTTTATTTAAAAAAGGGAACGATAAAAATTTTTTTTTAGAAAAGATTTATAGATATTCGCCGTCCTTTCAATTTTTTTTCCACGACCGTGAAAAACTAAATTTAACTAAATCAATATAAATAAGGGACAAGTAAAACTGCTTACAAGGCAATGGAGAAACAAGCTGAAAAAGTCTGGACGAATTGTTTGAAGATCATCAAAGATATTGTTGAATGGCAGCATTATAAAACATGGTTCGAACCGATTAAACCTGTATCTGTAAAAAACAATACACTGATCATACAGGTACCCAGCCAATTTTTTTTTGAATACCTCGAAGAGCATTATGTAAATTTATTGGCAAAGACTTTGAAGAGAGAATTAGGTAAAGATGCAACGCTTGAATATCGCATAATGGTAGACAGCGGCAGCAGCAATGGTAAGCCATTAACAATGGATCTTCCAGGTCAGGGTTTTAAAACATTTTCAAATAATGAAATGGATTTCCCGTTAGTCATAAATAATCCTGTAAAGAATCCTTTCGTTATTCCGGGTCTGAAAAAAATGCAGATAGACCCGCAGTTAAATCCCATTTATACATTCGACGCATTTATTGAAGGTGATTGTAACCGTGTAGCCCGCCGGGCCGGCAAAACAGTGGCTGAAAAACCTGGAGCAAATTCATTTAACCCTCTAGTTATATATGGTGGCGTTGGTTTAGGTAAAACGCATCTTGCCCAGGCCATCGGCAATGAAGTAAAGCGGAGTCACCCCAACCGTGTGGTCTTATATGTGAGTTCAGAAAAATTCATTAATCAATTCATGGATCATAGTCGCAATAACGCGATAAATGATTTCATCCATTTTTACCAGCTTATCGATGTGCTGATTATTGATGACGTTCAGTTTTTTGCCAAAGCAGAAAAATCACAGGATGCGCTGTTTGCGATTTTCAATCACCTGCATCAATCGGGTAAACAACTGGTGCTGACATCAGATAAGCCGCCGAAAGACCTGGAAGGCGTACAGGAACGGTTACTGAGCCGTTTCCGCTGGGGTTTGAGCGCCGATCTTCAGATTCCTGATTATGAAACACGTATCGAGATACTGGAAAGGAAGATGAAAATTGACGGTTTGGAAATGCCCAAGGAAGTTGTGAAATATATTGCCTATAATATCAACAGTAACATACGGGAACTTGAAGGAGCGCTTATTTCCTTGTTGGCACAATCTTCGCTTAACAGAAGGGAGATAGACCTGGACCTGGCAAAGAAAGTGTTAAGAAATTTTGTGAAATCGTCAAGTAAAGAGATAACAATCGATACCATTCAGCGTATGGTATGCGATTATTTTGATGTGTCTTATGATAAGCTTCTGCAGAAAACGCGTAAAAGGGAGATCGTTCAGGCCCGGCAGATAACGATGTACCTCGCTAAAGCGTTTACCAAAAATTCATTAAAAACGATTGGAGAACATTTCGGTGGCCGTGATCATACCACTGTTATTCATTCATGCCAAACGGTAAAAGATTTAATGGATACAGATAGTGTCTTTCGTGAAAATGTGTTGGAACTTCAACAAAAAGTACAATTGGCCGCCATGTAATTCTTATTGCTACCTTATAAATTTTTAAAGCTTTGCACTCCTTGCAAAGCTTTTTTCTTTGTTCAGCCGCACTGTTATTTTCGCTATTTTCTTTTTGGCATTTCCCATTTCGCAGGCTATTTTTGCAGCCCTCTCATAAAGACGCCGCCGGTGAGGTGGATGAGTGGCTTAAATCAGTAGTTTGCTAAACTGCCGTACGGGTAACTCTGTACCGAGGGTTCGAATCCCTCCCTCACCGCAAGAAGTTCCGGGTTAATCGGGACTTTTTTTATGCTTTTATTAAGTTGCGTTCTTAGGATTTCTATTATAAATTAAAACGCCGGACCAGGGTGCTTATCACCTGATTCAAATCAGATCCCCTGTTAACATTTCTCACCTTCTCTTTTCTGCTTTTACGCGAACTTTTCCATCAATGAAACACATGAATACAATTCAAAAAATTCTGCTATTGAGCGGGCTATTTTCATCACTGCTTTATGTAGGTCTGAACATTCTTTGCCCGCTGTTTTACCCGGGATATGATTCAGCATCACAAACGGTGAGCGAACTATCGGCGATTGGGGCACCTACAAGATCCTTTTGGGTTTTAATCGTCACCTTTTATTCGCTATTCGTAATTGCATTCGGATGGGGCATCCTGCAGGTCGCCTCAGAAAACCGCAAACTCAGGATGGTGGGAATGCTGTTAGTTATTAATGCAATCATCGGTTTGTTTTGGCCACCTATGCATCAGCGTGTCGCACTTGCGGCAGGAGAAAAATCGCTTACCGATGCATTGCATATTGTGTTTACGGCAGTGACAGTTCCTATGATGATGGTTATAATTGGATTTGGTGCAGCCTCATTGGGAAAACGATTCCGGAATTATTCTATAATTACTTTAGCAATACTTGTTATCGCGGGCATTTTCACTGGTCTTCAATCACCAAATATTGATAAGAACCTCCCGACACCATGGATCGGTGTTTGGGAACGCATCAATATCGGTGTTTATATGCTGTGGGTCGCGGTATTATCAATTAATCTTGTTCGAACAGAGAAAAAATACCAACCCGGGAAAATCATCAGCACTGTGCACTCATAATAATGCCGCTATTCCCGAAAAAGGACCGATCGACTTCCTCATTATTCATTTCATTAAAGGCATTAATTCGTTTAATAGATCAAATTTTTTTGCTTTGCTATAAATAATACCGGCGATAGCCATGTGAAAATCACCTTTCAATACTATTTATTTTAACGGGTAAACCTCACTTAAATGTTATACCAGGCCACGGGAAAGGAAAAATAAACCGCCAAACGTTGCGGGAGATGTATCAATATAGATAATTTTGGAGCCGGCAGCGACTCGATGATATGCGGTTAAAAAAGAAAAGAATTGGAAATAATTTTATTACCGAAAATAAAATCAGCCTCATAAGAGGTGGCAAAGAATATTTTGACCGGCTTGAATCCCTCATTGATAGCGCCAAAAAAAGTATTCAACTGCAGGTGTATATTTTCAATAATGATGAAACGGGTACATTTATAGCAGAAGCGTTAAAAAGGGCAGCCAAAAGAAATGTGACTGTTTATCTTATGGTTGATGGTTACGCATCTCAATTTTTACAAAAATCGTTTATTGAAGACATTGAAAAGAGCGGAATTCATTTCCGTTTTTTTGAACCGATATTAAAAAGCAGGCATTTTTATTTTGGCAGGCGTATGCATCATAAGGTTGCGGTGGTAGATGGGATATATGCATTAACGGGCGGCATTAATATCGCCGATCGTTACAATGATATACAGGGAATACCGGCATGGCTTGATTTTGCATTGTATGCAGAAGGAGAAATTGCCGGTGAGTTATGCAGGCTTTGCTGGCAAACCTGGAGTGGATTCCCGGTGCGTTTACCGGAAGCCCCTTGTGGAGGAATGACCGGTAAATTTTCAATTGACGAAGCAGATAAAGTCGCAGTACGTATGCGACGTAATGATTGGGTAAGGCGGAAAAATGAAATCTCGTCTACTTATGTTCACATGCTGCGCAACGCAGAAAAAAGAGTAACTATATTATGCAGTTATTTTTTACCGGGCAAAGTAATAAGAAGACAAATAAAGCTGGCTGCAAGGCGAGGTGTAGATATAAAGGTAATTGCAAGCGGAATTTCAGATGTTGTAGTTTCAAAAAATGCGGAACGGTGGATGTACGATTGGCTTTTGCGCAATGGTATTGAGTTGTATGAATACCAAAAAAACATTTTGCATGGCAAACTGGCCGTGTGTGATGATAAATGGATGACGGTCGGCTCCTATAATATCAATGATATAAGTGCTTATGCCAGTATCGAGCTGAACCTGGATGTAAGTAATCCGGCATTTGCAACGAACGTGAGCAAGCTGCTCGATGATATTATTACGAATGACTGTGTACCTATCACAAAAGAGCAATTCGAAAAAAATAAAAATATTTTCAGGCAACTTATCCGTTGGTCATCTTATCAATTTATCCGGGTTGTCTTTCATTTGTTTACTTTCTATTTTAAGCGGGGTGATTAATCTCCTTTAATCCGCTTCCCGAATTTTTTTACAACATTCCAGTCCCATTTTGCAAAACGACCGCGTTGAACGACAAGTTTATTTTCTTCAGGATGCTGAATATAATAGTGGAATGCAAACCGCTCATTCGGATCCTGCCAACCGATTATCTGCCCGAACCGCAAATCATTAAAAACCAAAGTGTCGTTCCATTGCCCGATCGTATAAAACTGACCGGAGAAACGTTTCAGTTTTATGATGTCTTCATGATCTTTGACAGTGTCGAGTAAATACTCATTCCTTGGAAAAAAATTGAGGTTCATTTGTTTTTTATGATCAAACACGGAACGATAGCCAACATAATAACCGCTGTCATTTCCGGACACGACAAACCAAAGCCAGTTTTGGAGGGGTGCCGGCGTGGTAAAGTATCGTTCATGCGGAATGTTTTGTTTTGCAAAAATTTCTTTTACGTCACTTGTCATTTTTAACTTATTAAATGTGCAGTATCCCATATAAATTACCGGAACGATGACGCCAAGCTTCCACCAGAATTTACGTTTCGCACTGTGACTATTTAAAATAATTAAAACTACAAATGCAATTCCGGGTACTATTGAAAAGAAGGGATCTGCGACATAGATGGTATTAAATGAATAACGGGCATGGCTAAACGGTTCAAACCATCCTACTCCATAATTATTAAAGCCATCTATAAACAAGTGAGTAAAAACTTCAACAGAAAAAAACAACAACCATTTCCGGAAGCTGATATTATGAGGGCGATGAATTTTATCGGCTGTTAATGCAAATGCCGGAACAATCAGGATACCGAACAGGATAGAATGTGTAAAGCCCCGGTGAGCTAAAAGATTATCTACAGGACTCAACCACAAAGCGGCAATAAAATCCACATCCGGGATACTCTGGGCCAGCGCTCCCCACAGCATTGCTTTTTTACCAAAACCTTTTTCAAAAAACGCTTCTCCAATGCAGGCTCCAAGTGCTATGTGGGTCAGTGAATCCATTTTATATACACGTAACTAAATTATAATTACTGCTAAAAAATAACGCCATCGCATAGATTAAATTTACAACATCCCGCACTACAAAAGGGGGTTCAGCAGATTATATAAATTTTTGTGGAAATTATACAGAGTTTTTGCCTTGCACCACCTTCCCTGGAACATCATGAAAAGATATACCGGAAATAAAACTTTTCCGGCTTTTAACCCCTTTTCGGCCTGATGAAACTCAATAATGAAGATGACGGAAGTCTGTAGAGTACGCCTGTACCGACAATATATTTGTGAGAGAATAAGTAACAATGATTAACGCGAGAAGCTCTTCACGTTTGGGTGTTTTGCGTTAAAAATAAAACCTGTTTAAGATGAAAAAGATATTTTTCTTAATTATTGTAATGACTACTACAACTGCTTTTGTGTTTGCACAATCTAAGGCAGGTAAAACAGATACCGCAGCCCATGCAACGTTTTATTCGTGCCCGCATCACCCTGACGTAGTAAGTGAAGTACCCGGTAAATGCTCAAAATGCGGAATGGCGCTTGCCCTTAGCAGTAAGGAAGAGATGAAAGCACGTGTTGCAAAGTCATATACTTGTCCAGTACACGTGGATGTAACAAAACACAGTCCCGGAAAATGCCCTAAATGCGGCAAGAAATTAAGTATGTCTCTGAAAGAAGACATGAAAGCTCAGATTGCAAAGACGTATACCTGTCCGATGCATCCGGAAGTTGCTCTTACAAAAGAAGGGGAATGCCCGAAGTGTGGAAAAGCGTTGGTGGAAAAGGTTGAAGAAGAACAAAAGCAATAAATGCAAATCAATAAAGGGGTATCAAAAGAAGGCCTGAATAAATAGTTCGCGCGACAAGTCGGATTGAAGAATTAACAAACTTCAGCTCATAAATATCCTTTTGAATTCAATTTTGGCCATGATGTAACGCTTTATGACCGGCTAGTTTTGCAAATGCCTTGTATATGATCAATCCACTCCTGATACAAAAGTATAATCGGCCGGTTCCGCGATATACAAGTTATCCAACTGTGCCGTTCTGGAATGAAAATATTAATGAGGAAGAATGGGTATCAGTATTTCAAAACAGATTTAACGAAGAAAATCACCGGAACGGACTATCTCTTTATATTCACCTCCCCTTTTGTGAATCTTTGTGTACCTACTGCGGTTGCAATAAAAAGATTACAAAGAATCATTCTGTAGAAGAGGAGTATTTGAATGTACTCGAAAAAGAATGGCTGTTGTACCGTAACAAAATGAAACAGGTGCCCGTAATACGCGAGTTGCATCTTGGCGGTGGCACGCCAACATTCTTTTCACCCGCGAACCTGGAGCGCTTAACCAATTTTATAATTAGCAGAAGTGTCCTGCATCCACACCATGAATTCAGCATTGAGGGCCACCCTAACAATACTACGCCGGAACATTTAAAGGCATTGTGGAGCGCCGGTTTTCGCCGTATCAGTTATGGGGTACAGGATATGGACCCGGTCGTGCAAAAAGCAATTAACAGGATACAACCCTTCGAAAATGTGAGAAAGGCTACTGAAGACGCAAGAGCAATTGGATTTAAGTCTGTCAATTTTGATTTGATCTACGGTTTACCTTTTCAAAATTTGGAAAGTATTGAAACCACAATCAACCAGATCATTCCATTAAAACCTGACCGCATTGCGTTTTACAGTTATGCGCATGTGCCCTGGACCAGTAAGGCACAGAGGCTGTTTGACGAAACAAATCTTCCTTCACCTGAAGAAAAACTGGGTCTTTACCTCACAGGAAAGAACTTATTAATGAAGGCTGGTTATGCAGACATTGGCATGGACCATTTTGCGCTGCCGCATGATGATTTACATATCGCATGGAAGTCGGGCAAACTTCACCGAAACTTTATGGGATACACTACACTACAGACAGATATCCTGCTCGGGTTGGGTGTTTCTGCCATAAGTGACACCGGGAACGCCTATGCGCAAAATGAAAAAACATTGCATGACTACTATGCTGCTATTAATTCCGGAAATATTGCTGTTATAAAAGGATATTTCCTGGATAACATCGATGTAGATTTTAAAAACTACATTCTCGATATCAGTTGCAGAGGTAAAACGGCTTTCAAAAAAAAACACAAATCATTACTTGATGAATTTGTTTTTCCTGCTTTAAAAGAATTAAAACAAGATGATTTGATTGACATTAGTAATGACGGATTGTTACTCACAGAACAGGGACATTACTTTATCAGGAATATCTGCAGCGCTTTTGATCTGTATTTGCACAAACGGAAAAGCGAAAAAGTGATCTTCAGTAAAAGTATCTAAGATGTGAAATGAGAAACAAGACAATTGAGGAGAAAACATCGAAACAATTCATGCCTTTAATTAACTACTTATCTGCCTTTTCTTCTCCTGTTATTTTTATTTTTTGATTTATGCAACACTTTCTGAATCTTTTTTACCTTCTTACTCAGGGGTTGCTCTGTTTTTTTTGCTTTAGCTTTAAAAACGGCTTCCAGCTCTTCAATACTTGGTAATTCTGTCTTGATATTCTTGGGAAGGGCTTTGGCAAACTCATAATCGGCAACGCCCATCGGCGTTTTTATTCCCTTTAATGCATATTTTACCGTAGTATGGTTCGATGTTTTACAGAGCAGCACACCAATAGTTGATTTATCCTCCCTTCCTTTTACCTGTTCATCAACTGTATTAATATAAAAATTCAGTTTACCGGCATACTCGGGTTTAAACTTCCCAATCTTCAATTCAAACACGATAAAACAATGAAGATGATAATTATAAAACAGCAAATCAAGAAAATAATCGTCTTCTGCTACCGGTATATTAAATTGATTACCTACATAGGCAAAACCGCGCCCGAGCTCGAGTAAAAACTTTTTTATATGCTGAAGAAGCACTTTCTCCATCTCTCTTTCCTGCACTTCTTCACCGATATTTAAAAAATCGAAGAGGTAGGGATTTTTGAAAGTTTCCTTTGCCAAGTCAGATTGCGCGGGAGGCAATGTGTTGTCAAAGTTGGTAATGGCTTTGCCCTGCCGCTTATGGAGTTTGCTTTCAATCTGAAGCATCAGCGTACTTCTGCTCCATCCATTATCAATGCATTTCTTTATATAAAAAAGCCGTTCTTCTGTCGTTTCCAATTTATCTAAAATTACTACATGATGGCCCCAGGGTAATTTCGCAATGAGCGGCTGCAAACCTCCTTGTAAACCAAATTGCGCAACAGCTTGTTGCGTAATTTGATTTATTATTTGTTTACCTCTTAATTTCGCAACAGCTTGTTGCGTAAATGTATTCGCAGTCCATGCCCCGGCAAAAGTTTGCATATAAACAAGATTTCTTTGCGATAACCCTTTCATATCCGGAAATTCACTCCTTAAATCTTTTGCAAGGCGTCCAACCACATTTGTACCCCATCCTTCTTTTTGCCGCTGTAGTAAAATAGTATTGCCGATTTCCCAATATAGTTGCAACAATTGGATGTTTACGGTATAACCGGCACGTAACCTTGCCAGCTTAATCTTGTCTTTCAGGTTGTTGAGTGTATTTAAATAATTTTTATCCAGTCTGGAAGCCATAGCAATATTTTACAAACTCTTAAACTCTTTACAACTCATCTTTTTTCGATTAATATTTGGTATACTAACCTACATGGATACACGCAAATATTACTCCTGTTTACAAAATATATTTTTCTTATTATATCAAGCAGGGGTACTTTCGGCAAAATAGCAAATGTCCATTGAATGTTGGAGTGAAAAATTGTAGGTACCTAATTCATTATGCCTATGGATGTGGCATTTGAATTAATTTAAATATACATACTCTGGATAGAGAGATTGTTACCTATAGAACGTAGCTTGGCGAACCTATCAATGACAGCTTACCGTTTGTGACATACCGTTATTTTCAATTTGCGGGCTTAGAAATAAAATACCAAGGTTTAAACCCCGGAGTATCAGTATCACACCCATGACGGCGATCATGTAAGGAATAGCTTTTCTGAATGTAATCTTAATTGACGGCTTTAAGAATTGACTGCTATACGCAACAAGCATCATTGCGGGTAATGTTCCAAGTCCAAACATGGCCATGAATGAAATGCTTTGGCTCAAATGAATAAATGAAAATGTTGTTGCAAGTGCTATATACACTATCCCGCATGGCAGTAACCCATTGGCAATTCCCAATAGCAGGAAACCGGAAATACCTGAATTACTTTTCAGTATTTTTCCAATCCACCGCTGGACTGAATGATAAAATGCATTGAGGAACGAAAGACGGATGCTATGCCGTTGAATAAAGTACAGGATGGCTGCGATGAGTACTAATATCCCAAGAATAATCGAGAACAGCTGTTGTATACCTGCGATATAAAATCCACGACCGGCCAATCCAAAGATTAGTCCCAATAAAGAGTATGTAATTATTCGGCCAAATTGATATAAAAGCAGTGAGATAAACTTTTTTGATTTTGATAGGTGCCATGTCGGTAAAGCAAGACTTAACGGACCGCACATACCTATGCAATGCAGGCTACCTGCCGTTCCCAGTGTAAAACCTGCTATGAGTGAAGGCCACAGCATTACAGAACAGTTATATGTTTTTCCGCATAATAATTTTTGCCATCATTATTCCAGTCAATCTTGACCGTATAATAACCGGCTTTCAACAAATCCTGGAACGACTGCTTTCCTTCGCTATTTATCATTAAGGTAAATCTGCGATCCTTTTTTGAATCAGATGCACAGTAAAAGAAAATAGACCCGGAAAGGCTGTCACTTTTCATTTCAACCGGCATTTGTAATACAATATCATTCCCTTCTTGTTTTACTATTGGCTGCGACTTAAGTGAATTCGCCCTGTTCACGCCGTCAATTACCTGTTGATAGCGCAATTCATTCCTGTAGTATTCTTTGTCTACCAGCTCAAACTCTGTTTTGAAAGCACGATAAGCGAGATAGGTCATCATCGCAGCAAAAGCGATAAAGACGAACATTATTTTATATCCCCAGTTCATAATCGATTTATTTAAAACTTTGAAAAAGGTCCCATAAAATTTGTTTGCAATACAGTGATCCGCTGATCCCCTTCATAAAGGCCTATTTTCAGATTTGTTTTACGTTTATTGATCGCCGTTTTAGGAAGAATAATAAAAAACGAACTCTTTCCCTGCCCCTCCCTTTTTACCTGTATAGTTTGACCTTCTGCCTCAACAATTCTGCCGGCCTCGTTTTCCAGTTTCAAGGTAAGCGGTACGTCCTGGATAGTTTTATTAATTATTTTAATTGTATAAAGATTTGAAATGCTGTCGGTACCTCGCTCCTGGTACAATATACCAGCGGCTCTTACAATTGTTCCGTCAACGTTCTTTCTTGTAATTAACAGGAATGATAACAAACCGGCCAGTATGATAAGTAACACGGAGTAAAATTTCATTCTGCCGGTATACCGCTGCCTGGTTCCGTTTGCAATATTATTTTCAGAAGCATAACGAATGAGACCTCTCTCCCTTGCCGTCGCATCCATCATTTTATTGCAGGCATCGATACAGGCTGTACAACCAACACATTCCATTTGCGTGCCATTTCGTATGTCTATCCCCGTAGGGCAAACTTTTACGCATTGAAAGCAGTCAATACAATCGCCCATATTTAGTTCTGCAGTTTTTGCCTTCTTAAATTTTCCCCTGGGCTCCCCTCTTTTGTAATCATAGGCAACGATCATTGAATTTCGGTCGAGCAGTACGCTTTGAAGCCGACCGTAAGGACAAATTACGGTGCAGGCCTGTTCACGGAAATAGGCATATACGGCATAAAACACCCCAGAAAAAATGAGAATAGAAAATAGGCCCCCGATATGTTTGCCCGGTGGTTCTGTAATTATTTTCCATAATTCATCAACGCCAATAATGTATGCAAGAAAGAAATTTGCGATAATAAAGGCAAGAAAGTAAAAAGCAACATGCTTCGTTAGTTTCTTCCTGATCTTTACGCCGTTCCATTCACTTTTCTTCAATAGCTTTTGTTGTGCGGCGTCACCTTCTATCAGGTATTCTACTTTCCGGAAAAGCATTTCCATAAAAATTGTCTGCGGACAAACCCATCCACAAAATAACCGGCCAAAGGCAGCAGTGAAAAGAACGACAAAGACGATGAAGGTGATCGTCGTTATACCAAATATGAAAAAATCCTGCGGCCAGAATATTTTACCGAAGATGATAAACTTAGCATCAGGAATATTAAACTGAAATAACGGACGGCCATTCGTTTTAATAAATGGCAATGAAAAAAACAATGCAAAAAAACCCCAACTTACCCATGTACGGACGTTATAAAATCGTCCTGTCGGCTTTTGCGCATAAATCCACTTTCGTTTCCCTTTTGCATCTACAGTCGCCAGCCGGTCACGAAAAGAGTCTTTTACGCCGTTTTCAGAATGTTTATTTATTGTCGCTTCACTCATATCTATGCCTTGTCGTCATTTTCACTTAATCGTTGCCGTTTTACCATCTTTTGAGGTGCTGTCCGTTACTTGTTTTCCCGGTGCACTTTCATCTTTAAACAATTCTCCCTGTGGTGCTTTTGCATTTGGGGGATTAGTTCCATTCAATGATTTGACATAGCTGGCTACTTCCGCTATTTCTTTATTTGAGTACGCATTCTGCCATTGCGGCATCGCATTGATTCCATAACGGATCGTCTTGAATATACTTTTGATATCGCCACCATGCATCCAATAATCGTCCGTAAGATTCGGGCCCACATCTCCTGCGCCGGTTTCTTTGTGACAGGCTACGCAAGACTTAGTGAAGATTGCTTTGCCTTCGTTTAATTCATGCTGCTCCTTTAGAAAGGTTACAGTGTTTTCATCTACAGATTCTCCTTTTTTCTTCAGGTATTCTTTTATTTCCGCATCCGCTGTAGCCACAGCTTTTTCATATTCCTGTATACTTGATGGGGCAGAATGTGATACATGATATCGCCATAAATAAATACCACCGGCAATAATGGTCAGGTAAAAGCCGTAAAGCCACCAGGGTGGAAGACGATTGTCTAATTCACGGATACCATCGTAATCGTGTCCAAGATCAATGTCGGCTTCATGTTCCACAGGCTTGAAACGATTAAATCGTGACCACCACGAAATTGCCCGCTTCTTCACAACGGCTAGTTCTGTTTCTGTTGCTAATCTTTCCTTTTCTTTCTTTAACAGTAAACGTACATTCATCAGCAACACGACAATTACCAGCAATTCAAGAAAGATTACCGACATCATTATATAAAATGTAAATACCGGCATGCCTGCCACAGACGAAGCAACAGGTGCAGATCCGCTCACACCCGCTTGAGCAAATGATGTATTGTTTACCAGCAACAGCAGGATAACAGCGGCGGCTGCTGCTATTTTTTCTGCGACCGGCTTCCTTTTTTCTTTTTTCATTTTGATCTGAGCGGCGCCAAGCAGTATATTCCCCAAAAAACCGATCACGATCAGTAATACAATCATTAATGCAAGTAATCCGATTACTACCGGGTTACTGTATAGTGATGGTGTAGGCGGACCCGCCGCATGAGCAGGCTGCATTGTCAACAATACTAACGCGGGAATAAGTGCAATCGAATATTTTAGTGGTTTACGCAATGATGAAAGCATAATCGTACAGTTTGATATTGTTAGTTATCCAATGGTATGCGGCTTATTTCTTTGAATGTTTTTCTTTTTGTTTTAAATACCCAGGTAAGCATAGCCAAAAAGAAAATCATGAAAATGAGTAACGATGTTAAGCCGTATATGTCCACACCGCTTACTTTTTCTATATAGTGGATGAATTTCATTTGCTTAAGTTTTATTTATTTTCAGCGAATGTTTTTTTAGATTCTCCTTTAATATCGGTGCCGACACGTTGCAGGTAAGCAATCAGTGCAACGATCTCGGCGTTGGATGGA
>Ga0207689_10002233_pt1 | contig 18143 bp, 19 predicted proteins | sample KBSMisM52_FD_184312 | JGI IMG/M metagenome (GOLD analysis project Ga0207689, IMG submission 184312) | Miscanthus rhizosphere microbial communities from Kellogg Biological Station, Michigan, USA - KBS Miscanthus M5-2 (SPAdes) (version 2) | ecosystem: Host-associated > Plants > Roots >... | reverse complement strand
TTGATGGCGAGGAATGACTGTGTCGACCCAGATACGAGCAGTAGTAATCACGGTCAGCGATGCATGTTCGCGGGGCGAGCGGAAAGATGAATCGGGAGAAACTGCTCTAAGACTCCTTAACGAGTTGGGAGCCGAAATTATCGCTCGCGAGATCATCGCGGACGATATGGAACCGCTTATCACCTTGTTGCAGCGACATGCTGACGAAGGCAACGCCAACCTGATAATTACCACTGGTGGTACTGGCTTTGGTCCGCGCGATAACACCCCAGAAGCTACGCGAAGAGTAATTGAACGTGAAGCACCCGGGTTGTCTGAAGCGATGAGAGCTGAATCTCTCAAGCACACACGCATGGGTATGATTTCTCGCGGTGTTTGCGGCACTCGAGCGGGATGTTTGATCGTCAATCTTCCCGGCTCGCCAAAAGCTGTTAGTGAGAGCTTTTCTGTTATCGGTCCGGTATTAACACACGTCGTTGATTTGCTTGCCGGAAAAACCAGGCATTGAAGTCAATTCATAACAACTTAAAACGAGGGTAACTTCCTCGTAGCGCGTTCGCTTTATCGTTCAAATAATTCAAGAAGAAGTTGCCCATAGCTGGGTTGAGGGTTGTGAACATGGGTTCATGACCCTCTCTTTTTTGATCGTGGGGTTAGCACTAAGTTCAAGTGTTGGTAATCAGCACTTAATACATACGAACTATTCTATCGGCCTTATGATGGCGACGAATGAATGCCTGCCGGTTGCAATTGTTGCCGAAAGCGATGAGGAAACGAGGGGACTAATTAGATCGCTTTTGGAGCTACTGGGATTTGCCGTTGTGGAGGCGCATGACGGTCAGGAAGCGTATGAGTCGGCGGTCTGCTACCAACCCGATCTCATTCTCATTGAGTTAAAGCTTCCAATCGTTAGTGGCTTCTCCGCGATACGTCGAATCAGAAGAGAATCGGATCTGAGTGGAGTTCCCATCATTGCAATGTCCACAAGAAATGGGACTGCAAATCAGAACCTCGCACTCGCCGCGGGCTGCAGTGCTCACGTTCAAAAACCTATTGAATTTGACCGTCTCGAATCAGTCGTTGAGAATTTAGTTCCCTGCGAGCGACTGTCAATGGTCTCTTTCCTGGTTCACTAATCATTTCGCCCGCATCCGTTGCGCCTGGCTCGCAGGCTGCCAGTTTAACCGTACCGAACATTCAAAGGCGGCTTGAAATAGATCGAGTCGTCGCTCCGCTTCCGCCAATTCATCTTCACACTCCAGTGCACTCACCACCTGGACCGTTAACACATCTCGCATTCGGCGAAAACTGAGATCAACGACTCGACCGTCGTGTCTCCTATCGAGTGCATCTGCCAGGCGAAGGATTCCGGCGAGCTTCGAAACAGTGTCGCGATCAATTTGATCGAGAGAGGCGAAATGAGGATGCCGATCTTTTGGTCCTGAACCCTTATGGTACCGAGCAATGTTTGCAATAACGGCGCGCTCAGCCTCAGAGAAACCTGTGAGTTCAGAATGCTCGATCAGATAATACGAGTGTTTGTGATGAGCTTCATGAGCAATGTGATATCCGACGTCGTGCAGAAGAGCAGCTGCGGATAAAAGTAGTCGCTGATGCCGAGTGAGATGGTAATTCGACGCCATCGTGTCGAAGATGCGTTCGGCAAGCCTCGCTACTTGATGTGCGTGGGCTTCCTCGTAACCAAAGCGCTTACCAACCGCGTGCACACCTCGCAACTTTTGATCAGCGATGTCCGGCATGGGAGGGCGTGACTGGTCTTCCCATTCGCGTAGTCGATCGATGATGACTCCTTCACGAAGTGCCCAATCACAGGCTCGCACGGTCTTAACACCGAGCGCTCGCATGGTACCTTCCAGAATCAAACCACCAGAAACAATGATGTCGGCTCGTTGAGCGCTGATTCCCGTGGTGATTCGTCTCTCTGATGAAGTCAATGAGGCGAGGTTTTGGTTCAGTTCAATCAGTCGCGGAAGATTTATCTGCATTTGGTCCAGTTGGGTTTCTGAACCCTTTGGTTCCAAATTGTCCGCTGACTGAAATCGTATGGCAGAGCGTATGGCCAGGATTGTTCCAGAGGTCCCTGTGACTGCATTCCACTTACTTTCGCGCAGTTCCCGGGCGGGCCGTTGTAAGGCTGCACGTATCTCGGTGCGAAGAGAATCAAGTTCTTGGGTGCCTGGCGGATCTGATTTGATATACCGCTCGGATAAGCCCACCGCTCCAAGCTTGAGTGACACGAGGTTTTGCGGAGCGCCGTCCCTGAAGATTGACAGTTCAGTTGAACCACCACCGATATCGATGTTTAGTAAAGTCGCCTTACCGTCTCCGCAACCTTGTGCGGCCGCGAGGCCAATGAGACGCGCTTCCTCGATCCCAGACAAAACTTCTACTCGTACGCCGGTCTTCTGTTCAATCGCCTTGATAAAGTTCGCTGAATTGTTAGCTTCGCGCACAGAGGCTGTAGCCACCGTGATAACCTTCTCGGCGCCCCTGGCTTCAGCGATTGATCGGAAGCGCTTAATACAAGTTGCGGCGCGCAAAACTGCAGGCCGGCCGAGATACCCCTTCAACAAAGTCTCGTGACCGAGGCGAACGGCCTCCTTCTCGCGCACTAAGACAGCAAAGGAATCGCTGGCTGCAGCATCGACTACGACAAGCTTAATTGAATTGGAACCGATATCTATTGCGGCAAGCTTCAAGAGAGCGCCTTCTTTTTCACGTCGGCGATACTAATTGGCGCTGCGATTTGTGTGACAGTTTCAACGGCTCGCGGTCCAGTCGTTGTCTCATCAGCTGTTGTCGACTCATCAACCACCTTCCCAACGGCGCGCCGAAGATCTGAAGCAACACTCCTCACAGATCGCGAGGCGTTGAGGACATGGAATCCGAATTCACCACTCATACGATCGAATACCTTGAGCATTCGGGTCTGATACTCAACAAAACTGTCATAGAAGTCTTCCCCCAGATGGAGATCCATCCCTGACTCCCAATAGTCGAAGCCGCGTCCGGATGCCAATACGCGTTCGACAAGCTGTTGCGGCGTTTGAATGCGTAGATAGAAAACAGCATCTGGTACGAGCGCCATTCCGTAAATTGATCGAACCCAACCGGAGTCTATCCCGCGCACCTCAGCGCGCGCCATAGCGGAATAGATGTAACGGTCTGTCAATACGACAAAACCGGAGCGAAGTGCGGGTAGCATTTCATTCTCAAGCCTATCGATGAAGTCAGTTGCATAGAAGAGCTGCATTGTGAGGCGGCCAAGAGTATGTCCCGTCTTAGCCTCCTTGATGCCACGACCGGCGAGCACGGACCTCGTCATACCCGTATCCAAGACCGCATGTCCTCGAGACTCGAGCCACGTTCTTAACAACGCGATATGAGTCGACCGGCCCACGCCGTCCGTGCCTTCGATCACGATCAGCTTGCCGCTGTATTCTTCCTGTTCAACTCCGGGAAGGGGTGTGCCGTAAAAGTGCTTGTTGTTAATGTGCCTTGGACCGCCTTCTCTTGAGGTGTTGACTAATCAGCATTCGCATCTCACGCTGTTGTCGTTCAATTGATCGACTGGCATCAATAACCGTTAGTCCAAATTCTGAAACCATGCGATCGTATTCCTCAAGGATCTTGCCTTGGAACAAGGTGAAACTCTCTTCAGGATCATCAGACAAACCCAGATCCAATCCAGCCTCGTAATGCTTAAGAATTGGCCGGCCCGATACTATTCGATCGATGGCAACATCGAGTGGCGCTCTAAAGAAGAACGCTGCGGTGGGTTTTACGGCAAACGAATAGACGTCGCGCACCCAATCGCGGCTACATCCCCTGGCCACGTCTCGCGCAAACGCCGTGTAGATGTAACGATCGGCGAGCACTATCGCTCCAGCTTTTAATGGAGGAATGATGTCGCGTTCAGTTCGGTCAGCGAAGTCTGTTGCGTGAAGAAGCGAGAATGTAGCCGGGGTGAATAAGTGACGCTTCTTCGCCCGTCTCGTCGTATCCTTTACGAGGGGTGACGAATTCCACTCTGAAAAGAAAACTGGATAACCCTCAGCTTTGAGCCATTGATGCAGCAGTGCGAGCTGCGTGGATTTGCCGCTGCCGTCAGTGCCTTCAACGACAAAAAGTTTGCCCGGGAATTTGTGTTTGCCGTAGGAAATCATCGGCGCAGACACTAGGTTATTCCTGTTACATCAATGTAACGTCGCTCTTGGGAATGCTTTCTAACCAATGAGAACTTTGTACCTCTTAAGGCATGCCAAATCAAGTTTGCAGGATGAAACCATCCGCGACTTTGATCGTCCACTCACGAAACGAGGCAGAGTAGCGGCCGAGGTAGTGGGCCAGGCAGTCGCGGCTGAAAGACTGAATAACGCTTTGGTGTTGAGTTCACCTGCAATGAGGGCTCGCGAGACTACTGAGATAATGCTCCAAAGTAGTAAGTTGCCAGCTGAGCTCCGTTTTGATCCGCAAATCTATGAGGCTGATTTGTCTGCGTTGTTGAAGATATTGGGCCAGATTGATGACCAGAGGGACGTGGTCATCCTAATTGGCCACAATCCCGGAATGGAGACTCTGGTCAGGTTCCTCACTGGCGAGATTCGAGCTATGCCGACTGCAGGGTTAGGGAAGATTGTTTTTGAGGGCAACTCATGGCGGGCTCTGACCGGTGGTGAAGGTCGACTAGAGTGGTTCATTACACCGAACGACTCTTTCGATGCCTAAGCTTAGCGGTCACTCACAAACTCTCCGTAAGCTGCTCGTTTCTGTAAGCCAATGTGATTGGCGAGTCGCGCGTAAAAGCACTTCAGACATACACCGGTCGTTTCTTCCTCTTTGTCCTCACGAATCTTTGTTCCGCACCAGATGCAAGTGACACGGAACGTCCCTTTTCTTTTCTGTCTCCTCTTAATCATTCATCCCTCCTTGTCAGACTCATTGATTTTGAGACCAAGGTAAACAGCAAGAGTTACGTTCATGTGGCTCTCAAGTTAATTGGCGGTTACGACTCCGATGCGCACTTGAGAGCGGAATGCTAGGCGTAGTTCAGGCGATGGCCAGTTGATCTTTTCCTTCAGCCTCAAAATAAAACTTTTCGATGGGCGTTCTGTTAACATTTTGGTAACATCGGTCGCCAACGCGACAAGCCATTGTCGCCTTGCTTAGCCTAAACCGACGCACGCCCAAAACGACTACGCCGGTCGAACCTCTGGGGAGGAATTGCAGAGTGAAACCCAGACCCTCAAGTAAATCCCTTTCTCCAAAGACCATCCATCTTGGCTTGCTAGCGCTTTGCGTGATTAGCTCAGCGATTTCGGTCCATGCGGCGAAAACAGGGAAAGTCGTCATTCGCGAAAATGTTACTGCTAGCAAGCGTAACGAGTTGGCAAATAGACTTCGATCAATAAGTGGATTGGCGAACCTGGGGTTTAATAGCGATGGGGTTTTGGTTCTTGGAGAAGGTAGCAACGGCGGCTCGCAAGGCGCACGAGCGTTGCTCGATCAGGCAGTCAACGGTGACAAGGTCATAATCATAGAAGACGCAAGCGCACGGTCCGATGTTGCTTTCTGTCGTGTTGTTCCTGGTCGATGGTTGTCAGACAACGATACAAGACTGCCCGCCTTTGTTGTCTTGATCGACTTTACTGATTTCCGACAAATCCTGGGTGATGAAAAAGCCAGAGCTGCGTTTGATGTTGGGTGGGGTTTTTTGCATGAGCTCGATCATGTCGTCACCGATTCTATAGACTCCGATGAGCAAGGCTCGCTTGGCGAATGTGAAAACCACATAAATGCGATGCGCCGGGAGCTTGGTTTACCGCTGCGAGCAGACTATTTCTTTACTGAGTCTTCATTAAAAACCGATCCGAACTTCGGAACCAAACTCGTCCGGCTTCCTTTCGAACTCTACAACCCACGAACTACTCGCAAGCAACGTTATTGGCTGATATGGGACGCGGCATCAGTTGGTGGCTTAGTCGCAAAGCATCAGACTGCTGCAGTGCGCTCCGCACCTGATCGTCGAAACTAAACTCAACGCCGCTTTAATTCGCTTTCCAGTAGAGCAACACGCGTTTGCTCTGCCTGCCAGATGTGTCGTCGCTGATGTGCCGCTATGATTAGAAAGCACGAATACAAGTTGTAACGAACATGATTGGAGAGCGGCGATGTGATTCGAATCCTGTTCAAATTGAGATTGGCTGCCGAACGTAGCATGCAGATTAAGTCCGACTGCAATTCGTAAAATCTGGGTGCGACCTGTTCCAACGGTTCCACCACCAAGGGCTCAAACGCCGCGGTTGTGACCGCCTTCCACTTTGACGGTGGCTCGAGCGCATACTTCAATAACCTTCCAATAACATCCATCTTGAACGGAGCATCAACTACCCACCCACTTTCATGTGTCTGCTCACATGCCTCACTGATGATTGGCAAGAATGCCTCCGAGAAGAGATTCAGATGGGCCACACACTCGGCGATCGACCAACGATCCGATTCGAGTCTCAGATTCAGTTGATAGTGAAGTAAGTTTTTGACCAGCTCACTAACTTGAAACGAGTTTCTTTCGAGCTGGGTACAAATATCAGCGAGCTGGGTCTGGATGTGTGTCTGTACTGCCTGACTCACGTTGGTAGGTATCAGTGGGAACGTTTATCCGATGGAGTACTCGAATCTATCGAAGCCGCTCGCATGCGACTTGTATGCGAGTGTTCCGACATTTCCTGAAGCGCAGAATGAATCTCGAGTAGCACCTCTTTAAGTTTCAATAAGTCTTGCGGGGAATTCTGGTGCGCCAGAATGGCGGCAGCGATCTCACTGCTGAGTTCATTAGAAATTGCCATGATTTCTAGAGTCTCTGAACCGAATTGCCGAGGCTGATTTTGAAGAGGGGCCATCGTAGTTTGAAGGTGTTACGTTGATGTTAATTCAATGTTAATTATCAGCCCGCCGAGTAGTTTCGAGCGCTCCAATAGAGTCCTCCACCCTGCCTTGTTCTCCTTAACAAACATTTAAGGCGCAATTCACAGCCCTTTAACTGATCGCGCATATCGTTGCGCCTTGAAGAAACAAAGTCTGAATCCAACATGGACTTACCTCTGGGAAGTCTCGCCTCGAAGTCTTTCGAGGTAGTGGAGCATATGAATCAATCACAACATAGGAGAACAGTTATGTACTTCAATACGCCCCTGCGCATCGGTCGCACGTCTCTCGCTCTCTTAGCGTTTGTACTAATTTCACTGCTGCCCGTATTGAGTTTTGCACAGGCCGATCAAGGGCGAATCGTTGGAACTGTTACAGACGCTAACGGAGGTGTGGTCCCCGGAGCAGCTGTCTTAGTTAAAAATGAACGGACCGGCGATGAGCGTACTGCGACCACTAATGAAGCTGGATATTACATAGTGACAGCGCTAAGGCCGTCGATTTATACGGTGTCGGCGACCGCTCAAAATCTGACTGTGAAGCTGACTAGTGTCCAGTTGCTGGTTGGTCAGGAGTTGAATCTCGGCCTCACATTGCAAGCGACAGGCGTTGAAGCAAAAGTCGACGTTGTTGCTACTGGCGACAGCGCGATCGATACCGGTACGGCATCCATGGGCGTGAACGTGAGTCCCCGCGAAGTCGCTGCATTGCCATTAAATGGTCGCCAACTATCACAGTTGTATTTGCAGGCGCCGGGCTCCGTAAACAGCGGATCGGGGACCTACGGTGACATTCGCTTCTCGGGTCGGGCCGTCGAACAAAATGAGATTCGGTACGACGGGATCGAGGGCACCGCGATTATCGATACGTCGCCAGGTAATCTTAACGGCGAAGTCCCAACGCCATTTCGTCTCCAGTCTTCGCTGGAAAACGTTCAGGAGTTTCGAGTCGATTCGAATAATTATCCTGCAGAGTTTGGAACCGGAACCGGCGGTCAGATTAGCGTAGTAACAAAATCGGGTGGAAACGCCTATCACGGTTCCATCTTCGAATACTTACGCAATGATGCGCTCGACGCGGCTAACTTCTTCGACAACATCATCGGGGTAAAGAGCAAGCTGCGTTTGAACCAGTTTGGTGGCTCAGTTGGTGGGCCAATCCAGAAGAACAAAGCGTTCTTCTTTTTTTCCTATGAAGGGTACCGACTCCGTGCCGGGATCAATTCAATCGAAACTGTTCCTGGCTTAGCGCCTCGTATTTGTCCCAGCGGGATAATCTTGGGTACCACTACGGCGTGCAGTGCAGCGACTACAGCTTTAATTCCTGCGTTTCGCGCGCCGGATGTTGCTGTATTGAGAGTTGGTCCAGATCTCTTCGACACGGTCCAGCGCCAAGCTACGAATATAGTAAACGAAAACTCCTTCGCTCTGCGCCTCGATTATAGGATTAATGCAAAGCATTCCACGTATTTCAGATTCTTCAGAGACCAGGGAACGAATGACCAGCCGGAAGGAGTCACAGGACGCAGGGTGCTCATTCGCAGTATTCCGCAAAACGGTGTGGTTGGCGTTCAGTCCGTTTTGACGCCTACGTTGCTCAACGAATTCAAGCTTGGCTACAACGGCGCTCTCTCCAGAATTAACGGTGTGGCGCCCTCTTTTCCTGGAATTGACTTGTCGACTTTGTCGCTCAATATCGCGGGTAGCGTTGCTGGTTTTGCCCTTCCCGGACAAGGAGCAAATGCTGGAGTAGCTACTCCCGGCGGACTGGTCCGTGCGAACAGCGCGACTAATGGACGGGCACAACCCTACACCCCTTACACGGTCTCCTTCATCGATAGTGTGAGTTGGACTCGCGGAAATCATAATGTGAAATTCGGCGGTGAGCTTCGCTTAATTCGAATGTGGACTGACCGTGTTGGGGGTACAACATACACGTGGTCCAGCATCAATAACTTCCTGGCGAATTCGCTTCAATCGACACAGTTCCTTGGAGACGTTTCGGCTCCGTCGCCATTCTTCAATGGTTCGTCGGGTCAGGTTCAGCCGAGACAAAGCTACTACATTGCTTATGGCCAGGATGAGTGGAAACTCAAACCGAACCTAACCTTGAACTATGGTTTGCGCTACGAGTATTACACGCCCCTGGACGAGAAGGACGATCGTCAAATTTTCTTTGACATCAACACTGGTGTGTTGCGTGATCCCACGACGAAACCCTACCTGTCATCAAAGGGTAATTTCGGTCCGCGTGTGGCGTTGACGTGGTCACCGAATCCTTCGAGTACCGGTTTCTTTGGTGGAGGGAACACAGTGCTCCGGGGCGGCTTTGGTATGTACTACGGTCCAGGTCAAACGGAAGATCAAATTCAGCCCATTGAGTCGAACCGCATTAGCTCAACGGTCAGCGGCGGCGCCTTTCCGCAAGATACTAACGCGATTGTCGCAGGCTTCGTAAGCAATCCAAATAACCGCGCGTATCAGCCGCGTGCTTACGCTAACGAATACAAAATTCCGGAGAGGATTTTCCAGTACACTTTCTCCATCCAACAGCAGTTGCCTTACCAAATTGGGTTTACAGCGGCCTATGTTGCTTCGGAAGGGCGCAACTTATTCTTGCGTAGCGTTGCCAATCGTATCCTGCCTGGCCAAACAAGCATTGCAGACGGCACTGCGCTGCCAAATACCTTCGGCGTGGTGAATCGCACGAACGGAGCGGGACAAGTCATCGCCGTGAATACGATTCGCGAGTTCTCGCTTGTCTCCGGCACGTCATCAGTCCAAAACCCGTACGCAGAGGTTGACTACAAGACCAGCGGGGGCCACGACAACTATCGTGCTTTACAGTTGTCCCTGGCGCGTCGATTGGGCACTGGAGTGACGCTGAACGCTCAGTACTCATTTGGACGAAGCTTTGGCAACACCGCCGGCTCAAACGAAGCTCGTACTGCTGCTAATAACGCGCGGGCCATCTCTGATTTCGATTACGACGAGGGATACAACAACTTCGACGTGCGCCACACCTTTAACTTCAGCGCAGTTTATGACCTGCCACTGGGTAAGGGAAAACGCTATGACATGGGTGGAATTGGAAATGCAATTCTAGGTGATTGGGAAATGGGCCTGATTGCAAATGCGCGATCAGGTTTGCCGCTCGAGATCGGGATCGTTCGGCCTGACGTTGTAATTCAATGTCTTAATGCGGGAGGTTGTGTCGTGCCGACTGGCGCCGGTGGAGCGACAACCACGTTTGCAAATGGTTTCGTGGCTCAACTCCCAGGTACCATCAACGCCGTTAATCCGTTACCTCCGGGATTCATTGCGGTTGTGAACACCCCTGGGGGCGGCGCATCAAGAAACGTGCGCAGACCGGATTTCGTGAGTGGTGTTAATCCGTATCAGGATGCCGACCGTCTAGTACTTAACCCGGCAGCTTTTACTACTCCTGCACCGGGTACCTTTGGCAACGTACCTCGCAATGCGTTGCGTGGTCCAAACTTCAATCAGCTTGATCTGATTTTCAACAAGCGATTCCGATTCAATGAGAGTACCAATCTCGAATTTCGGACGGAGATCTTCAACATCTTCAACCATACGAACTTTGATATTCCCGGTTCTCGTTTGAACCTGGCTCTCCCGTCGGTAGCTTTTGCCGGAGGTGCTTACACGTTTAGCACCAGCAACGTTAACCAGCCTGGTCAGCCGTACACGCAGGGGGCCGCGGGTGGCACGTTTGGTTTGTTACGACAAACTGTAATTCGTGACGTTGGCCTAGGGACGAATCGTCAAATTCAATTTGCCCTTAGGCTGAACTTCTAGATGGCAAGTTTTCCTGGAGGTCGTTCGTTCACCAGCGGCGACCTCCTTTTCAACGCCTGGGAACATTCATATGTCATTAAGAGAAATGTCATTAACCGAGCAGAAGGGGCAGGGCAGTTCGACCGAGGACGTTTATGACGACGGCTATCTTCGGGTCGAACACAAAAACTATTACGTTGCCTGTGGTGGAACGCCGCTAAAACTACCGCGAACTGAGTTCCTGATTTTTTCCCGCTTGGCTCGTACTCCGGATCGGATTGTCACGGCCGGTGATCTTTGGGAATCGGTTTGGGGAAGCAACAAACCACTGAATACCGAAAGTCTCCACGTCTACATCTACCGCCTGCGTGCCAAGCTGGCCGCCTTCGGCTTACAGATCGAAACGATGGTGAACGTCGGCTATCGGCTTCTTACTTCGCCGACCCACTGAATCGATAATCCCAGCTGTTAACCGAGAATTCAGGTGAAGTTCAGTCTGATGTAACACAGGAAATTTAGATTGCTGCTTACAACTTCGCTCTGAATCAGCCCAACAGCTTAGGAGATACCTAATGTCCGCCTGGAAGAGAAGTGCTCAATCGGTAGTTTTGCTCGGCGCATTTGTCGCGCTGTCGGTTTTTGTCGGATGTGATCCGGGTAATAAAGGGGTGAGTCCCGGGCCGGTTCAATTGCAAGGAGCTGGAGCCACCTTCCCAAACCCACTTTATCAAAAGTGGTTGAGCGAATACGGAAAGCTCCACGCAGATGTGAAGATCGACTACCAATCGATTGGATCGGGCGGCGGTATCAAACAGATCAAGGATCAAACGATTGACTTCGGTGCATCCGATACGCCCATGAAGGATGAGGATCTGAAGTCAGCGCCGAGTGAACTTCTCCACATTCCAACGGTCCTCGGTGCTGTTGTCATCACGTACAACCTCGAAGGCGTCGCCCAGGCGCTGCGCTTCTCACCTGATGTCGTCGCAGACATATTCCTCGGGAAGATCAAGAAATGGAATGACCCGCGGATTGCTGCGGACAATGCCGGAGCGAAGCTGCCCGCAGCTGATATCACTGTAGTTCATCGCTCGGATGGCAGCGGTACTTCCGGAGTTTTCACAGACTACCTTTCAAAGGTGAGCCCCGAGTGGAAAGAGAAAGTGGGAGCGGGACCTTCACCCAGTTGGCCCGTTGGAATTGGTGGTAAGGGCAACGAAGGCGTTACGGGGCAGGTCAAGCAAACACCAAATACCATCGGGTATGTGGAATTGGTGTACGCGGTACAAAACAAATTGCCGGTGGCTCAAATCAAGAACGCCAGCGGCGCGTTCGTTGAGCCTTCTATTGATTCAGTGATTGCAGCTGCTGCGGCGTCGGCAGCCAACACACCCGACGATCTTCGTGTGTCGATCACCAATGCTCAGGGCGCGCAGGTATATCCGATCTCGAGCTACACGTACATCCTCGTTTACAAGGATCAAAAAGATGCCGCCAAAGGAAAGGCCGTGGTCGATTTTCTATGGTGGGGAATTCACGACGGCGAAAACTTCGCAAAAGATTTGCACTACGCCGCGCTTCCGGCCGACATCGTGAAGCGTACTGAGGCGAAGCTCAATTCGATTACCGCTGGAGGAATTGCGCTCAGGAAGTAGCGCCCCTTGATATGAGCGCGTCCACGCCAAACAATCTGGCTTTTGGAGCAAAGCACTCGGACTGGCGCCGAGTGCTTTCGCCTACTGGAAATACAGGCGACACAATTTTTCGCGGTTTGATGTTGTTGGTCGCGTTGTTTGTAGTTGCGATTGTGATCGCGATGGTAATCGCGCTCGCATCGGATTCAATGTTGTCGATTCGCCAGTTCGGATTTGGCTTCTTAACCAGTAGCCAATGGAATCCTGTAAAAGGTGAGTATGGAGCACTTCCGTTTATCTACGGCACAGTTGTGTCGTCGTTGATCGCGCTCCTTATAAGCGTACCGTTCTCACTTGGCATTGCAGTCTTTCTAGTCGAACAAGCACCGCACTATATCGCGCGGCCAGTGGGGTTCCTTGTTGAGTTGCTTGCGGCAATTCCATCCGTTGTTTACGGGCTCTGGGGCATCTTCGTACTGGCGCCATTTCTGAGAGTCCACGTGGAACCACCGCTCGCACGTTGGTTGGGCTGGTTGCCATTCTTTCAAGGTTCGATCACCGGGATCGGGTTGCTAACCGGTGGAATCATTTTGGCGATCATGGTTACCCCGATTATTTCGGCTGTGGTTCGTGATGTTCTGGCAGCGGTTCCTGGCTCGCAACGTGAGGCCGCACTTGCACTCGGCGCAACGAAATGGGAAATGATTCGCGTCGTGCTTGTAAACGGCGCTCCTGGAATTGCAGGCGCGGTGATCCTGGGTTTGGGTCGAGCTCTCGGTGAGACGATGGCTGTGACCATGGTGATCGGGAACCGTCCGCAGATCAGCGCATCACTGTTTGATCCGTCGTACACAATTGCTTCAGCGATTGCCAACGAGTTTACGGAAGCGACACAAGATCTCTACCTCAGCGCTTTGGTGGAACTCGGATTAATTCTTTTCCTCGTTACGTTCATTGTTAACGGCATCGCGCGAATTCTGGTCTGGAACGTGACTCGAAAAACTGGCGGCGTGAGTAGGGCGGCTTAATGGTTCATCTCGGAAAAGCAGATCGAAGGCGTCGTCTGACAAGTGCCGTCATGACGAGTTTGACCGCGGGCTGTACTTTGTTGGCAGTTGGACTCTTGCTCGTCATTCTTTCCTACATCGCCTGGCAAGGAATTGGTTCATTGAGTTTCACGTTCTTAGTAGATAGTCCTCGCCCCGTTGGTGAAGGCGGAGGGATTGGCAACGCGATTCTTGGTTCACTCGTGTTGCTCGGACTTTCCTCCGCCGTTGGTTTGCCACTAGGGATTTCAGTTGGGATCTACCTTTCCGAAATCGGCAAGGGGAGGTTTGTCGGAGTGGTTCGCTTCATAGTTGACACGCTCACCGGCATTCCGTCGATTGTTACTGGTGTATTCATCTACGCAATTTTAGTTTTGCCGATGAAGCACTTCTCAGCCTTTGCGGGTGGCATCGCGTTGGCTTTAATCATGGTTCCGATTGTTGCTCGAACAACTGAAGAGATGCTCAAGCTGGTGCCTCACAGTTTGCGTGAAGGTGCGCTGGCTCTCGGTGCGCCGCAGTGGCGTGTGACGCTAGGCGTAATCTTACCTGCGGCAGCTTCAGGTATTGCCACTGGCGCGATGCTCGCCATCGCCAGAGTGTCCGGTGAGACCGCACCACTATTGTTTACAGCTTTTGGGAGTAGGTTTTTTAGTTACTACATGGATAGGCCAATCGCATCGCTCACCGTTCAGATTTATAACTATGCAATTTCGCCATACGACGAGTGGCACGCTCAGGCGTGGGCAGCAACACTTGTCTTGATGACCCTAATTCTTGGAATCAATATCATCGTCCGATTTCTAACACGTAAGAGGTTTTAGCTATGTCCGGGGTCGCGATGACCAAAATGCCAGTGCAAACAGCAGCACCAAAAATCGAAGTTCGGCAGCGAATGGAGCCGACGGCCACTTCAGAAAACGAAGTGGCAAGGGCAAAGGTGGCAGTGCGCGATCTCAACTTCTTTTATGGTCGTTCACACGCACTTCACGATATTTCGATTGAGATACCGGAGCGGATAGTCATGGCCTTCATCGGGCCATCGGGTTGCGGTAAATCGACTTTCTTGCGCACGCTGAATCGAATGAACGATGTGATTCCAGCAACGCGCGTAGAAGGCCAGGTCTTGATTGACGATAGTGATATCTACGCCACTGGTACTGACGTCGTTGACTTGCGGCGCAAGGTAGGAATGGTGTTCCAAAAGTCGAATCCGTTTCCTAAGTCTATCTTTGACAACGTGGCTTACGGGTTGAGAATTAACCGACTTACCAAAAACAGTAACGAGTTAGGGGCGCGAGTCGAAGAGGCCTTGAAGGATGCAGCGCTCTGGAATGAAGTAAAGGATCGTTTGAAGACGTCCGCGCTAAGTCTTTCAGGTGGGCAGCAACAGCGTTTGTGCATTGCGCGAGCACTGGCCATTCGTCCTGAGGTACTATTGATGGACGAACCTGCATCAGCACTCGATCCCATCGCGACTTCGAAGATCGAAGAATTGGTATTTGACTTAAAGAAGCAGTACACGATTGTGATAGTCACTCATAACATGCAGCAGGCAGCGCGAGTGTCTGACACGACTGCATTCTTCCTGCTTGGCAAGTTGATTGAAGTGAATGCAACGGAGAAGATGTTCACCGCTCCAAATGAGAAGTTGACTGAGGACTACATTACCGGAAGGTTCGGCTAACGGCCTACTTTGTCCTTTGTACCTTGAGCTTTGTTCGTTATACGACTGGCGTTCGAACAATAAGAAGGTGGGGAGATTCGGCTAAGGACAAAGTACAAAGCACAAAGTACAAAGCTCAAAAGGCAAATCAGCAATTGGAAAATCGGCAATATCTATGGATACGCACCGTCATCTTGACGACGAATTAAGTTCACTTAGAGACCGCGTTTTAGTCCTCGGCGGCGAGGCGGAGCAGGCGCTTGAGCGTGCCATGTATTCGCTGAGCGAGCGCGATAGCGAAGTTGCTCGACAGGTACTCGAAAATGATGATCGGGTTGATCATCTTGAAGTTGAAATCGATAGGCAGTGCATCGACATCATTGCCCTTCGTCAACCAGCCGCGCGCGATCTCCGGTTTGTAATCTCAGTCGCAAAGATGGCCCCCGTCATTGAACGCATCGCCGATCACGCGTGCAATATCGCTCGAGCGGCTATCGACCTGAACAACGAACCGGAGCTCAAGTCAGTTCTGGACCTTCGTCGCATGGCCGAACATGCTTTGACGATGTTGCGTTCCGCTCTCGATGCTTTCACCTCGAGTGATGCGTTGGCGGCGCGTGAGATTATCAAGAGTGATCGAGCCATAAACGATCTCTACAATCACACTTTTCATCGTCTTATCGAGATGATGGTGACCGAACCCGCAACCGCTACTCGTGATGCCCGCTTGCTCTTTGTAGCAAAGCATCTCGAACGAATCGGCGACTACGTTACCGACATCTGTGAACTCACCGTCTACATGGCAGAGGCCGCATTCATAAAGCACAGTAACTGATCATGACACGTCCAGTTCTGATAATTGAGGATGATGCCGACATCTCCGAAAGCCTGAAGTACAACTTTGAACGAGAAGGCTTGGTGGCCGTAACCGCACCAACCGGTGAAGCTGGTTTGAGTGCAGCGCTGAACGAGCGGGACCCTCCACGTCTGATTATTCTCGATCTCATGTTGCCTGGTATGAGTGGTATTGAGCTTTGTCGTCGGTTGAGAAGGGAACCGGCCACACGGCGCACTCCCATCATCATGTTGACAGCAAAAGCGTCGGAATCGGAACGCGTCGCTGGTTTAGATCTGGGCGCGGACGACTACATCACGAAGCCTTTTTCCGTGCGTGAATTGCTTGCGCGCGTTCGGGCCGTGATGAGGCGCGCCGATGAAACGATGGGGAAAACGTATGAGGACGACCATCTGATTATCGACTTCGACGACATTCGAGTGGTTTGCGATGGCGCGAAGGTCAAGCTAACGAACAAAGAATTCACGTTGTTGTCGGTATTGGCCCGAAGTGCCGACCGCGTTGTGACTCGTCAGCAGTTGCTCGATAGTGTCTGGGGGTATAGCTATTATGGCGATGCTCGGACGCTCGACGTGCACATTCGACGTCTGCGTCAGAAACTCGATAAGTGCGGCGACTGCATAGAAACGGTGGTTGGTGTTGGTTATCGTTTCGTTGGTTGTTCAGGTCAAACCGCCAGTGCACAATAGGGGTGTGTCCGATATGCTTTAGCTTGTCGTTACTTTTGCAAGCGATAGATCGCTTTTTTAGACTCACTACAAGCTAAAGCATATCGGACATCCTCGAAGGTAGTTTCTGTGTCGAAGCGCCAAACTCTTCTCGTCGCTACCGCTCTAATTCTCATCTCGGCTGTTTTGGTCGTGTCGTTACGTTCGGTACGACTTGTATCTGCAATCCTCCTCTTCATCATTGCTTTGATTTTTCTGGCCCGTGCGTTTTTGCCGTTGGGCCAGCGCGATAGTGCCTCTGGTGAAACAGAAGACGACCTAAACAAAAGTGATTCACCCGAAGTCTTTGCGGTAGGACAGCTCTTCGAAGCCACGATGGGTGGAATGCGCGAAGGGCTCTTAGTAGTTAATAAAGACATGCGCGTGGTTGCCTCGAATCGCGCAGCTTACCGGCTCTTCAATCCGTCTCTGCCTAAGCTCGAATCTCAGCGTCTCACGGAACTAACACGCAACCCCGCGATCTACGGTGCGTTTCTCGATGCTCTAAAAGGGGAAGAGCGAAGCGGCGTAAAGGTGGAAACGCACGGGCCCGAACGCCAGGTGTTTGATCTTCGGGTCGTTCCGCTAGGTGCTAATGGCAAAGGTGCCGCGGGCGCACTCGGCGTATTCTTCGACATTACGCGAACCGAACGGCTGGAGATTGTCAGGCAGGAATTCCTTTCCAACGTATCTCATGAATTGCGTACACCCCTCACGGCTATTGTGGCGTTTGTCGAGACATTGCAAACCGGAGCCTTAGATGATCGTGAGAGCAGTCAACGGTTCCTTTCGATCATCAGCAAAAACGCTTCTCGAATGCACGTATTGATTGACGATATTCTTGAGTTAACCGCGATCGAGGGCGGGAATGTGCAGTTGAAACTTGCCGAGGTTGAATTGTCGGACCTTGCAGGTGAGGTGAGCGCGGCTTTGTCCGGAAAGGCGACTGCCCAGCAAGTAAAGATCGTTAACGAGGTTCCAAAAAATGTAACTGTTTACGCGGATGCTCGTCGACTGGAGCAGATGCTGACGAACCTGGTCGACAATGGAATAAAGTTTGGACGTGAAGGGGGAACTGTCACTATCAGGTATCAAGCAAACGAACGGGATCAGATATCGATAGAAGACAACGGTGACGGGATTCCGGCCCAGCATCTCGAGCGTCTCTTCGAACGTTTCTATCGTGTTGACCGCGCGCGATCACGCGACATGGGCGGCACCGGGTTGGGCCTCGCGATCGTAAAGCACTTAGCACTCCTACACGGCGGTGAAGTTACGGTAACGTCCGAGTTGGGCAAGGGAACAACGTTTAAGATTCATCTTCCAAAAGCGTAAGCCTCACAAAAGACGCCTCCTTGGAGTGCGGTGGCCTGGCACCGCTCTGGTAAAGCAAACGTTCACTTTGCGAAAGCGGTGCCGGGCCACCGCACTCCAAGGAGGCGTGCCTGGTTTTGGGCCCGTTAGGTTTCTTGCCGAACCTTTGGCAAAATGC
>Ga0207689_10002230_pt1 | contig 18157 bp, 17 predicted proteins | sample KBSMisM52_FD_184312 | JGI IMG/M metagenome (GOLD analysis project Ga0207689, IMG submission 184312) | Miscanthus rhizosphere microbial communities from Kellogg Biological Station, Michigan, USA - KBS Miscanthus M5-2 (SPAdes) (version 2) | ecosystem: Host-associated > Plants > Roots >... | reverse complement strand
TCGTCTTCCCACGTTTCGAGCCTCACGGAGAATCCCCAGAGCCGGCGCAGGTGAAGCACGACCTCGGAGGCGGCTTCGGTCAGCGGACGCCCGCGGCGGCGCAGGTGCCGCAGCGTGAGCGAGCGGTCGCCGTCGCGGTCGAAACGCACGACCTGCACGTCGGGCACCCGCAGCTCCTGCGCGTGCTGTCTCGAGAGGAGCTTGCGCACCTTCCGGTAACCGCCCTCGTTGTGGATGCTGTCGACGTGCAGCGTCTCCTCGGCCACGTGGTCGGCGACCGCGAACAGACGAAACTCGCGAATGAGGCGCGGTGAAAGATACTGGGCGATGAACGACTCGTCCTTGAAGTTGCGCATCGCGAAGTCGAGCGTGACGCGCCAGTCGGTGCCGGCGAGCTGCGGGAACCACTCGCGGTCTTCGGCGTCGGGGCTTTCGCAGATCCGCTTCAGGTCGCGGAACATCGCGAAGCCGAGCGCATAGGGATTCAGTCCGCTGTACGCGCCGGAATCGAATCCGGGCTGCGCGATGACGTTGGTGTGGCTCTTCAGGAACTCGAGCATGAAGCCGTCGTCGACCAGCCCCTTCTCGTGCAGCCGGTTGACGATGGTGTAGTGCCAGAACGTCGCCCAGCCTTCGTTCATCACCTTGGTCTGCGCCTGCGGATAGAAGTACTGGGCGAGCTTGCGCACGATGCGCACGAGCTCGCGCTGCCACAGCTCGAGCTTCGGCGAATACTTCTCGACGAAATAGAGGATGTTCTCCTGCGGCTCGGAAGGAAACATCGCCTGCTTCGCCTTCTTTTGCTCCGCTGGAGCCTCCGGCACGGTGCGCCAAAGGTCGTTGAACTGCGCCTCGCGGTAAGCCTCGCGCCGGGCGAGCCGCGCCGCCTCGGCCTTGTAGGTCAATGCCGCCGGCCGGCGATAGCGGTCGACGCCGTGCGGCATCAGCGCGTGGCAGGCGTCGAGCACTTCCTCGACCGCGGCCGCGCCGTGGCGCTCCTCGCATTCCATCACGTAGGCGCGGGCGAACACCAGGTAGTCGAGAATGGCGTCGGCGGCCGTCCACTGCCGGAACAGATGGTTGCCCTTGAAGAAGGAATTGTGACCGTACGAGGCATGGGCGATGACGAGCGCCTGCGTGGTGATCGTGTTCTCTTCCATCAGGTACGCGATGCAGGGATTGGAATTGATGACGATCTCGTAGGCGAGCCCCTGCATCCCGCGCCGGTACGCCTGCTCGTTGCGGATGAACTCCTTGCCGTACGACCAGTGCGGGTAGCCGACCGGTAGGCCGCTCGTGGCGTAGGCGTCGAGCATCTGCTCCGACGTGATGATCTCGATCTGGTTCGGGTAGGTCTCGAGGCCGTACTCGCCGGCGACTTCCGCGATCGCGGTGTCGTACCGCTCGAGGAGCTCGAAATCCCAGTCGGCGCCGCGCGAGATGGGGGTGCTCATTGAACGACCCCCAAACCGCCAAAGGGGGCGGAATTCGCGCCTTGGGACGGCCCGGCGGCGCTCATTGCGTGTCCTTCTTGAACAGCTCGCGGAACACCGGATAGATCTCCTCGCGGCGCGTCGCGTGGCGCATCGCGAAATTGCCGCTCGCCTCCGCGACGCGCTCGTACTCCGCCCAGAGCGTCGAGGAGTGCTCCTGCGAATCGGGCGCGGCGAGCTCGAGGTAGGTGTAATAGCGGGTGGAAGGCAGGAGGCGCTCGCGGAGGAACCGCGCGCTCCGCGCCGGGTCGGCGCCGAAGGCGTCTCCGTCCGAAGCCTGCGCCGCATAGACGTTCCAGCCGCTCGCGTAGCGCTCCGTGCGAATCTTGTCGGCGAGCTCCAGCGCGGAATACACGACCGTGCCGCCGGAGCGCGTGTCGTGGAAGAACGTGTTCTCGTCCACTTCCTCGGCGTCGTCGGTGTGGCGGATGAAGATCAGGTCGACCTCGCCGTACTTGCGGGTGAGGAAGAGATAGAGCAGCGTGAAGAAACGCTTGGCGAGATCCTTCTTGTCCTCGTCCATCGACGCCGACACGTCCATCAGGCAGAACATGACCGCGCGCGCAATCGGCTCCGGCTTGTAGACGCGATTGCGATAGCGAAGATCGACCTCGTCCAGGAACGGCAGCCGGCGGCGGCGACGCGCCAGGCGGTCGAGCTCGTCGTGCAACTCCGCCGCCCGGCTCGCATGCCCCGCGGCGACGGCGAGCGTGAAGGCCGCCTCGACCGTCTCGGCCTCGCGGTCGATGCCGCCGGAAAGCGCGATGCGGCGGGCGAGCGATTGCCGCAGCGTCCGGATCACGGAAAGATTGGCAGGGACGCCCGACTTGGTGAATCCCGCCCGTATGCTCTTCTTGCGCTGGGTGTGTCCCATTTCGGTGCGCGCGAGATTCGGAAGTTCCAGATCGTCGAAGAAGATCTGCATGAATTCCTCGCGCGACAGCGAGAACACGAAGTCGTCGTCGCTGCCGCCCTCGCCGCCGCTGCTGCCCCCACCGCCGCTGCCCGAGCCTTCCGGCCGGGGAATCTTGTCGCCGGGGACGAACTCGCGGTTGCCAGGCAGCACGAACTCGCGGTCGCCGCCTCGCCCGAACCCAAACGACGGCTCGGAAATGTCCCTTCTCGGCACCCGGACCTCGCCGCCCTGCTCCATGTCGGCGAGCCGCCGCTCGCCGACCATCTTCTTCACCGCGGATTCGATCTGTGCCTTGTACCGGCGCAGGAACCGCTCGCGGTTCACCGCGCTCTTCCCGCGTCCGTTCGGCCGGCGGTCGATGAGATGGAGCATTGGCGCCTTCGCTCTCGTCAGGCCCGTCCGCCTACGAAGACTTGTGCACGCGGAGGTACCACTCCGCCAGGAGACGCACCTGCTTCTCGGTGTAACCCTTGGCCACCATCCGCGCGACGAAGTTCTGGTGCTTCTGCTTCTCGTCGGCCGAGGCCTTCGCGTTGAACGAGATCACCGGCAAGAGGTCCTCGGTGTTCGAGAACATCTTCTTCTCGATCACCTCGCGGAGCTTCTCGTAGCTGCTCCACGTGGGGTTGCGGCCGTTGTTGTGGGCGCGCGCGCGGAGCACGAAATTGACGATCTCGTTGCGGAAGTCCTTCGGGTTCGCGATGCCGGCGGGCTTTTCGACCTTTTCGAGCTCGCTGTTGAGCGCTCCGCGGTCGAAGCTCTCGCCGGTCTCGGGATCGCGATAGTCCTCTTCCTGGATCCAGCAATCCGCGAACGTGACGTAGCGATCAAAGATGTTCTGGCCGTACTCCGCATACGATTCGAGGTACGCGGTCTGGATCTCCTTGCCGATGAGCTCCGCGTACCGCGGCGCAAGATAGCCCTTCACGTGCTCGATGCAGCGGCGGCGCACTTCGTCAGGCAGGTCCTCGCGGGCGAGCCGCTGCTCGAGGACGTACATGAGGTGCACCGGATTGGCGGCGATCTCGGCCTGGTCGTGGTTGAACACGGCCGACAGGATCTTGTAGGCGAAGCGCGTGGACATGCCCGTCATGCCTTCGTCCGTGCCCGCGTAGTCGCGATACTCCTGCAGCGTCTTGGCCTTGGGGTCGACGTCCTTCAGCGTCTCGCCGTCGTAGACGCGCATCTTCGAATAGATGCTCGAATTCTCGGGCTCCTTGAGGCGCGTCAGCACCGAGAACTGCGCCATCATCTCGAGCGTGCCGGGAGCGCACGGCGCGCCGGCGAGCGACGAATTGGTGAGGAGCTTCTGGTAGATCTTCACTTCCTCGGACACGCGCACACAGTACGGGACCTTGACGATGTAGATTCGGTCGAGGAAGGCTTCGTTGTTCTTGTTGTTGCGGAAGCTGTGCCACTCGGACTCGTTCGAGTGCGCGACGATGACGCCGTTGAACGGGATCGCGGAGAATCCCTCGGTGCCCTTGAAGTTGCCTTCCTGCGTCGCGGTCAGCAACGGGTGCAGCATCTTGATCGGCGCCTTGAACATCTCGACGAATTCGAGCAGCCCCTGGTTCGCGAGGCACAGGCCTCCGGAATAGCTGTAGGCGTCCGGGTCGTTCTGCGACAGGTGCTCGAGCTGGCGGATGTCGACCTTGCCGACGAGCGACGAAATGTCCTGGTTGTTGTCGTCCCCCGGCTCGGTCTTGGTGATCGCCACCTGGCGCAGCACCGACGGCTGGATGCGCACGACGCGGAAGCGCGACAGGTCGCCTTCGAATTCCTCGAGCCGCTTCACCGCCCACGGCGACATGATGCCGGTGAGATAGCGGCGCGGAATCCCGTAGTCGGACTCCAGCACGGAGCCGAACTTCTCGGGCGGGAAGAGGCCGAGCGGCGATTCGTTGACCGGGGAGCCCTTGATCGCGTAGATCGGCTGCTTTTCCATCACGGCCTTGAGCCGCTCGGCGATCGACGACTTGCCGCCGCCGACCGGACCCAGCAGGTAGAGGATCTGCTTCTTTTCCTCGAGACCTTGGGCCGCGTGCTTGAAGAACGCGACGATCTGCTCGATCGCGTCTTCCATGCCGAAGAATTCGCCGAACGCCGGATAGCGGCGGATGACGCGGTTGCCGAAGATCCGGGCAAGCCGTGAGTCGTTCCGGGTGTCGATGAGCTCGGGCTCACCGATGCCGGCAAGCATCCGCTCGGAGGCGGTCGCGTACGCCGACGGTTGCCGCTTGCACAGCTCGAGATACTCCTCGAGGCCCATTTCCTCGTTCTGCGTGGCCGAGTAATTCGACCGGAAGTCGTCAAGCAGCGTCGTCATCGTCGTATTCCCATGTGCCAATTACCAAGATGCCGGATTCCCGGGCTCTTCCGTCCCGCTCCCGGCATATGGAGCGGGTCTGCCTTCTTGGTGTTCGAAACTTGTACTGCATAAGGCGTGCCAGACACGCGGACGCCCTGCATGTGCGAGGCAGGTGCCGACCGGTGCAAGGTGGAGATACGGTGGGGAAAGGACGGCTCCGTGCGGGCCGGAGCGCGGTCGGAGTCTCGCCGGGAGAAAGCGTTGCGGATGTCGCCCGACGTCACCGGGTAACGCCCAAAAATGGGTACGCGGTCTGCCCATTTTGGTAACCGGGAGTGCGGTCTGCGCGTCATCGATCGGTTGCCTTGGTTCCTTCTAGTCAGGTGGACCAGTGACAATGTGCCGACGTAACGGGTTCGCGCCCGCGCAGGTTGACCCTCGCGTGCGTCCTTGATGAAACCATTTGCGTCAGTAGTGGTTGCGAATCGCTTTCGCGTATTCGCGGTTCCAGATGCAGAACGTGAAGATCACGCGCGTCGGCTCGCATGCCGGGGAGTCGTGCGCCCGAAATCGCGCGACAGGCTTCGAGGAGGCGCCCCGAGTGCGGATCGTCTACGACGCGGGGCAATCGATGACGGCGGCGGGGTATCCCAGGCTGGGAGGCGTGCGTGTCATCGTGCTTGGTCATGCCCATGGCGACCGGATGGGCAACCGCGTGGGCAACCGCGAGACGGAGGCGGAGGACGCTGGCATGTGCGCGACGCCCGAACCCGACACGGCCGCGCCCGATTCGACGGCAGCCGAAATCGCGGCGGCCAAGGACTCGGCCGTCGTAACAATGATCCCCATGACTTCATTCATCGGAAACAAAACCGAAAACGTCAAGGTAAAACTGACAGACGTGCGCGAAATCACTCGCACCGTGACTGGCAGCGATCTCGTGGTCAGGCTGCCAACGGCCGCATCGCGGGAAATTGACGTGAGCGGCCTCGCGGCTAGCGTTCGCGCGCCGCCGCCCCGCCGCGGCCACTTCGGCGTTTCCTGGCGCGCGGCGATGCTGGCGGCGCGCCCTGTCCGTTCGCCGCAATCTCGTTGTGAAGCCATAGGCGAAACGTCGCGAGCTTGGGCGAATCCGCCATCCTCTGCGGATAGACGAGCCAGAACTTGCGCGGCGCCGGCGCCGTGACGTCGAAAAGGCGCACGAGCACCCCGTTGCGGACATCGTTCCCGAGGAGCGAGCCGCGGGCGAGCGCCACGCCCTGCCCCTCCGCCGCGGCCTGCAGCATGAGCGACGAGTCGTTGAAGATCGGCCCGCGCGACGGCTCGGGCCAATCGAGTCCGGCGGCCTCGAACCACGGCTTCCACGGCTCGTCGTCCGAACGGAGCAGCGTGAAGCGGGCGAGGTCTGCCGGCGCCTGCGGCTTGCGAGCGCCGAGGATGCGCGGGCTGCACACGGGGAAGAACCGGTCGTCGAGCAGGTGCTCGGCGGTGACCCGCGGCCAATCGCCGTTGCCGTAGCGGATCGCCACGTCGGCATCGTCGCGGTCGAAGTCCACGTTCGACATGCTGGACCGCACGTCGAGGTCCACATCCGGACACGCGGCGGGAAAGCTTCCCATTCGCGGGAGCAGCCAGCGGGCGGCGAACGACGGGACGACGCTCACCCGCAAGAGGCGCGGGTTGGCGCCTGCGGTGATCTCGTGCACCGCCGCTGCAAGCTCGCCGAAGGCGGCTCGCACCCGGCTCGCAAAGCGCTCGCCTTCGATGGTGAGGCGAATGCCACGTCCCGCGCGCTGCGTGAGCCGGACGCCGAGATCCGCTTCCAGCGCCTTGATCTGGTGGCTGATCGCGCCATGCGTTACGTTGAGAGCTTCCGCAGCCCGCGTCAGGCTCCGCTCGCGTGCCGCGGCGTCGAAAGCCCGAAGCGCATGCATCGGCGGCAGGCGGACGGCCATGGATCCTTTCCATAATGTCAATATAGTTCACATTATGCTCGAAAACAAATCGCTTGTGGCTTCCTGCCTGCAGGTCTAGGTTTCGTCTCATGCCCTCAGTCCACGGGATTCAACATGTCAATTCCACTGGCAATTGAACGTGCGTGCCCACAAAGCCGCGCGGGGGGTCGCCAGCCGCGGAGCCGTCTCAGTGCGCTCATGCGCGCGGCTTCGACGCGTATCGCGCTCGTCGGCCTCTGCGCGGTCGTCGCCTGCCAGATCATTCCGGGCGATGCCGATCCCTCGCGCTCTCTCGAGACGGTGAAGGGGATTCCCCCTGCCGCAACCCACGTCGGGGAGTTTTCCGGCAGGTACCACGATGGCTTGCCGGTCTACCTGTTGCCGACGATCCACGTGATCGGGCATCGAACCGGAGAATGAGCGCCGTCAGTTGGGAGTGTGCGGCGCCGCACGGGCAAGCCCGTCGACGGGTGATACATTTTCGGTAGCGCCCGGATTGGATTACTGGCGCCGCGAACGCACCCGAGGACACTTTGATCGACCGGAAATCGGCTTCCTGCCTGCTGGCCTTCGTGCTGACGGCATGCGCGCCGCCGCGCGAGCCGCAGTCGCCTCCGCCGGCGGCGCCGGCCGCCGACTCCGCCGCGGTCACGCGACGGCCCATTCCCGCGCCCTCGCCGCCCGACACCCCGGCGGCCTCAGTGAGGTCGCCGCTCCCGTCGATCGCCGTGCCGGCCGGGGCGATCTATGTATGCGTGACCGGTTCGGGAAGCGCGGCCGCCCAGACAGCGATCGAGTACGCGCCCAAGGTCGACGCCTTGTGCCGGAATCACCCCGAGATGGGCCCCTGCCAATACGAGCGCAACGTGTGCCGGGGAAAGGGCGGACGCGTGTTTGCCGCTGACGGCACCGAGATCACGATGGCGACCGAGGCCGAGTACGACAAGAAAGTGCGCCGCGTCACGTTCAAGGCGAACTGAGTTCTCCGCGCTCCGGATACGAGAGCTGCGGACCCGGCCCAACGAGCGACCGGACTCCTAACCCGAGAGACTCGCGCGCCGCCTGCCAGGCAGCTAGCCCGATCCCGTCGTGCGCGCGCTCGCCGCGGAATGGCGGCCCTCGTGCGCCGTGCCGCGCGCCGGCGGCGCCTGAGGCGGCGCGACGTCGATTTGCTTCATGTCGCCGCTGATCGTGCCGCCGTCGGCAACGATCAAGCGGCCATAGCGAATCGTTCCGGACACTCTGCCGGTACCGTGGACGACGAGCCGCGTCCGTGCAGTGAGCTCTCCCGTGAACTCGCCGTGGACTTCGGCGACGTCGATCTCCGCTGTGCCGTTGAGCGTTCCCGGCGGCGCGATCTGCATCTCCTTGCTGTGCACGGTCGCCTCGACGTGCCCCTCGATGACGAGGAGGTCGCAATCGGAGATCTCCACGCCTTTGAGCTTGATGTTGACGCCGACGTGGAGCGTGCTCCCTGCACCGGGCGCCGATCCCGTTGCCACGTTCGTGGCCGGCGGCACGCTCGCGTGCGGGTTGTCGTGACGGGCGACCGGCGGATGGTTGTCGCGCAGCGGCGCCGGATCGGGGGGCAACGCGCGCGCGGATGGCGGAGAAGCCACGGATCCCGGCGGCTCGTAGACAGCGGCGGGCCGCAGGGCCGGCTTGCCGGCGTTCCGGGGATCGGGCAAATCGGGCGGGCGATCGCTGCCTCGGTTGAAGTTGAGCATGGCGCCTCCTCGGCTGGGACAATTATGACAATGTCATTGTGTCCCCATTGACGCCATGGATGCAACCCATTTCGGCGACGCAATCGCGATGCTGATCCACTGGCCGTGTTGCCCGAGTGGCAGGGGCCTTCAGGCTTCATACCCCAGGCGCCCGCAGACCCCTGCCACTCGGACAACACTTGCGGCCACTTGCACCGATCGATCACGCTCGGCTTGCACCGATCACCGATCACCGAACTCGCGGTGCACGCATCACGAAGCTAGCCCGCCGGATTCGCGTACTGGACCCGCACCGCGGCAATGGCTTCAAGCGTCGCTTCGTCCAGGTCCGCTTGCGCCGCGGCAATGTCCTCTTCGAGCTGCGCGATGGACGTCGCGCCGAGGATCATCGCGCCGAGATGCCATCGGCTCTTCACGAAGCCGAGCGCGAGTTGCACCAGCGATATGCCCAGCCGCCGCGCAAGAGCGGCGTAGGCTTCGACGGCTTCGTGGACGATCGGCTTGCGGAAGCGCAGACCCAGGCCGTCGAACAGCGAGTACCGCGCGTTCGGGGGCTTTACGCCTCCGAGATACTTTCCCGAGAGCATGCCGCCGCCGAGCGGACTGTACGCGAGGAGCGACATGTTCTCGCGGAACAGCGTTTCCGCAAGATCGTTGTCGACGCCGCGCGAGAGAAGGCTGTAGCTGTTCTGAATCGTGACAGGTCCCGGCACGCCGAGCGCCTTCGCGGCACGCTGGAATTCGCAAACGCCCCACGCCGTTTCGTTCGACAGGCCGTAATGGCGGATCTTGCCTGCCTTGATCAGCGAGGCGAGCGCAGCGACCTGCTCTTCGATCGGCGGGCCCGCCCGCTCTTTCGATGGCTCGAACTCGGTGGCGCCGAACATCGGCACGTTCCGTTGCGGCCAGTGGATCTGGTAAAGGTCGATGCGCTCGATCCTGAGCCGCGCAAGACTGGTGTCGACGGCCTCGGCGACGACGTCGCGCGTAAGATCGGTGCGCCCGCCGCGGATCCACTCGCGGCGTCCGGGTCCCGCCACCTTGGTTGCGACGATGGCGTTCGCCGGCTTATTTCGGGCCAGCCAGCTGCCAAGAAAAGCTTCGGTGCGCCCCTGCGTCGTCGCATTCGGCGGCACCGGGTACATCTCGGCGGTGTCGATGAAGTTGACGCCGTGCGCGAATGCGCAGTCGAGTTGCGCGTGCGCCTCGGCTTCGGTGTTCTGCTCGCCCCACGTCATCGTGCCGAGGCAGACCTCGGAAACTTCGAGGTCGGTTCCGGGCAATGTCCGATATTTCATCGTTCCCTCCTTTGCCCGGCACCCGGCCGGCACGAGCTTGAGCATGCCGTCCCGGCCGCTCCGGTACAACATTGCCGCGCCACGCTACACTTGCGCCGTGCCCAAACGCGCCACTTCGCTTCTCGCGACGCTTCTCAGTTCGTCTCCGCTTCGCGAAGCGCCCTTCCGCAGGTTCTACATCGGGTCCGTGGGCACGGCGCTCGGCTACACGACGCAGACGACCATAGTCGCCTGGCTGATGACCACGTTGACGCCCTCGGCGCTCATGGTCGCGCTGGTGCAGACGGCGAGCACTGCGCCTTCATTGCTGCTGGGGCTTTTCGCCGGCGCGCTCGCCGACATCGCCGACCGGCGCCGGGTGATTCTGGTGACGCAGGTCATCCTGCTCCTGGCGACGATGGGACTCGGTGCGGCCACGCTGGCGGGCGCCGTGACGCCGTTCGCGCTGCTCGCGTTCACATTCGTCATCGGCGCGGGATTTACATTCTACATGCCCGCGCAGTCCGCGAGCATCAACGATCTTGTGGCGCGCGTCGACGTCCCGCGCGCGGTTGCGCTCGGCGCGGTCGCCTTCAACGTCTCGCGGGCGGTGGGACCGGCCCTCGCGGGCGCGGCGGTCGCATGGATGTCTTCGGGCAGCGCGCTGCTCGCGAGCGGCGTCCTGTTCATCGTGATGATCGTCGCAATGCGGGGACTGGTCACTCCTCCGCGCCCGATCCGTGCGATGCCCGAAACGATAATGTCCGGCATCGAAAGCGGCCTCCGCTATGCGCGGCACTCGCCCAGAATGCGGGCGCTCATCCTCCACAACGTGAGCTTCGCCCTTTGCGCGAGCGCGTTGCTCGCACTCCTGCCCGTCATCGCGCGCGACCAGCTTTCGCTCGGCGCAGGCGGGTTCGGCTTCCTCTCGGCAAGCTTCGGCATCGGCGCCGTCGTCAGCGCGCTCCTCGTTCCGCGCGGCCTCCATCGGACATCGCTCCAGACGGTGGTGCGGTTCTTCACGCTGCTGTGGGTCGTGGGCGCGGCGCTCATCGCCTCCGCTGGCTACACGGCCGCGGCGCTCCTGGGTGCGTTCGCCACCGGCGCGTCGTGGACAGGCGTTCTTTCGAGCCTCTCCGCGGGTACGCAGACCTCGGCTCCGGCCTGGGTGCGCGCGCGCTCGGTCGCGATGAACCTCATCGCCGTGCAGGTGAGCATGGCGTTGGGAAGCGCGTTCTGGGGTTGGCTCGCCTCGCTCGAAGGCACTCGTGTCGCGATGCTCGCCGCGGGGGGCACGCTGCTGGTCTTCCTGTTCCTCAACCGGCACGTGCTCCTGAAGATGGGCAACGAGGCGGACGTTACGCCGAGCCTGCACCTGCCCGACCTCGTGATCGCGGTCGAACCGCAACCCGACGACGGTCCCGTGCTGATTCAGATCGAGTACCGGATCGACGCCACCAACGTCGAGCGCTTTCTCGAGTTCATCCACAAGGTCGAGCGCATACGCCGCCGCAATGGGGCAAGCGCCTGGATGGTATTTCGCGATCTGGGTGAGGACGGACGCTTCGTCGAGCGCTTCATCATCCGCTCGTGGGCCGAATACGTCCGGCTGCGGACCCGGATGACGATGGCCGACCGCGGGCTGCAGGACCAGGTGGAAGGCCTGCAGCACGACGGAGTGCCGGTGCGCGTGTCGCGGCTGATCGCGACCTGAGCTTGAGTCAGTCCCGCTCGTCTTCCCGTTGTGCCATCTCGACACGGAGCTCGTACAGGTCGTCGTCGAGCGCATCGCGCGCGGACACCACGCCCAGCGGCCGGCCGTTCTCGACCACGGGGAGGTGCCGGAAGCCGCGCTTGTGCATCAGGCGGAGCGCCTTGAGGAAGGGCTCGTCCGGATGCATCGTCTGCGGCTGCGGCGTCATGACGTCGGCGAGCGTTGTGGTCGCCGCGTCGCGCCCGGCGGCGATCACGCGGAAGAGCGCATCCCGCTCGGTGAAGATCCCGGTGAGCTTCGTGCCGTCGACGACGAGCAGCGCTCCCTTGCTCTTTTCCTTCATGAGGATTGCGGCCTCCAGCACCGTCGCAGTCTTCGGCGCGACGGCCGGCGGCTGTCCAGCGATGATGGAACGAAGCGATCGCAGCGACATGTCGGGCTCCGGACGTGATCGTGTCGAAGGCCCACATTGGGCGCCACGCGCCCCGCGAGTGTCAAGCCTCGGCAAAGCCCACGCCGACCGCAACTCCCGGGAATCACCGGAACCATCCCGTCGCCGGGTGCTCGAACCCCACTCGGACAGGCGTCGCCCCGCAGCATCGCGGGGCGATTTTCGTGTTACCGTTTGATCCGTAGCGGGATGACCTGCAACGTGACGAGTGGGTCGTGCGATGAAAAAAGTAACGCTTTACAGCAGATCGGTTCGCGGAAGCGCGGCAAGCGCTCCGCCGCGAGGGCGTCGTGTCTCCTCGGCTATCGCGGCTGCCGCAGCGCAGCAGAAGCCGCCTGCTGCGCCCGTCCCTGTCCGCGCCACGTGGCGCGCCCGCATCGCACGCTTCGAGCGCGTCCTGTTCGTGACCGGCGGCGCGCTTTTCGCGCTGATCCTGGTTGCGGTTCACGGGTCGTTCTCCCCGGCGACGCCCGCGCTCACCCAGAAGGACATCGACGCGGCGGTCCTGTACACGCTCGAGAATGTGCCGATGCAGGCGCACGCGGCAAAGGCCTACGCCGCGGTGCAACGCTCGGTCGTGCGAGTGCGCGGCAGGACGAGCGACCAGCGCGAGGACGGCTACCAATCCGAAGGCGTGGGATCGGGCGTGGTCATCGTCGACACCGGCATCATTCTCACGAACCTCCACGTCGTCAACGGCGCCGAGCAGGTGTCGGTCGAATTCTTCGACGGTCTCGAGTCCGAAGCGACCGTCGTCGGCGTTCGCCCCGAGCACGATCTCGCGGTGCTGCAGGCGAAGAAGCTGCCCGACGATCTCCAGGCGGCGACACTTCGATCCACCAGCGATTTGGCACCCGGCGACGAGGTCGTCGCGGTGGGATTTCCGTTCGGCATCGGCCCGTCGGTGTCGTCCGGCGTGATCTCCGGGCTGAACCGCGAGTACCGGTCGCCGCAGGGCAAGCGGCAGCTGACCAATCTCATCCAGTTCGACGCCGCAGCCAACCCCGGGAACTCGGGTGGCCCGCTCGTGACCAACGACGGCGAAGTGGTCGGCATCGTCACCGCCATCCTGAATCCGACGGAGGAGCACGTCTTCATCGGCATCGGCTTCGCGGTTCCGATCGAGAGCGCGGCGGCAGCGGTCGGCATCTCCCCGTTCTGAAGAGGCCGCTTTGACACGGCCGTCCCGAGACGGCCGTTCTGACGCCGCCTGCTCCTGGCGAGACGAAAGGCAAGGAAACGCATGAACGACACCGCAGCCGCACACAATGAAGTCACTCCGCTGATGGAGCGGATCCTCTACGAGGTGAAGAGGATCGTCGTCGGCCAGGATCACTTTCTCGAGCGCGTCCTCGTGGCGATCCTGGCGCAGGGACACCTCCTCGTCGAAGGCGTCCCCGGCCTCGCCAAGACGCTGACGGTCAAGACGCTCGCGCGCACCATTCGCGGCAGCTTCAAGCGCATCCAGTTCACGCCCGACCTCGTTCCCGCCGACCTCGTCGGAACACGCATCTACAACCAGAAGACCGGCGAATTCAACACGTCGCTCGGCCCCGTTTTCGCCAACCTGCTGCTCGCCGACGAAATCAATCGCGCGCCGGCGAAGGTGCAAAGCGCGCTTCTCGAAGTGATGCAGGAATACCAGGTCACCATCGCCGGCGAGACGCACTGGGTTCCCTCCCCGTTTCTCGTGATGGCGACCCAGAACCCCATCGAAACCGAGGGTACCTATCCGCTGCCGGAAGCGCAGGTCGACCGCTTCATGATGAAGGTGCTGGTCGGCTACCCGAGCGAGGAGGAGGAATTCGTCATCGTCGAGCGCGTGACCGGCGCCGCGCAGGAGGTCGCCTCCGTGGCAACGACCGAGGAGCTGGCCCTCCTGCAACGCGAATGCCGCAGCAGCTATGTCGATCCTTCGCTGATCCAGTATGCGGTGCGCCTGGTCGCCGCCACGCGCAACCCCGACAAGTTCGGCCTCAAGGATTTTGCCCGCTACCTGACGTACGGCGCGAGCCCGCGCGCGACCATTCACCTGATCGAAGGCGCACGCGCGCTCGCCTATCTGCGCGGTCGCACTTACGCGCTGCCGGAGGACGTATCCGATCTCGTGCCGGACGTGCTGCGGCACCGCCTCTCGCTGTCGTACGAGGCGCTCGCCGACGGGCAATCGGCGGATGCGCTCATCCAGCGCATCATGCAGCACGTGCCGAGGCCGGAGAAGCCGCTCGAGACTCATGTCCGCATCGAACCTAAATCCGACGCGAACGCCTGAGGCGGTCCTGCGCCGCCTCGAGTGGACCGTCATCCGTCGGCTGGACGGAGTGCTGCACGGCGACTATCGGACCCTCTTCCGCGGCCACGGTCTCGATCTCGCCGATTTGCGCGAGTACATGTACGGCGACGACGTCCGGCACATCGACTGGAACGTCACCGCGCGGCTCGCCACACCCTACGTCCGCGAATACAACGAGGAGCGCGAGGTCGCCGCGTGGTTCCTGCTCGACCTGAGCGCGTCGGTCAATTTCGGCTCGCAGGACTTGAAGAAGCAGGCAGTGTCGAGCGAGTTCGTCGCGGTACTCGCGCGCATCCTGACGCGCCACGGCAACCGCGTCGGCGCGCTCTTCTACGGCGACCGCGTGGACCAGGTGATTCCCACGCGGAGCGGGCGGCGCCAGGTGCTGCATCTCCTGCACAGCATGGCCAACCGGCCGGAGCGCGCGCAAACGGGCGCGACGGACTTGGGCGAGCTCCTGCGCACCGCCTACACGATGGCAGCGCGGCGCTCGCTCATCTTCATCGTCTCGGACTTCATCAGCTCCCCCGGCTGGGCCGAGCCGCTCGCGCATCTCGCCCAACGGCACGACGTCGTCGCCGTGCGCCTGTACGACCCGCTGGAAATGGAGCTGCCCGACATGGGCATGCTCGTCGTGCAGGACGCCGAAACGGGTGAGCAGGTCTTCGTCGACACGCACGACCGCGGGTTTCGCCGGCGCTTCGAGGCAGCCGCCAAGGCACGCGAGGCCGAGCTCCACGCCTCGTTTGCAACCGCGGGCGTGGATGCGCTCGAGCTGTCGACGAACGACGATCTCGTGGATGCAATCCTGCGCTTCGCCGAGCTGCGCAAGCGGAGGACCCAGCTCGCGACCGGCGGCGGCTTTCCGCAGCACCTCGGAGTGCAGTCGTGACCTGGCTATGGCCCGAAATGCTGTGGCTCCTGGTGCTCGTGCCGGTCCTCGTCGGCGCATACGTGATCCTGTTGCGGCGGAAGCAGAAAAGCGCGCTTCGCTATGCGAGCCTTTCGGTGATGAAGGACGCGCTCGGCGCGAGCCATCGGCTGCGCCGCCACGTGCCGCCGCTCATGTTTCTCGCGGCCTTCACGCTGATGATCCTCGCCATCGCGCGCCCCGCCGCGGTCGTCACGCTGCCGTCGCAGCACGAGACGGTGATCCTGTCGATGGACGTCTCCGGCAGCATGCGCGCGACCGACGTGAAGCCGAGCCGCATCGCCGCCGCGCAGGACGCGGCGCGGGCCTTCGTCGCCGAGCAGCCGAAATCCACGCGAATCGGTGTCGTCTCGTTCGCGGCGACGGCCTCGGTCGTGCAGTCGCCGACGCATAGCCGCGAAGACATCCTGGCCGCAATCGAGCGCTTCCAGCTCCAGCGCGGCACCGCGGTCGGCAGCGGAATTCTGGTCGCGCTGAAGATGATCTTTCCCGACGCCGAATTCGACCTGCGCTCGTCCAATCCGCGGCGCGACGCGACGCGAGCGAGCCCCCTCGACCCCGCGAAGGCAACCGACAAGTCGGACACCAAGACAGTGCCTCCGGGTTCGTACTCGTCGGCAGCCATCATCCTGCTCACCGACGGACAGACGACGACGGGTCCCGATCCGATCGAATCGGCGCGCATCGCTGCCGATCGCGGCGTCCGCGTGTACACCGTCGGCATCGGCACGCCGGGCGGCGAGACGATCGGCTCCGAAGGCTGGTCGATGCGCGTGCGCCTGGACGAGCAGGCGCTCAAGACCATCGCCAACGTGACGCAGGGCGAATACTTCTACGCCGGCACGGCCACCGATCTGCAGAAAATCTACAAGAACCTCAACACGAAGCTCTTTTTCGAGCAGCGGGAAACGGAGGTCTCGGCGCTCTTTGCGGCCGCGGCCGCGGTGCTGGCGCTGGTGTCGGGACTTCTGTCCCTCCTCTGGTTCAACCGGATCCTTTGACGTAGCCCGCGGTCATCCCCGTCGGCGCCGCGCTGACACCGATGTTCCATTGCGGCGGCGCGATCGCGTCGGCGGGACGCTCGCCGCGCAACGACGCGAGCAGGCTGATGGCATTTTGCATGCGCGTGCAAATAGTGCGCACGGGGCGCGGCGATCCATTCGACAAATCAATGCGCGCCGTGACGATCGACATGGAACTTCGGCCTGCGACACGAGTCGCATCAAGGTTGCCGCGAACATGGCCACTCGCGACGCGCTCAGGCGGGCATTGCCCCGCATCGCTCCATGTCGCGGCAGCGACGCTGTCGACATGCTGTCATCGCACTGACATTGCGCTGTCATCACGTCCCGATATAAGTCTATCTGCACCAAACCAAGGAGATCGCAAATGGGAAAGATCCCGAATCCGTCGCCGCCGTCACCCACCGCGGGCGCAACGGAGGCCGGCCCGACGCCCACCAGCGACAGGACCCCGACGCTGCCTGCCATCGTCGCCGCGTCCTTCGACCGCTTGGCACTGAGACAACGCGCGCGAATGCTCGGACGGCTTCTGGCTTCGGTGGGTCCGCTCGCGCTGGCGGTCGTCGGCGGCGGCGCGTTCGCGAAGTACGCGACGCACGCCCGCTGGCCGGAGATTCCCGTCTCGCTGGAAGATGCCGCGCGTGCCACGTCGGGCCAGATCCAGGAGATCGTCCGCTACATCGAGCAAAGCAATCCGCAGCTCTTCAACAACCTCCTGGAGATTCTCGCGCGCGATTCCGCGACGATCGCCGCGTTAGGCGCTTCCATCGCGGCCCTTACCATGCACCGCATCGCCGTTCGCCGTGATTCACGGCCGATCGCCGGGTCAGGATCGGTCGCTTCGGCTACCAAGCGCGAACGCAGCCGGTAGCACGGGCAGGAAAAGCACCGGCCGCTGCAAGGGGGTCACCCATTGCTGCGAGTGCGGTGGACGAATATGATGCCGTCGGGGTCGCATCATTCGTCCGCTCGCCCGCTTGCGTCCGGCTGCACGACGGCGCCCCGCCGAACAAGGTTCATTGCCAGGGGAGGAGCCCGCCGTGCCACGCGCTCACAGGTCTGTCGTACCCGTCGTTGCGACGGTCTTCGCCGCAGCGCTCGCCGCGCAGTCCGGCGCCGCGAATGCCGCCAAGATCACCGAATGCACGAAGGGCGGCGTCTGCTATTGCGTCAACGACGAGCTCAAGGCAACGATCACCTCCAAGGTCGATCGCTTCCGCCAGATCCTCGCCGAGCAACGCAAGGCGGGCAAGGCCGTCGGCTACCTGAGTGTTCCGCTCACCTCGGCGGGCGGCGGCAACTTCGACATCAACAAGGAAGTCGCCGAAAGCGCGAAGGCGGCGATCGAGAAGCGTTTCGGAGCCGATTACCTCTACGTTCTCAATCCCGGCACGCTGGACGCCGACCTGCCGAAGGGCACGGGCGCCGACTACATGCTGATGTGGACGTCGCTGCTCGAAGGTCCCGACGGGCTCGGCGATTTCGATTTCGTCTATTTCGCCGGACCGCAGGACTTTGCCCGGTACTTCGGCTTCGACGGCAATGCCGACATGGCGAAGCTCGAGGCGTACTTCGACAACCGGGTGAAATCCAACCCCGGCTTCGCGAAGGCCGTTGAAGGAGGCCTCACCAAGGCCGCTTTCCGCCGCTACTACGCGCTGCGCGCGTCCTCTTCGGTGAGCCGCGGCGCGCACGACGAGTGGAATATCTTCCGGCAGATCAACGAACGCCGCCGGGCGGACAGCAAGATCGGAACAACAGGCCAGATTCCGGTGCTTTTCGACGGCCGCGGAGTGAATCCCTCGGACAGCGAAGCTCCAGTCTCCGAAGGCTATGTCGGGAAGTGCGCGCCATAACGGGAGGAACCTCATGACTCACCCACTGCTGCGCCGCATGGCGCATGCCCTCGCGTTGGTCCCGCTGCTCGCCTTCGCGCTTGGATGCGCGACGGCGCGCGCGGCCGACACCGTGAACGCCTACTCGATCTGGCCGGAAAATTGGGCGCGGCCGATGTTCGAAGAGTTCGAGAAAGCGACCGGCATCAAGGTCAATTTCGTCCGGTTCTCG
>Ga0207689_10002227_pt1 | contig 18159 bp, 16 predicted proteins | sample KBSMisM52_FD_184312 | JGI IMG/M metagenome (GOLD analysis project Ga0207689, IMG submission 184312) | Miscanthus rhizosphere microbial communities from Kellogg Biological Station, Michigan, USA - KBS Miscanthus M5-2 (SPAdes) (version 2) | ecosystem: Host-associated > Plants > Roots >... | reverse complement strand
ATCGTTTCCTGCACGGCGTCGTCGGCTTCGAAACCCGAGCCCAGCATGCGGTAGCAGTAGCCGGTGAGTTCGCGGCGGTATTGCTCCAGGTTGTCCGGGCTAACCTCGGTGGCGGCAGTCGTCGGCATAGTTCCCCACCCTACGTCGCGATACTGACATTCTCAGGCTGGCTCCATCCCGTACCGGCTCATCAGCTCCCGTTCCGCCTCCCGCGACGGCGCCTCACCGGACATCCAGAGCTTGTGCAGCTCCTCGAAGTAGGCGTCCATGGCCGGCGCGTGCAGCACCAGCAGCCTGGCCGGCTCTGAACCTGCGTTCCCGAACGTGTGCGCCGCGCCCCGCGGCACCAGCAGGAAGTCCCCGGCGCCGCCGGTCAGCTCGGTGTCGTCCAGCCGGAACGTGACCGTCCCCGCCAGCACGAAGAACGCCTCGGAGCAGGTGACGTGCCGGTGCGGCGGCGGGGTCCTGGCGCCCGGCGGCACGGTGCGCTCCATCAGCGAGAAGTCGCCGCCGGTCTGCTCGGCGACGGCCTTGAACGCCATCACGTTCCCGCGGGCGGTCAGCAGGTGTCCCTGCCCCGGCGGCACGATGCCAGTCATTTTCCCTATTTAGCACGGCACGTGGCCGCGAGAAAATCAGACATGACTGCTATCACGGTGGAGCAAGCACAGGCGGCGCGGCCGGCACAAAATTTCGTCGTGGTGGTCTTCGACGGGGTGTCGATGGGCATCATGTCGTTCGCCTTCGGCGTGTTCGACATGGCCAAGCACTACGGCGTGCTGCCCGATCTCGACCTGCAGGTGGTGGCGGGCGAGCCCGCGACCGCGGTCACCGGAGGCGGGCTGAGCTGCTACGTCCCCTACGACCTCGAAGCCATCCAGGCCGCCAGCCTGATCATCATCCCGAACTGGCGGGATCCGGCCGAACCCCCGCCCGGGCCGCTGCTCGCCACTGTCCGCGCGGCGCACCGCCGGGGCGCCCGGGTGGCGGGCCTGTGTTCGGGCGCCTTCGTGCTGGCCGCGGCCGGGTTGCTCGATGGCAGGCCGGCCACCACGCACTGGGCGCTGGCCGGCCAGCTGGCCCAGATGTATCCGAAGGTCCAGGTCAGGGCCGACCAGCTCTACATCGACGACGGTGACGTGCTGACCGCGGGTGGCGGCGCGGCCGGGATGGACCTGGGCCTGCACCTGCTGCGCGGGCACTGCGGGGCGGCCGTGGCCAACCGCCTGGCCCGTGCCATGGTGGTACCGCCGCACCGGCCCGGCGGGCAGGCCCAGTACATCGAGTCCCCGTTGCCCGCACCCGACGACAGCGAGCCGGTGGGGGAGACGATGACCTGGGCGCTCGGTCACCTCGACCGGCCCCTGCCGGTCGCTGTGCTCGCCCGCCGGGCCGGGATGAGCCGGCGCAATTTCGACCGGCGGTTTCGAGAGATCACCGGGACCGCCGCGCTGACCTGGCTGACCCACCAGCGCGTGCTGCGCGCCCAGCAATTGCTCGAAGCCACCCGGCTGCCGGTCGAGGAGGTGGCCCGCCGGTGCGGGTTCTCCTCGTCCGCCGCCCTGCGCCAGCACTTCAGGCGGGTCACCGGGACCGCCCCGGCCGCCTACCGGGCCACGTTCGGCCCCCGCCTTGAAACTCGCGCTGTCCTGAAAGCGTTGTCCTGATACTGGCGCAACTTGGCCGGATTCGCGCTTTCCCGGCCCCGGCCGAGCCGGCATCATCGGGGGTGCCAGCAGAACGCAGATCCGAAACCGGGGGTTCGACCATGGAAATCCGTCCGTTCCGCGTCGCCATCGCGCAGGAGAGCCTGGACGACCTGGGGAGCAGGCTCGACCGCATCCGCTGGACCAGCGACATTCCGGGCGAAGGCCCGGACTACGGCATGAGCCTGGCCTGGGTGCAGCGGCTGGCCGGGTACTGGCGCGACGGCTTCGACTGGCGGGCCGCTGAGGCCAGGCTGAACGCCTGCCCGCAGTTCATCACCGAGATCGACGGCCAGGACATCTACTTCCTGCACGTCAGGTCGCCGGAGCCGGACGCCTTGCCGCTGATCCTGACGCACGGCTGGCCCGGTTCGGTGGTGGAGTACCTCGATGTGATCGGGCCGCTGACCGATCCACGGGCGCACGACCGGGATCCGTCGATCGCGTTCGACCTGGTGATCCCGTCGCTGCCCGGGTTCGCCTTCTCCAGCCCGCTGACCGGACGCGGCTGGGGTACCACGCGCACCGCCGCGGCCTGGGTTCAGCTGATGCGGCGCCTCGGCTACCAGCGCTACGGCGCGGCCGGCAACGACGCGGGCTCGATGGTCTCGCCGGAGGTCGGCCGGCTCGACCCGGACCACGTCACCGGGGTGCACGTGACCCAGGTCTTCTCGTTCCCGTCCGGTGACCCAGCCGAATTTGAGGGCCTGTCCGAGCAGGACATGGCGGCCCTGGCGAAGCTGCAGTGGTTCATGGACCACAAGTTCTCGTTCAACCAGCTGCACTCCCAGCAGCCGCAGACGCTCGCGCACGCGCTGGCCGATTCCCCGGCCGGCCTGCTCGCCTGGAACGGGCAGCTCATGGGCGAGGACGCGATGGGGGAGAAGGGCCTGGACGACGACTTCGTCCTGGCCAACGTCGCCCTGTACTGGCTCACCAACACCGGCGGCTCGTCGATCCGCTTCTACCACGAGGACGCGGGGGCTCCTCGCGCGCAGGAGCCGACGACCGTGCCGCTCGGCGTGGCCGGCTTCGCCGGCGACTTCTCCGGCGTCCGGCGCTTCGCCGAGCGGGATCACCAGAACCTGGTGCAGTGGAACATGCACCCCGAGCCCGGCGGCCACTACGCCGCCCACCTGGAGCCCGACGTGCTGGCCGACGACATCCGCGCCTTCTACGCCGGGCGCCGCTGAACTATCCTGCGAGCGTGGGTGACCTGCTGGCGGAGGCGGAGGCCGAACTCTACGCGGACGACCCGGACGGCTTCACCGCGCGCCGGGCCGAACTCGCCGAGCGCGCCCGCGACGCGGGCGAGCCCGCCGTGGCGAAGAAGATCACGGCGCTGCGTAAACCCACCCGTTCGGCATGGGTGGTCAACCGCCTGGTACGGACGGACCCCGGCGTACGGCCCCGGCTGGACGACCTGGCCGCCGACCTGCGTGAGGCCTCCGGCGGCGGCAGGCTCAGGGAGCTGACCGCGGCCCGGGCCAAGCTGGTCGACGAGCTGACCCGTACGGCCCTGGAGGGGGTGGCCGCACCGCCCGCGGCGCTGCGCGAGGAGGTGACCGCCACCTTCGACGCGGCCATCGCCGACCCGGAGGTGGCCGCGAGCCTCGGCACCCTGGTCCGCGCCGCGCGGTACGCGGGCTTCGGCGGCTTCGTGGCCGCGCCGGCCGGGCCGGCGCCCAAGAAGACCAAGGCGCCGGCTGAGCCCGCGGCCGAGCGCGAGGCCCGCCGCCAGGAGAGGATCAAAGAGGCCGAACGGGCCGTGGCTGACGCCGACCGCGACCTCGAATCCGCCACCGCGGCCGAACGCGGCCTGGAGGACTCCGTCCGCGACCTGGAGGCGCAGCTCGCCGACCTCCGGCAGCGCCTCGCCGAGGCGCGGCGGCGGTCCTACCGGGCCGAGTCGCGGCAGCAGCGGGCGGCCGGGCAACTCAGCCGGCTGAAGGAGTAAACCATCCGGCCCGCCTGACGTCTCTTAATACACGTGAGGCCGCCGGGGTTGTTCTGGCCCGCGGGGCGTCGCCGTATTGCGGGAGGGTTGATGGCGTTGACTTCGGTGGAGGTGTTGCCGGTGGATGATCGTCCGTCTGAACCGGACGGGTTCCGTGAATTCGTCGAGGCACGGTCGAGCGCGCTGCTGCGGTCGGGCTGGCTGCTGACCGGCGACTGGCCGAGCGCCGAGGACCTCGTGCAGACCGCCCTCGCCGCGGCCTGGCCGCGGTGGGCGTCGCTGACCCGGCAGGACGCGCCGGAACTCTACGTCAGGAAGATCATGGTGAACACGTTCCTGCGCTGGCGGCGGCGGCGCTGGAACGGCGAGGTCGCCACCGGGCGGCTGCCCGACATGCAGGCGTACGGGGACGCCTTCGCGCAGATCGACGCCAGGCAGGCGCTGATCGCGGCGCTGGACCGGCTGCCGCCTAGACAGCGGGCCGTGGTGGTGCTCCGCTATTTCGCCGATCAGACCGAAACGCAGACCGCGGCCGCGATGGGCTGCTCGGTCGGCGCGGTGAAGGCACACGCGTCGAAGGCGCTGGCCCGGCTGCGAGACGCGCCCGGGCTGGCCGAGCTCATGACCGGAGGTGTGACCTCATGAACACCGAGGAAAGGCAGCTGGCGGAGATGCTGCACCGGGTCACCCCCGAGCCGCCACGCCGGGTGACCGTGGAGGATGTCGCGTTCCGGCTGGCCAGCGAGCCCGGCCGGAAGCCGCGCCCGGGCCGCGGGTCCCTGTGGAACAGTGTCTTCCGGGGCGGGCACGGCTGGACGCCGGTGCTGGCCGCGCTCAGCGTGTTCGCCATCGCCGGGGCCAGCGCGGGCATCGCGACCGTGGCGACCTCGCACCATACCCGCGGCGGGGCACCAAGCGACGGGACGCCGCCGGCGACGGCCACGGTGTCGAACTCGCCGTCCCCGACCGCGCCGTCGCAGTCGCCGCCCCCCGCCGGGGAGACCCTGCGGGTGGCCGGCGGGATGTGGGGCGCCAAGCTGATCAACCGCAACTCGTTCAGCCAGGGCTCGCTGACCGGCAGCGGAGACTCGCTCTACGCGGTCGAAGACGGTTACCTCGCCCGGATCGACCCGGCCAGCGGGGCCACCCTCCAGACGACCCGGTACAGCCCGCCGGTCTTCAGCCGGCCGGTCGTCGTCGGGAACACGGTGTGGGTGGTGTGGTCCTATGGCGGCGGCGAGATCGTCCTGCGCGGCTACGACGCAAGGACGCTCGCCCAGGTCGCGTCGGTGCCGGTGCCCGCCGCCGGCGGGGTATCCAACCTGGCCCAGGGCGTGCTGACCGCAGGGCCCGACGGCAAGCTCTACGTGGCCGCGGGCGACTCTGTGGCCACCGTGGACCCGGCCGCCCGCCAGGTGACGCACCGGATCTCCCTCACCGCGGGCCGGGCCAGTTCGGTGGCGGTCTCGCCTGACGGCAGCAAGCTCTATGTCGGGGTGGTCCCTTCAACCCCTTCAGGATCGTTCCGGGTGCTGGTTTACGACGTCGCCACTGGCATCCAGGCGTCCTCGTCCCAGATGCCGGTCGGCGGTGCCGGGAACCTAGTCGCGACCGACGGCGGTGTCTGGGGCACGACGGGCACCGGGATGAGTCAGTGGGTCTGGTTCGCCCCCGGTGGCGACCTGACTCGCTCCTTCCGGGTCAGCCGGGGCGCGGGGGGCGGGTTGAGTTCGGTGCCGGTCTACAGCGGCGGCGTGGTCTGGGTCGGTGGCTCACATGAGCTCATCTGCGCCAGCCCGTCCACCGGCCGTGCGCTGGCGCGCACGTCCATCCCCACCGACCACAGTGTGGTGGAGTACTTCGACAGCGCCACCGTGCTGAGCAGCGGCCACGCCTACGCCCTATACCAGGACAACGCGGCTCACCTGGCCGGCGTGGCCAGCCTCACGCCGCCCGCGGCCTGCTCAGGCTGACGGCCACATGGCGCGGGCCGAAACCCTGCCGGCCCGCGCTATCTAACTGCCGGGTCCGTCCGTCACCCGCTCCGCGGGCGGCGGCGGACCCGGTGGCGTTCCGTCGCCGAACGGCCGCCCGCCTAGTTCCTCGCGGTGGTGCGGGGTGAGCCAGCCAGACAGGTCGGGCCCGGCCGGGATGATCCCCGACGGGTTCAGCCCGGTGTGCACCCGGTAGTAGTGCGCCTTGGTCTGGGGGAAGTCGATGGTGTCGCCGAAACCGGGCGTCTGGTACAGGTCCCGCGCGTACGCCCACAGCACCGGCATCTCGGTGATCTTGTTCCGGTTGCACTTGAAGTGGCCGTGGTAGACCGCGTCGAACCTGACCAGCGTGGGCCAGAGCCGCACGTCCGCCTCGGTGATCGTGTCCCCGGCCAGGTAGCGGCGGGTAGCGAGCCGCTCGGACAGCTCGTCAAGCCGGGCGAACAGCTTGCGGTAGGACTCCTCGTAGGCCGCCTGCGTGCTGGCGAACCCGGTCTTGTACACGCCGTTGTTGACGTCCTCGTAGACCCCGGCGCTGATCTCCTCGATCTCGTCCTGGAGCTTGTCCGGGTACAGTTCGGGCGCACCCGAGCGGTGGAACGCCGTCCACTCGTGCTCCAGGTCCAGCGTGATCTGCCGGTAGTCCGCGGTCACCACCGCACCCTCGGCCACCTCCACGATGGCGGGCACGGTGACGCCCCGGTCGTAGCCTGGCACTGCCTTCTCGAAGGCTTCCCGTAGCCAGTGGATGCCGAGCACCGGGTCGACCTCGCCCGGGTCGAGGTCGAACGTCCAGCTCCGCCAGTCATGCTCGGGACCGCAGATGCCCATCGAGAGCGCGTCCTCGAGCCCGAGCAGCCGCCGCACGATCATCGTCCGGTTCGCCCACGGGCATGCCCGCGCCACCACCAGCCGGTACCGTCCCGCCTCGGCCGGGAGCGTCCCGTCCCGCCCGTCCGCCGTGATCCGCCCGTTCAGATACCGGGTATCCCGTACAAATTCTCCCGTAGCGCCCACCCTCCCGACGCTACCCCATTGCTCCGCTTTTCAAATACCCACCCCACCCGCTCCACCCCACCCGCTCCACCCCACCGACCCGACCCGGAGCCATCCCCAACCCGGAGCCATCCCGACCCGGAGCCATCCACCCCCGCTTTCCCCACCCGCACCACAAGCCCCAAACCGAATTCAATGAAAGTGGCGTTCTACCCATTCTTTTCGGTAGAGCGCCACGTTCATTGACTCGCACAGCCGCCCGACCGGCTCGCGCAGGCGGCCTAGCGGATGCCGTCCCAGAGGGCGCGCTCCTCGCCGGCCGGGTCGCCGGCCGCCGTGAGGGTGTCGCCCAGCAGGCCGGTGGTCCGCTGCCTCACGTCGTAGCGCGCCCAGCCGGGATCGCCGCTGGTGATGAAGTCCACCCATACCCGGTGGGCCACGTTCGCGACGGCCGGCGAGGGCGCGTCGCCGATCAGCGGGCGGAGCTCGCCCCGGGTGGCGGTGTCGAACACGAACGGGATCTCCGCCGCGTGGCAGGCTCCGAACCGGTAGTTGTCCCGCGGGTCCGGGTGGTCGAACCGGTACATCCAGGTGTCGCTCGCGCCCGCGGTGGTCCGCGCCTCGGCGACCCGGATGGGCGGGATCCGGAAGAACCAGTCGGTGATCACCGCGGCCAGCAGATCCCCGGGGCTGGCGTCAGCCCGGTCCGCCCGGTAAACGGCGAGTGCCTCACCCGACAGCCCGTAGGCGCCGGCCACGGCGGCCAGCGTCGGTTCGTCGATGAGGTCGATAGTGCCCGCCGCTACCAGGAAGAGCCGCGCCTCGTCCCGGTTCGAGCCGATCAGCAGCGGAACGTTTCCGCCCTGCCCCGCGGCGAAGGAAGCCAGCGGCGCGGCCGGCAGGACCGATCCGTCGACGGTGGGCGCGAACGGCAGCAGGCTCAGCGTGAGCTGCCCCCACCGTGCCGGATCCGGCGCGGTCTGCACCTCCACTACCAGGTCCGACGCGGCCTGGACGAGCTTGTCCAGCGGGACCGCCTTGATCGAGTCCCGGTCCGGCGGCACGCCCAATGCCTCGGCTAGGTAACCAGCGACCATCCGGCCCTCGTCCACGGTGAGCGTGTGCGCCCCGGCCCCGCTTTGCGCGATGGCCTGGGCGAACAGCCCGGCCGCCAGCGGCATCGACAGCAGCGTGGTCACGCTCATCGCCCCGGCCGACTCGCCGGCGACGGTCACCCGCCCCGGGTCACCGCCGAACGCGGCGATGTTCTCCTGCACCCACCGCAGGGCCGCGAGCTGGTCGAGCAGGCCGAGGTTGGCGATGCCGTCGCCGAGGAACAGGAAACCCTCCGCGGCCAGCCGGTAGTTGATGGTCACGCAGACCACGCCGTCCCGGGCGAACGCCGCGCCGTCGTACGCGCCGACCGACCCCGAGCCGTTCATGAACGAGCCGCCGTGGATCCAGACGAGCACGGGCAGCCCGCCCGCGCCGTCGGCGGGCGTCCACACGTTGAGGTTCAGGCAGTCCTCGCCCGGGATCACTTCCTCGGGGAACAGCGGCTGGTACTGCGGCGGGTAGTCGCCCTTGGGCACGGTCGGACCGAACGCGGTCGCGTCGCGCTCGCCCGCCCAGGCCGGGACAGGCTGCGGCGGGAGCATCCGGTTCGGGCCGAACGGCGGGGCCGCGTACGGGATGCCGAGGAAGGAGATCACGCCCGCTTCGGCCCGCCCCCGGACGATCCCGTCGCGGAGCCGGACCACTGGATGCTGCACCCCGTGCTGGGCCGTCTCGCTCATGCGTTCCTCCATTGCCACGTCTGCCTGGGCCTGTCCCACTATTTAGCCCTAGTTGATCTCCGGTGCGCACTACCGGGTTCGTATCCATCCTGTGACTAGCATGGCGAGTTAGGTTAGCCTAAGCTAAGCATCGCGCGTCGGGGCAGTCAGATGATGCTGAAGTGATCCCAGGGAAGGCCTGATGACCAACCAGAACACCAGCATGACGCACGCTTCCATCCCACCCGGGCACCGCCCCCGCAAGCGCCGCCCCGACAAGCGCCGGACCAGCAAGCGCGGGACCAGCAAGCGCGCGACCATCCTCGTCCTGGCCGCCGGATCGGCCGCGGCCTGCGGGCTGCTGGCAGGCTGTGGCGCGACCGGCGCCACCGCAGCCACGGGCGCGGCGGCCCAAGGCAGCCAAAGCGGCCAGTCGATCACCCTCTACAGCGGCCAGCACGAGCAGACCACCAACGGCCTGGTCACCGCGTTCGAGAAGCAGACCGGGATCAAGGTCAACGTCCGCAACGACGACGAGGACACCCTGGCTAACCTGATCGCCGTGCAGGGATCGCACACCCCGGGCGACGTGTTCTTCACCGAGAACTCGCCCCCGCTGGAGTTCCTCCAGGAGAAGGGGCTGCTGTCCAAGGTCAGCCCGGCCACGCTGGCCGATACCCCGGCCAAGTACGACTCGCCCGACGGCAACTGGGTCGGGGTGTCCGCCCGGGTCAGCGTGATCGTCTACAACCCGTCGCTGATCACCAAGAACCAGCTCCCCACCAGCGTGATGCAGCTCGCCGACCCGAAATACCAGGGCAAGCTCGGCATCGCGCCGGGCGAGACCGACTTCCAGCCGATCGTCACGTCGGTAACCAGGACCTACGGCCAGACCGCCGCCCTCAGCTGGCTGGAGAAGGTCAAGTCCAACGGCGCTAGCCACAACTTCCCGGACAACGAGACACTGGTCAGCGACGTGAACCGCGGCCAGGTCGCCTTCGGGGTCATCAACGAGTACTACTGGTACCGGCTCAAGGCCGAGATCGGCGCCGGCGCGATGCACTCGCAGCTCGCCTACTTCGCCCCGCACGACCCCGGCTACGTGATCGACGTCTCCGGCGCGGGAGTGCTGAAGGACAGCAAGCATCAGGCGGCCGCGCAGAAGTTCCTCGCCTTCCTGGTCAGCAAGACGGGCGAGGAGATCATCGGCCGGGCCGGCGGCGACGAGCAGAGCTATGAGTACCCGATCGGGTCCGGCGTTACCATCTCGGCCCCGGAGACGCCGTTCAACCAGCTGCAGCCCAACCCGATCACGATCGCCCAGCTCGGCGACGGCGCGGCAGCGATCGACCTGCTCCGGCAGGCCGGCCTGCAGTGACCCTGCTCGCGGACGCCCAGGACGTCCAGGACATCCAGCACGTCACCGGCACGAGAGCCGGACGGCGGACCTCCCGTCCGGTGGCGTTGCTCACCGCGGCTGCCCTGGTGGCCGCGCTCATGGCGGTCCCGCTGGTCTTCCTGCTCATCGAGGCGGCCGGGGCCGGCTCGGGCGAGCTGTCACACCTGATCTTCCGCTCGCTGACCTGGTCCCTGTTGTGGAACACGGTCCGGCTCACCGCGGTGGTCACGGTGGCCTGCGCGGTGATCGGGACCGGTGCGGCGTGGTGCGTCGAGCGCACCGACCTGCCCGGGCGCCGGGTCTGGGCGGTCCTCGTCGTCATCCCGCTGGCCATCCCCGACTTCGTGGTGAGCTTCGGCTGGAACTCGCTGTGGACCTGGGCGCACGGCTTCACCGGCGCGTCCATCGTGATGACCCTCGCCGTGTACCCGCTGGTCTACCTGCCGGTGGCGGCCAGCCTGCGCGTCGCCGATCCCGGCCAGGAGGAGGTGGCCCGCAGCCTCGGGGTCGGCCGCGTCCGAACCTTCGCCAGGATCACGCTCGGCCAGGCCAAGGGCGCGATCCTCGGCGGCTGCCTGCTGGTCGCGCTCGTCCTGCTGGCCGAGTTCGGCGCGTTCGAGATCCTCGGCTACCAGACGTTCACGACCGAGATCTTCACCGAATTCCACGGGTACAGCTTCGCCGCCTCCTGCGCGCTGTCCCTGGTGCTCGTCCTGCTCAGCCTGCTCGTGCTGGCCGGCGAGGGCGCGCTTCGCGGCCGCGGCGGCCGGGTGACCCGGACCGGCCCGATGACCCAGCGGATCACCCCGCCGCAGCGACTGGGTCGCCTGCGCTGGCCGGTGCTCGCGCTGTTCACCGCGCTGGTCCTGCTCAGCCTCGGCATCCCGATCGCGTCGGCGGTGTACTGGATGACCGCCGGGCTGCCGCCCGCCCTGTCCGGCGGGGCCAACGTGTCCCTGCTCAACGCGGCCGCGCACACCGCCGGCTACGGCGTGGCCGCCGGGGCGCTGGCCACGGTGCTGGCGTTCCCGGTGGCCCTGCTGGCGGTGCGGCACGCCGGGCGCGTTCGGCACCTCCTGGAACGCAGCACGTACCTGGTCCTGGCCATGCCCGGCGTGGTGGTCGCGTTCGCCCTGTCCTATTTCACCGAGCGCTACGCGGCCGGCTTCGGCTACGGAACCCCGGCGCTGCTGGCCGCCTGCTATGCGATCATGTTCTTCCCGCTGGCCCTGGTCGGGGTGAAGGCGTCGCTGGCCAGGGCCCCGGTCTCCCTCGACGAGGTGGCCAGGTCGCTGGGGCAGCGCCGGCTCGCCGTGCTGTGCCGGGTGACAGCGCGGATCGCCGGGCCCGGCCTGGTCGCCGCGTTCTGCCTGGTCTTCCTGTCCGTGGTGACCGAACTCACCGCCACCTTGCTGCTCATCCCGACCGGGACGCAGACGCTGGCCACGCAGTTCTGGGCCTACGAGACCAACCTGTCCTACAGCCAGGCCGCGCCGTTCGCCCTCGTCATGATCGTGGTCGCGGCCGTGCCGAGCTACTTGCTGGGGCGGTTCTTCCAGCGCCCGGCGATGACGCGAGGATGAAGGCATGCGCGATGTAACGGTTAGCGGCCTGGGCAAGACCTTCGGCGCGCAGGTGGTTCTGGCCGGCCTGGACCTAGAGGTCCCGGCCGGGTCCCTGACGGCCATCCTCGGCCCGTCCGGCAGCGGCAAGACGACGCTGCTGCGGCTGCTGGCCGGGTTCGAGCGCGCGGACGCCGGCACGATCGGCATCGGCGGCGTCCTGGTCGACGGCCCCGGCGCCTACCTCCCGCCGGAGCGGCGCCGGATCGGCTACGTCCCGCAGGAAGGCAGCCTGTTCCCGCACCTGACCGTGGCGGGCAACGTGGGCTTCGGGCTCGCTGCTCGCAAACACGGGGCTGGTCAGCGCCGTGGCGGCAAGGTCGACGGCCTGCTCGAGACGGTCGGCCTGGGCGGGTTCGGCCGGCGCTACCCGCATCAGCTCTCCGGCGGCCAGCAGCAGCGGGTCGCGCTGGCCCGCGCGCTGGCCATCGAGCCCGCCGTGGTCCTGCTCGACGAGCCGTTCGCCTCGCTGGACGCGCACCTGCGGGCCAGCGTCCGCGCCGATGTCCAGGAGATCTTCCGCCGCGCCGGCACCACGGCGGTGCTGGTCACCCACGACCAGGACGAGGCGCTGTCGGTCGCCGACCGGGTCGCGGCGCTGCGTGACGGCGGCATCGCCCAGTGCGCGCCGCCCGAGGACCTGTACTGCCGCCCGGCCGACCCCCGGCTGGCGAGCTTCATCGGGGAGGCGAACCTGCTCGAGGGGGTCGTCAGCGGGGCCACGGTGAAGACGCTGCTCGGCGCCCTGCCGCTCGACCCGGCCGCGGCCATCCCGGGCGCCGCGGGTCAGGTGACCGTCCTGATCCGGCCGGAGCAGATAGACATAGTGCCGAACGAGGACGGACTGACCGCCCACGTGACCTCCTATCGTTACCACGGCCACGACGCCGTCCTCTACGCCCAGCCCGAGAACGATGCGGCAGTCGCCGGGTCCAGTCCGGTCGTGGTGCGGATCACCGGCGGACCGCACCGCCCGGTCGGTTCGGGGGTGACCCTGCGTGCGCGCGGCCCGGTCTTCGCGTGGCGGGCCGATTAGCCGTTCCTTCCTGGGGTACGTTTGCCGTGGATTGCCGTAAGTGACAGGCTTAGTCCCTGTTGCCCGGCGGCTATCGAGCAGGGAGCGGCATGGGATGAGGGCCCGCCTGAGCATTCGTGTGTGCGGCCTGCTGGCCGGGACGGCGCTGGCCGCGTCGGCCGCCCTGGGCACCGCGGCTCCCGCCGCACGCGCCACCGTCTCCTCCTCCGCTGGGCCATCTGGCGTCGGCGCGTGGTCGGCCGCGGTCGAGAACGCGGTCACCGGCAAGCTGCTGTGGAGCCGCGGCCTGAACACCGAACGCCCGATGGCCAGCATCACCAAGGTGATGACCGCCTACCTGGTGATCAAGGCGGGTCACCTGGACCGCAAGATCACCATCCCGGCCGCGGTCACCGGGTACGCGCGCGCGCACAATGCGAGCAGCGCAGGCCTGCGGCCGGGGGACAGGCTCACCGCCCGCCAGCTCCTCTACGCGCTGCTGCTGCCCTCCGGCGCCGACGCCGCCTACACCCTGGCCAAGGCGTACGGCCCGGGCCTGTCGAGGTTCGTGACCAGGATGAACGCCACCGCGCGGCTGCTCGGCATGCGCAGGACGCACTTCAGCAACTTCGACGGGCTGCCCTACCCGACGTCGTACTCGAACTACTCCACCGCGGCGAACCTGCTCGCCCTGGGCCGGGCCGCGATGCGCCTTCCTGTGTTCCGCTCGGTGGTAGCCAAGCGCAGCTACCGGCTCGCCGCCGGTTCCGGCCACCATGCCTATCGGTGGAAGAACCTCAACCCGCTGCTCGGCCGCTACCCGGGCGCGATCGGGATCAAGCCCGGGTACACCGGGGCCGCCGGGCAATGCCTGCTGTTCGAGGCGACCAGGCACGGCCACACCGTCATCGGCGTCACCCTGCACAGCCCCGGCTCCATCAGCAGCGTGAATCCGGCCGACGCGACCCGCATCCTGAACTGGGCCTTCAGCCACCTGAGTTAACGGAAGGACCGGCACCCGGCCGCCCGTCCGAACGGCCGCCCGCCGGAACCGCCGCCCGCCGGAACCGCCGCCCGCCAGAACGGCCGCCTGCTGAACGCACTGAAACCGGGTTTTCACGGCGTCAGAACGCCGTGGATCCGGGGTTTCATGGCGTTCCGGCCGACCCGGCGCACCTAGACCGATGGCAGGAAAGTTTGGGTATTCGTCATTGCTGCCATGGCCGGGCCGGGTCAGACTGGGACGCATGCGCACGGTTCTGATGGTCCTGTTCGACCAGGTGCAGAGCCTGGACGTGACCGGCCCGCTCGAGGTGTTCACCGGGGCTAACACCTGGCGGGGCGGTCGCGGCGACGGGCCGGCCTACGACATCCGCACCGCGAGCCTCGGCGGCCGTCCGGTGCGGACCTCGAGCGGCCTGCGCATTGCGCCCGACGAGGACCTGCGTGAGGTCCGGCTTCGCCGCCCGGGCCTGCTCATCGTGCCCGGCGGACGGGGATCACGCCACCCCGACCCCGAACTGACCGGCTGGCTGCGCGCGCACGGCCGCCAGGCGGACCGCCTGGTCTCGGTGTGCACGGGCGCCTTCCTGCTCGCCGAGGCCGGGCTGCTCGACGGGCGGCGGGTGACCACCCACTGGGCCTACTGCGGCTCGCTCGCCGCAAAGTACCCGCGGGTCAGCGTCGACGGGGAGCCGATCTTCGTCCGGGACGGGAACGTCGCCACCTCTGCGGGCGTCACCGCTGGCATCGATCTCGCCCTCGCCCTGGTGGAAGACGACCTGGGGCGGGACGTGGCCCTGGACATCGCCAGGCAGCTGGTGGTGTTCCTGCGCCGTCCGGGCAACCAGGCCCAGTTCAGCGCCCAGCTCGCCGGGCAGCTGGCCAACCGGGAGCCGCTCCGCGAGGTGCAGCGGTGGATCGCCGACCACCCCGGCGCGGACCTGTCGGTGGAGGCGCTGGCCCGGCAGGCCAGCCTGTCCCCGCGGCAGTTCGCCCGGGCCTTCGCGGCCGAGGTGGGCATGCCGCCCGGCCGTTACGTCGACCGGGTCCGGCTCGAGACGGCCCGGCGTCGTCTGGAGGACACCGCCGACGGGGTCGAGCAGACCGCCCGATCCTGCGGCTACGGCACGCCCGAGGCGATGCGCCGCGCCTTCGTCCGCGCCCTGGGCGTCAGCCCGGGCGAGTACCGCCGCCGGTTCCGGCCGGCGGTCATCGGCAACTGAGTCAGCCCCGACCTAGGAGAGTCCATGCAGATCGCCATCCTGCTGTTCGACCGGTTCACCTGTCTCGATGCGATCGGCCCCTACCAGGTGCTCAGCGGGCTCCCGGGCGCCGAGGTGTCCTTCGTCGCCGAACGCCCCGGGCCTATCAGGGACGAGGTAGGCAGCCTGGTGGTTTCCGCATCGGCCGGGCTGCCCGACGTGCCCCGTCCGGACGTCATCGTGGTGCCCGGCGGTCCGGGCCAGCGCGATCAGATGCAGGACGGCCCGGTGCATGAGTGGCTCAGGACCGCCGACCAGGCGACCACCTGGACCACGTCCGTCTGCACCGGATCGCTCATCCTGGCCGCGGCGGGCCTGCTCGCCGGGCGCCGCGCCACCACGCACTGGCTGGCCATGGACGGGCTCGGTCAGCTCGGTGCGACGCCCGTCGCCGACCGGGTGGTGTTCGACGGCAAGTACGTGACCGCCGCGGGCGTCTCGTCCGGCATCGACATGGGCCTGGCCCTGGCCGGGCGGATCTCCGGCGACCACGTGGCCCAGTCCATCCAGCTCATGATCGAGTACGACCCCCAGCCGCCCTACGACGCGGGCTCACCGGACCGCGCCCCGGCCGCGATCGTCGACGGCATGCGCGCCCGCAGCCGCTTCCCGGTGACCGGCCGCAGCGGCTGAACCCTAGCGGGCCCAGACGTCGGCGAACACGCCGTCGCGCCGGTCGTAGTCGTACCGGTAGATCTCGCGCCCGTCCACGTAGGCCCGCTCCGCCCGGCTCATCACGTCCAGCGGGTCACCGGACCAGATCACCAGGTCGGCGTCCTTGCCCACGGACAGCGAGCCAATCCGGTCGGCGCAGCCGATGATCCTGGCCGGGTGGATCGTCACCGCGCGCAGCGCGGTTACCGGGTCCAGGCCCTCCTTGACCGCCAGGGTGACCTGGTGGATGAGGAAGTGGATCGGTACGACCGGGTGGTCGGTGGTGATGGCGATCGTAACCCCGGCGGCGGCCAGCCGGCCGGGGTTGGCCAGCGACCGGTTGCGCAGTTCCACCTTGGACCGGCTGGTGAACAGCGGGCCGATGATGACCGGGATGGACGCGGCGGCGATCTGGTCGGCCAGCAGGTACGCCTCGGTGCCGTGGTCGATCACCAGGTCGTAGCCGAACTCCCTGGCCATCCGCATCGCGGTCGCGATGTCGTCGGCGCGGTGGCAGTGCTGACGCCACGGGATCTCCCGGCGCAGCACCCGGCCCAGCGCCTCGAGCTTGAGGTCCCGCTCCACCGGGCCCGAACCCTGCCCGGGCGCGATCAGCTTGGCCTGGTAGTTCTGCGCGGCGACGAATGCGCTGCGGATCACGGCCGCGGTGCCCAGCCGGGTCGACGGGGTCTCGTTCCGCTCGCCGTAGACGCGCTTGGGGTTCTCGCCGAGCGCGGACTTGAGCCCGGCCGGCTCGCGCAGGACCATCTCGTCCACGGTGCGGCCCCAGCACTTGATCGCGGCCGTCTGCCCGCCGATCGGGTTGGCCGAGCCGGGGTTGACGTTGACCGCGAGCACCCCGCCGCTGATCGCGTCGCGCAGGCCCAGGTCGGCTGGGTTGATCGCGTCCAATGCGCGGACTTGGGCGGTGACCGGACTCGTCCGCTCGTTGGTGTCCTGCCCGGCCCAGCCCTCGGCCTCCTCGGACACGCCGACGTGGGCGTGCGCGTCGATGAAGCCCGGCAGCACCCACTTCCCGGTCGCGTCGACCACCTCGGCGCCGTCCGGCACCGCGTAACCGGGACCCTCGACCGCCGCGATCGTTCCGTCCTGCAGCACGACGGTCCCGCCGTCGATGGGGTCGCCCTCGACCGGCACGACCCGCCCGCCGGTAATCGCGATAGCCTGCGCCACTATCCGCCCTTGCCGATCGCCTCGACCTCGTCCGGGGTCAGCTCGACGCTCGCGGCGGCGATGTTCTCCTCGGCGTGTCCGATCGAGCCGGTGCCCGGGATGGGCAGGATCTGCGGGGACATGGCCAGCATCCAGGCCAGTACGACCTGGTGCTGGGTCACGCCGTGCCGCCGGGCGGCGGCGACCACGGCCGGATTCTTGTCCGACTCCTGCACGGGCGCCCACGGCAGGAACACCAGCTGTTCCTGCTCGCACAGGTCGATCAGCGATTCGGACCTGCGGTCGGCCGCGTTGTACCTGTTCTGCACCGACACGATCGGGACGATCTGCTGCGCCTCGCGCAGCTGGGACTCTGACACGTTGGAGATCCCGACGTGCCGGATCTTGCCCTCGTTCTTCAGCTCGGCGATGGTGCCGATCGAGTCGGCCAGCGGCACCGCCGGGTCGGGGCGGTGAAACTGGTACAGCGGTATCTGCTCCAGCCTGAGCCGTCGCAGGCTGCCTTCGCAGACCTCGCGGAGGTGCTCCGGCCGGCCGTCGGCCTCCCAGCGGTTGGGGCCCGGGCGGATCAGGCCGCCCTTGGTCGCGATGACCAGGTCGTCCGGGTACGGGTGGAGCGCCTCGGCGATCAGGGTCTCGCTGACCGCGGGGCCGTAAGAGTCGGCGGTATCGATGAAGTTGATGCCCAGCTCGACCACCCGCCGGAGCGTGGCGATGGCCTGGTCGCGGCTGGGCGGGTCGCCCCAGATACCGGGACCGGTGATCCGCATGGCCCCGAACCCCAGCCGGTTGACGGTCAGGTCACCGCCTACGTCTATGGTCCCGGCCGCCGCGGCGGTTGGCTGCGCATCCACGCGATACCTCCTCCTCGTCACGGTCAGCCTCTCATGGCTTCCGCCGCGTGCGGGGGCTGGGGGGACGTGCGAGGGCTGGGGGAAGACGAGAGGGCTGAGGGGGTCCCCGCGTGGCGCGGGAGAGGACCAGCGTGCGCGCCACGCGGGGAGGACCGGAGGGCTCGCGGGCTAGTGCCCCTTGTGCCCGGGCTTGGGGTGCGCCGCGGGCGGCCCGCTGGATACCGTCACATCGGGCTTGAATGCCGATGGCAGGCCGGGCTGGTCCGTCTGCTGGAAAGCGCCGAGGACCTTGTAGATCCTGACCGTTTTCACGTCAACGGAGTCGGGCTGATTGTGCTTGTCCTCGCAAAGCAGCGCAATTGCGTATTTTCCCGGTTTTGTCTTACCGGTGATCTTCACGAGCAGGCTGCTGCCCTTTCGCCCCGCTGGGAGCAACCCGCGATCACCGCGAGCTTCCCGCCGTCCTGGCAGGTCCCACCAGGGTACGATGCGCAGCGTAGCGGCCGGGGCCGCGGGCTTGGCCATGGCCGCGCTGGCCGCCATCGTGGCGGTCAGCCACATCGAGGTGCTGGCCGCCTCGGCCGCGACAGCGGCTGCGAAGGTGCGCTTCAGATTTCCCCCGGGCTGATCAATGTCGGTTGCCATCTAAGGCTGCCACAATGACCGGCCGAAATCCGGTAAGCGGCACCTAAGGCGTGTCGCAGAATTCAGGCGCTGATAAGGGCCCGG
>Ga0207689_10002225_pt1 | contig 18170 bp, 18 predicted proteins | sample KBSMisM52_FD_184312 | JGI IMG/M metagenome (GOLD analysis project Ga0207689, IMG submission 184312) | Miscanthus rhizosphere microbial communities from Kellogg Biological Station, Michigan, USA - KBS Miscanthus M5-2 (SPAdes) (version 2) | ecosystem: Host-associated > Plants > Roots >... | reverse complement strand
GATTAATGATTATAATAGCATTGATAACTTTAAGTATTCAGACGATCCGGTCGGCAATGGCTAACCCGGTGAAGTCATTACGAACAGAGTGAGGAATGACGGAATAAAGAACCACGATTTTTTTGATTAAAAGGATTAGAAGCAAATTTCGATTCGTCTTATTAAAGAAAGACTATCAAAAAAAGAAAATAAACAGAAAGAATAAATATTAAAATAAAGATTATGCTTGAATTAAAAGGAATTTACAAATGGTTTAATACAGGAAACAACAGGACATTTATTCTGAAAGATGTCGATCTCTCTGTAAAAGAAGGCGAATTTATTTCTATCATGGGGCCTTCCGGTTCCGGTAAATCCACGCTATTGAATGTAGTGGGGATGCTGGATGATTTTAATGAAGGAGAATATAACTTTTTACACGAACCCGTTCACAAACTGAGAGAAAAACAACGTTCAGGGTTATACAAACAATATATCGGCTTTGTGTTCCAGGCTTATCACCTTATAGATGAGTTGACAGTGTATGAAAACATTGAAACGCCATTGATCTACCAGGACCTGAAAACATCTGAGCGGAAAGCGATGGTCGCCGATATACTGGACCGTTTCAATATTGTTGGTAAGAAAGATCTGTTTCCAACTCAGTTATCGGGTGGACAGCAACAATTAGTGGGTATTGCCAGGGCATTGATTGCAAAACCAAAACTGCTGCTCGCTGATGAACCGACAGGTAACCTGAATTCCAAACAGGGAGAAGATATTATGGAGCTGTTCAAAGAACTGAACAATGAGGGAATGACCATTATACAGGTAACGCACTCAGAGAAAAACGCCGAATACGGAACCCGTATCGTTAACCTTTTAGATGGAATGGTAGTAAAAGAAACAGTTTAAAACCAAAAATTATAAATCAACAGATATAAAAAGAAGTATTTCATGAAAAATAAGATTTTCATTTTAGTAGCAGCGGCAGTTTTCGGAATCTCATCGCACGGAATTGCACAAACGAAAATGACATTACGCCAGTGTATAGAAACAGGGTTGGCGAATAACCTGGATGTATTAAGAGGACAGTTGCAGGCACAAACTGATAAAATAACTATGAATCAGCAAAAGCTCAACCTTCTCCCTGATTTGAACGGAGCTGTGGGGCAAACATGGAGCCAGGGCCGAAGTATTGATCCGTATTCAAACTCCCCGGTGACACAAAGCGTAAGCTCTTCTAATTATAGTATCAGCAGTGGTGTTGTAATTTTCAATGGACTTTCCCGCATTAATGCCATCAAGCAATATTCACTGGCTTATGAGGCATCTAAAATGGATTGGCAACAGATAAAGGATAATCTTACCATCAATATTATCCTGGCTTACCTCCAGGTATTAAACAATGAAGAATTGCTGAACCAGGCAAAAAACCAGGCAGATTTGTCCGGCAAACAAGTAGAGCGGCTTGATTTATTAAACAAAGAAGGCGCTATCAAACCTTCCGACCTTTCTGACCTTAAAGGGCAATATGCCACTGATCAATTGTCAATCATCAATCAGCAAAATGCGCTGGAAACAGCAAAGATCAGCCTGGCACAGCTTCTTAATATCCCCTATTCGCAGAGCATCGATCTTGAACCCATCACTCTTGATTCCCCGGAAGTGAAATATGCAGAGGGCCCGGACCAGGTTTATCAGAATGCATTAAAAAACCTTGCAATTATAAAAGCAGTTGATCTACGCCAGCAGAGCGCAGCAAAGGCAGTAAAGGTGCAGAGAGGCCTTTTATATCCCCGTTTAACTTTTGGTGTAGGTGCCTCCACTGCCTATTCCAGTGTTGCGAAGCAAAGCGCTTTTCTGAATAGATCTTATGTGGCCAGCCCCGATTCAGCACTTGTAAATAATGTGAAATACCCGGTATATAAATTCCAGGATAATTTTGGGCCGGCAACCAAGATCGGCTTTCAAGACCAACTGGATAATAACGTTCAGACTTACTATGGATTTAACTTAAGTATACCTCTCTTCAACTCGTTGACGCAGAGAAATAATGTAAAAAAAGCAAAAGTGAATTTAAAGCTGGCAGAGTTTACCGCGCAGACAACAAGAACCCAGCTAAATCAAAACGTTAACCAGGCCTATATAAACATGTCATCTGCTTCCGATCGTTTTAAGGCAATTACCGACCAGGTATCGGCATTTTCTGAATCTTTCAGATCTGCCGAAATACGATTCACCGAAGGTGTATTCAACTCTGTGGAATATCTTACAGTAAAGAATTCAATAGATCGTGCGAATATCAATCTCATTAATGCCAAGTATGATTATGTGTTGCGTGTGAAAGTATTGGATTATTATGAGGGAAAACCGCTGTGGTAACGAACTGCTGAAACTGCAATCCGTAAATAAAAAGAGATGGAAATTTGTCCATCTCTTTTTATTTGCATGAGAACAAGAAAAATAATTTAATTTTCTGTCTATAATCTACCAGTTATGGCTACACCCATCAGGACCGGCAAAACCTCAGGCTATTTATTGTTTCCCTGGAGCCTGTTATCCATCGTGCTTATTTTAGTTTTTGATATTGCATTCAGTAGTTTCTTTGGTAAGAACTGGAGCTGGATTGTGCTTGTGTTAATTATTCCGGCGGCTATTATAGAAAACCTGAAGGTGGGTTATTCTACTATCAAAATCATGTTTCTTAAAATCCTTTATTCCTTACTATCATTTCTTGTTGTTGGTTTTGCTTTTGGGATTGCCGGAGCTGGCTGGTATTATGAACGGTTTCAGCATGTGCAGATACCACGGGTGGACATACCCTGGTATGTATTTCTTGCATTAGGCGTAATATTATTGATAGAAATTGTGCAGATATTCAGTATGCTGAAAGCGGTAAAAAGGGAGTTTATGCAGTTCGATCCGGATAGCTAATAAAATAGTTCCTCCGGCTTGTAGCTACAACAATTCACTCTTGCCCGATCATTTCATATTGATAACGGATGATGCCCTCCTTTGCAGAGGCTAGGTAAGGCCTGCTGCCGCTTTCAAAAAAGGCATCGCTGGAAGTGTAGCAATCAACTTCAATTCCTCCCGGATAGAAGTTTCGTTGTCCAAAAATTTAAAAACCGTCGAAGCCTTGTTGTTCTCAAACAATTTTGAAAAAATTTTATCCCCTCCCAATTTTCTCTCTTTAAGCAACCGAAGCAAAACTGTATCATAAAAATGAAATCGCTTCGGTGTTGAAGAAATATCCTGTAATGAATGCCCGGTCATCAGGCAGTTTAAAATCCGCTCTGATTGTTTCTGGATAAATTGAAAGGTATAACCGCTGGAGGGTTTGGTTTGCCCGCCCGCTGTTCCGATATGATACATCCCGTTTCTATAAAATTGAAATTTTTCATTCGTCATCGGTATTACACCTAACTCCTTCTCAGTAATTTTATAATGATCAATTTTTAAAAACTCCCGGATGTATTTTTCCAATGCCATATCATATTGTGTTTCATTCAGAAGTCGTTCTGTAAATAATGTATACTCAATCAATGCTTTTGTCTCGCTGAACGGCAGCGTATATGAAAAAGTAGTTCCTTCATCCTGGCGAACCCGGAAGTCCATTAACGTAGCAATGGCCGGATTAAAAACCGGCCTTTCTGTTTCAATTTTCCAGCCTTTAAAATGCTGAAGAAGATGGATGTCGCTACTGTTACTTTTTGAAGATACATATATGGAATTAAAAATAATAGGGTTCCCGGTATTGAATTGTTTGTTGCCCAGGCTGACAATAGCTGTTCCGTTCTGAAAAAAAATATCTTTTACTTCATCGAAAATAATTTCAACATTGTTCTGCTTTTTTATTTCTTCAAAGCAATAATTATAAAAATCAATGCCCCTTATCATTTTGTACTGATAGGGGGCAATATCTAGTTCGCATAAATAATCAGGCCCATAAAAATTAAGTGAATGCCATTTTTTATATACTATTTCTTCAAAGAATCCATTTTGCTTTTCCCAAAAACACCAGGTACGATCATTACAGGTTTTCGGCGTTTTATCAATAAGCAATATTTTTTTATCTGCAAATTTTTCAGACCGGATCATTCGCATCAAAAGGCTGAGGCCGGCACAGCCTGCACCCAGGATAACATAATCGGGATTTTTAACGAAGGGAGTTGACAAGATGATTAGAATTACAGGAAGTATAAGTGTGGAACCCCGGTCCCTTCGTTTCCCTCCTCACCGGCGAACGCGCAACTGAAGAGACCAGGTTGATATGGGATGGTAACATAAACAAATATTACTGTCCGGGTGCGTACTCAACTTTTTTTTCTGCCATCAGTTTTTTATCCTTCCTTACTTTTTCCCAATATTTCTTATGAACATACAGCATACCAAAACTTTCTCCTTCGTGTTTGTCCAAATGCTTATGATGCATTTTGTGCGCCCAGCGTATTGCTCTCACATATGTGCTTTTGCTTCTGCTAAACCATTTGAAACGCTGGTGGATAATCACATCATGCACTAAAAAATAAGAAAACCCGTACGCCATTATGCCGAAACCAATTGCCTGCAACCACCAGACGTGATCATAAGTACCGATCCATAAAAGAATAATAGTTGGTACAGCGAAAATGGCGAAGAATGCATCATTCTTTTCAAAAAAGCCAGGCTCTGTATTATGATGGTCCTTATGCAAATACCATAGAAAGCCGTGCATAATATATTTGTGAGTAAGCCATGTTATACCTTCCATGACAAGATATGCACCCATAAAAACAAGTATGTAATACAATACAATCATTGAAACCGGTTTATCAGGCAATCACTTTTTCATATTGTTCCTTCCACCATGCTTCTATTTTGGGAAATACAATGTGCAGCCATGCGGTAAATTTTTCCGGGTGTACCTGCATGGAGTAACGCATATCTTCAATATCCTTATAACAATAATCACAGACTTCTTCAGGATTTGCATGAATAACACCATTATATTCCCCGGTGAATACGTGATCAAACTCATATTCTGTAAGTCCATTACTGAATTCAGCACGATAGGTAAAATCAAATGCCTTAATTACAGTAGTTGAAAATCCCAATTCTTCTCTTAACCTTCTGATGGCGCCTGCTTCTGTTACTTCATCAGGATAAGGATGACTGCAACATGCATTTGACCATAACCCTCCGCTATGATATTTATTCAAAGCTCTGCGCTGAAGCAACATTTCTCCCTTACCGTTAAATATAAAAACGCTGAATGCCCGGTGCAACAAACCTTTCCGATGTGCTTCCATTTTTTCCATTATCCCTTGCGCCTCATCATTCCCGTTCACTAATATTACAAACTCTTCTTTCATCATTCTTTTGTTTAGATAAGTCGTAATTGATTTTTAACCCCCGCCCTTACCACGATCATAGCTTTTCTGTAAGCAGGTATACGGATGCGGGACTCCAGTATCCTGGCAGGCTGGGTTCTTTTTATTTTTTTAAACAACGACATATAATACTTGTATGCAACATACACGCCAAACCTCGCTTTTAAGGGTAACTGAAGTATTCCTTTATAGGCCTGTTTGAAATCATTTTGTATATCTTTTTCTATCCGGTCTTTTTGCAGCGAAGTAAAATTATTAAAATCGCAGCCCGGAAAATAAGTGCGGGATAAGCCATTATAATCGGCTTTTACATCCCTTAAAAAATTTACTTTCTGGAATGCCGCACCTAATGACCTTGCAGACGATTCTAATTTGAAATACATTTCTTTATTGCCTTCGCAAAAAATACAAAGACACATCAACCCTACTACTTCCGCGGAGCCATAAATGTATTCATTGTACCTATCTGAATCGTACACTTGTCTTGTCAGGTCCATTTCCATACTATGGAAAAATGCATCAATCAGCTCATTATCTATATTGTATTCATTCACTGTTCTCTGAAAACTATTCAAAATGGGGTTCAGGCTGATGCCGAGACGTATGGCATTATATGTCTCTTTCCTGAATTGTTCCAGCAAAGATGTTTTATCATAATTATGAAAAGTATCAACAATTTCATCTGCAAAGCGTACAAAGCCATAGATATTGAAGATGGACGCCCGAAGGTCTTTATGCAAGAGGCGTATGGCAGAAGAAAAAGAAGTACTGTACCTTTTGGTAACCACCCGGCTGCACTCCTGGCTTACTTTATGAAACAACTCGATCACGTACTCTAATTTACTGATTATTGGAATGACCTGATCACTTCGCGGGCAACAACTTCCCCACTGATTAAGGCGGGAGGTACACCCGGCCCCGGCACAGTTAATTGTCCTGTATAAAACAGGTTTTTTACTTTTTTACTCCTGCAAGATGGCCTCAGCATAGCTGTTTGCTTCAGCGTATTGGCAAGGCCGTATGCATTTCCCCTGAAGGAATTATAATCATGTACGAAATCGCTGACGGAAAAAGATTTGTAATAAATAATAGAATCGCCAACATTCTGGCTGGTTTGCTTTTCCATACGCCGTAAAATTTTGTCGAAATATCGCTTTCGCAAGTCCTCAGTATCACCTTGCAGCCCGGCGGCTACCGGAATTAAAAAAACAAGGCTATCACACCCCGGTGGAGCAACGGATGAGTCGGTTACAGAATTTACGCTTACATAAAAAAGAGGGTCCGAAGGCCATTGTGGATCAGAATAGATTTCATCTGCGTGTTGATCAAATGGCACATCGAAAAAAAGAGAGTGATGTTGCACATTTTGTAGTTTCTTGTTCAACCCTATATAATATAAAAGACAAGATGGCGCCATTACGCGGCTATTCCAATATTTATCGGAATAGCTTTGACACTCCGAGGCTAATAATTTTGTCTCGGTAAAATGATAATCTGCGCTGCTGATAACAACATCTGGTCTATAATCAGTCCGGCTAGTAACAATATCAATTACTTCACCATCCTGGACGATTATTTCCTTTACTGCTTCATCAAAATAAAAAGTAACACCCAATTCAAGTGCCAATTGATGCATCCCCTTTACAACTGAATACATTCCTCCATAGGGATACCAGGTACCGCCTTTTATATCGGCATAGTTCATTAAGCTATATAGTGCAGGTGTATTACGCGGAAGGGCGCCAAGGAATAAAACGGGAAACTCCATCAGCCTTCTCAGCTTTTCATTCTTAAAATGACGACTGATGTGCTTTTTAATGGATGTAAAAACATCGAGTTTGAAAACTCCTTTTATAGTTTCCCAATCCAGGAATTCCGTGAGTGAAAGACCGGGCTTGTATACTAATTTACCAACTCCGACATTGTATTTATAGGCTGCTTCCTTAAGATATTTATCCAATTGTGCGCTGCTGCCACGTTCGGCAGATTCAAAAAAATCCCGCAATTGATTATAATGCGCCGGTATATCGGAGAATCCTTCGCTCCAGTAAACCCTGTAAGAAGGATCGAGGCGGGTGAGCTTATAGTAGTCGTTTATAGTTTTGCCAAACTGCGAGAAATAACGTTCAAACACATCCGGCATCCAGTACCAGCTTGGACCCATATCGAATGTGAATCCATCCCGTTTTAATTGTCTTGCTCTGCCACCCGGCATATCGTTCTTTTCAACCACATCTACTTTCCAACCTGCTTTTGCCATAAAAGAAGCTGCAGACAAACCGGAGAAACCGCTGCCAATTATAAGAGCTGATTTTTGCAAAGAGTTAACAGGTGTTTAATTGCTATAAGATTGATTGACGAATGGATGGATTGCTGAATTGTTTGATTGTTTGTCTCACATTTGCACAATCGGGCATATGAAAATATAACTTTCTTGTATGAAGGATTGATCTGGCTAAAAGACAATTCTTTTTGTTCCGTAGGAACAATATGTGGGTAGGACAAAAATGATCAGGATCGACGTTCCTGCGGAACGTTTTATGCTTTCCCATCTTATGATGCACCTGGCGTTCCGATGGAACGCCAGTGGGATTTTTTTTTCAGTATTACCTACCTCCTGTGCCTATGGCACAATGCAAGAAGCGGCTGACTAATCGGGTATGTCCAGGTTAAACATCTCCGCTCCTCGTGAGGGTATTACAATAAGGTTGATCAGATGAATAGAAAGCAAACGTGTATATGGCAAGAAAAGCACTCCACTAATCCTGCAAAAGTTACAATGTAGATAAACCTGCTTTATGAAATGCTTCAATGCCGGCTAATCTGCTCCTTCAATAATTTACGGGCGAAGTGAATACGGCTCTTGATAGTTCCCAAAGGTTCATGCAATGCTTCCGCTATTTCATGATACTTATATCCGTCGAAATATAAAGAAAAGGGAGTCTTGAATATTTCGGGAAGGTTATAAATAGCCTTCTTGATTTCCTTCATCTCAATATTACTCTCGGCAACGTTTGCTACGGTTACCTGGTTATTGTTTAAAAGAAAATCATTCGCTGAATTATCAAAAACAGTTTTTTGCTTTGCAGACCTGCGGTAATTGTTGATGAAAATATTCCGCATGATCGTGAAAAGCCATGCTTTGATATTGGTACCGGCATTATATTTTTCCTGGTTGGCCAGTGCTTTGTATAATGTTTCCTGGTACAGGTCTTTTGCCGCTTCGTTGTCCCTTGTCAGATTGATAGCAAAAGGCTTAAGAAAATCAGAATTATCAACCAGCAATTCTTCAAACTCAACTACAGACATGTAAAAAGTATTTAAAGAAGTACTTTGCAAATTTAACAAATTCCGGGCCTGAAAAAAATACGCCTTCGTTAAATTATATGTGAGGTATACCGTGAGAGGAGCGGAAATGATGGAAGCAGAATGAATTGCAGACCGGCAGACAAAACTATGACAATAACAAAACAGACCCGGGAAAGGTTCAATGACCGGATAAAATTTTCAGAATTAAAGTTTTGCGTTCCTGATATTACCGGTTTCAAGAAGTTTATTGAGGGGAGAAGTTATTGAGGAGTCCCGCAATGCCTTTAAATGCTTTTGATTATGCAGGTCCGTACCCACCAAATCATAATATCCTTTATCAGCAATATAATGTGCCAACTGCTGAACTGACCTGCCATAAACGCCGGCAAATGACATAATGTTCAACTGAAAGAGATATCCTGCGTCTTTAAGTTCGTCATAAAATTCTTTGTTATGCTCCAGGTAGGTATACCGTTCGGGATGGGCGATAACCGGTTGATAATCCTGCATCCGCATTTCAAAGAGAATCTCTTTTACGTCAATCGGAGGACTGGCCATTGAAAATTCTGTCAGTACATAATTTTCTCCAAATGTTAAAAGAGGTTCTTTCCGTTTTAACAGTCCGGTTACATGATCATCTAAAAAATATTCGGCAGCTGCGTCCAGTTCAATATTAATTTCCTGTTCGGCCAAAGCATCCCGCATTTCATCCAATACAATCAGTATCCCATCACGTGTATTCTGGAACATATCCCATAATATGTGCGGCGTTGCTATCAGTTTTGTGTATCCTAAATCCTTCATTCCCTTTATCAAATCAATAGACATAGCTAAATCCTGGGCGCCATCATCAATACCGGGGAGAACATGTGAGTGCATATCCGTACGTAAAAGATCATGCGGTGGTTTGTCAGATTTCGATCTGGAAAAAAGTTTGAACATGGTTGGCTACAAAATTACTTCATGTATGCAATAACTTTAAACATACGCAATTCTTCTTCGCAAAGGCCAGGATATACTTTGTGTAAATTTAATTTATAACCGGATTCATTTCACTCTTCGGAATAGGGTCTGTTCTTTTTGGCAGTGAAGGAAATAGCTTATTCACGAGGTTACTTTTCGGGAAAACAATATACCAGCCGGTTAAAAATAAAATGGACAAATCAGTAAAAAAATTACGGTGTGCCTGGTACCACATTTCCAGCGCCCCTTTAAAAGGAAGAATTTCTCTTGCATAACATTCATGGGGCGGTAATGAAGAGTGTGTGATAATCAGTTCTTCATCGCGAAAAACAATAGAACCAATTCCTGTTAAACCTGGTTTTACATTATATACTGTTTGCTTTAGTTCCGGTGAATAGCGATCATAACCCGCTTTCATTAATGGCCTCGGTCCCACAAAAGACATATCCCCCGTAAGTATATTTATGATTTGAGGCAATTCATTTAATTTACTCATACGCAGAAAACGCCCCATTGCCGTAATACGCGGATCATTTCTTACTGTTACATCACCATGTCCCATGTTGGGACTGTTTTTGAGCATCGTTGCAAACTTCCATATCCTGAAAATCTGGTTTTTATATCCCACCCTGTCTTGTTTGAAAAAAACTTCATGCTCACCGGTAACTAATAACAGGATAATAATAGGTATGAGTACCGGTGAAAGTATCACCAGAGCCAGTAATGAAAAGATAATATCAAAAAATCGTTTTACGACTGAATACATAGGCCTCCTCCCGATCCCGCCTTAGCGGGATCACCAAGACGCAGCCCTGGCTTATTTAAAGTGTTTAATTTTTGGGCATCAGTCATTCTTTACTCTCTTTTACCCGATGGCGTTTTTAATTTCTCTTACCACAATTTCCAGTTCCTCATCTGTTATACCTGTAGAACTGGGAATGCTTAAGCAGGTATTGTAAATATAATCCGCATTGTCCTTCTCCTGTACGTACACACAATCTTTATACATCGGCAATTTATTCATCGGCATCCAGAATCGCCGGCTGAGTATTTTATTCCTGTTCAGATGATCCAGGAGTTTTTGCTGATGGTCTGTTTGTATTGTAAACAACCACCCATTTGTTTTTACATCAGGTAGTTCCTTTTGAAAGCGGATGTCGGCAATACCATCTAAGTTGTCCTTATAGTAACAAACGCATTCCCTCTTTCTTTTTATAAATGATGGCAGTAATTCCATTTGCGCAACACCTATAGCTGCCAGCACATTTACCAGGCGATAATTGTATCCTACTTCATCATGATAATATTCGTCAGCGCTTGCTTTTGCAGTAGTAGTTATGTGCTTCGCTTTTCTGGCAAGCTTTTCATCGTCAGTAATTATTACACCGCCGCCGCCTGTCGAAATAATTTTGTTTCCATTAAAGCTGAAGCATCCCATCGGGCTGAATGTACCACCGCTCTTTCCTTTATAAGTAGTCCCAAGAGCTTCGGTAGAATCTTCAACAATTGGCAATGGGTATTTTTTTACAATGGATAAAAACCGGTCCATATCGCACATATTACCGAGAATATGAACAGGCATTATTGCTGCAATACGGCGTCCATCCTTAATATAAATTAAGGAACCATCCCTTTCATCCGTTTCATTTTCCAAAAATTCTTCCAGCAAGTCCAGATCCATTTGCCATAGTAGTGGATCGGCATCAATTAAGATAGGGTCAGCACCAATATATTTTATTGAATTAGCAGATGCAACAAACGTAAGATTAGGAAGAATGACATAGTCGCCGGCTTTTACCCCACTTAATAATAAAGAGATATGCAAAGCAGCTGTTCCATTCACGGCAGCCACTCCATACTTTGCTCCTGCAAAATCCGCGACCATTTGTTCAAAGCGATTTACATATTCCCCTACAGAAGAAATCCATCCTGTATCGAGGCAGTCCTTTACATACTTCCATTCGTTACCCGCCATATTAGGCAAGCTAAGCGCTATGAATTTTTCGTTACTCATACACTTTATTTCCCTGCTCCAGGTATTGATCATACCATTCAATTGTTTTCTTCAACCCATCTTTCCAGCCTACTTCGGGTTGAAATCCAAGTTGTGTTTTTGCTTTTGTAATATCAGGACAACGGCGGGACACTGAACCGGGATATGTCGGTGCATTCTCATATATGCCATCAAACTTCATCAACTCACCGGAATATTGAATCAAATCGCCAATTGTTATTTCATCCTGTGTACCGATATGATAAATCTCGCCGTTTGTTCCGGGTTGCTCCATGGCCAACACAGTTCCTTGTACAGCATCTGTAATATAACAAAACGCTCTTGTCTGATCATGCCCGTACACTTTAAACGGCGTTTCACCATTTCTGAATCGCACAACCAAATGCGGAATCACATGTTTAAATCCCATTCTTGGGCCATACACATTGTGATAACGTACAATAGTTGCTTCGAAACCAAGAATGCGTGAGTAATTTAAAAAACCTGATTCGCCAAGCATCTTGGTAACAGCATAGGTAAACCGCGGATGCCCGATATCTTCAATACAAAGAGGCACTTGCTCCGGTGTCGGGATTGTATAACCAAATGCATCTATTGTGCCTGCATAACATTCACTGGTAGATGTAAATAATACTTTACCGATTTTTGAACGGCGAATCCATTCGAGAGTATTGTAGATTAAAGCTGTGTTGATACGGATAATTTCATGCGGAATAGAATTCGCATTATCCACACCTACAACAGATGCAAGCATATAGACCTGGTCATATTTATTATCTAATGCATCGTAGGCTTTGGGATCCGTAAAATCGCCTGAAACAACTTTAATATCATGCTTTTTTACAAGAGTTGTAAATAACTCATCCTGTTTTCCTCTTGCAAAATTATCAGCGATAGTTAGCGAGTATTCACGATTTTCAGCAAGAAATTTTGAGATATTGAACCCGATAAAGCCGGCCCCGCCAAGCAGTAAAACTTTTTTGCTCATAGTTTATTCAAATATTTTTAAGCCAGGCTGTTCCTAAAAAGAAAATGGTTGAATTGTTTTATTGTCCGATTGTTATGTACATCATATCCATCAAACCATTTAGCAATCAAACATTATCTTACAAATCGCCTCTTCCTATCACTTTCACCACATGCTTTGTTGCAAGCAATTTTATTTCATCATTTGTAAATACACCAATCGTATCGTAAATAAACGAAGGCTTCTTTGCAATCAATTTATCAACTAATTGTTTATTGTTCCTGTAATCTCTATGTCCTGTTGTAATAACTATAAAATCATAATCCTCTTTCAGCAATTCATTTACATCCTGGTTTATCCACAGATCCTTTTCTTCCCAATACAAAACATGCGGATCGTGCAAGGCGATCTCACATCCTTCGCTTTCCAGTTGTTCATAAAATCCTTCAACAGGTGTATAACGGGTATCGCCTACGTCATTCAAATAACTTACACCTAATAATAAAACCTTCTTTCCATCAAATGAATTATTGTATTGAGATTGTAAATATTCAAAAGCATATAAAGGCATTTTGTCGTTGATTTGAACGCCTTTCTCACTCTGATGCAGTCTCTCTTCACTGCCGAATAAATTCATTCTTGCCCAGCTTGCCAGCAATGGATCTTTTGTTAAGCAATAACCGCCAACACCCAGTCCGGGTAACATCATATTTTTATGCGTCGGCCGCATACGGATAGCATTCACTACCTCATATATGTCTACGCCTGCCTCTTCAGCAAAACGGCTCCACTCCACCATAAACGCGATATTCATTGCACGAAAAGAATTTTCCAGCACTTTCGCCATTTCAGTCGCGTTAGTATTGCCTAATTGTGTTAATGGATATTCATCTGTTTTGATAACTGTTCTTAAAAAAGTTTCAACCGCTTTTGTGCTCTTATCATCAGTACCGGCAAATACCCGGTAGAAATTCTGAATAGAGTCGATATACTTCGGACCCGGCATTACCCTTTCATATGAATGGCCGACTTTCAGTTCATCGATTGGCAGTTTTCTTTTTTGCAGGTTCTCTTCAAGTATGGGTCTCACTATTTTTTGCGAAGTGCCTGGAGGAACAGTTGTTTCAACCAGTACCAGTACGTCCTGTTTGCAATTCTGCCCTATACTTTCTATTGCCTTTTTAAATGGAGTAAGATCTACATTATAATCTTCAAGGTCTTTATCCGCAGACGATTTCTTTTTTACATCCAGGTTTATATCTACAACTATTACATCGGCTTTACTGAATGCATAATTATCACAAGTAGCATAATAGTTTTTTTTCTTCTGCGCATTTTTATAATAGATATCAATTTTCGGATCGCTGGCTATTACAGGAAACACGCCTTCATTGATGGAACATATTTTCCAATACGAAGAAACAGAAGGGAGATCAATACCGATAACCGCGTATTCTTCGGTCAATGCGTTTGCAACCACCAGGCCCATTACGGAACCTACAAAGCCTAAACCCTGCACAACAACAACCTTTTTCCCGGGATGCAAAGAGAGAAAATTATCAATTCCCTGCCTGTCATTGGCTGTATCGGGTAGAGGGTATTCCTTGTTCGTTATCGGGCTCCGCGAAATCTTCAGGGTGGCTATTTCCATATTTGGGAATTAGATAAGATTAACTAAACAAAGAACGTTTTTGAGCGACGAAAAGTTTCCTCACAATAAAAAAACATTACTTCTTCTGCAAAATATAGGCCTGTATCGGAGCATAATTGCCACTCGGCGGTAAAAAAGAGAAAAACTTGACAAACTCTGTATTCTTCTGATTCGGGTCCCCCTTTGTCAAAAGTGGATGCAATACCCGGGCAGAGAAATAATGGCTGCTTAAAAAGTTTGGTTGTAAAGCAGTGTTCTCAGTTGTGCCTAATGACGAAGGATCTGTGATAGAAAATAAGGGCTTTACAAATTCTTTAAATGATTCTTTATTGAAATAGAGATTGTGATGCGCGACCGGGATGTTATTTAATCCAAGTTCAGTTCTTGCTTTATTCAGGTTATCAAAACCATCCGTAAATGATTCTACCATAAAATAAAACCCGCCTTTCTTCAACACCCTGTGTATTTCACCTAATCCTTTCTGTTGATCTTCCCAGCTAAGTAAATTAATCAAACAACGTTCAGTATATACCACATCGAAGGAGGCATCATCAAATTCAAGGTTACGTACATCACCTTGAGAGAATGATCCATTGCTGATTTTTCTTTTTTCCGCAATAGCGAGGAGGTCATGACTGAAATCCAAACCATGAAAGCTTGTATGTGGGTATGCTTCTGCCAACTGCTGCAAAGTATACCCGTTGCCACAGCCAATCTCCAATACCTTAGTGGCTACAACTCTTACTTCCCTGAGATTAAAAAATGAAAAAATGCTTTCTAATTCTTTCTGGCGGATGATTGTATCCTCCATTGTGGAGGCTGAAGAATCTTTGTATTTTTCCGCCTGTAGCTTATAATGACTTTGAATGATCTGATCGTTACCTGCACCCTGGCTCATAATACACAATTAAAGTTTCTTAATGATTTACTCATGTCGCTGCAAACTTATCGCATCGCTGCGGATCAGGCAAATTATTCGTTTATCATCGGAGATCTCAAAAAGATGCAATGAAAATGGTATGTATAAGTGAATGACACAACAGCCCCCGTTGACATGAAATCCGATAGCCTGGCATTCAAAAATAATTTCACCGGTCATTCATGCAAAAGACAAAAGCATGTAAAAGAATACATGCTTTATAAAAGTAGAAGATAGTTTTTGGTTTATGCTGCAATCAGTTTTGCAGGATGCTTTTTAACAAGCAGTTTCTGCGGGTTGCCGACTACAGTAACATTGTCCGGTATATCTTTTATGATAACTGTACCTGCCCCGATTATAACGTTCTTTCCAATGGTAATACCCTGGCGGATAACTGAATTCGCGCCAACAAATGTTCCTTTACCAATTTTTACATTTCCGCATAATACAGCGCCGGGAGCAACATGTACAAAATCTTCAATCCTGCATTCATGTTCTATTGTGCAGGATGTGTTGCATATCACTCCGCGACCGATTTCTACCAAAGGATTCAGTGTAGCATTGGCTGCGACCATTACTCCATCCCCCATTTTTACGGATGAAGATATAACTGCCGAAGGATGTATTGCATTAATCGGGTTACCCAGGAAATTGCTCATCTGTGAATGAATCTTTTCCCGGATACCATTATGTCCTACACAAGCAAAAAAATCGAATTTCTTCAGTTTTTTAATTACTTCAGATTCTTTGCCGAGATATTGAAGGTGATAAGGGTTAAGCTCTTTTTCTTCCTGGTCGCAATAAGCAGTAACAAGGCGACCTGCGCTTAAAAGAATATCGATGATTACATAGGCGTGACCTGAATAACCTATAATGGCCACTGGCTTTTTCAATGTGGTTTTCATTGATTTGGACTTTGGAAGAACTAAAATAATAGCCCATTCTCATAATCCAAAGCAACCATACTAACTAAAGTATGAAATCAGGTATTACTACTTACAGGATATTCGTAGTTTTCCGATTCACTGCCTGAACGGCACTACCGGAAAGCAGTTCATCATACCTTTTCCTGATTAAACCATGCAAAACCCGTTGATCAAAGTATTGTTCAATTTTGGATCTGAGGCTTGCTGCATAGCTTTTTAGCAGCTCCTTATTGGCAAGCCCGTATTCTAAATTTTGCTGCAGGTCCTGTTCATTTTTTACTTCGAAAATCAATCCGGTTTTTTGATGTTCGATTATATCAATATTACCCTCAATTTCTGAACAGATAACAGGGCAATACATGGCGCCTGCCTGCAATAGTACGTTTGGAAACCCTTCCCGGTACGACGGATGTAGTAATGCATACGATAAATACATATAATATTCTACATCATCACTCCATCCCGTCATGATCACTCCCGGGTGTGTTTTCAAAATGTTTCTCGCTTCATCACTTACAGGATCCAGCTCGTCTTCAAATTCACCAACCAATATCAGGCGAAGCGTATTATTTTTCTCATACACTTTTTTAAATGCCTTGACCAATTCGTCAATTCCTTTGTCTTTTACAATACGGCCGACACAAAGAAGATAAGTAAATTGTCTGTCGTACCCGATCTTATTTTTTATGCTGTTAATTTTATTATCATCTAAAGCCGACGGAGAAAAGCGGGATAAATTGATTCCATTACTGGAGCCCAATCCTATTACTTCCATTTTGCTTTCCTTCACCAATTTATTTTTCTTTATATAATTCAATAAAGAGACACTGTTGGGCCAAACATGGGTGGCGGATCGGGCAGTTAATTTTTCCATTTGTATTAAAATCTTCCGTCCTACACCTGTGGAGGTCATAAAGCGCAAACCAGCAATGGTATGAATCCTGATTTTTATACCTGCAAATTTTGCTGCCAGCATTGCGAGTAACCCCGCCTTTGGTGTATGAGAATGAACAATGTCTGGCTGGTGAACTTTAAAATAACGATACAGTTTCCACAAAGAACTGAGATCAGTGAATGGTGTGATCCTTCTTGTCATATGAATTGTATAATGACCACATCTTTCATTTTTTATAATATCCGGCCATTCTTTTCCTTCACTGCTTATCATGGTCACATTTAAACCGTGCTCTTGCATATACCGCATCTGGCCGGTGAGCAGGTATTTCATAGACAATGGAGCGGTGGTGATGCGGATGAGCCCAGGCATTATTTTTTATTCGAGCTATTTAATCTTTTTAAAAATTCGAAAGTAAAGATATTGCCAGATGGTAGGGTGATACCATAATCTTGAGTTTCCCTTTGGCGGTGGCAGGAACTCCACCTTGCCTTTTAGCAATTCCGGAACAATTTTTTGCAGCAATACTATAGCTTTTTGAAACTGAAGATATGGATAGGTTATAAAGTTATCTTGCGGTCCTGGCGCAATGGTATCCTGCGCCAGAATGCTTCCTGTGTCTATTCCTTTATCAATTGCATGAACGGTAACACCGCAATTTTCCAAATCCTTATTTGCGAGCGCCCAATAAGCGCCATGTACGCCCCGGTAAATCGGGGTGATGCCTGCATGAACGTTTATGACCAGGCAATTTATATTGTTTAAAATTTCTTTTGAGGAAATCAGATCTTTTTCTACTACCGGCCTGGCCATACTATCTTTAGGAATTTTTTCTGCCTGTGCACATGCACATAAAAAAACAGAGAGTAAAGTTATTTGGATGAAGAATATGCCTGTGATTGGATCCCTGTCTTCGCCCCGTGCTGCCGACTTTAACAATGATGGGGTACTGGATATCGTTATGGGTGCCGGAAAAAATGAATATCAGAAAACAGACATGGGAATTCTTGCCTTTGATGGAAAATCGGGAAACCTGTTATGGAAACAAGGCGCCATTGACCAGGTTTTCGGATCGGCTACCTTTTGTGACGTAACAGGCGACAAGGTTAAAGATGTATTAATTGGCGGACGATCTCCTCAGCTGAAAGCAATTGATGGAAGATCAGGGGCCT
>Ga0207689_10002220_pt1 | contig 18185 bp, 20 predicted proteins | sample KBSMisM52_FD_184312 | JGI IMG/M metagenome (GOLD analysis project Ga0207689, IMG submission 184312) | Miscanthus rhizosphere microbial communities from Kellogg Biological Station, Michigan, USA - KBS Miscanthus M5-2 (SPAdes) (version 2) | ecosystem: Host-associated > Plants > Roots >... | reverse complement strand
AAGAATCGGAGGCAATCCCTTTCCCTTCGCTGGCGGTGCCGCATTGTATGCTGGAACGCCTCCCTGCGAAATCGCCCATGGAGAGGAAAAAGCAAAAACAATCGTAAAGAGACTGGCTGCTACTACCGCGCGCATCCACATGACCTGAAAATCCTCGGCTTCTATTGTATCCGAGAGAGGCGTCGCCCAAGTTACCTGCGGGTTATGCGCTGATCAACGTCATGGACCAGACAGTTGCCAATCCGTATAAAATAGTTTTTGGTGACCGAGCCGACAAGCCCGAGCCTGCCCGTACCGCCGCCAACTCCACGTGCCCCGGGATCACTTTCTCCCCGTGCCACAAGGCTAATGACGGCGTGGCTGCGTGATCTGGCAATTGCCTTAGGTGTCGCAGCATTCATCATTATTTTTCTTTACCAGCCCGTAAGAGTGGAGGGCGTTAGCATGATGCCTTCCCTCGATGATCAGGAACGCATCTTTATCAACAAGTTTGTTTATCACATCGAGGCTATCTCGGCGGGAGATGTAGTCGTCTTTCGCTATCCACGGGATCCCAGCAAGAGCTTTATCAAACGCGTCATCGGCATCGCCGGGGACCGCGTGCGCATCGACTCTGGTCAGGTTTATGTCAATGACAAACCACTAGTGGAGGAGTACGTCGCCACTGGTTTCGGCGACGACCGCTCATTCCCGGAAATCATTGTGCCACCTCACACCTATTACCTGCTGGGCGATCATCGCAATATGTCCAGCGACAGCCGCGAGTTCGGCCCGGTAAACGATCGTCTCATTTACGGGAAAGCCGTTCTTGGCTACTGGCCCGTAGAAAAATTGGGGCTAGTCCACTAGACCTTCCCCCTTCCTGATTGATGCTTTCCGTTGTTTGTAACCAGCTGACTTTTTTGAGTACCGCGATTGAAGACAAAGTTAGTCGCCGAGTAGCGACCGCCGCAGCCTTAAGTGAATCCAATGTGATACAACAAACATTTGGAGTGAAGTATGGCTACTCAAGTCACCCCCGCAAGTGACACCATCAAAATTTTGGGCGTTCCGGGCTGTTCCTGGGATTACAAACTCCGCGATTTTCTCCATCGAAGTGATGTGCCTTTCGAATGGATCCAAATCTATTCGGACGAACAAGCCCGTGCTCAGGCAGGCGCTGAGATCACAAAGGGATCTCTGCCCATGTGCGTCTTTCCTGATGGCACACGCCTCGAACGTCCCACTATTCGACAGCTCACAGAAAAACTCGGGTGGTTTCACAATCCATCGCTTGAGGAATACGATCTTGCCATCTACGGCGCAGGTCCAGCCGGATTAAGCGCCGCCGTCTATGGCTCTTCTGAAGGCCTCAAGACAGTTTTGATCGAACGTTCAGCGGTTGGAGGACAGGCGGGTAGCAGCTCCAAAATTGAAAACTATCTCGGATTTCCGGATGGCATTAGCGGTGCTGAAATGGCTGACCGCGCCCGGCGCCAGGCCAGCCGCTTTGGAACCGACATACTGATCGCTCGCGAAGGCGTCAAAGGTGAGTTTCCAGCCGGCAAGGGCGTTGGCTACCTCGAGGACGGAACAAAAATTATCGCTCGTGCCACCATTTGCGCAACCGGAATTGAGTACACACGCTTGGGTCTTCCCAATGAAGATCGGTTCATTGGAATTGGTTTGTACTACGGAGCAGGAGCCAGTGAAGCTGCTTTCTGCAAAGATGAACACGTCTTTGTTGTAGGTGGCGGCAACTCCGCTGGCCAAGCGGCCATGCATTTTGCCCCAGTCGCCAAGCTAGTGACCGTCGTGATTCGCGGCGAGTGCCTAAAAACTACGTTGTCTCAATATCTGGTGGACCGCATCCACGCGACTCCAAACATCGAAGTCCTTCGCCAGACTGAAGTCACGGGCCTGAGCGGAGATACTCGCTGTCTGGAAGAAATCACCCTCACCAATCGTAAAACAGGCGAATCAAAGCAAGTCAAAACCAAGTTCCTGTTCGTATGCATTGGCGGCGCACCCAACACGCAATGGGCTGGCGACCTGGGGATTGTCCGCGATAATTCAGGGTACCTGGTCACCGGCCCCGACCTGATCCGTGTGGGCAAAAAGCCAGCTAGCTGGCCCCTCGATCGCGACCCGTATTATCTCGAAACCAGTATGCCTGGACTGTTCGCCGCGGGCGACGTGCGTCACGGCTCGGTGAAACGCTGCGCCTCGGCAGTAGGAGAAGGAGCGATGGCAGTTTCTCTGATCCATCGTTACCTGGCGAGTGGTTAGTTGCAAAGGAGACGTCATGGCAGAAAAATGCATCCATATCGACCAGATCAAGTTCCGCGAAACCCAAAAACACCAATGCGATGAGTGCGTAAAGATGGGAGACCGTTGGGTCCATCTGCGCATGTGCCTGGTTTGCGGCAACGTGGGTTGCTGTGATTCTTCGAAAAACAAACACGCCACCAAACACTTCCACCGCTCAAAGCACCCTCTGGTGCGCTCGATTGAGCCGGGAGAGTCCTGGGTCTGGTGTTACGCAGATGAAATCGAGGTCGGCGAAATCGATTAATTTCCCTCTGTCGTATTCATGATTAGTGGCGGGCAGCTCCCCGGCACCATATCCAAAAATTGATAAATACTCCTGTTCATGCCGCCGATCATCAACGCCCAGCAAGTTTCTAAAGCTTTCGGAGCCAATCCGCTTTTCCAGAATGTATCGTTCACCGTTTCCGAAGGCGACCGCATCGGCCTCATCGGCCCCAATGGCTCGGGGAAATCCACTCTGTTGAAGATGCTCGTCGGCACTGTCGATACCGACGGAGGCAGCATTGCCTTCCGCAAACGGGTCCGTGTCAGCTACGTCGAGCAGGATTCCAAATTCAGCGCGGAAGATTCTGTCCGCTCCGTCGTCGAAACGGCACTCAAGCAAACCGACCTGGCAGGCAGCGAGCGTGACTCTCGCTTCGTAGAAACCTTAGGCCGAGCCGGTTTCACCGACCTCGAAGCCAAGGCAACCGCTCTGTCTGGAGGTTGGCAAAAACGCCTGGGCATCGTCACAGCGTTGCTTGAAGCACCAGACGTTCTTCTGCTGGACGAACCAACAAATCATCTCGACCTGGCAGGAATTGAGTGGTTGGAAGGGTTGTTAGAACAAGCCGCCTTCGCCAGTGTGATCGTAAGCCACGACCGATATTTTCTGGAAAACGTTGCCACCGATATCGTCGAGCTGAACAGAATTTTCCCCGATGGCTCGCTCCGGGTAAGTGGAAGCTATACCACCTTCCTCGAGAAGAAAGAGCAATTTCTCCACGCGCAGTCCAAGCGCCATGAGTCACTAGAGAACTTGGTCCATAACGAAATCGAGTGGCTGCGCCGCGGCGCTAAAGCCCGCACCAGAAAATCCAAGGCGCGAATCGATAAGGCGTTTGAGCTGATGGGCGAATTGGCCGACCTGAATAGCCGCACACGCACGGCGACAGCGCAAATTGACTTCACTGCCTCAGATCGCAAAACCAAGCGGTTGATTGAGCTGGAAAATCTGACTTATCAGATCGAAGACCTCCGACTTTTCGAAAACCTGAATTTCATCCTTGCCGCCGGCATGCGCGTCGGTTTGGTCGGCCCTAATGGTAGCGGCAAAACCACTCTGCTTCGCCTATTCCGCGGAGAGTTAGCCGGGACCAGCGGAAACATCCGCCGCGCCGATTGGCTTCGCATTGTCTACTTCGACCAGAGCCGCAAGTTGGACACGAACATCACTCTCCGTCGCGCTCTGGCACCCGAAGGCGACACAGTGCTCTATCAGGACCGACCGATTCACGTAGCATCGTGGGCGGCAAGATTTCTATTCACCGGCGAGCAGTTGAACCAACCAGTCGGGCGCCTGTCTGGAGGCGAGCGCGCCCGTGTTCTGATCGCCCAGTTGATGCTTCAACCCGCCGACATACTATTGCTCGACGAACCCACCAACGACCTAGACATTCCAACGCTCGAAATCCTGGAAGAAAGTCTGCTCGAATTCCGCGGATCGTTAGTCCTGGTCACACACGACCGCTACATGCTCGACCGCGTCTCCAATATCGTGATAGGCCTCGACGGCCAAGGTGGAAGCGCGAGCTTTGCCGACTATTCGCAATGGGAATCGTGGATGCAGGGACGCGAGCCAGCAACAAAGCTACCTGCACCCCACCCGCCTCGCGCTGCGATGCCAAGCAAGTCCGCTCCCACGAAAAAGAAATTGTCTTATCTCGAAGCGCGAGAATACGCCGGAATCGAACAACGCATCGCCGATGCTGAACAATTAGTTCGCGCCAAGCAAACCCAGTTCGAAGACCCGGCCATCGCCAGTAAGGCATCGCAGTTGGTGACAGCTCAGGCAGAACTCGATGAAGCGCAGAAGGCCCTGAAAACCCTCTACGCCCGCTGGGCAGAGTTGGAAGACAAAAGCGGCTGAACTAGTTCTCGCGATTGAGCCCTATTAGCCGGAAGAAAGGTTTATTTTTTTCCGCTGGGTCAGCCTCAAACACCTGAGTGGTCTTAGCCGGATCATAGTCCCGCCAAAGCCAAATCATCTCCTCAGGAAATTCCGCAGCCCCATGTCCGTTGTTGTGCGTCCCTTTGCCAAAGCTCAAGTGGAAGTCATATCCCTTGTACTTCAGCGCATTCGCCATCCGCAGATTGGCCAGCGGCCAGCTTCCATACTGATTTTCTAAATCTTCCGATCCATCCTGCAGCCACACGCGAATGTTCCGCTTCGACTCATGCAGAACCTTCTCCGGATAATCCTGCCCACCATCAGAGACCAGAGAATCTTCCTTCCACTGGATCGAAGCATAGCTGCCAATCCATGAAATCACACGGCTGAATTGATCGGGCATCTGCCACGCGGCATTGAAAGAACAAATCCCCCCCGACGACAAACCAGTAATGCCTCGGCTATACCCATCCCTACGAATGTTGTACTGCGCCGAAACCTCGGCCAGAATCTCATCTTTCAGAAAACGGTCGTAGCGATCACTCACCGTGTCATACAAAATACTGCGCATGGAATCTTTAATCGTGCGTTGCCATTTGTCCGAGTAAGCCTTGGCCTGGTTGTAAGTAGGAGTACTCGCCGATCCACCGATGTCTCCCGGATTGATAAATACACAAATCATCACCGGAATTTTCTTTTGCGCTATCAGGTTGTCGATTACATTGAGCGTGGGATTATTTCCATCGCGATTGATATACCCGCCGCCATCCTGAAACACCATCAAAGCAGCCGGAGTCTTGGGATCATACTGCGCCGGCACATAAATCCAATACTCACTCTGCAACCCGTCATAAATTTTACTGGTGTGGATTAGTTTCTCCGACAACGTACCCGAAGGAATTCCCGGCTGCAGATAAGAGAGCGGCCCAAACACCGGCATATCAAGACGACCGCCGAACTTCGCCCCATTCACCTGATAGTAGAAAGCATGTAGTCTCCCTACAGGCTCAACATGGGCAGCCGCATACCAGAGATTCGAATCGGCCACCTTCTGCATCGGTGGCCCGGCCGCACCATCAATAAATAAACTCGGCCTTGCCGCAGCTTCGGTGACAAAGAAAAAATCCGGACCGTGTCCCGCCCACGCAGTTCCCTCTTTCAAATCCTTATCCGTAAAACTAACCGTGATAGCATCACGCAACGCTGTGCCCTTGGACTTTGCCAAATCAATCAGCTTGGTTGCGCTGAGTTTGTCTGCAGCAAAAGCCTGAGTGACGGTGAGAACAATCAGAACAAGATAAATCATGTGAGAAATCTTTTCTTTGCTGGGTAGGCGCATGGTCGCGCCACAGTATACAGAACAGCCGTCAGAAAAAAGAAAATGAAAATGAAGAATTCAGAGAAACGTTTTCCTGGGAGCAGGGCCTACTGCCGACTGCGCGCCAAGGCAATCGGCACCTGCGAAACAATCTCAATTCCAAATCCCTCCAACCCCGCCACCTTACGCGGATGGTTGGTCAGCAAGCGAATCGACCGCAAATTCAGATCAGAAAGAATCTGTGCCCCGATTCCAATCTCACGCTGTGTTTTGCGTTCGCTCTCAGGCAAAGTCGGCTGTTTTTTGTCGCGATGAAACGCCAAAGCCGTCCGCTCCCCGACCTTCTCCACGGAAAACCCCTTGGAAGATTGGTGCAGATAAATCAACGCCCCGCGCCCCTCAGCCGCGATCGCCTGCATGGAGCCTTCAATCATGGCATGGCAGTCGCAAGAGGTCGAACCAAACACATCCCCAATCACGCAGTGAGAATGCATGCGAACCAAAACCGGAGTATCACCGAACTCAATGTCTCCACGAATCAGAGCCAGGTGCGATTCCCCGCCATCGACCTCGCTCTGATAAGCAATAAGCCGGAACTCGCCATGCCGCGTGTCAATCAAAGCCTCACCCACGCGATGCACATAGCGCTCATTCTGCATGCGGTAGCGAATCACCTCCGCCACCGTCACCATCTTCAAATCATGTTCGCGACAAAACTCAATCAGATCCGGCACGCGCGCCATGCTGCCATCATCGCGCATGATCTCGCAAATAATCCCTGCAGGAACAAGCCCAGCCAAACGCGCCAGATCAACCGAGGCCTCGGTCTGCCCCGCACGCATCAGTACACCACCCTTGCGTGCACGCAGAGGGAACACATGCCCCGGCTTGGCCAGATCCGAAGGCCGCGTAGCCGGATCGATCGCAACCTTAATCGTATGCGACCTGTCGTACGCTGAGATTCCCGTAGTCACGCCCTGCCGCGCATCAATCGCCTCACAGAACGCCGTGCCGTAGTTGGAAGTATTCTCCGCGCTCATTGGCCCAATGCGCAGATGATCCAGCCTTTCCTCCGTCAAGGTCAGGCAGATCAATCCCCGACCATACCTAGCCATGAAATTGATGATCTCCGGGGTTACTTTCTCGGCCGCCAACGTGAGATCGCCCTCGTTCTCGCGGTCTTCATCATCGACGACCACAATCATCCGCCCAGCGCGGATTTCTTCAATGGCCGTAGGAACATCGGTAAAAGGCTGGTGGGTCATAAAGAAAGTGTAGCAAAATGGGCGCAAAATCCCCTTAGTAGAATCCCTCCAGGCCAGCGACGTTTGCGCTCTCCAAAATATGACTTGATAATGACTCAACGCATGAAAAAGCCTTGGAAACGACATCACAGCAAAGCGACACCAGCGGAGCCATCCAATGCTCACACTGATTTTTCCAGGCAAGTTCACGTGCTCTATGAAGATGACGCATTGATTGTGGTCGACAAACCGCCCGGTCTATTAGCCGTTCCCATCAAGGGATCCCGCGCGCCATCCACTCTGTCCGTGCTCACGGCAAAGTTCGAAAAGCACCGCGAACGAGCTTATGTAGTCCACCGCATCGATCGTTTCGCGTCGGGGGCACTGCTGTTCGCCAAGACGCCAGCTGACCGGCACAATCTGATCCAACAGTTCCTGGCACACACGCCGAAGCGTGAATATCTCGCGGTCGTGCGCGGACGCGTCTCCAAGGAATCGGGAACGCTCATCCACCACTTTCGCCGTCAAGGAATGCATCAACAGCTGCGCACCGCCAGAGATACCAAGGCATCCCGCGCCGAACTACGATACGCCATTGAACGCATGTTCGCGAATGCAACCCTGGTGCGCGTCGAACTTGAAACTGGACTACAAAACCAAATCCGCGCGCAGTTCGCGGCGCTTGGACACCCCATCATCGGTGACCGCAAATACCATCCTCCCGAAGCCCGAGAGCAAATGATTGCCCGCGTAGCCCTACACGCGGCAAATCTGCAATTCATCCACCCGCGTACCGGAGAAACCATGTCCATCCACTGCAAGCCGCCAGCTGATTTTCAGCACCTAATGCGCGAACTGTCCCGCTCAAAACCCTCCAATCAGTGACGATTGTGCTGGCCGCCTTCTACTGCTAGCATGGATTAGTCATTTAGCTAATTAACTATATGAACTATGCCGTTGTACTTCGTGCCGTGGCCAACAACAAGCGTCTGCAACTCCTCGATTGGCTGAAGCACCCGACCAAGCATTTCCCTCCCCAGCGAGACGGAGACTTGATCAAAGACGGCGTCTGCGGCATTCTCATCGCGCGCAAGTTGAAAATCTCGCAGCCGACCGCCAGTGAACATCTAAAGATTCTCTCTCAGGCAAATCTGCTCAAAGCCAAACGCAAGAAAGGCTGGACGTTCTACCAGCGTAACGAATCTGCAATCAAGAAGATGAAGAACGCAATCGTGACCAGGATCTAATTATGGAAAGCCAAGACACCTACTCCCGCCTGATCGAACTGCTCGATCAACACCAGGCTCGCTACCGTCTGATCGACCATGCCCCCGAAGGCCGCACCGACATCGTCAGCCCCTTGCGTGGCAACGATATTAAGCAGGCCGCGAAGTGCATCATCCTTATGGTCAAGCAAGGCAAGAAGACCACGAAATATGTGCTGGGCGTGGTGTCGGGGGAGGCCCGCATCGACATGAAGGCTGTCGGCGCACTGATGAACGCCACTTACGTCTCGTTCGCTTCCAACAATATCGCTGAAGAACTCGCCGGCTGTGTCAGTGGCACAGTTCTTCCCTTTGCCTTCAATCCGCAATTGGAGCTCATTGCCGATCCCAGTCTGCTCGAAAATCAGGAACTCTTTTTCAATGCTGCCCGCTTGGATAGATCCATGGCGCTAAACACCCAAGATTATGTCGCTATCGCCAAGCCGCGTATTCAACGGATCGCGCAACCGCCAGCCCCCTGATCTGCCATTTACAATGGTTTCCATGTCCACACAAACCTGGAATGCAGCGGCATATGCGACCAATGCCGGCTTTGTCCCCACACTCGGCCAGCCCGTGCTTGATCTTCTTCAACCCCAACCGGGCGAGAGAATTCTCGACCTCGGATGCGGCGATGGCGTACTAACCGAAAAACTCGCAGCACTCGACGTGCAAGTGGTAGGTGTGGACAGTTCCGACAATATGGTCGCAGCAACAAAAGCGCGAGGCCTCGACGCTCGCCTGATGGACGCAACTGCACTCACTTTTGAAAGCGAGTTCGACGCGGTCTTCTCGAATGCTGTGTTGCACTGGATCAAAACTGACCCCGACGCGGCCATCGCGTCAGCCTATCGCGCCCTCCGCCGCCCAGGCCGTTTCGTCGGAGAGCTCGGCGGTCACGGCTGCGTGGCGGCAATCCATCTGGCTTTAATAACAACTCTCGAAAAACGCGGGATCCAAAATGCTGTGGACCTCACCCCATGGTACTTTCCCACGGTGGATGACTATACACGCCGTCTGGAGCGAGCCGGATTCAAGGCCGAAAGTGTTCTACTAATCCCGCGCCCTACACCCCTGCCCGCGGGAATGCGGAGCTGGCTCGAAACCTTTGCCAACCCGTTCTGCGCAGTTTTATCGGAAAAAGAAAGAGGGCTTTTCCTGGACGAGGCTACGAAAACGTTGCGGCCCGTACTCTGCGACGACCAGGGCCGCTGGACGGCAGATTACATGCGCTTGCGATTTCTAGCGCGTAAACTCTGACCGCAAATCAGGTAGACCTTTCACGGCAAAAATACGCAATCTGACGCACGCCGCACATCAACATAAGAATCGCCACAGGGAGGTCAGTAGCAATATTCCAGCCAAGGGCAGATTAACAACGGACTCGAAGGCCCGCGTGGTCCCCAGTTGCCTCTAAACACGCCGAGCACAATCAGCAGAGGGATATCGGCTGCCAGCAGCCACAGCGCGAATCGCAGAAGGCGCGACACGAGTTACTTCGAAACCGCAGCAAACAAATCCGAATGCAACAGCGCCTGGAACTGCTTATCATCGGTCTTGAAGTGGAACTGAATATTGGAGCTGTCCGAATTTACGGTCACATTCTCCAAAGCCACTTTCTCGGTAGCCGAAGCTGACATTTTGCGATAAAGCATGCCCGCCTGCACCAGAGTAGAAAGTGTTGCGGCGGTCACCGAGTCAGAAGTCAGAACATCCAGATCGAAATTGACGCCGTTATTGAAATTCATCTGATAACGCGAACCCAGCAGACGTTTCTTAACCGACTCGTAATCCCCCAGCTTGGAAGCATCGCCCAGAGCTGAGCGCATCATGTTTTGTGTCCCTTGCTGGTCAAGCACGCTCCACACAGTTCCAGAATCAACGGAACCAATCATGTCAACTATTTGGTTGTTGGAATCAAGCGTAGTGGTGTAACCATCGCGCGCATCCAGTGCATCCTTGATCGCGGCGTGATCGCCGAACAACAACGTGTCTTCTTCCAGGAACGACATCTCCATGCCATTGCTCATGGGATAAATATCAGCGGTGCGATACTTAATCGGCTTCACTTTGCGCAAAGCCATCTTCTTCGCAACCAGCTTCCCTGAAAATGATCCCTGTGCCACGCCCATCACGCGCACAGCCTGCTTCATGCGATAAGAAGCAAAGGTCAGCTGATCGACATCTTTCTCTGGATCAATTCCAGAGCCCTTGAGCGCGGCTTCGAACTGCTTCAGGTTCTCCGGCAACACCTGCGCCTTCAGAGCCATGGCAGTGTTGGAGTTTTTCATCGACCGGTAATCCACGGAAATGATCTGCTGAATATCGGAAGGAATCGCGGTGCGCGCAGAACTACCCAAAGGCAAAGCCCAAGTGGAACCCGCTAGAATTAAAAGGGATAGGAGAACTTTCACTCGATTCATAGAAACCTCAACTCTTTCCAGTTCGATGCAGACTGATGCCCTACAGTAACCTCAACTAATTCTATGCGATACAACAACCTGGGCAATAGTCACCGAGGTACGATTCAAAAAGTGCTACTTCCCGCTTTTGCCCTTCGGTCTGATTCCCTTGGCCGGTAACCCTTACTCCTGCTTGTGGGCTTTTTGTTATGGCTCGTTCACCGGGGCGCATGGCTTCTCGTTATATAACTCTTGCCGGGAAAGATAGTTTCGCAGGGAAAGGGCACGGGTTAAGCCGCGCCGTTAACAGCTTCCCGGTTAGGATCGCCCCATTTGCGATACCTTCTTGTTGGTCGTCCGGACAAAATCTGTATCTTTCAACGACGCCAGATTAATCTCCACATTGGCCAGCGCTCCCGTGATCGCCGCGTCCGCCAAAGCAGACGCTGTGATGAGATCAGACTTCATATTGGGATTGGTAATCGGCTTCAGCTTCTCTGTAATCTTCGCCACTTCCCCAGCCCATTCAGCAACTCCCAGTGGCACGCTTGTAGCCTGCTTCAACGCCGCGTCAATCAACCCATCCCCATGAGCCGATTCCTTCGCCTGCTTGTAAGCCTTCATCACCGAGTTATAAGACTCGGCGTCCGCGTCTACAGCGCCCTTCAACTCCTCGCGCAACTCTGACAATCGCGCAATCGCCGCACTCAATTCGCCCTCATACTGCATGTAGGCTTTCTTCCCGCGCGACATCGAAGCCACCATATGTGCCAGCCCTGCCGCCATTGCGCCAGCCGCAGCAGCCGCGCTCCCGCCACCTGGCGTCGCCGTAGGCGCCGCCAACTGCTCTACAAACGGCTCAACCCCGGCGCGCAATCCTCCGACAGCCATCTTCCCACCCATCACCGCCGACAGCCGGTTTTCCAATATCAGAGAAGAGTCGAAATTCTCCACCTGTAGAAACCACTCAGCCGCCAACTCCAAAGCCTTCTTTGGAATCAACCCTACAATCTCGCTGCTGACCGGCATTACCCCGTACCGAGCCGCCTCGCCCTTGACCAATTCAAATACCCGATGCACTGGCGTCTGCTCAAAGTCGGTCAGATTCATGGAGACCTGGGCCAACCCGCGCACCAAAAATCCCGCTCCCTTTACAAAGCGCAATCCGCCGCTCGAAAAGCGCACCGCCTTGGCAATTTTTTTTGCAATTTCCACATCCGGCGTATTCAGAAAGACGTTGTAGGCGATCAGGAACTTGCGCGCGCCCACCACGGTAGCTCCAGCTGTCGGATGTACCTTGAGATCGCCGAAGTCCGGCTTTCTTGCAGGATTTGTAGCAATCTCCGCGCGAATTCCTTCAAACTGCCCACGGCGAATGTTTTCCAAATTCTGCCGGTCTGGTGAAGCCGCGGCCGCCTCGTACAAATAGACAGGAATCTGATGACGCATCCAAATCTGCTCGCCCACATGCCTCGCCATGGCGACGCAATCTTCAATCGTCACGCCCTCAATCGGAATAAACGGCACCACATCCGATGCGCCCATGCGCGGGTGTGCTCCCTGATGCTTGGTGAGATCAATCAACTCGGCGGCCTTTCCCACACCACGAATCACTGCCTCCTGAATCGGTCCGCGGTCACCGACCAAGGTGATCACGCAGCGGTTATGGTCGGAGTCCATCTCCCGATCCAGCAGATAGACACCATCCATCTTCATGGCCTCAACAATGGCATCAACTTTTGCCTTGTCTCGACCTTCAGAAAAGTTAGGGACACATTCGATCAGGGTTACCATCAGGGAGAAGCATATAGTCCCGCAGCAGGATGCTGCAAACCTGGCCGTGGTCAATCAGGCGGGAGTAGCTCGATCTCGATTGCATCCGATATGCAACTTCGGCCCAATTCAATGTTCACTTTAAGGGTTTAAATTTTGGTTTCATCACGTCCAGTTGCGCGTAAGCCTCGTCAGGCGAGCGCACCACCCGCAACATGGGCCGTTTATGCTCGCCGAGAATCTGAAACATACGCGACATTCCGAACAAATACGGCGTGGGCGCTACAATAATGCGCGGCACCGACGGATCTTTCACCGTCGGCTGATAAGCCGCGAGTTCATGAATGGTTTGCGTGGAAACGTCAAATGCAGTTACTTCTGTCAAATCGATAATCATTCCACGGGGATTGGTTTTGAGCACTGCCGCGGGAGTGGCTTTGTAGGCCTTTTTAATTAATTCATCGCTGATCTGACCGATATACCTCAGGCACAGAATTCCGTTGGCTGGGTCGAAATCGAAACGGTAGGACACGAAGGACTCCGTGGCGGCGGTTGCGCCAATTATCCCGCCAAATCAGGCGAAGTCAAGCCTATCCTCACCGCGCCAGTCCGTATAATATAATGCCCGTCACCCGAGGGTTGGGTGAGTAGATGCCGCCGCTTCGCATTTTTATAGCTGATCATGATGAGGTCGTCCGCAACGTCATGACAGCCGTTCTCGTTCGAGACGGCTGGGAAATTTGCGGCGAAGCCTCCACCGGTCAGGAAGCCATCGCCAAAATTACCACGTTGAAACCTGATCTGGTTTTGATGGACGGGGCCTTAACAAATCCGTCAGGATTCGACGCGACAAGACAAATCGTACAAAAAGATCCGGCCCAGCCAATCGTGATGCTGGGCACAACCGACGATGAAGCCACCGCTAGAAAAGCATTCGAAGCCGGTGCTCTCGGTTACGTTCTCAAAGCCAATGCCACGCGCGACTTGGCGACTGCCGTTCGTTCATTGATGAACGGAAAAACTTTCTTCACCCCGCGCATCGCGGAAAACATTCTCCACAGTTATTTCCAGATTGGTCCCAATCAGCAGACAGCGTCCACGATTCGCTCCGAACGCGATCGCGTAGCCGTAAAGCTTTTGGCCCGTGAAGCTGCCACCGCGATGGGCACAGCCAAGCTGCGCCAAAGTGTGGGAATGCCGCGCTCGGTGAGAGCTCTGATTTCTGTTCTGGTCGTAGGAACCGCCTGCGTGATCCTCTGGATGAATTACCAAAACGTCATCGAAGAGAACATGCCTTTCCTGCGCAAGTTCCTGGTACAAAATGGACTGCAATCGGTCCCTTCGACGGAATATGAAGGCAATCCTGACACCAAGGTATGGGTCGATCTACACACCGCGGTCTACTACTGCCCGGGGGCGTCTCTATACGGCAAGACTCCAAAGGGAAAGTATGCGCGTCAGGGGGATGCGCTGGAGGACCACTTCGAGCCAGCAGGTCGCCAAGCATGCAAGTAAGCAGATAACCAGCCGAAGGGCGACCGATGATAGCCCGGCGTTTCCAACGCCCGTGTCGCGAGAATCCATTGAGAGATGTGAGGTCTTGCCCTTATTTACATGTCGGAGTGTTCCAGAACTACTGCTTGCCGAAAAATTTCCCAATTCCTAATCGCACCTGCACCGTATTTAGCCCCGGATTAAGATCCCCCAACCCCGCATTAGAGATATGCATGTACCGCGCCTCTAAGCTAAGTGCATGCCGGTCTCCCAGAAAGTGAAAACCCAAAGCCGCACCGGAAGTGAAGTTTACCCGCGAAGTAAAGGTGGGCACATCATGGTTGGTAAATAAAGTTCCGCCGCTGAGCTCGAAATAAGGCACCACACTGCTGCGTGTAGCGAAGTTCCACTTGAGATTCAGGGGATTAATCCCAGCCCCGAAAGCAGTATTCGCAGGCTGAAACACTAGAAATGCCGGCACCGCGTCGACGGCATACTCAAACCGTCCTTTCAAAAACCCCGGCCCGTGCGGCCGCGTGATGATCCACCCATAGCGCACTCCTAGGTTCCACACGCTGGTATCGGCGGTCCCGCCCGGAACCGAATGTCCGCCACCAGTCCAAACCTGGACCTCGCGCACGCCGTCCCCCGGTCGCTCCTGCGTGAATACTAAAGACGCGGTCAACAGAACAAATATGGCTAGAGAAATCTTCATGAAAGAACCGAAGTTGCACAATACAAGAAACTAAGGCGGGATGACAAATCAGCCCTTATAGGTTATAGAATATGCCGCTGTCATGAATTCGACCGGAGAACAGAATGCCTAAATACGTAATCGAACGCGAGATCCCAGGAGCGGGACAAATCCCGCCCGACCAACTTCAGGCCATCTCGCAAACCTCCTGCGGAGTCCTGAAAAAGCTCGGTCCGCAAATTCAGTGGGTGCACAGCTACGTGACGGACAACAAGATCTACTGCGTCTACATCGCTCCCAATGAAGAGATGGTAAGAGAGCACGCGAAGCAGGGCGGATTTCCAGCCAACAAGGTTTCCGAGGTCAAAACCATTATTGATCCGACGACAGCCGAATAAGCTACAAACTAAGCCCCCCATCGACCGCCAGGATTTGTCCAGTAATAAAGTGCGGCGCAGTGGCAAAGAAGAAAACCGCATCGGCAATTTCTTCACCTGTGCCATTACGCTGCATGGGGGTCTGCCGGGCCATCTTCTTCATGAAACCAGCAGCACCTTTCTCTCCCAGATCAATCATTCCCGGCGCGACACAATTCACGGCAATCTGAGGAGCCAGCGCCTTCGCCATCACCTTGGTCAGCATGTGCACCGCTGCTTTGGATGAGCAGTAGTGAGCGTGCGTAGTCCACGGCTGCAATCCGCCGAGCGATCCCATATTGATGATCGTTCCTTTCCGCCGCCGCAGAAGTTTCAACGCCTCGCGCGAAACCAGAAACGGCCCACGCGTGTTGGAAGCAAAAATCGCGTCCCACTGCTTTAGGGTCAATCTGTCAAAGTCGACAGTTTCATAATTCGCTGCGTTGTTTACCAATATGTCCAACCCGCCAAGTTCGTGGGAAACTTCTTTCATGGTTTCACGCACACTTTTTTCGTCCGTGACGTCACATCGCAACGCAACAGCGCGCACACCGAATCCACTCAAATCAACTACAGTCGATTGTGCCTCCCGCGCCGAATTGCGAAAAGTAATGGCAACATCCGCCCCGGCTTCGGCGAATTTGAGCGCAATCGCACGTCCTAGCCGGCGTGCTCCTCCCGTGATCAGTGCAGTTTTACCCGTAAGCAATTTCGCCATGATTTTGATTGTAACGTGGCCTAAATTTCCTTTCTAATTAAACAGTTTCATTACGGAACTGCTCTAAATCGTTTCAGGCATTGACAGTTATTTACTTGGAAAAATCCAATTTCAAAGGATACAATTCGCCTCAATGGACCAGCCTGGACAAGTCGTCGTTTACTCGCGCAAGGGGTGCCATTTGTGCGAAATCGTCAAGGAAAGCCTAACCAAACTTCAGCGTCACGCCGGCTTCAAGTGGCAGGAAGTTGACGTCGACTCTGACGACAAATTACGCCGCCTCTATACCGACGAAGTGCCAGTGGTCTTCATCAACGGCCGCAAAGCTTTCAAGTACCGCATGGATGAGCACGAGTTTCTGCGCAAGCTAGCCAGCTAGAAACAGTCCCGCATCATGGTCACCCCGAGGAGGAGCAAAGCTCCAAGGAGGAATCTGTTCTTTGCCGACACTGGTGGCATGGCTGTGCAGAAAAACAGATCCCTCTCCACGCTTGCGCGTGTCGTCGGTATGGCAAAAGGCGCTTAGGTTTCAAGTCATACTTCAGCTACAATCCCCCACGCATGTTGCGTACCCGTCTCTATGCCGATCCAACCAATCTTTTCGTTCATGATGTAATCCTGCAAAGCTGCCGTAACCACTCCAACAAGACAGCCATCATCGACTCCTCCTGCAACCGTCGCTTCTCTTATTCCGAGTATGGAGAACTTATCGAGTCCCTGGCCCGTGGATTCATCTCTGCCGGATTAAAACCAGGAGAAATCATCGCCATCTATCTAGCGAACTCGTGGGAATTCGCCGCCGCCTACCATGCCGCAACTCTCGCAGGAGGCATCCCCACGCTTCTCAACCCAAGCTATCGCGAGCGGGAAGTCCGCTATCAACTGGAAGACTCCGGCGCTGTATTCCTGATCAGCGACGGGTGGAACCTGGAAGGAATCAACTTAGGAGGTTTACCCAACCTCCGTCGCGTCTACACCACGCGACGCGCAATCGCCGGGTCAGAGGATTTTTCCACTCTGCTGAAATCTCACACCGGACCATTTCCGCAACCAACCCAGCCAAGCAACCACATCCTGTCCGCGCTTCCCTACTCCAGCGGCACCACGGGCCTACCAAAAGGCGTCATGCTCTCGCACCTGAACCTGGTGGCGAACGTTTTCCAGTTCATCGCGCCGAATGGCAGCCCATTACGTGGCGCTGATGTGATCTTGTGCTTCCTCCCCCTCTATCACATCTACGGGCTCAACGTGATGCTGAACCCGGCGCTGACATTAGGAGCAACATTGGTTCTAATGCCGCGTTTCCAACCCACTGACTTATTCCGTCTGCTGATCGAAGAACAAATCACCATGATGCCGACAGTCCCACCGGCCCTGAATGCGATGTGTCAGGCTGCGGAAACAGGACAATTCCCCAAAGACCACAAAGTCAGTTGGGCAAAAACCGGGGCAGCTCCGATGGCTCCCGACTTGGCTAAGAGATTCACCGCCCTAACCGGAATCAAAATCTGCCAAGGATACGGCATGACTGAAGCCTCGCCAGTCACCCATGTCGGATATCTCCAACCTGAACTTTACAATCCCCCTTCCATCGGTCAACCTTTGGTCCAGACCGATTGCCGAGTAGTGAATGCAAGCGGCCATGAAACAGCCACCGATGAGCCCGGAGAGCTAGTCATGCGCGGCCCGCAATTCATGCTCGGATACTGGAAAGAGCCGCAGGCGACAGCAACTGCATTGCGCGACGGCTGGTATTGGTCGGGAGATCTGGTCACTCGCGATGCCAACAATTTTTTCTACGTGCGCGACCGCCTGAAAGAAATGATCAAGTACAAAGGCTTCCCGGTAGCACCCGCAGAAATAGAAGCGGTTTTGTTAGAACATCCGGCCGTGCGTGAATGCGCAGTGGTCGGAAGACCAGACGCAGCCGCCGGAGAAATTCCCGTAGCCTTTGTCGCCTTGTGCGACAATTACACCGCCTCGCAAAAAACAAAGGACGAACTCTGCGGTTTCGTGTCTGAGCGACTAACCAGCTACAAGCAGCCCCGCGAAGTCTATTTTGTCGACGCTGTACCCAAAACCGCATCGGGAAAACTTCTCCGCAGAGAGTTGCGGCAACGGCTCGGAACAATCTCATAACAAACCATTCCAGAATCTGATTTAGGATAGTGGTATGGCCGCATCTTTACCATCGCTCGATGAAATCAAGCAGGCACAAGAACTGGTGTACTCAGTCATGCCTCCAACGCCGCAGTTTTCATCCGGCGATAACCAGACAAATCCAACATGAGATCCCACGTCGTTCGCTTCGCCCTCGTTATCGCGTTTGCCGCGCTCATCGCCGGCTGTTCCGCCGAAAGCAAAAGGGCCCGGACGTTGGAGCGCGCCGCAAACTATTTCAA